>Ga0209698_10002270_pt1 | contig 21904 bp, 18 predicted proteins | sample LitLauG_LLR_2012_FD_187203 | JGI IMG/M metagenome (GOLD analysis project Ga0209698, IMG submission 187203) | Freshwater sediment microbial communities from Pennsylvania, USA - Little Laurel Run_MetaG_LLR_2012 (SPAdes) (version 2) | ecosystem: Environmental > Aquatic > Freshwater > Creek >...
GCCATCGTCCGCGCCCGGCGCATCCAACATGAAAGGCGGCTCGCTCTTCATCTTCGGCAATCGCACCAAATGCCCAATCGCATCCCCCTTGGGCCAGTACCGCTTCGCCATCGTTTCATTGATCACGCCTACCATCGCGCCCCGCATCGTCGCCGCACGGTCCCACATCTGCCCTTGCGTCAGCGGAATCCGCAAGACCGAAAAATATTCGGGACTCACAAAATTCGCCAGTATTTGCTGCTGCTCGTTCACCGGCTGCCCGAAAATTTCGAAATTTGTCCGCCAGCCATTCTCCGGCGGTGTCGCATTTGTCGAAATTCCCGCCGACACCACCTCTGGCAACTCCCCAATCTTCTGCCGTAACTGCTCAAAGTAGGCCGCCCGACGTTGCCAGGTCCCATAAGTGTTCTCATGCACAGGTATGCCCACCGACATCGTATTGTTTGGATCATAGCCAAGGTCCGTCTGCATCAGGCGCAGAAACCCACCAATCGCCGCCCCCGCCGTTGTCATCAACAAAAGCGTTAGCGCAATCTGCCCCGCCACCAATAGACCGTTCGTTCGCCTGCCTTTCAAACCACCCGTCGCCTTGCGCGTATTCGCTTGAATCACCTGCGAAATCTCCGGCCGCGAAAGCGAGATCGCCGGCGAGAGCCCAAACAACAGCGTAGTTACCAACGCCAGAGCTACGCAAAAGAACAGCACCGGCAAATTGATCTCCAGCGCTGCCTCATGCGGAAACGCGTCCTCCGGCAACCACGCCGAAATCAGCGCTACCGTGCGAAAGGCCATCAAGATCCCCAACAATGTCCCCGCCGTCGAAAGCGTCAGCGCTTCAATCAGCAACTGCCCAATAATCCGCACCCGGCTCGCTCCCACAGCAGCGCGCACCGCAAACTCGTGCTCGCGAACCGACCCACGCGCCAGCAGCAAAATCGAAACATTCGCGCAGCCAATCAGAAGCAGCAGCCCCACTGCACCCAACAGCAGGAACAAGGTCTTCCCCAGCCGCTCCACAAACTGATCGTTCAAACCCTTCACTTGAACTCGAAAAGAGTCCGGAAAGTGCTTCGGCGTTTCTTTGGCGAACTCTTGCAGAATCGCTTGTAATTCGGCGTTCGCCGCGCTATAGCTCACCCCATGCTTCAGTCGGATATTCGTGCTGAACGTTCGGTTCGGGTCGGCCGTCACCTTTTGCGGCACATACACATCGCCATCGCCCCAGACAAAACGCTGCGGCAGCACGCCCACAATCGTGTACGTCTTGTGAACCATTTGCATCGTGTGCCCCACCACGCTCGGATCCCCACCGTAATGCCGCTGCCAAAACTGATAGCTCAGCACTACCACCGGCTGCGGGTCCTGCCCAAACGGCGCGTCCGACGGAATAAACTCGCGCCCCAACAACGCGGGCACCCCGAAGTGTTGAAAAGCGCCCGCCGTAAAGTAGATCGCCGCTACATCTTCCGGCAGGTCCTCCCCCGTCGTTGTCAGGTTCCACTCATCCTCGCCCGAAATGTTCTCTACAAATCGGGCCGCCTTCAGCCGCTCCATCTGCAACCCGTTCAGCCCAGGCCAATGCTCGTTGCCCGCCTTATCCTTCAAGACCAGATGCACCAACCGCTCGGGATCCTTATATGGATAGGGATTGATCAGAATTCCGTAGATAACGCTGAACACCGCCGTCGTCGCGCCAATCCCCAGAGCCAATGAAAGCATGGCCGTCAGGGCGAATCCTGGGTTTTTATACAGTTGCCGTAGCGCGTATTGAAAGTCTTGCAGCAATCGGTGCATTACACTTCAATTGCAGTTCAAGAGCCACGCAAAAAACGCCCAGAACCGTGCATTCGCAATCCTAAAACCGTTCACTATCGGGACACCATCGTCCGCTTCCGCACAAATAGACCGCAATTCCCCGGTAGTTAATACGCCATCACCTTCAACTTGATCATCGTTCCACGCTCCGGCAACCGCACGCCCCCAAACGTCTCGTCGCCATTCAACTTACGCAACGCCTTCCACTTCCCCTCCAAAAACGTTCCCTCTTCCACACTCACAAACTGCGCGTTCCGTTCCTTCCGCCCGCGCGCAGGCCGCACCGTCATATGCGCATCAAAGCCGATCACTACAAACTCATCCGCAGCAACTTCTGCCACCAGCGCGCGCCCCGTCATTCCCGCGCTTTGCGATCCAAACGTCCCGCCATACTCAGGATGCGGATTTCCAAACTGCACCAAAACGTCAAACTGCGCCGAGTGAATCAGCCTCTCCGTCAAGTACTGCTCCTCCACCGCTGAGTGCACCTTCCCGGTGCCCTGCCACTCCGCAATCGCCGGCAGCGCCGGTTCCAACAATCGGCAATCCTCGGCAAACGCTTTGCCGATATCGCGCACTTGGTTCCCGTCCACTGTCATATCCAAACCAAACGGCGCATAACCCAACGCATCGAAGTCGCCCAACGCATAAAAGATGTTCGACGCAAACCGCGGCCCACCCGTCTCGGGCACTAGCAGGGGATTGTCGGCCCTCTTATATCCCGCCAGCACCCGTTGATAGTTCACATAGTCGAGCACATAGTTATCCGGCGCAATCGCATCCAGCGCCGGCGTCAACGCCTTCCACAAATCGAGCATGTTCAACGTTGCGCCGCCACTCGGATAAGCTTCCCCCGGGCGCATAAAGTTCTTCTGTTCCCGCAGCCAAACGTTCGCATACAGCGGCAGCGGATACTCGCTCTTCCCTGCTTCGGCAACGGCGTTCACATAACTCGCCACATAGTAGGCCGCAAACGCCTCATCGGATTCTTCGCCGAAGAGCTCCGTCCACGTGCCAGGCTTCTTGTGCAAAGCTTCGGTCATCTTGACCGGCACAGCACCGGCAAATGCGCGATTCGCCTCCGCGGAATGATCCCGGTCGGTAAACAACGACCCCGTTTCGTTCTCCACCTGAACCATGATCACGGTATGCGCATCGCCGTCAAACGCTTTCAGATGTTTCATCAACTCCCGGAACGCCCGCGCATCCGCTTTCCGGTTCTGTTCACTGAGCGGAGTTAGCACCCTCACCGGATGTCCGCCGTCATCCATCATCCGCGGAAAACGTGCCGTATGGGTCTTGACCCACCCGGGAGCGTAATCCATGGTCCCGTTCTTCCACGTACCGAACCAAAGCATCACCAACCGCAAGTTACGGCCGCGCGCCAGGCGGATAATGTTGTCGAACGTCTCAAAGCGAAACTCGCCTTCGCGCGGCTCTACATCTTCCCAATAAATCGGGACCTCAATCGTGTTCAAGTGCAGCGCCTGCGCACCGCCTACCAGCTTTTCAAACTGCGACGGCCATCCGCTGGAATTTAGAACCTGCGCACCCAATATCAGAAACGGTCTGTCATCGACCAGCAGCGAATACTTCCCATTCGCATGAACGATCTTTGGCAACGGCGCCGCAGTTCCGCCCAGCGCCATCCCCAACAACACAAAAGCCGCCAACAAGTGTTTCATCAGCGTCCATTATCTATCTGCTTGCCTACTCGCTCACTTCTCCGCTACCTTTACCGCCCGCCCCGCGGAAAAACATCCAATCACTTCTTTGGCAATCCCGTCCGACGCGAGAATCCCGTCAAACGCCCTCACCCTCCCAGAAACCAGCACGATCGAAGTCTTCTGATCTACCAGCGAATACATATGGACATGCGTGAAGATCACGCGATCCACCTTCAACACCAAATCCGCCAGCCCCTCATCCGCAACAAGAGCCAAGCCTAGTTTCGACCAGCCTTTTTGTCCGGTAAGCGCGCGGCTCATCGTGTCAACGCTGATGAAATCCGTACTCGACGCAAGATGGATCGTTCTCGCCTCATTCAAGATCTTCTTCTGATCCAGCCCAGCTATTTCTGCGCTCGACCCCGGCGTTTCCCTTGCCACCTTCGTTGGCATCTGCAGCAAACGTCCCGAACCCAAGGATGTCTGTTGGCTGGTTTCCGCCAGTCCAAGAACGCTTTCAATCGGCACCGCAAAGCTATCCGTTCCATTGCTCCGCGTAATGATTCCGATAACGTTACCTCCGCGATCGACCAAGGCCCCACCGCTTGCACCTGGCCCGATGGGCGCATTGAACTGCAGCAAGCGAACGCCCGAACCTATACCTGGCACATCACCGGCTGAACGGATGGAAGATAAAATCCCTTTCATAGCAGACCACACAAGGCCGCCGGCATTCGGTACCGCATAAACCGCATCGCCCGGCGCTAAGTTCTCCGTGTTCCCAATCGGCAGATCCGGTAATGCGCCCGCCGAAATTCTAAGCGCGGCCACATCGCGGCGCTCATCCACGCCCAGCAGTTCCACATGGTCAAACACCTCTCCAGTAGCCAGCCGAATCTGAACTTCGTTTGCACCCTTGATGGCGTGAAAAGCAGTCAGAAGGACGCCGGCTTTCGAAATCATCACCCCACTGGAAATGGCAGTCAGTCGGCCAGCCCCTTCGCCAGTGAGAATGGCCACGGTGGCCGCTTTTGTTCGTTCAAAAGTTTCTTTGTTATTGATAACGGATGTGTCTTGGCCCGCACCGGCCGGAACATTCACCAGCGCCAACAAGGTAGGTAGGACGAGTTGCACGAAAGAGTTACGCATGATTCTAGATGTTAGGAGCTTTTGCCCCATTTATCGCGGCAGGGATGACACTTTTCAAACTGTCACAACCCGCGGTGGCGAAGGCGACCATACCCCTGCTGCTCCAAATCACGCTTCGTTGCCCTACCTCGCCGTTGCGTGGTCGATTAGGATTCGGCGCATCATGGAAGCTCGGTTGAAAGAAAATGCTAGCGGTCCAGCCACTCGTACGATTTGACCGTCGCTTTTTGGCGCGCTCGTTCCGGGCTGCAGAAGTGTGGAACGCTAGTGGCAGTTCGCCCGAGTTTGCTTCAGAATGAAATTGTCATAGGGCTTAGCTGCGATTTTTCAGGCCAAGAATAAGGGTTAGCCATGGAGCACAAATGGCTTTAGAGTGCCTTCCGCACCTAACTGGTAAATTCTCACAGTTTTCACAAAAATGTAATAACTCTGATTCATACTCGGCAGGACGCGGTTACTGCGGTGACGGCGCTGAATTGAATTCAATATTGGGAGAAGTATCAGATGGAACATACACCAGCCGAGCATCATAAGAAAGCGGCGGAGCACCACACGCATGCGGCCAAACACCATGCGGAAGCCGCGAAACATCATGAAGCGGGTAGTCACGAGAAGGCGGCGCATCACGCTCATGTAGCCCATGGGCACTTAGTCCACGCCGAACATCACGCTGAAGAAGCGGCTAAGCATCACGCAGGGAAGCACGGGGCGTAGATCCCGATCTGTATTGAAGCTGAGAGGCCGGTTTGACTTAACCGGCCTACCTACTCTTAACCATCGCACGGATCCGATTGTGATTCTCCATCGGTTTTTTCGTAAATTCTAGCCAGATATTGCCAAAGATATATCCCGCCGTATTCGTTCCCGCTCTTTCGAAGGTTGCAAGCACAGTGCGCTGTTGTGCGGGCTGATAGACATTGGACAAACCAGCAGACGCCAAGGAAGCCGGGATGCCAGACCAATTAAACTTTGGGTCGGAAGCTTGCGAAGAAACGATAACTGTGAATTTCAACGCGTGCCAAATACGATTGGGGAAAGTACCACTGCCTAAAGGCACATAGGCGTGAGGCTGATGAGAAGCCGCCGCAAAGACAAAGTCGCGCATGAATTTTCCGCTGACGTTATCTGCCAACGCGACACCGTAGTGGTAACCGTAGCTTTCAGCGCCGGTGCCGAAGCCAGCCGGTTTTGAAACGAAGTTCGACCATCCCGCCGATACTGCTGGTTCCCACAATGTGCCAAAATTCACAGTTGCGGCTAAAAAGTCATGGCCGTAGCCGCCTAACGTTTGGGCATGGGCAGTAGGCGCGACACAGACCGATGAAAAGAGAAGGCCTCCAATACCGAACGGGCCGAGTTGTTTCCACTTCCCTGAAATACTCATTTGGGTCGAACGAGCCCCTATCAGTCGAATATATACCCATTTCTTGTGATCAATGAAGTGCGGAAATCGCCTTTTTTTCTTTGCTGACAACATCCTGCGGCAACGCAAGATAACCTAAGGCTGCCGCTTGCGGTTGGCCCGGTCCTAGCATCCAGTTCAAGAAGGATGTGAGCGCGTTCCGTTTTGCGGTGTCGGCAATGTGCGCGGGAAGAATGAACCAAGTGAATGAGGCAATGGGATAAGCGCCGATGCCAGGGGCGTTCACGATGGACACCTTGAAATTGTCCTGAATTCGAATGGATTGGCTGGCCGCGACGGCCATGCTCTCTAAACTGCCAGCGACGAACTCGCCATTCTGATTGCGGACCTTGGCAAAGCTGAGATGATTCTTGAGGGCGTAGATGAATTCGACGTAACCGATTGACCCGCCCAATTCTTTTACAAGTTCAGCGACCCCCTCGTTTCCGATCGCGGGGCGGCCGGTTGGCCACTTCGGAGACAGACCGACGCCGACTTGTGTGCGCCACTCAGGAATCGTTTGGGAGAGATAGTCGGTAAGAGCGTAACTGGTTCCGCTACCGTCTCCGCGATGAACAACTACGATATCGAGATTGGGCAGACGCAAACCCGGATTCGTCCGTTTCAAGACTGGGTCATCCCACTTCTTGATTTTTCCGAGGTAGATGCCGGCGAGAGCCTCGGGGGTGAGTGAGATGTCGCTGGGGAGCCCGGGGAGGTTGACAATCGGCACTACGGCTCCGACGACAGAGGGAAAGAGTAGATATTTTTCCTGTTCGGAGGGATCTAGATCGCGAATGACCTCAGGACTATCGGAAGCGGCGAAATCAAGCTCGCCCGCTAACAATTGGCGAACACCTTCCTGAGAACCAACGGGGCTGTAGTTGATCTCGACGCCCGGATTCTCGCGGCGATAGTTGGCGAACCACTTTGCATAAACCGGATTCGGAAAGGTTGCGCCAGCACCCTTCAACACCGTTGCGGGCTGAGGAGGCACAGGCCCCTGAGGAGTTGCAGCGGCACCATGGCCGAGTGCTTCCGGCAAATGCTTAGCTATGCGACGAGCGAGGTCTCTCGACACGTCGGTGGCCGTGGCACCGGGCGTCACCAGATACGACCAAAGAGCTGCCCCGTTTTTGTCTCTGAGTTCGACCGATAAGAAGCCGTCATACACCGGCGTGCCATTGCTGGTGGAACGTCCGGACCTTGGATTCAAACTGCGGTAACCTTTTACCCAAATTTCGCCGCCGCCGCCCAAAATTACGTCTGCGCTGGATTCGTTGGGTACCACGACGATGGACTGGATCTTGCGCAGTTCGGCGGCGACGTCCGATTGAAGCTTTTCAGATCCTGTCTGCGTCGTGAACGGTTCTATGTAGAGACGTTCGACAGCCGGGTTTTTTGCGTCCTGCGCGACAAGCGGCGATGGGTAAACGACTGCGCATGAAAAGCATAGGAAGAACGCATGCCATCTGAATTGAGAGGACGTCATTTGGGCGTAATCTTTTATCGTTGCATCGAACGCACGGTGTGGCAAAACTATTTAATGTGACAAATCCGTGAATAATCCAAAGGGAGGCGGCGTGATGGTTGACACGGATGTCGGGCGTGCCCAACCATAGTAAAGCGTTGCGCTTTTTTACTGTTTTTCTCCTGCTTGTCTCTTCGCCTTTATGGGCTCAAACGGCCGATACAAACTTCGCAGGTATCAATGCTGAGACGGGGCAAGAATCGTTCTGGAATCGATTTTGGATTTCGTTGCAAGGCAATTTCATTCGCCAACAGCAACCAGCCTTCGATGCGAAGTATTCCGGCCCGAACAGCTTTTCACCTGAAGCGTCGCACGCCACCTCACGAATCGAGACGCTGTACACCGGATTTCAGATCAGCAAGCAACTTGAAATTCTGCTCGATATTGAAAGTGCCGGGGGTGCAGGCCTCAGTAGTGCATTGGGCATTGCGGGCTTCACGAACGTAGATGTGGTGCGAAACCCGACGCTTGGCGAGACACCATACGTGGGACGGGTGATGTTGCACTACACGATTCCTCTTGGAAAAGAGATGACTGAGGCGACGCGAAACCCTTTGTCCCTCGCGTCGGAGGTGCCCGCAAGGCGTTTGGAACTTCGCTTGGGAAAAATGAGCACGGTCGATTTTTTCGACCTCAACTCGGTGGGTAGCGACAGCCACTTACAGTTCATGAATTGGGCGGTTGTGAACAACGGCGCATATGACTACGCGGCAGACACGCGCGGTTACACGTATGGCCTTGTTGCCGAATATTACGATAAGGCTTGGGCGGCGCGGTTCGGCGAGTTGCTGATGCCCACGGTGGCGAATGGAATACAACTTGATTGGAACCTCGCTCGCGCGCGTGGTGAGAACTTCGAAGTAGAATTCCATCCAAGCTTGCTTGCCAAGCGCGCCAGCGTAGTGCGCGGGCTAGCGTTCGTCAATCACGCCAATATGGGCAACTACCGGCAGGCCATTAATGGATACCTGGCGGGTAAAGAAACGGTGCCGGTTGTTGAGGATTACCGTAAGCAAGGGCGTGTCAAATACGGGTTTGGTCTGAACATGGAGCAGGAACTCTCCCCTTCGTGGCGGGCCTTTGGTCGTCTTGGCTGGAACGATGGGGCCACTGAATCGTTTGCGTATACCGAGATTGATCGGACCGCGGAAATCGGTAGCGACTTTCGCGGCAAGAAGTGGCACCGGCCGGAGGATAAGGTGGGGGCGGCTTTCGTGGCAAATGGGCTTTCGCACGATCACGAAGAATACTTGGCGCTCGGCGGACTTGGCTTCATTCTGGGCGATGGCGCGCTGAAGTATGGCATGGAGAAGATTTTTGAAACCTACTACACGGCTCAAGTGTGGCACGGAATTTCGCTAGCGGTCGACTATCAGCATGTCACAAATCCAGGCTATAACCGAGACCGCGGACCGGCGGATGTGATCGGCTTTCGTCTGCATGTAGAAGAACCCGTTCCTTTTGAAAGAATTCGCGGCGGACGGTAAGGCGTCGTAGCAGAGCACTACAAGGCAATCGACTACAGATCTTTTGCGAGTATCACTCCAACCTCTTTCCATCCACACTAAAACCAAGGTAATTTGTCGAAATTACCGCCGTTAGTCATAAACAGTTGGATAGAGCGCACGGGGCCTATCTTACTGGGCAGTAGGAAAGCGCTCCTTAGCCACAATGGACCACGCTGCAAAGATCGTTGTTATTGAAGACGAGGGTCTAGTAGCCCTCGACCTACAGGATCGGCTGATCAAGGCCGGATATGAGGTGCCGGAGGTGGCAACGTCTTCCGAGGAAGGTTTGCAGTTAGTTGCCTCGGTAAACCCCGATTTGGTTCTGATGGACATCCGGTTGCGTGGCCCGCGAGACGGAATTGAAACAGCTCTACAGATTCACGAATCAAACCCGATTCCGATCATTTTCGTGACGGCCAACGCAGATCCTTCCACCATTCAACGGGCAAGCATGAGCCGACCGGCGGGCTTCTTTGTAAAACCGGTGCAATTCGCAAGTTTGACCAGTTGCATTGAAATGGCACTCTACAAGGCGCGCGGCGATCAATATTCCGCGCTCTTGGCGAAGCTTCGAGCCGAAAGTGAAGACATCGTCCTAATTACCGATTTGGATGGCAAAGTGGAGTTCGCGAGTCCTGCGCTCAGCCGCCTAATTGGGGTGCGTTCCATTGATCTAATAGGACAGCCTCTCAGTTCGATTTTGTCGCGAAACAGTGTGGATGATGACGACCTTGGTCGAGAAATATTGAACGGCGTAGAACAAGAACAAAGCGTGCGGATCTTGAAAGGATCTTTTATAAGCTTGCCCGGTGGAGTGTTAAAGATTCCGGTGGAGGGGCAGGCGAAAATCCAACGGTTCGGAAATGGCCTGACCAAGGCAGTATTTGTGCTTCGGGACTTGAGCGCGAGCGAATGGAGCGATCAATGCATGCGAGCCGAGCAAACGATGTTGGCTAGGGGCCATTTTGCATCGGGCATTAGCGAAACAATGTTCCGATTGTTCGAGATGATTTCGACTTTACGCCCGTCAAACTCGGCGGAGATTGCCTTGGCGTGCGATGCGGGGATGGGGATCTCGCGTCAGATCACCAGCGTCGGGGAAGAAACCGCGCCTACATCGGAACTAGTGGACGCGAATGAGTGGCTCAAAAAGAATGGGCGGATTGTGGGCGCACTGTTAGGAAACCACGTCACCGTTTGTCTTGATCTGTGCTCGGAGCCGGCGATTGTGCGCCTACCGACTCATTCTCTGGGCCAGGTGTTGATGAGCATGTTTGGCAGTCTCAGGAAGAGGCTGGCAGGGCCCGGGTCGATTCACGTAAAAACTCATGTTGTCCGCGGAATGCGCGATAATATCCGGCTGTTGTTTCGATTGGAACGGAGCGGGCCCGCAGCCTGGACTCCTTTTGTTTTCCCGTTCGAGAGCGAAACCAGCGACTTAGAAATATCGGTGGCGAATGCGATTGTCACAGCCGCCGAGGGGCGATTAGACTACACGCAAAGCTGGGCGAATACTGCGCAGATCGAAATCTTGTTGCCCCGGCCACAAGGAGCGGTGGAACGCAGCAGCCAACGGATCGCACTTCCACGAGAGGCTGTAGTTCTGTTGGTGGCTACGGGGAAGGCCGCAACCAGGGCCCTCGAAAAACAGTTCGCGGCCGGAGGCTATAAGTGATCCGGTCGGCAAGTGCTTCGGAAGCCCTAGTCGTGGCACAATTTCACGACGGCAACATTGACGCAGTCGTGGCGGATATCGATACCGTTTCGCGCCTTAGCCGGGAACGGATTGAAAGAGCATTTCTAGATCGCAACCCGGACACGAAATTTGCGTGGCGCATGTTTGGCTGGGAGACTTTCGACGTTCTGACCGACTTGCACTAGATGCTTTCGGCGCGAAATGCAAAGGAGTAAATGGTTTCTGTTTTGGTGGTAGAAGATGAAGGGCTGGTGGGGCTCAATCTTCAAAGACAATTAAAGAGCGCAGGTTATGAGGTGCCCGTGATTGCCGCGTCGGCTGATGAAGCGTTGGCGGGTATCAAGATGCACAATCCGGATGTGGTTTTGATGGACATACACATTCAGGGGCCGCGGGACGGAATTGAGACAGCAGAGGAAATCCGCAAGACATCGCAGACGCCGATCATCTTTATTACTGCTCTGACCGACAAGGTTACGATGGAGCGCGCGAGAAAGACGGCGCCCTCCGGATATCTGGTGAAACCAATTTCATTCCCCTGCCTGACAAGCTCCATTGAGATTGCGTTAGACCAGAAGCGGGCGCGGCAAGACAAACCCAGCTCCCTGCCGGCTCCGATACTTAAGGCAGACGGCTTCACACCGGATGATTTGCAGTTGATACGCACGATTACTGAGGCAACACGTAGCCCGATTGCGCTCGTCGATCGCGAAGGGCAGATTGTTTTCGCGAACTCTCACCTTGAGAGCTTCTTAGCATATGGGCGGAATGAGCTGACGGGTTTGCGGATTGAAGCGTTGAACATTCAGAACGAGAAGCGCGCGCGCAGGGTGGATGGCGCAGCAATCTTGGCGGCTTGTTTAACCAGGCCGCCAGATTTGGCAAGCGGCTGGTGCGCGGCTCGCAAAGACGGCAAGCGCGCACCCGTTAGAGTGTCTCTCAGTCCGGTAACGGTGCATGGCGAACGCTTGGTTACGGTTGCCATGGCGGACCTGTCTAAGCAGAAGGACGCCGGAGAGGTTTCCCAACTCTTTGAATCGCTGGTCAAGAGCGTGAAGGAGTATGCCATTTTCATGCTGGACGTTGACGGAACGATTCTGACGTGGAACACAGGCGCGGAGCGAATTAAGGGTTATACCGCCGAACAGATTATCGGGAAGCACTTTTCGCGCTTTTATACTTCAGAAGATATTGCGCGCGAACATCCGCAGGAAGAGTTGCGGCTTGCCCTGGCTGAAGGGAAATTTGCCGAGGAGGGGTGGAGACTTAGACGAGACGGATCGAGATTCTGGGCTTCGGTCATCATTACGCCGATTTACGACAAGGACGGGCATCACACGGGATTTTCCAAAGTAACGCACGATATCACGGAGCGGAGAGAGGCGGAGAATGCACTGCGCAGGAGCGAGCAGGAATTTCGATTGCTGGCGGATGCGATACCCCATATCGTCTGGATCGCAGAGGCGGACGGCCGTAGTTTCTACAACAACAGGCGGTGGTATGAATTTTCGGGATTCAACATGCCGGTGGAGCGGACAGATCTGCCGTTGCGAGAACGCTGGACTACATTAGTGCATCCGGATGAACAGAATCGGGCATTCGAATTGTGGATGGCGGCGATTTCTGAAAAGGCGCCATTTGAAGGTGAATACCGGCTGTGGGATTGCCAGCGCCAACAATATCGCTGGCATCTAGCTCGGGCGCTACCCGTAACTAACGACAGCGGAGAAGTCGGCCGATGGTTTGGCACTTTGACCGATATTCACGAAGGGAAGACGGCCGCGGAAGAATTGGAAACGGAAGTGCGGATGAGGACGGTCGCTTTGTCGGAGTCGGTGGAGCAGCTACGAGCCAAAGAGGAGACACTTCAACAATCCCTAGCGGAAAAAGATGTGCTGTTGAGAGAGATTCACCATCGGGTGAAAAACAATCTGCAAATCATTTCCTCGCTATTAAACATGCAAGCCAACAACCTTGACGACGAGGCCGCGGCGGCGCAGTTGCGCGATAGCGAACGGCGAGTCGTGTCAATGGCGTTGATTCACGAACACCTGTACGGCAATGACAAAATGAGCTCGATTGATTTTGCCGATTACGTGGGCAAATTAGTGCCCATGGTAGTTGCTTCGATTGGTGAACGGGAGCAAATCTCTTACCGGCTTGAAACAGAGCAGACGATTCTGACGGTTGAGCAAGCGATTCCTTGCAGTCTGATTCTGAACGAGCTCGTTACTAACGCTCTGAAGTATGCCCACCCCGTCGCTACAAAGGGCGAGATCACGGTGACGCTACGGTCCGAGGGACGGCTTGTGACATTGCGGGTGGCCGACGACGGCGTGGGATTGCCCGCAGCGTTTGATCTAATGAAGACAAAAACATTGGGGCTACAGATCATCAACATCCTGACAAAGCAACTATCTGGCACCTTAGAGGTGGACGGTTCGAAAGGCGCGGCGTTTACGATCCAATTTCCACGGGAACAGCCAGGGTAAATTCCGGCTTCCGCGCGGGCGGAGTAGCTGCCGGCCTTCCCTTGAGTGCCGGCAGCTTTGCTCTTTCTGTCTGTATCTGGTCGACTTGTTTACCGATCGTGGTCGTCGTCGCTACGCCAGGAATCATCGTCGTCGTGGTCGCGAAGGCTCTCCGAACTATGCAGACTGATGCGCCCGATCGTGCGGTAGTCTCCTAAGCCGTTCTTCGGCTTCGGAGTATGATAGCCGGCGAAGATCACCGTAAGGGTGTTTTCATCGAAGATAGTTCCGCTTGGAGCATAAACGCGTCCTGCAAACCAGCCCATGGTGGAGCCTGCAACTGGCGCAATTGCCGGAACAGTGACATTCGTCGAGGCCTCGCCGGCGGCTGGCGGCACACCTTTGGCGTTGACCGCCAAAGTGAATGGCGCCACGGAAACGATTGGGTTATTGATACCGTTCACCACGGTCCAACGCAACAGGTCTTTGGACTCGGCGTAGCCGATGTAGTGGAAGGCGTCCGAATCGCCATCAATGCAACCGCCGCCCGAGAAGAACAGGCCGAACTTGCCTCCCCGGAACTTAAGGATTGTGCCGGCGGTGGCGAGCCAGCGCGTCCCGGTAACGGTGACATCCGTGGGATCGTTCAATCCCTGCAAAGCTCCGAGATCCGTGAAGTGGATGCCATCCGTAGTCTGCGCCAGTCGCAAATACGTAATATCGTCGTTTACGGCCGTTCCAAAAGGATTGGTCGCGTAGTAGTTCGCCCAAGCGGTATTGCACTGTTGAGCCGCTGGAAGAGCCGTCGTACCCGTTTTGTCACCCTTCAATATCTTCTGCTCATAGATGATCTGCAAAGGCGAGCTTCCAGGAACGATGCCAAGGATACCGTCTGGGTTTAAGAGGCCCGTAGTATGGGTAGTGATTTCGGGCATGCTGGCGGTGGAGTCGGTGGGTCCGTCGTCGGCGGCTGGCGCACCCGCGAGGGGCAGACCCGGCTGAGGATGGAGTTCGTGTATATAGAGATCGTCCACGTCGATATGGTTAACGGCGCGATCAAGGGTGTAGAGATATGTATGTCCGGCAATCGACATCACGAATTGATGGCCCTGTCCGTCATCATCTACGTTGTCGCTGTTGTTCGGGCTGGGACTATTGTCTTTGTCACCATCCGGATCGGCTTGAACGTTCGTTGGGCAGGTGGTTCTAAGTTCAAGAACCTCCTGCTGGAACTGCCAAGTGTAACCCGCATCATCCGAGTACGCTGCAACGACGCCTTCGTCGGTGTCTTTGGGGCGCCAATCAAAATAGCCCTGCAGATGCTTACCGGAACCAGTCGTAAACGGGAAATAATAGGGCTGCATTCTTTCGGTGCCTGGATTTCCGACTTGGTTGCCTTTAGAATCGCAATAGCCTGCGGATTTCAGTCCGTTGGCTGCGCCAGACTGCTCTAGCGTCCACGGGCCGCCCGTAATGTATGTTTCGCTGGGGGCACCGTTCCGCGTCCAGGTGTCACCGCTGTTTTGGGCTTGTACTCCTGATGCTAGCGCGGTCATGATTGCCGCGAGCATCGCTATTTTCTTCACTTGTTTGTCTACCTCGCTCATTGATTGAATTGCCGATCATTCGGTTAGCAAATGTGGCCGGGTCGACGATACTGCGCCAGCATGACGAAACGATGACAATTTCATGAAATTTCAAAGACAGACCGCCAGTAGCCCAGCGCAAAGGAATGGATGCGGAACTGTTTTGGCTGAACGACTGCTGGACGGTTGGCGCGCTTACCTGCTGGCGGCAAGCTTGTCGATGGGCGGCTCGAAAAGGGTGCGGAGTCGTTCTTCTAAATCCGCTTTGCCCAGCTTGTTGGCGATTTGCTGCGCTTGTTGCGCCGTGGAGACGAGCTTCCATTTTTCATGGGTCATCCCGATCACCTGAGCATATTTTTCGAGAGCTTTGTTTTCGTCGCCGAGATAGAGCCAAGCTTCCGCTTCAGTAGCGACACTCCAGGTATCGGGCGGATTGGCTTTCTTGGCGTAAAGCAAAGCTACGCCGGCCATTTCGCGGGCCGCCGCCGCCTCACCAAAGGCTACCTGCTTGAGATAGGCGACGTTGATGGCGTGGTAAAAGACCTGGCCAATCGATTCGTGAGTTTCGGGCACGATGGCTTGGGCGGTTTGCAGAGCGCTGGCGTAAAGACCTAGAGCCCAATGGGCGTCGGTTTCGTTGCCCTCTTGAATCCAGCGGCGCTTGATGCGGCCGGCGAGTGTGCCTTTTACGTCGGTCCCGAGATGCTGATTCATTTCGAGGAGCCTGACGGCGTCTTCGCGATGGCCATCACGGTCGAGAGCGAGGGCGGCTTCGACTACTTGGGACTCACTCAATTGGCGCTGGCCAGCGACGGCTTCTTGCGCGATGGTCCGGGCTTCCGGGGTGACTTGACCGAGTTCGGCGGCCAAACGGAGGGGAGAAGACGGGCCTTCGGGCTCGGCCTTCTGGGCAAGGGCGCTGATAAGCAAACGTACAACGTCGGCCGAAGCGTCGCCCGGCTTAACCATGCTGAGGTGGTCTCCCGCCACAACGCGTTGAAAATTGCGGTCGAACGGTTCGAGAGACGACTGCGGGAGAACGAAGTTGTCTTTGTCACCGGCGATTGTGTAGAACTGAAACGGAGGTTTCGCTCCGAAGGTCTCGTTCCACTGTTGGCGCAGGTTGGTGACGAAGGGGCTATCGGTTGCCATGTTGGTGACCTGAGTGCCGACCAAAGGTCCAAACAGTTTGTTCAAGAAATTGGCTTTTTTGATCCCGGCGCTTGGAGTACCGAACAGGAAGAGGTGCCGCATTTTCTTGGTGAGTTCCGGATTATCCACCAGCGACCGCTGAACGATAAGACCGCCCATGCTGTGCGCAATGATGGCGATATCCGAGCAATCGGATAGCGGGCGCATGTCGAGTTCGGTAAAGAAGAGTGTGGAAAGAGTGGGCAGGTCCGGGTCAGCGGACCAGACTCCGCGGGTGCCGGGGAGAAAGCTGGTGTTGTAGCCGAGGCTGAAAATGTTCCAGGTGGCGAGGAGGCTCTCGCTCGCGAGGTACTCCGGGAAGTGAGCCCATGTACCAACAGGATCGCCGGTAAATCCGTGAATGAAGACGATGGCAGACTTACTATCACATTTGCGAATAGGCTTTAGCTCGGCCATGGATTTTAGTATCTCGAAATTAGGTCGAGAGGATGCGAAGATTTGTCAGCTTTAGGATATTTGGCGGCGAGGTATATCCAATATCAACGGGATAAATGGCATGGGCGCGCAAAGCCCCTTCTGGAAGAAACGCGGAAGAGACTCAGCGATCATTTTGCTGCAGAAGATTTAAGCCGCGTGCGAATTGTGGAACATGCGCGCTTGCCGATTCCGAATCCGCCAGGATACTTACAGCTGCTGAAACTGAGCCGACTCGCGCTGCCCGATCCTATGCAGGTGGCCGCCATTACCTTCGATGACGTGGTTGTGGCGCGTGGCGAGATTTGGGAATCGCTGCTGTTTCATGAGATGGTACATGTCACGCAGTTTCGATTGCTGGGCGTTCGGCGATTTGCCGAGCAATATATGCGTGGTTTTGTGGCGACCCGCAGCTATGAGGGCATTCCCTTAGAGTTTTGTGCCTTCACTTTGGAGGATCGCTTCTTACGCGGCGGTGGGCCACTGGATGTGGAAGCAGAGGTCCGCCGCCGGTTTGACCTTTCGTGAATTTACTTGCCGCCGCCACTGGTGCAGGTGACGGTGAAATCGGAATTATTGGAGCCTTGCGTGGGTGTGCCGTGTTTGCCATCAGCATCTGCGGCGATGGCTTCGAGGATGGCGGAACCGCCCATTTGATTGCCGTATTCGGGCTTCATTGGCATGACCTGACTGACTGTCTTGGTGCCGGCCGCATCGAAGGTGATGAGTTGGCCGGGCGCCATTTGGCCAGCCCCGAACTGATAGAAGACTTTGCCGGGCCCATCGACGGTTATGGTTCCGGTCAGCTTGATGTTGGCGGGGCAGGGACCGTTGTATTTTGCGATCGGTTGCAACGTCAGTGCCGTGATGTTGGTGCTGGGTTTCGGTGGAGTATCGCCATCCATGGCTATGCAACCACCGGGCGGAGTGAAGGCGGAAGCAGGTGGCTTTGCGAAGCTGAGTTGCTTGATTTCGATCATGGTGACGGGTTTGCCATCGGGAGGAATCGTATCGATGCGAACGATGAAGCCCCCGTTTTGCGCCAGCCAAACTTTGCCGTTGCCTTTAGGGGACGTCAGAGACATGACGTTGGACGGAATGCCATTCATAGTCTCGGTGCCCGTTTGCTTAAGCGGAGTTCCGCCTGCAATTTCCTTCAGTAGATCGGCGGACCCCCCGACGGGATCAAACAGCGATGGAACGGCGGGATCGGTAAATGTCTGAAGACCGCAGGGCGAGCCGGGATCGCTGAGGACTTGGGTGTAGAGTTTTTGAGCCTGCAAGTCATAGACGAGATGGCCGCGATATTCTTTCTCGCGGCCGCCGAATCCGGCGGGCATCACTTGATCGACGACGACGTGCGGACCATCGCGGGTGATTTTGACGACAGCGGGACCGGCGATGGGGAAAGCTGGGTCCTGGGTGTACGAATAGGTTTGAGGTGCTGGGGTTTGGGATTGTGCGAGGGAAAGCGCTAATCCTGAAATTGTGGCGAGAATGGCAGAACGAACAATAAAGCGCGAAAGCATTGAATCCTCCTAAAACGGGTGAAGCGACGTTAGAAAACCCGTTGGGGTGATTCTCTCATGTCGAGGGAGCCTAAACTCGTTGGTATGAATCTGCGGTTTGCCTGCCAGCCGGGCTGCACAAAGTGCTGCAACGTGCAGGGCTATGTCTACATAACGGAAGAGAATCTGCGGCAGATGGCAAAATACACCGGATTTCCTGTGAAAACGTTCGAAAGGAAATTCGTCGTGCGCTTCGAACAAGTGCTCCGCCTGCGAAAGCCGAGGAATTCACAGTGCCACTTTTTGACGCAAGACGGATGCTCGGTCCATCCGGTGAAACCGGTGCAGTGCCGGCTGTATCCGTTTTGGCCGGAATTGGTGGAGGAGCGAGCCAACTGGGAAGCGGAGCGGAAAGTGTGTCCAGGAATTGGGAAAGGCGATTTAATCCAGATCGGGGAGGCGTGCGAGACAGCGGCGGAGATGAAGACGGCGTATCCGGCGATTTATCCGGAAGGCGATGCCGGGAAGAAATAAGAACTAAAGCTCTAGCGCGGGGCGCCGATAAGAAAAGTAACTAAAATAGACGCACGACAGGAAAACCTTAACTTCCCCCAAAACGAGCCTGTCGTGCGTTTTTTGTCATCTGCGGGCCTGGTTGATTTTTATATTGTTAATTTGAGCTTCGCGATGATGAACGTGTGTCTTTGGCACGCAATTCGCATTTACAATCTGCGATTGCTCTAAAATCGTTTCTCTCTTGCTTCAACTTCCCGGTTGGCCCGCGGGGCCGGTCATGATGGCATCGATCGCCAGACGCAATTCGCGTAAACGATCTGCGATTGCTTGCTGGTGATCGCCACAACTGTCTTGTGCGAGTTCTTTCGCTTGGGCGTAAATCGCCTCTGCTTTAGACAGCGCGGAATTGCCATCGGAAAACGTCGAAGCCGAGTAGGCAGTTTTTGCGACGGCTACAAAAATAAAGGCCGAGTTAATTTCGTTTTCGATCAAACCCACTAAGAGCTTTTGTGTGATCTGACGCAGGCCACTATCGGAGGAACGTTCCGGGCTTCGGGACTCTGCTGTGCAACGCGGCTTTTCCAAATCTCTGGGCAACCTTCAATATCCCTTTAAATAACCCGTGCCGAGATTTCTCCCGGCATCGGGCTCCCCCGATCCGCAAAAGGATAGTCTGTGGATTCGGTAGTTGTACAGGGAGACAAGCAGGGTTTTGCGAAAGTCACATCGGAAATTACGGGGCATGTGACTTTTCTGGGGCCTGAACAACTCTTAATGATTTGAGCCACATTCTACGATCAATAGGCAGCCATACATTATCCTTTAATTTGGCCTGTACCGGCCCGAGGGAACCCGTTTTTGACTGCCAACGAGCAAGACGACGAACTTTTCGAATCGGCGCGCTCAGCTCCGGCCGGAGATCTACGGGCATTCGAAGAGTTACTCCAAAGACATCAGAGGCGCATTGTGGCTGATTGCCGGCACATAACGCGTGATGAGAGCGTAGCCGAAGACTTGGCCCAAGAGGTCTTCCTGAAGGCCTTTTTCGGAATGAAAAACTTCGAAGGGCGGTCGTCGTTCCGCCACTGGCTGCAGGTCATTAAAGTGAATCACTGTTTGAACCACCTGAAAAAGGGGAAGGGAAAGACGGTGATCAGTATCGACGACGAAGGACCGCAAACTAAGGAAGAAACGAAAGCGTTTTCGTCGCACGACCGGAGCGAGGAACGGTTTGGCGAGCAACAGATCATCCACCGGGTACTGGACGCGATGCCGGACAACTTGCGGATCCCGCTGGTTTTGCGCGACATGGACGAATTGTCATACGAAGAAGTGGCGACTCAGCTAAGTATCAGCCTGTCGGCGGCCAAAATGAGAATTAAGCGGGCGCGAGAATATTTCCGCGATCAATACGAGGCCCACAACCTGCGCGGCGGACGGGAGGCTGCGTCCGTATGAATGACGATGGAGACCGTCCGATCATAGGTTTAGCGGAATTGGAAACTCCGGTTTCTGGAAGTTTCTTGCAATATTTCCGGAACAAAATTTACCGGCGGCAGGCGACTGCTCAACTAACGCAGTTCTCTATGAAAATGCCGATGGCGATCTTTGTGGAGTTCCTTAGTATCATAGTGCATCTGTTTCAAGTGGTGGATGGCAAAAAAGGCAAACCCCGATGAAAGAAAAGCTATTCAGCGCGTTTGAGAATCTGGCCGATTCGGCCATCGCTACCGCTCCGCGCGTGCTGATCGGCATTGTGTTGATGGTGGTGGGCTTAGCCGTCGCCAAAATTATCGAGATTGTACTGCGTTTTGTGTTGACGCGTATCCGCTTCGACAGTTTGATGGAGAAGGCCGGGATCGATAAGACTTTGCAGCGGATCGGATTGCGGCAGCAACTGAATGTAACGATTCCGCGCCTTGTGTATTTCTTAACTTTGATTGTGCTGGCGCGAACAGCGGCGGACGGGCTGGGGCTCACTGCGATCTCGGGCGCGATTGGCGCTTTCTTCGCTTATTTGCCGAATATCGTTGCAGCGCTTCTACTACTGATAGTGGGTACTGCGGTTGCGCAGTTCGCTTCGCAGACGGTGACAGAGGCAGCCCGCAATTCAGGTATTGACTTCGCAGCGACGCTGGGCAAGCTGGTTTCCGGCCTGATTATGTTCGTGGTGGGCATGATGGCGATCGGCCAGTTGCAGATCGACACGAACATGGTTCGAATCGTGACTAGCTTCGCTCTCGGCGGAGCGGCGCTGGCCTTCGGGCTCTCCTTCGGCCTCGGCACTCGCGACGTGGTGCGGAATATCACAGCGGGTTTCTACCTTCGGAAGTATTTGCTCATCGGCGAAAGCGTAGAGATTTCCGGGCAGACGGGCATCTTGAGGAGCATTACTGCAACTCACGTTCTGTTGGAAGGCCCGAATACGACGGAGATCAGTGTTGCCAATTCCACGTTCCTGGACCAAGTGGCCAAGCAGATTGTCCGGCCGCCGACCGCGATTGCGCCGCCGACCGGAGACGCACTCACGAAGTGAACTGGTTTGAAGGACTGAATACCTTACACCTATTCCCGTGCGTTCTTCAACGCATAGTACTAAGGTTTAGTTGGCGAGCCGACGCCAAGTACTTGCTATCCCGACCAAATCCTTTAGGAATATGGGGGATTTGCCACTCCTGTGAAGTTTTCGTGTTAGCTTCGTAGTTGGCGGATTGTCCGAGTGGGGACTTTCCACAGGCAGTCCGCCTAACGCCAATTCAATTTGGCACAATGCCGATTGCTATATGAACACCTTAGACCAGCCGTCTGTGACGTTTCGTCCAGCGACTTTCCTCTCCGGGGCGCCGGGTCCGTGGGCCGGCCATTTGCCTTTTGCGTGTGATTTGATTGCAGCACTGCGGCCAGAGGTCATTGTTGAACTTGGCGTGTTTTACGGCGACTCCTATTTTGGATTCTGTCAGACGGTCGCCGAGACGAACCTGCCATGCACGTGCTATGGGGTAGACACTTGGCGGGGAGATACGCCGGCCAGTTTCTACGAGAGCTCCGTGTATGACGCGGTGAGCCGGCACAACGACCGTTACTACCGGGCCTTTTCTTACCTAATGCGCACGTCTTTCGACGAGGCCATCAAACAGTTTTCCGACGCGAGTATTGGGCTGCTGCATTTGGACGGCTCCCATTCGTACGAAACGGTGCAACACGATTTTGACCTGTGGCTACCCAAGGTGCGGCCGGGCGGCGTGGTGCTGCTGCACGACATCGCAGTGCGTTCGGGCGATTACGGAGTTTGGCGATTGTGGGAAGAGTTGCAGAAGAAATTCCCCTCGTTTGAATTCCGCAACAACGACGGGCTTGGGGTATTGTGGAAACCCGGCGGGACTAACGAAAAGAATCCCTATCTGCAAGAGCTTTTCGCCAGCACCAAAG
>Ga0209698_10002272_pt1 | contig 21889 bp, 18 predicted proteins | sample LitLauG_LLR_2012_FD_187203 | JGI IMG/M metagenome (GOLD analysis project Ga0209698, IMG submission 187203) | Freshwater sediment microbial communities from Pennsylvania, USA - Little Laurel Run_MetaG_LLR_2012 (SPAdes) (version 2) | ecosystem: Environmental > Aquatic > Freshwater > Creek >...
GTCTCGCGGCAATCGTTGTGCTGACAGGTGCTTCTTTATTGGCGCAGGATTCAAAAGCGTGCTGGGATTATCCGAGGCATCGTCCTAGACGAAACCGATCAACCGGTCGAGGACGCGAAAGTCAGAGCGGACTTCACAGGCGGTTTCAGTGGAATAGTTCCGAGTGCACGCACAGATAAGTCGGGTCACTTTGTCATAAGACGTTTGGTGTGGGGTGAATGGTACATCACAGCGTCGAAAGAGCAGGACGGTTATCCAGACCAGAGCAATGCGTTTTACAGTGGGTTCGGTTCCACTCCGCCAACCGTTGATTTGGGCGCAGGTAATCCGGAGCAGTTTGTCACAGTGCATCTTGGGCAGAAAGCTGGCAGTATCGCTGGCACAATCGCGGATGCTGAAACTGGCAAGCCTGTTGAACCGTGTGCTCGACTTCAGTGGAAAAGTGTGCCGTCTATTTCTGGGAGTGGGTACGGACTCCTAAAATCCAAGTTCTATTTGCTGGTTCCAGCGGATACAGACATCACACTTGTGATCTGGGCATGGGGGTACGATGCGTGGGTCTGCAAAAGGGAAATCAGTTGAAACTACATGTACGGTTAAATCCCAACCATGACAAGGCACGACCGCCGACTGACGAGGAACTGAAAAGGATGCGGGAATCGATCTCAGCCGGGGGCTGCGATGATCTGCTCCGCTAATGTGTCGCACCTCGCCGCTTTATAATCTCAGCACAGGAGCTACTTCTCGTGAGCGCCAGGACCGTTGATGTGCTCATTTTTATTCCGTTGATACCCGCCATTCCCGTGATCGCATTTTGGTTCTGGCCTTGGGAACGATGGATTCCAAAGATAATACCCAAGAAGGTCATCGGCCGCTCAGCGCCTTGCACCTGGTGCTTTTGCGGGTGCAAGTGCGGGAGCAAGGAACGATTCAATGAGAACTGGACGCATCTCGGAAGTGGTGTGCTACCATTCACTTGCTGCTGTATTAAGCGGGAGTAGTTCAGCGGTAGAACGCCAGCTTCCCAAGCTGGATGTCGCCGGTTCGATCCCGGTCTCCCGCTCCATTCTTTCACCCACGCCATCTCGGATCACGTACTCGAAATGTCCGCATCACGGTTGCGGGCATCGTACCGTCGCGGCGCCAACCCAGCGTCGCATGACAGGGAGAATTCCCGGTTAGAGCAGAGGATCGCGAATTTGGTCTAGAGGGGACTCTTAAGAGTACCTGTACCATTGAGACTTGCCGTCGTCCGTAGAGAAACGATATTTTTGCTCAAGTCTTTCCAATCTGGTCGGCAAAAGCCGCTTCTTCAGCACTACTCATGTTACCCAAGCCCGGCCCTGAAAGCCCGGGCCACATATCCCCTCGTCCCCCTCCGGTCTCGCATGGTGCGATTCCGAAGAAAGGAGAAAATCGTGGAACCCAACCCATAACCCTCCGCCCTGGTGGTGTCGGACGATTCCATTCGGGCTCCCCAGAACGAATTAGGCAGTTAGAAGAAACGTGCAGTCTCGTTTTGCGCGCTGCTCGCAGCCCAGGGATATCCCTGCGCTTAATCCCCCATCGAGGAGTTGAATACCTATGAGAAAGGCACTGTTCGCAGCTTTGTTGTTTATTCTGACGTTGTCTGTATCGGCCGCGGCGCAGCTACCCAATTACACGCTGGCCCAGGTAGCAACCCACAACAGTCCGACGGATTGCTGGATCATCTTGAACACAACCGAAGTCTATAACGTCACCGCGTTTCTATCGATCCATCCCGCCGGCGCCGGGCCGATCACGCCGTATTGCGGAGCCGATGCTACAGCCGCCTTCAATGCGGTACGCCACTCTTCAAGCGCAGTCGCGATGGAGGCCACTTACCTGGTTGGCAACCTGGTGGCTTCAGGCGTCAGCGTCACCATCTCGCCAACCACCTCAACCTTGACGGCCGGCCAGACGCAAACCTTTGTCGCCACTGTTTCCGGTTCCACCCAGGGCGTGACGTGGAGTACCACAAGCATCGGCAAGATCGACCAGACGGGTCTTTTCACGGCTGTATCGCCTGGAACCGGCACGGTTACCGCCACCTCCGTGCAAGATACGACGAAATCCGCAACCGCCCAGGTCACAGTGACCGGCAGCGGAGGCGGTGGAGGGGTCTCGGTTTCAGTCAGTCCCGCCAGCATGACTCTGAGTGTAGGGGGAACGCAGCAGTTCAGCGCCACAGTGTCTGGGTCGACTGCTGGAGTTACCTGGACAGCGACTGGCGCAGTGGGCACGATCGATGCCAACGGATTGTTCATCGCTACAAAAGTAGGGGTGGGCGTAGTCAAAGCCACTTCAGTCAGCGACCCGACGAAATCCGCCTCGGCGAACGTGACGGTATCGAAATCGGGTGCTGCGTGTTCGCTCGCTCCGAACACATCGGGATTCAACATCAACTGTGTTCCGGCGAGTGCGATTCCAGCAAAGACGTACCGTTGCGTTGCATCTTCGGACGGAAAGTCTACGGTGGTTCGCTGCACGAGCAGCAGAGGCGGCGACGGAGGAGGTGACGACTAAGACTCCCGTTGCACGAATCACAACCTGAAAAGGATGCGCCCGTAGTTTGGTGCGGGTTCCAACGGCCGTGGGATGAGTGGAACAGTCCGAATTGGATTGTCCACGACTCCCACGGCTATCATTGCGCCGCGAAGATGGCGAAGTTGGATGTCGCCAGTACGGCATGCTCCCGAAAGAAGGGCGGCCGAGTTGTCGAGGATATAATTCCCCGCACCATGCTCACTGCACCAGGCAAGCAACCGTTGAGCTACCGATCATTGGGCATCCGGCTGGTGGTGACAGTCGCCGCACTAGTCATCTGGTTCTGGACGCAAGCGCTGATTGGGGCGCGGCGGGTGCCGGATACGGGCATCGGAGACGGCGTCCACGCCGCCACGGACTCGCTCAACCTCTACCTGCAAAATCACCCGGCGCTGGCGAATTCGTTGCTGATCTTTAGCTCCGCCATCATCGATCTGCTCGGCATTTTTCTATTGTCGAGGTGGGTCTTCCGTGGAGATCCGCGTCCTTTCGCGGGACTGGTCATTGTGCTTGGTCTGCGCCAGATCATGCAGGCCTGTGTGGCGCTGCCGGCTCCGCCCGGTTCGATCTGGCACGACCCCGGATTCCCGTCGCTACTGGTGACTTACAGCGTCGCCCACGACTATTTCTTCTCCGGGCATACCGCGATCGCCGTGCTTGGAGCCTGTGAACTGACGCGCTTTGGCCGGTCCTGGCTAACGGCGGGTGCGGTCACGATCGTGATTTTCGAAGCTGCGACTGTGCTTGTGCTTCGCGCCCACTACACCATGGACGTATTTACCGGCCTGGTCACTGGACTGTACGCCGCGCATTTGGCCGAACGTCTTGCCGCCCGGCGCAGGGACTAACATTTCAGGCGGAGGGAACCTTGTTGATTAACAGGTTCCTAAGAGACAGCACTGGTATGACCGCGCCCTCAAGCCTCGGCTGAGAACGGTAGCTGCCCTTCTAAATCGTCGTCTCGATGTTTTATCGATAGCGTCTGACGATCGAGAGACAGCGAACCAGCGATCACAGAAATGCATGGCGCGTGCCCCAAACTGCAGCCAGGTTTCAACAACTGGTTCATCTCCTTCCCAGCGTGCGTTCTCTCGAACGGCTTTGCCGTTTAAGAAATTTCTATTCCGCTCACCGTTGGTTCGACACGTGAAGACAATTCGCTCTTCGCTACCCAAGAACCTGCGCGCGGACAAATCAGCGTTCCAGAAACCAGTGAAACTGACATTCATATCTCTCCCGTCTCGGACCGAAGGACGACATTGGCGCTGAAATTCAGTCGCCGATCACACGCATTTCGCACCGTCTGGAAGGTTGAAGGAGTCGACCCAGTACTGGCCGCCCTACGTCCGGACTTCTTCCAGCCATAGGCGATCGGGAGTTCGGAGCATGAGGTCCGAAATCTGCGGTCCGAGGCCGTCTTTTCCCCCTTTTGCTTCTTCTTCGTATCGTCATGGTGGAGGTCGGCAGGGCCACAATCCAGACTCGCGCCCTCCATCTGTCGTCATTACTTCGGTTTGCGGTGAACATCAGAATGGTGATTCCGATCACGAAGAACCGTGATGACGGCCATTTGCCCATTCTCAACCTTCGAGGAAGATGGTTACGGACAGCGTGGGATGTGAACGTGGGGGCCACGTCTCAGGGACCGCCCATAACGCCAAGACGCGGGGCGGGGTCGTCCGGGAGGCTGTAAATGAGCACAGTCGATATTCACGAGCCAGAAGTCAAGGAAGCAAAGCCAACAACCCGTCCCCCTGCGGCGGTCCTGCCACGCGCGGAACTGGTGCTGGGACCGCAGACCCAGGAAAGGGTGTTGTTTTCCCATAGCTTGCTGGAATTTGGAGTGGAGAGGAAACGGAAGGCTTTTGCGACTACTACCTCGTTAATTGTGAACTGCGTGGCGATTGGAATCCTGGTGATAGTGCCGATGATGTTTACCGAGGAACTGCCCAAAGCGCAGTTGCTGACGTTTCTGATCGCGCCTCCGCCACCACCTCCGCCACCCCCGCCGGCGGCTCAACAGGTGCAGAAGGTGGTGAAAGTTGAGACCGACCTGCTCAACACCGGTCAGCTGCGAACCCCCACCAAGATTCCACAAAAGATTGAAATGATTAAGGAAGACGAACCCGCGCCCCTGTCGGCCACCGGCGGAGTTGTCGGAGGCGTCCCGGGCGGAATTCCGGGCGGGCAATTGGGAGGCGTGATTGGCGGTATCGTCAGCGCCACGTCGAATCTGGCGGCCGTGCCGAAGTTTATTCCGGTAGCGCCGCAGCGCGTGCGAATTTCGCAGGGCGTTACCAAAGGCTTGCTGATTCACCGGGTGGAACCGTCCTACCCCATGTTGGCCAAGCAGGCGCGAGTGCAGGGTGATGTTGTGCTCACCGCGATCATCAGCACGAGCGGCGAGATTGAGAACCTGCAGTTGGTCAGCGGTCACCCGATGCTGGTGCCGGAGGCGATCAAAGCGGTTAAACAGTGGCGTTACAAACCGTACTTATTAAACGGGCAACCGGTAGAAGTGGAGACCACGATTACCGTGATCTTCTCACTCAGTTCCTGATTGGTGGGCAAGGCGCGGTCGGGGAGCGCCAGGAGTTAAAATAATGCCAGCAGAGTACACATATCGCATATCGGCCTGGTGGACTTCGGGCCGCACCGGACTCGCCAAGTGCGAGTCCTCCCCTAACACGATCCATTTTTCCGAAGCCGCGGAACTGGGCGGGCTGCAGGGCCGCTGGACTCCGGAGCAGTTGCTGCTCTGTGCCCTGGCAGGCTGCTTCACCACGACCTTCCATGACGTAGCCCGCGCCGCCAAATTCGAATACACCGACCTCGAGGTCGAAATGGAGGGCAGCGTGCACCGCAGCCGGAGCACTGGATGCAATTTCACCGAGATCCTGATCCGTCCGCGCCTGACCGTGCCTTCTGAGGAGCAGCGCGAAGCCGGGCTGGGCCTGTTGCGCCGGACCAAGCAGTTGTGTATGATTTCGCGCGCCATTACCGTTCCGCAGACTCTGGAACCTGCGGTGGAAACCGGCAAAGTACCTGTGGAAGGCTGGACCAATCAGGAACCAGCCGTGAAACTTGGGGTCTAAGGCACCGTCGAAGAGGGGGGTGATTATGATGTTCTCCTATAGGCTCGTTCGCCTGATCGAGTCTCATGCCGATGCGCTCGCTGAAGGACTCGAAGAGCGGGTGCACAACAATTCCCAGGTGACCCACTTTCGCTCAATTCCCGCCCACGAACTGAGAGAGCGGGTCTACGAAATTTATCGCCATCTGGGCGAGTGGCTGCTGGGTAAAAACGAACTGGACATCGAACACCGCTACCGCGAAATCGGGGCGCGCCGGGCGCGCCAGCGAGTTCCGCTCAGCGAAGTCGTCCAGGCCATTGTGCTGACCAAAGAGAATCTCTGGGAGTTCCTAAAGAGCGAGGCGGTGATGGACCGCGCCGTCGAAATCATGGGCGAACTGGAACTACTCCAAATGCTCGAGATGTTTTTTGATCGGGCAATTTATTATGGCGTCGTGGGGTATGAAGAAGAGATTGCCAGCACCCGGCGCGAAGACGGCGAACTGCGGGCGGTCTGAGACAAAAAATAAAGAGGAGCTAAACGGATGTCGATGTCGTGGGAAATGGACTACAAGCGACGCCTCAAAGAGGCGGACGATGCGCTGCAATGCGTAAAGTCCGGGATGCGCGTATACATCCAGCCGGGCTGTGCCGAGCCCGAGACGCTCGTCGAGGCACTGATCCGGCGGGCGCCCGAAGTGTTCGACGTGGAAATCGTGCACATGATGACCATGGGCTGCGCTCCCTACGTGGCGCCGGAAATGGCCGGCCACTTCCGGCACAATGCGGTGTTCATCGGCGCCAATGTGCGGGATGCGATTAACGACGGCCGCGCCGATTACACCCCGATCTATCTGAGCGAAATCGAGGGATTGTTTGAGAGCGGGGCCATGCCCATCGACGTGGCCTTGATTGAGGTATCGCCCCCCGACTCCCACGGCTTCTGCAGTTTCGGAGTGGGCGTGGACACGACCCTCACCGCCGCGAAGTGTGCCCGCTACGTGGTGGCGCAGATCAACGACAACATGCCGCGCACCTACGGCGACAGCTTCATTCATGTCAGCGACATCGATGCCTTTGTCGAGTCTTCCCGGCCGCTGTGTGCGCTGAAGAAGCCGATCGTAAACGACTTGCAGGTGGCCATCGCGCGCAATGTAGCCGGGCTGATTGAAGATGGAGCGGTTCTGCAGACCGGCATCGGCGGCATCCCCGACGCTGTGTTACCCATGCTGATGGATCGGAGGGATCTTGGCGTCCACAGCGAACTGGTCTCCGATGGCGTGATCCCGCTGATCGAAGCGGGGGTGCTCACCGGAGCGCGGAAGAATTTCAAGCCGCGCAAGATCATCCTGGGATTTGCTCTCGGCACCAAGCGTCTGTTCGAGTTCGTGGATAACAATCCCATCTTCGAGTTTCACCCCACGTCCTACACCAACGATCCCGGCCTCATCGCGCGCAACGACAAGATGGTGGCGATCAATTCGGCGCTGCAGATCGATTTGACCGGGCAGGTCTGCTCCGATTCCATCGGCAACCAGTTCTACAGCGGCATTGGCGGGCAGGTGGACTTCCTCCGCGGGGCGTCGCGCTCGAAAGGGGGCAAGCCGATCATCGCGATCTCGTCGACCGCGAAGAAAGGAACTATTTCGCGGATTGTGCCCATGCTGGATCCGGGCGCGGGAGTGGTTACGTCACGAGGTCTGGTCCGCTACGTGGTGACCGAGTACGGAGTGGCTTATCTGCACGGCAAGTCGATTCGCGAGCGGGCCAAATCATTGATCGAAATCGCGCATCCGGACTTCCGCACCGAACTTTACGAATATTGCGAAAAGACCAAGTGGTTACAGGTTCCTCAAGCGGCAAAGACAGCGGCACAGCAGTGACGGAGGAAACAACCCATGTCGGGCGCAGCACGCGGCAACGTCACCATCGACGTCGAGGAGTGCAAGGGATGCGGGCTCTGTGTTGAGTCCTGCCCGCCTAAGTGCCTGGAACTCGCCCCTGAACTGAGCTCCTACGGAGTGCACCCGGCGCGCTACACCGGCCACGACTGCACCGGATGCGGCATCTGCTTCTATTGCTGTCCGGAGCCGGGCGCCATCATCGTCTACCGGCTGGCACCGCCCCCCAAAGCGGTTGTGTCCCCGACTCAGGCACAAACCCTGGCTGGAGGCGAACATGCGACAACTCTGTAAGGGAAACGTTGCAGTCATTAAGGGCGCCGTCCTCGCCGGCTGCCGCGCTTATTACGGCTACCCGATAACCCCCGCTAGTGAAGTCGCCGAAGCCGCAGCGCTTTATCTTCCCGAAGTCGGCGGCACGTTTGTGCAGGCTGAGAGCGAGACCGCTTCTATCAACATGGTCTACGGCGCCGCCTCTGCCGGCGTGCGCGTGATGACCGCCTCTTCCGGTCCCGGCCTCAGCTTGATGCAGGAAGGCATTTCGTATCTTGCCGGAGCCGAACTGCCTTGCGTCATTGTCGACGTCATGCGCGGGGGCCCTGGGCTGGGTAATATCGCCCCCGAGCAGAGCGATTACTTCGCCATGGTTAAAGGCGGAGGCCACGGTAACTATCGCAATCTGGTGGTGGCTCCTGCCTCTGTTCAGGAGATGGCGGACCTGACCATCCTGGCCTTCGAACTGGCCGACAAGTATCGCAACCCGGCGGTTGTTCTGACCGACGGATTCGTGGGCCAGATGATGGAGCCGCTGAACCTTGAATACCGCGAGATCGTCGCCCCGCAGAAGCCCTGGGCGGTGAAGGGCACTGCAGGAACTCGCAAGAACATGATCAGTTCTATCTTCCTGGAACCCGACGACCTGGAAGAGCACCAGCGCCGCATGGAAGCCAAGTACATCCGCGCGCAGCAGACCGAAACGCGCTGCGAAGAATACCGCACCGAAGATGCCGAACTGATCGTCGTCGGCTACGGCATCGTGTCGCGTGTGCTGCGCTCGGCGGTGGACGAGGCGCGCAAGCAGGGAATCAAGGTGGGCCTGTTCCGGCCCATCACGCTGTGGCCCTTCCCGTCGAACGAACTGGTGGCCACGACTTTGCGGGCGGAAAGAGTGCTGGTTGTCGAACTGAGTAACGGGCAAATGGTGGAAGACGTCCGCCTGACCCTCAATGGCACGAAACCCATTGAGTTCTACGGGCGGGTCGGCGGCAATGTGCCCTCAGTCGAGGAGCTATTGGCCAAGATTGAAGAAAAAAAACTCGACGAGAAAAAGATCGAGCAGCGTGTACCGGCTGCAGTGTGAACAGGCGGAGCGAGGAATCTCTTATGGCGGAGCGCGACGTAATCCTGGAGGAACCGAAGGTGGCGACTGATAAATACGAAGTCGTGCACTCGAAGTCCGAGGTGTTCTATCCGGAGTACGAGCGCAAGGCTGACCTGAAGCATCAGACGCACTATTGCCCCGGATGCGGCCACGGCGTGGCTCACAAGCTCATCGCCGAAGCCCTGGAAGATCTTGGAGTTCAGGATCAGACGATTCTGGTCAGCCCCGTAGGCTGCTCGGTTTTCGCCTATTACTATTTCGACGTAGGCAACGTGCAGGTCGCGCACGGGCGTGCTCCGGCGGCAGCCACGGGCCTGAAGCGCGCGTGTCCGGACAAGATGGTCATAGCCTACCAGGGAGACGGCGACCTGGCGGCGATCGGTACGGCTGAGATTGTGCATGCCGCCAATCGCGGAGAAAAAATCTCCGTATTCTTCGTCAACAACGCGATTTACGGTATGACGGGCGGGCAGATGGCGCCCACCACGCTGGTGGGCCAGAAGAGCACGACTTCACCATGGGGCCGTCGCCCGGTCAACGAGGGCTTCCCCCTGCACATGGCCGAGATGCTTTCTTCGCTGGAAGCCCCGGTCTACATCGAGCGCGTCGCGCTCTCGGACAACAAGAACATCATGAAGGCGCGGCGGGCCGTGCGCAAAGCGCTCGAACTGCAGCGCGCGGGTGCGGGCTTCACCTTCGTCGAAATTCTTTCCCCGTGTCCGACGATTTGGGGCAAAGATCCGGTCGAAGCGCGAAAGTGGGTGGCGGAGAAAATGATTCCGAACTTCCCGCTCAACGTGTTTCGCGATCGCAAAGTCGAAGTGCCAAACAACAACATTCCTCCGCACAAGACGGTCGAGGAAGTGGTGGAGGGAGAGCGCAAGGCCGCCGCCGAAGGCGCTGTGCCGCGCCGTCATCATCATTTCCGCGAGATGGGCATCAAGATCGCCGGTTTCGGCGGGCAGGGCGTGCTGCTGCTGGGCCAACTCCTGGCCGAAATGGGCATGCGTGAAGGCCTCGAAGTCAGCTGGTTGCCGTCGTACGGCCCCGAGATGCGCTCGGGCAGCGCGCACTGCCATGTCTGCCTGTCGAAAGACCGCATCGGGTCGCCGCTGCTGTCGCGCCCGCAGGTGTTGATCGCGATGAACGAGATTTCGCTGCGCAAGTTCGCCGCCGAGGTCGCCCCCGGCGGCACTATCCTCTACGGACGCGAGCGACTGCCGGAGGATTTCAGCATCTCCCAGGCGCAAGTCATCTGCATTCCCGCATCCGAGATTGCCGACCGCCTGGGCTCGGCCAAGGTCGCCAACGTAGTCTTCATGGGCGCCCTGCTGGAAGAGACCGAGTGCCTGTCTCCGTCAACTGCCATGAAAGTGATGGAGGCGAAAGTGAAGAACCCAGCTCTGCTCGAACTCGACCGCAAAGCCCTCGACGCCGGGCGCGTCTACATCGACCACACCGTTGCCGTCGGGGCGGTCACGCAGGCCGATGGGTTCGCCCAGTAGGGCGGACAATCGCTGCCTCTGAGGAAAAACATCTATACGTCGTCATCCCGAAGGCCCGCGTTTTTTCCAGCGGGCCGAGGGATCTCGCGTGCTTCGCCAAAATCGATCGCGGCCTAAGTCCGGCACTTTGACTTAGGTCCTCGTGAGATCCCTCGCACCGCCTGAAGAACGGCTCCGCTCGGGATGACGCCTTCGGGTAGGGACTGGAAAATCTACTCTGTCTGAACCCCCACATAACGGTATTTCGCATTCGTCCGCGCGCCCATCGTCACTTAATGCTGCGTCATTCCGAAGGCCCGCGCTTTCCCCAGCGGGCCGAGGGATCTCGCGTGGCACTCGACCATCTGAATCTTATTGAAAAGGCACCCCTCCCACCGTTTTTGTGATCCAAATCACAGAATCCGGTGACACCGGCCATATCGAAAACAAGGTAACGATGTGATCGTGAATGAGAGTGGGGAGGTGTCCCATGGCATTCGTCGAATCCAATCCTGAAGAAAACAAAGGTTCAATTGCTGAACAGAAGAGGCCGGCTGCCATCGCGGTCAAGAATGTTCTGTTCGCGACCGACTTTTCGGCGACCTCGGAAGCCGCCCTGCCCTACGCCACGGCCATCTGCCGCCGTTTTGGAGCGACTCTGCACGCGGCCCATGTGCTCTCCGAGGCCAACCTGCTGCTCATGACCGGCGGTGTGGACTACGTCAGCATGGGCACGATCTACGAAGACGCTCATACCGAGGCAAGAGAAAAACTCGATCAAATGGCGGCTCACCTGGAAGACATCCCCATCCGCTGCTACGTCCGTCATGGACAGGTGTGGAAGGGCTTGGCCGGCCTGATCGAAGAAAACGAAATCGATCTGATCGTTGTGGGCACACACGGCCGGACGGGCCTGGGCAAGCTTCTGCTCGGCTCGGTCGCGGAAGATATTCTGCGGCATGCGCCTTGTCCGGTGCTGACTGTTGGGCCCAAGGTTTCCGGACGGGCCAAGTTACCGGCATTTCAAGCCAAAGGTCGCGACGTCGCTCCGCCGGAACTCGATCTGCAGCAGATCCTCTTCGCCACCAATTTTGCGTCGGACGTGCCCTGGATGGCGCTGACCGCGGTGGCACTCGCGCAGGCGTTCCGCTCGCACCTCACGCTGCTGCACGTGCTTGAGGATTACACTGAACTGGGCCAGCGGCCCGCGCCAATCGAGGAAGGCATCCGCCGGTTGCGGGCGCTGATCCCGAATGATGTGGATCTGCCCTACGCGCCGGAGACTTTGCTGGAGTTTGGTTCGGCCAGCGAGTGCATTCTGAGGCTTGCTGGAGAGCGCGAAGCTGACCTGATCGTGCTGGGCGCCCGAAATTCCGTCGAGGTCGGTACGACGCATCTTCCGTGGTCGACCGCGCACCATGTGATCGCACACGCACCCTGCCCGGTGCTGACGATTCGCGCCTGACGACGGCGGCGCAGGGACGGAGAGTCCGCTTGCTCATCGTTGCCTATGGGAATCCCCTGCGCTCGGATGACGGCCTTGCCTGGCGCGTGGCCGATGCGCTGGAAACCAAGTTTCCTTCCGGCGAGGTTGAAATTTTGCGCTTGCACCAACTCACTCCAGAGTTGGCAGAAGGGGTCAGCCAGGTGGACGCCGTCATCTTTGTAGACGCCGCTTCCGCCGATACCGGGGAGCGTCGCCCTGTCGAAATCCGGGTCGAAGAAATTGGCAGCAAAGACGCCGGCCCATCTGCGGTGTCTCGTTTTTCTCACCACCTGACGCCCCGCGTGGTCGTTGCCCTGGCTGCCCAACTCTATGGTGCGAGGGCGAGAGCATTCTCTGCGACATTGACCGGACAGACCTTCGATCATGGCGACTCTCTCTCTGCGGCAATCCGACACGCCCTGCCGGAGTTCATCACCCGGATCGAAGGCCTCGTCAGAGAACTGCAAAATCCAGCCGGAAGCGTTTCTCGCCTGATCGACCAAGCCGTAGAATAAAACTTGGCTGAACAGGCCGACGCCATGACGGTTGCGGCAAAACCCGCGTTCGAACGGCTTCGGATCACGTTACGCGGAGCGGTTCAGGGAGTTGGCTTTCGCCCCTTTGTTTATCGTCTTGCCACAGAAATGTCCTTGACGGGATGGGTACTGAATTCCTCGGCCGGGCTTGTGGTTGAGGTGGAAGGGTCGTCCGACCAACTGAACCGCTTCGAGCAACGGTTGGAGCACGAGCGCCCGAAGGCTTCCGTGATCACCGTGCGCGAGTCGGCGTGGATCACAGCCGAGGGCTCGACTCGTTTCGAAATCGTCGCCAGCGACAGCGACTCGGGCAAAACTGTGAACGTTCTGCCTGACCTCGCTACCTGCAGCGACTGCCGTGAGGAGTTCTTCAATCCCGCCAATCGCCGCTTCGAGTACCCGTTCACCAACTGCACGAATTGCGGGCCACGTTACACCATCGTGGTCGACATTCCGTATGACCGGCCCCACACGACCATGCGCGAATTCGTGCTCTGTCCCGACTGTCGCAAGGAATACACGGACCCTGCGAACCGCCGCTTTCACGCCCAGCCCAACGCGTGTCCGGTCTGCGGGCCGAAGCTCGACGGCACGATTGAAGACGCCGCCGCAGCCCTCCTGGAAGGAGAGATTGTTGCGCTCAAAGGCATCGGAGGATTTCAGCTTCTGGTCGATGCCCGCCAGGCCTCGGCGGTGGCGCGCCTGCGCCAGCGCAAGCATCGCGAAGAGAAGCCATTCGCGCTCATGATGCCGTCGCTCGAAGTGGCGCGGGAGTATTGTGAAGTTTCTCCTGCCGAAGTGGAACTGCTCGAATCGCAGGCTGCGCCCATCGTTCTGCTGCGGCCCTTGCCCCGCACCGATATTGCGGGGAATGTAGCACATTGTTCTCCGTACCTCGGCGTCATGCTGCCGTACTCGCCGCTGCATCACCTGCTCATGCAGGAGTGCAGATTTCCGGTGATCGCCACCAGCGGCAATCGCAGCGATGAGCCGATCGCGATTTCAAATGAAGAAGCTGACGCCCGCCTCAAAGACATTGCCGACCACTTCCTGATGCACAACCGGCCCATCGTGCGCGCCTGCGACGATTCAGTCGTGCGGCTAACCCGCGGGCGGGCAGGAATTCTGCGTCGCGCCCGCGGTTATGCGCCGCTTGGAATTCGCGTGCGCCACAGCCTGCCACCGGTGCTAGCGGTGGGCGGACATCTCAAGAACACGGTCGCCATTGGTGTGGGCCAGGATGTATTCCTCAGCCAGCACATCGGCGATCTCGATACGGTCGAAGCCCGCGGAGCCTTCGAGAAGGCTATCACTGACCTCTGCCGCCTCTACAGTTTCAAGCCGGAGTTGATCGCTTGTGATCTGCATCCCGACTACGCGTCCACACATTGGGCGGAAAGGTCCGGGCTGCCGCTGGTCCGGGTGCAGCATCATCAAGCGCATGTGGCGGCCTGCGCGGCGGAGAACGACGTTCAGGGCGAATATCTCGGCGTCTCGTGGGATGGCACCGGATACGGCCTCGATGGCGCGATCTGGGGCGGCGAGTTTTTTCGCGCGGAGGGCAATCGGTTTAAGCGCATCGCCCACCTGCGATCGTTCGGGCTTCCGGGCGGTGACACTGCCGTCCGCGAGGGCTGGCGATCGGCCACCAGTCTGCTCTTTGAGGTCTTCGGCGAGGGCGGAATCCGTGAAAGTGGGGTGCCCCATGTCTCGCCAGTTTTGCGAGACATGGGAACCACGGCCTCGGAAGCGGGGAATCCCCGATTGGATTACTCCAGAGTTCGCACTATGCTGGAGCGCGGCATTAACGTTATCCCTACGACCAGCGTAGGCCGGCTCTTCGATGCGGTGGCCAGCATCGTGGGGGTCGCGCAGCAGAACCGGTTCGAGGGTCAGGCCGCCATGCTGCTGGAAAATGAAATTGGCAGCATGCGCACGGAGGAGGCGTATGCTTTACCGGGTGGAGACTGGGGTCCGTTGATCATGGCTGTGATGGCGGACAAGCGGGCGGGAGTGACCGTGCCTCTCATCGCGGCGCGGTTCCATAACGCCCTGGTCGAGTGGATCGTGGAAGTCGCGACTCGGGCCAAGGTGAAACAGGTGGTGTTCAGCGGCGGGGTGTTCCAGAACCGCTATTTGACGGAACGCGCTGCAGCCGCGCTTGAATCTCGCGGCTTCACCGTGTACACGCACCAGCGGGTTCCGCCCAACGACGGGGGCATCGCGCTGGGGCAAGCGGTGATGAGCGGGCAGGAGTAGCGCCGCCCTCCCGGCGGCTGTCGTGGGGGCGTCTCGCCCCCACAGGCGAGGGCAGGGATGCCCCCTCGGCAAGCTCGGGGCAGGCTCTCGCGACAGTCGGCGAGACGCGGTCGCTACAGAGCATCAACGAAGCCGGGTAGTGCAGGAGGTTGACGCATGTGTCTCGCAGTTCCGGGTCGCGTTATCGAAATCATTGACGGTGGCGACATCGCCTTCCGCCACGCCAAAGTCGACTTCGGCGGCATCCGCAAAGACATCAACCTGGCCTATACTCCTGAGGCCGAGGTCGGGAAGTACGTCCTCGTCCACGTCGGTTTCGCCATCAGCGTGATCGACGAAGCCGAGGCCAATCGCGTCTTCCAATACCTCGAAGAACTTGGAGGACTGAAAGAGGAACTCGGTGAAATTCCTCAGTGAATACCGCGACCAGAAGGCCGCCGAACAACTCGCTCAAGCAATCTGGAAGAAGGTAACGCGCCCGTGGACGATCATGGAAATCTGCGGCGGCCAAACTCACACCATCGTCAAAAGCGGCCTGGAAGACTTGTTGCCCCGCGAAATCTCGCTGGTACACGGCCCGGGCTGCCCGGTTTGCGTGACGCCGGTCGAACTGATCGATAAGGCGGTGGCTATCGCCGAGCGCCCCGAGGTGATCTTCTGCTCTTTCGGCGACATGCTGCGCGTGCCCGGCTCCTCGAAGAGTTTGTTCGACGTCAAGGCCGAAGGCGCCGATGTCCGCATCGTGTACTCGCCACTCGACGCCCTGAAACTTGCCAAGACGAATCCCGCCCGCCAGGTCGTCTTCTTTGCCGTAGGTTTTGAAACCACGGCCCCGGCCAACGCCATGGCCGCGTGGCAAGCCGATCATGACGGCATCGAAAACTTTTCCCTGCTCGTCTCGCACGTGCTGGTTCCTCCGGCCATGGAGGCGTTGCTCTCGTCCGACAATTGCGTCGTCCAGGGATTCCTGGCCGCAGGCCACGTCTGCACCATCATGGGCTTCGAAGAATATTTCCCGATAGCCGAGCGCTACAAGGTTCCAATTGTCGTCACAGGCTTTGAGCCCCTCGACATTCTTGATGGCATTCTGATGACCGCGACCCAGTTGGAAGAAGGCCGCCACGAAGTCGAAAACCAGTACAGCCGCGCGGTTCGGCGGGAAGGGAATCGACCGGCGCAGGAGCGCATCGCCGAAGTCTTCGAGATCGTCCCGCGCCAGTGGCGCGGCCTGGGCGAAATTCCGGCGAGTGGCTTCCAGTTACGCGGCCGCTTTCAAAAATATGACGCCAACCGCCGCTACCCCTTTTCAGGCGAGCCGGCCCGCGAGTCGCCGGAGTGCATCAGCGGGCTCATTCTGCAGGGCATCAAGAAGCCTCACGAGTGCCCGGCCTTCGCCGTGAAGTGCACGCCGGAGAATCCGCTGGGCGCTCCCATGGTATCGTCGGAAGGCGCGTGCGCAGCCTACTATCACTATGGCAGACGCCAAAATCACCTCGTTCAACCTGAGCTGTCCAGTCCCGCGAGTCGCTGACGATCGCATCGTTCTGGCGCATGGCGGTGGCGGACGGCTGACCCATCAGCTCATCGAGAAGATTTTTCTTCCCGCATTCTCGAATCCAATGCTCGAACAGCGCCACGACGGCGCTGTGCTGAACCTGAACGGTTCACGGCTAGCTTTTACCACCGACTCCTTCGTGGTGCGTCCGCTGATTTTTCCGGGCGGGAATATCGGCGATCTTGCGGTCAATGGGACGGTGAACGATCTTGCGATGTGCGGCGCGCGGCCGCTATATCTGAGCAGCGGATTTATTCTCGAAGAAGGCCTCGAGATGGACACGTTGCGCACGGTCGTCACGTCGATGCAGGAGGCCGCAGCTAAGGCTGGCGTACAACTCGTCACTGGTGACACGAAAGTTGTCGACAAGGGCAAGGGAGACGGAATTTTCATTAACACCTCGGGGATTGGAGTGATTGAGGAATTCCCTTGTCTCGCAAAACCAGCGAGACATGGGGCACCCCCAGCCAAAGACGAAGGTGTGACCGACAACGGGGTGCCCCACGTCTCGCCGACGTTGCGAGACGTGGGAATTCGTCTCGCCCCGATCGGGCCCGGATCCGTCCAGCCCGGTGATGCGGTCATCGTCAGCGGTGACCTCGGGCGCCACGGCATTGCAATTCTCTCCGTGCGCGAAGGCCTGGAATTCGAGTCGCCCATTGTGAGCGACTGCGCCAATCTCTGGCCGGCGGTCGAAGCACTGCTGAAGGCGGGAATCGATATTCATTGCCTGCGCGACCTGACCCGCGGAGGATTGGCCACGACGCTGAACGAAATCGCGTCCGATCGCGGCATCTGCATCAAGCTCGAAGAAGCTCTTATCCCTGTGGAAGAAACGGTACAAAGCGCCTGCGAAATTCTCGGCCTGGACCCGCTGTACGTCGCGAATGAAGGCCGCTTCGCCGTCTTCGTTCCAGCCTCGCAAGCTGATGCCACGCTCGAAAAGCTGAAGAAGGTCCCGGTGTCGCACGGGTCGGTTCGCGTCGGAAAAGTAGAGGAGAGCCCGGCTCGCACCGTCGTCCTGCAAAGCCGCATTGGCGGCAACCGCGTCGTCGACATGCTGAGCGGGGAGCAGTTGCCTAGAATCTGCTAAATGCTGTCATCGAAAAACAGCGTTGTCATCCTGAGCAAAGCGAAGGACCCGTGCACTCTGCTCGCCGCCAGCAAACTGCATAGGTTCTTCGCTGCGCTCAGAATGACAAGCAACGGTCTTACCCTTCCCACGGATTGACCAGCCGCACCCCGCATCCTTCGAAAACATACGTGTTGCGTGTGGCCAGCGTCGCTCCATGGACTCGCGCTATCGCCGCGATCTGCGCATCGAATGCCAGTATGGGTTTTCCCTGCCGCCGTCGAGATGACGCAATCTGCGAGAAGGCGCGGGCGGCTCTGTCCTCAAAGCTCAGAATCTGATCCGCAAGCACGACTCCGAACATTTTTTCGGCGCCTGCCCGAAGCGCGTCGCGACGTCTGCCGGTTGAAATGAGTTCAATGCCGTAGAGAATTTCCGACATCGTGACGGCGGTGACGTGCAGGTCTTCCGCAGTCTGACGGCTGAACCAGCGCAGCACCGCGGGCTCTGGCGCTGGCAGCATCAACTCGGTCAGAACATTGGTATCGAGAACGGTCATTTGCAGAAGTAAGCGCAAAAGACTGGAAGCGCAGACTGCTCTACTGTCAATCCTTCAGCCAATCTGGATCGCGAATGGGCTCCCGGGGAAGACGCTCCAGTTCCACTCCTCCCAGCGGACCGAAGATCGCGCGAATGCTCTCGGCGAGATTGGGTTTTTTCTTCGCGGTCTGGGCCAGCGCGCTTTTCAGGATCTCTCGTGCCTCCTGCTCCATGGATCGCCCATTCATGGCCGCCCGGATCTTGAGCTTGCGTTTCGTACTTTCGTCCAGGTTTCGGATGGTAATGCTCACCATGCAATCAATGATAGCACTGCAATCATTGATTGCACAACGTCGGCGGCAGGACTCATAGGCAGACCCGTCAAGTACCCAGAGAATTACTGTCCCGGGCCACTCGTGATCCATGTATCTCGCTGATTAACAAGCACATAAGCTATTCGTGACCCCAATCACGCCCGCCCGTGAGAATTATCACTGCGCCTTCCCCATGGAGGACGACAATAAGGTACGGCTTTATGTTTAAGTTGTACCTACGGAGGTAGGACTATGTCTGTGTTGACGCACCCTGGAGTCAAGGCTCCCGGGGACTACATTGAATCCGTGATGATCAGTGTGAAAGCCAAGAACCCCGCGGAGCCTGAGTTCCATCAGGCGGTGCAGGAAGTGTTCGATTCTCTACGGTTGGTACTTGCAAAGCATCCTGAATACCAGTCGACGCGTTTGCTCGAAAGAATTGTCGAGCCCGAGCGCGTCCTCATGTTCCGCGTGCCATGGTTCGATGATATGGGGAACATCCAAGTCAACCGTGGTTTCCGCATTGAGATGAACAGCGCCATCGGCCCCTACAAGGGCGGACTGCGCTTCCATCCCTCGGTCAACCTCGGCATCCTGAAGTTCCTGGCATTCGAACAAGTCTTCAAGAACTCGCTCACCACGCTGCCCATGGGCGGCGGCAAAGGCGGTTCCGATTTCGATCCCAAGGGCAAGAGCGACAACGAAGTCATGCGCTTCTGCCAGAGCTTCATGACCGAACTGCAGCGACACATTGGACCGGACACCGACGTCCCCGCCGGCGACATCGGCGTGGGCGGTCGTGAGATCGGTTTCCTGTTTGGCCAATACAAACGACTGCGCAACGAATTCACCGGCGTCCTGACCGGCAAAGGCCTGGGCTGGGGCGGTTCGCTGATTCGTCCGGAAGCCACTGGCTATGGCTGCGTCTACTTCGCCAACGAAATGCTGAAGACGAAGCGAGAGAACTTCGAAGGCAAGATCTGCCTGGTTTCGGGCAGCGGCAACGTTTCGCAATACACCATCGAGAAGCTGCTCGATCTGCGCGCCAAGCCCGTCACCGTGTCCGATTCGAATGGCGTGATCTACGATCCAGACGGCATCGATCGCGAGAAGCTGGCCTGGGTCATGGAGCTGAAGAACGTGAAGCGTGGACGCATCCGCGACTATGCCGATCACTACAAGAAAGCGATCTTCATGCCTACGGACATCAAGCTGGAACACAATCCGCTTTGGAATATCAAGGCCGATTGCGCCTTCCCCAGCGCCACGCAAAACGAAATCACCGCGAAAGATGCGGCGAACCTGATCAAGAACGGCATCAAGCTGGTCGCCGAGGGCGCGAACATGCCCAGCACGCTCGAGGCCACCAAGATGTTCCTCGATGCCAAGGTTCTATACGGACCGGCCAAAGCCGCGAACGCCGGCGGCGTGGCAACGTCAGGCCTCGAAATGGCCCAGAACAGCGCACGGCTGAGCTGGACCCGCGATGAAGTGGACGATCGTCTGCACAAGATCATGATCGCCATCCACCAGAACTGCTACGAAACGGCTGAGAAATACGGCACGCCCGGCAACCTGGTAAACGGCGCCAACATCGGCGGCTTCCTCAAGGTAGCCAACGCCATGCTGGACCAGGGCTTGGTGTAGAGGTGGTGTGGGGACAGCCGCCCTCGGCTGTCCAGTCGAGCGAAGCTCGACGGTCGTAGGAAGTGAAAATGATGTGGGTGCCCCAGGTCTCGCTGAAGTCGCGAGACCTGGGGAAAACTCACACCATGGACGAAGGAGCTGTAGGGAGTAAGTCAGGGAACAACATCGCGCGAGAATGCCTGGACGACTTTCGCCGGCCTGCTTCCCCATCCATTCCATTTGGAGTCACAGTTTGTAGGGGATGCCTCCGACCTGGGTCGAAGGCACTCCGGGGTAAGAACCTCCCCAAAAACATAGTCCTTGGTCGCCGTTGGGTCGACAACAATCAGAAAAACGAAATTGGCCTCGTCTTGATTGCCTGTCAACTGGATCGTCCCATGCTTCGCGAGCTCTCCTGAGTACTCGCATGCACCATAATTGGTGCAATGGCCGGGGAAGTGGCTGAACAATCGAGACTTTTCTATATTTAGGTGTTGTGTAAATAAAGTCGTATAACTTATTTATAAACAACTACTTACATCCGTTAGCTAAATCGGTTTAACCTGCCCGTAGAGCGACCCGCAATCGCAATGAACTCCGGTTCGACGGCGTCGCCGAATCTAGTCGTGCGGTTCTCCAAACCTCCGCACGAGGCATTCCTGCGGACGACCAGATCGTGGTTGAATGCTAGGCCGTTCCGCTCATTTAGACTTCGATTTTCCGTGGGCAAACAACTGAGCCCCTGTCGAGCTTCGGTCGACCGGATAGCCGAGGGTGGCTGTCCCCACACTGACATCCGGACATGAGCATCTCCCTCCCCGCGAGTATGATTAGCTGTTAACGTCGCCATGTCCCTGCCCCGCATCGCCGAGCCCATTCTCGACGCCGAAGAGCGCTTTGAAGGCTTCGAGAACCTGATGCCCTTCAAGGTGCACAACATCTTGCTGGTCTCGAGCCTCTACGACTCGTTCATCCTGCGCGAGGACGGACGCCTCAACGAACTGCTCATCGACGAGTCGCTCGAACTCAACCTGCAGCAGATTCCCGGCATTACCCACGTCTCCAGTTGCGCTGAGGCGCTCGACCTGGCCCGCGAGAATCCGCAGTTCAATTTGATCGTGACCAACCTCACGGTCGGCGATACCGACGCCGCACAACTCGCCCGCGAAGTCGGCCGCGCTGGACTCGATGTTCCCGTAGTCGTCCTCGGCTACGATTATCGCGAGATCAAGAATTTCGTCGCGCGCAATCCCGTCACCGACATTGACCGCGTCTTCCTCTGGCAGGGCAACGCCCGCATCCTGATCGCGATCGTCAAGTACATCGAAGACAAGCGCAACGTGCTGCACGACACCCGCGCCATGGGCGTGCCAGTGTTGCTCGTCGTCGAAGACAATATTCGTTACTATTCGTCGTTCTTGCCTTCCATTTACACCGAACTGATCAAGCAGTCGCGGCGCGTCATTCAGGAGGGCCTGAACGTAGCGCACAAGCTGGTGCGCATGCAGGCGCGCCCGAAAATCCTGCTGGCTTCGAATTTCGAGGACGCTGCGCAACTGGTACAGGAATACCGCGACTACATTTTTGGTTTGGTGTCGGACGTCGAGTTCCCCTGGGACGGCAAGCTCAGCGCCGAGGCTGGCTTCGAACTCGCCCGCATGGTCAAGAGCCTGACCCCCGACGTGCCCGTAGTGCTGCAGACCAGCCGCCCGGAGTTTCGCCCGCGAGCGCACGCCGAAGGTTACTCGTTCCTGCGCAAGCGCTCGCCCACGCTGCTGAAAGACCTACGCCGCATCCTGACCGACTCATTCGGGTTCGGCGACTTCGTCTTCCGCCTGCCCGATCAACGCGAAGTCGGACGCGCCAAGGATCTCAACGAACTCGAAGAGACGCTCCAGACTCTGCCTGCCGACAGCCTGATGTACCACGCGCAGCGCAATCACTTCTCGCACTGGCTTATGGCGCGCACCGAATTTGCTCTCGCCGCCAAGCTGAGGCCGCGCAAGGTTTCCGACTTCAATGGTCCCGAGCACCTGCGCCGTGATCTGATCGCCTCGATCAACGACTATCGCCGCGAGCAGAACGAAGTACTGA
>Ga0209698_10002273_pt1 | contig 21884 bp, 19 predicted proteins | sample LitLauG_LLR_2012_FD_187203 | JGI IMG/M metagenome (GOLD analysis project Ga0209698, IMG submission 187203) | Freshwater sediment microbial communities from Pennsylvania, USA - Little Laurel Run_MetaG_LLR_2012 (SPAdes) (version 2) | ecosystem: Environmental > Aquatic > Freshwater > Creek >...
CGGGCCAGCCGGCACGGGTGAAATAGTTGTCGAAGATGTCGTCGAACAGCGAACCCAGCGGTTCGCGGCGAAGGATGGCGTTCATGTCGGCTCCTGAAATTGGCGATGGATTGCGTTGCGTCGGGCCGCGCCGGCCGCGGGGGCCCGCGGTCTGCGCCGGTGCCCCGTAGTTGGGGCCGGCGCCGGGCAATTCAAGAGGGCCGGGCCGCGGCGCTGGCGGCGCGGCGCGCCCGGCCGGCCGGCGCCGTGCCGGGCCCGGCGGCGGCCGGGTTCAGGCGCGGCGGCGGCGCGCCGGCGTCGGACGCACCTCGCGCACGACCTCGGCGAATTCGTCGATGTCCTCGAAGCTGCGGTAGACCGAGGCGAAGCGGATATAGGCGACCTTGTCCAGGCGCTTGAGCTCGCGCATGACCAGCTCACCGAGCTTCTCGCTCTTGACCTCGCGCTGCGCGGCGCTCAGCAGGCGGTCCTCGATGCGGCCGATGGCGTCCTCGACCGACTCGCGCGGCACCGGCCGCTTGCGCAGGGCGAGCAGCATCGAGGCGCGCAGCTTGTTGCGGTCGTACTCGGCCCGGCTGCCGCCGCGCTTGATGAGCGTCGGCAGCGCCAGTTCCACCCGCTCGTAGGTCGTGAAGCGCTTGTCGCAGCCGAGGCAGCGCCGGCGCCGGCGGATGGTCGCCCCCTCGTCCGAGGCGCGCGAGTCGATCACCTGGGTGTCGACGTGCGCGCAGAAGGGGCATTTCATGGCGCGGACGCCGCGCCGCTACCCGCCATACACCGGAAAGCGGCGGGTCAGCTCGGCGACCCGGCCGCGGACGCGTTCGATCGCCGCGCCGTCGTCCGGGCGGTCGAGCAGGTCGGCGATCAGGTGGGCGGTGGCGCGCGCCTCGTCGGTGCCGAAGCCGCGCGTGGTCATGGCCGGCGACCCGATGCGGATGCCGCTCGTCACCATGGGCTTTTCGGGGTCGTTGGGGATGGCGTTCTTGTTCACCGTGATGTGCGCCTGGCCGAGCAGCGCCTCGGCCTGCTTGCCGTTGATCCCCTTGGCGCGCAGGTCGACCAGCATCAGGTGGCTCTCGGTACGGCCGGAGACGATGCGCAGGCCGCGCTCGGTGAGCGTTTGCGCCATGGCCTGGGCATTGCGCAGGACGCGCTGCTGGTAGTCCTTGAAATCGGGCGCCAGGGCCTCGCGGAAGGCGGTGGCCTTGCCCGCGATGACGTGCATCAGCGGCCCGCCCTGCATGCCCGGGAAGACCGCGGAATTGATCGCCTTCTCGTAGGCCTCGGTCATGAGGATGAAGCCGCCGCGCGGCCCGCGCAGGCTCTTGTGGGTGGTCGAGGTGACGATGTCGGCATGCGGCACCGGATTCGGATAGACCCCGGCGGCGATCAGGCCCGAGTAATGGGCCATGTCGACCATCAGCACCGCGCCGACGTCACGGGCGATGCGGCCGAAGCGCGCGAAGTCGATGGCCAGGGAATAGGCCGAGGCACCGGCCAGGATGAGCTTGGGCCGATGCTCGCGCGCCAGGCGTTCGGCCTCGTCGTAGTCGATCTCCTCGCGCGCGTTCAGGCCGTAGCTGACGACGTGGAACCATTTGCCGCTCATGTTGACCGGCGAGCCGTGGGTCAGGTGGCCGCCCATGGCCAGCGACATGCCGAGGATGGTATCGCCGGGTTTGAGCACGGCGAGGAAGGCGGCCTGGTTGGCCTGCGACCCGGAGTTGGGCTGGACGTTGGCGGCGTGGGCACCGTAGAGCCGCTTCACGCGGTCGATCGCCAGTTCCTCGGCGACGTCGACGAACTCGCAGCCGCCGTAGTAGCGCCGTCCCGGATAGCCCTCGGCGTACTTGTTGGTGAGCTGCGAGCCCTGGGCCTGCATCACGGCGCAGCTGGTGTAGTTCTCCGAGGCGATGAGCTCGATGTGCTCTTCCTGGCGGCGATTCTCGGCGGTGATCGCGGCCCACAATTCGGGGTCGGTGCGGTCGAGCGTCAGGGAACGATCAAACATGGCATAGCCCTCGGTTCAGGTCCAGGTGTGGCGGCGCCGTGCCGCGTTGGCGCGCCGGGAGCAAGCCCGCAGCGGCCGGCGCGGCCCACTCGGCGCTTGCCGCCTGGCGCTTTTCGCCTTGCGCAGGCCCGCAGCAGACGGGCAGCACGCCGGCAACACGCCGGCGGACGATTATGCCAGTGCGTCGCACGGCGGCCGCGCCGCACCCTGGTTCAGGCCAGTTCGTCGCGGCTGCCCTCGTTGCAGCCGCCCTCTGCGCGACGGTCCTCGAGATGGCCGGCCTCGGCCCAGCCCAGCACCGTGAATTCGAGGCGCGGCGCCGCCCCGTCGCCCCGCACCGCCACGCGATTGATGCTGGCGTTGGGCAACAGGTGCGAGCGCGGCGTCTCCCAGGGGATGGCGTGGGCCTGGCGGTAGACGATGTCGAGCACGCCGCCGTGGGTCACCACGGCGATCCGCGGCGGGTCGGCAGCGGTGGGCGGCGCGCCATGGCGCTGCAGGATCTCTTCCAGGCACTGCAGCACGCGGTCGCGCGCCTGCAGGTAGGACTCGCCGCCGGGCAGCGCGTGGCGCGGATCGCGCCGCTGCCAGATGGCGTACTCGCCGGGCCAGTTGGACTGCGCCTCGGCGTAGGTCGAGCCCTCGAACAGGCCGAAGCCGCGCTCGCGCAGGCGCGGGTCGATGCGCAGTTCGAGGCCGCGCGCCTGTGCCACCGGCAAGGCGGTGTCGCGGGCCCGGGCGAGGTCGCTGGCGTAGACCGCGCACAGCGGCGCCGCGCCCAGGTAGGCGGCCAGCGCCCCGGCCTGCCGCTGGCCGCGTGCCGACAGCGCGATGTCGATGTGACCCTGGATGCGCGACTGGGCGTTCCACTGCGTCTCGCCGTGGCGGATCAGCCACAGCTCGGCGGTGCGCGCGGCGGGCCCGGCAGCCATGGCGTGGGCCCCTAGGCCAGCGTGACGCGCGCCCAGCGCCGCTTGCCGACCTGGATGACGCAGGTGCCGCGGGCCAGCGCCAGCGCGCGATCGGCGACGCGCGTGCCGTCGATGCGCACCGCGCCCTGCTCGATCGCCCGCACGCCCTCGCTGGTCGAAGCGACCAGCCCGGCCTGCTTGAGGACCGCGGGCAGGGCCATGGTCGCCCCGGCCAGCGGCAGCGCGACATCGGCGAGGTCGTCGGGCACCGCGCCGTGGCGAAAGCGCGCCTCGAATTCCTCCAGGGCGCGGACCGCCGCGGCCGGCGAGTGGAAGCGGGCCACGATCTCCTGCGCCAGGGCGACCTTGGCGTCGCGCGGATTGGCGCCGGCGTCGGTGGCGCGGCGCAAGGCGGCGATCTCGTCGAGCGTGCGCGCCGACAGCAGCTCGAAGTAGCGCCACATGAGGGTGTCGGAGATCGACATCAGCTTGCCGAAGATCTCCCCTGGGGCCTCGTTGATGCCGACATAGTTGCCCTTGGACTTGGACATCTTCTCGACGCCGTCCAGGCCCTCGAGCAGCGGCATGGTGAGGATGCACTGCGGTTCCTGGCCGTAATGCTTCTGCAGCTCGCGGCCGACCAGGAGATTGAATTTCTGGTCGGTGCCGCCGAGCTCGAGGTCGGCGCGCAGGGCCACGGAGTCGTAGCCCTGCATGAGCGGATAGAGCAGCTCGTGCATGGCGATCGGCTGGCCGGCGGCATAGCGCTTGCTGAAGTCGTCGCGCTCGAGCAGGCGGGCCAGGGTGTAGCTCGAGGCGAGGCGGATCATGCCGTCGGCGCCCAGCGGCCGCGACCATTCGGCGTTGTAGCGCACCTCGGTGCGCGCCGGATCGAGCACCAGGTAGGCCTGTTCGAGATAGGTCGCGGCGTTGGCGCGGATCTGCTCCTCGGTGAGCGGCGGCCGGGTCGCGTTGCGCCCCGACGGATCGCCGATCATCGCGGTGAAGTCGCCGATCAGGAAGATGACCGTGTGGCCCAGGTCCTGCAACTGGCGCAGCTTGGTCAGGACCACGGTATGGCCCAGGTGGATGTCGGGCGCGGTCGGATCGAGGCCGAGCTTGCAGCGCAGCGGGCGGCCGGCGGCGGCCGCACGGCGCAGCTTGGCGACGAAATCGCTCTCGACGATCAGTTCCTCGGCGCCGCGTTTGACCACGGCCAGGGCGTGTGCGAGCGACGGTTCAAGGGCCGCGCTGGCCGCTTCGTTCGGCGTGCCCGCGGCAGCGACCGGCACGTTGCTGTCGGCCGCGGGCGCGGGAGCCGCAGGGGCGGAAGATCGGGACAAGGGAATTCCACTCGGGTGATGCCGCGCCCGCCGGTGCGCTGCGCCAGGGCGGCGGCGCTCGGCGAGCGTAGGGGTTGCGCGGCCTGGGCCGGATCGCCCGGCCCGGCGGCGCCCGATGCCACGGATACGGTGGCATCGCGCACGAACGCCGGACGAAGCGGGCCGACCACGCTTGGTCGCCGGATTTTAATGCAAACTGTCGGCGGACCCGCCGCCGGCCGGGCCCGCGCCGCCCACGGCAGGCCGATCGACGACATATCGAACGACAAGGTGAACGAAGCGCAGCCCACCGACCCCGCGCGCCGCGACGGCGCGCCGCCCGATGCCGACACCGGCCGCCCGGTCGAGCGGCCGCCGGCGGAGCCGGGACCCGGCGCCGGCCAGGAAGCGGGCGCGGGCGCGGCGGCGGGCCCCGCCGCGGCAGGACCGCAGGCGGTGGCCGGTGTGTCCGATCGCGCGCCCGCCCATGCCACGGCACCCGACGCCGAACTGTTCCTCGGCGTCATGTCCGGCACGAGCCTGGATGGCGTCGACGTGGTGCTGGCCGACCTGTCGGCCGGCGCGGTGCGCCTGGTGAGCCATCTGCGGCGCGCCTTCGCGCCCGAACTGCTCACCGTGCTGTCGGCGTTGCAGGCGAGCAATCGCGACGAGTTGCATCGCGCGGCGGTCGCCGCGCAGCACCTGGCGCGGACCTATGGCATGGCGATCACCGAACTGCTGCACCGGACCGGCGTCGAGCCGGGCCGCGTGCGGGCCGCCGGCATCCACGGGCAGACCGTGCGCCATCGCCCGGACGCGGGCTACACGATCCAGCTCAACGCCCCGGCAACCGTCGCCGAGCTGACCGGGATCGACGTCGTCGCCGATTTCCGCAGCCGCGACATCGCTGCCGGCGGCCAGGGCGCGCCGCTCGTGCCGGCCTTCCATGCCGCGCTGTTTCGCGCGCCGTTCGCGCGCGCGGTGGTGAACATCGGCGGCATGGCCAACGTGACCGGGCTGCCGGCGCTGGCCAGCGACCTGCCGGTGGTCGGCTTCGATTGCGGACCGGGCAATGTGCTGCTCGACGGCTGGATCGCGCGCCACCAGGGCAAGCCATACGACGCGGGCGGCGATTGGGCGGCGCAGGGTCACACCAGCGCACGCCTGCTCGATGCCCTGCTGCAGGAGAGCTACTTCCGGCGCGCGCCGCCCAAAAGCACCGGACGCGACCTGTTCAACCCGGCCTGGCTCGACCGGGTGCTCGGGACCTGCGATCCGGACTCGACCATCGCGCCGGTCGACGTGCAGGCGACACTCACGCGGTTGACGGCGGTCAGCATCGCCGACGCGCTGCGCCGCTTCTGGCCGCACGCGCACGAAATCGTGGTCTGCGGCGGCGGGGCGTTCAACAGCTGCCTGATGGGCCTGCTGGCCGAGGAATGCGCGCCACGGCCCTTGAATCGCTCCGATCTATACGGCGTGGCGCCGGACCATGTCGAGGCGCTGGCCTTCGCCTGGCTGGCCCGCGAGCACCTCGCGCGGCGGGCCGGCAACCTGGCCGCCGTGACCGGAGCGCGCGGCGACCGGATCCTCGGGGCGCACTATCCGAAGTGAAGCGGGCGACGTGGCGAGCGCGAATCGAGGGGGGTGAATCGAGGCGGGCGAAACGAGGCCGCCGACCGGAGGCACGCCAGACGAGGCGGGCCGGCAGGCGCGGCGCGGTTCGCCGGTCGCGGCCCAGGGCGCCAGGCTGCCGCCGCGCCCTGGGCGGGCCGCACGGGTGGTCAGGCGGAGAAGGACGAACCGCAGCCGCAGGTGGTGGTGGCGTTCGGGTTCTTGATGACGAACTGGGCGCCCTCGAGGTCTTCCTTGTAGTCGATCTCGGCGCCAACCAGGTACTGGTAGCTCATGGAGTCGATCAGCAGGGTGACGCCGTTGCGCTCCATCGCGGTGTCGTCCTCGTTGATCACCTCGTCGAAGGTGAAGCCATACTGGAACCCCGAGCAACCACCGCCCTGGACGAAGACGCGCAGCTTGAGCGAGGCATTGCCTTCGTCATCGATCAGCTGGCGCACCTTCGCGGCCGCCGCATCGGAGAAGATCAGGGGAACATTGGCGACTTCGGCGACGGCATTCATGGTGGCGCTCCTGGGACGGGCAGATCGGGGCGCAACGGCCCTGGGCGCCGCGCGCTGGCGGTACGCGACAAGGCCGTGCTGACGGGGCCATTATAGGCCGTGGCCGGCCGACCCAACCAGGACGACCCTGCCGGCGTCTCGTGTTTGCAAGCTTGTGCCGGCGGCCCGGATTTCAAGCCTGCCGGCCGGCCCGCCGGGCGCGCCGTGTCGACCCGTCTCAGGAAGCCGAATCGCCGTTGGCCGCCAGCTTGAGGCTGGGCTTGGCCTCGATGGCCGGCTTGACGTCGACGAAGGGCTCGATGCGGGTTTCCGACTTGCCATCGGCCGAGAGGTGGATCATCTGGCCTTCGACGACCGCGCCGTGGTGCATCTCGAGCGCGCGGTAGCGCACGTCGCCATGGACCTTGGCCTTGGGCTGCAGTTCGATCAGCTGGGCGGCGGTGACCGGCCCGCTGATGCGCCCGGCCACCACGAGGTGGGCGGCGCGCACCTCGCCTTCGACCCGGCCGCTCTCGCTGATGACGAGCATGCCGCCCTTTTCGCCGTCGGCACAGCGCACCGATCCCTTGACTGTGCCGTCGATGCGCAGGCCGCCGGTGAACTCGATGTTCCCGGTGATGGTCGTGGTCGCCCCGACGAGGCTGGCGATTTCGTGCTGGCTGGCTTTCTGCTTGGTAAACATCGTGCCTCCGTGGACGGCCTGTCCGGCTGCTGAGGGGTCGGGTGCGACGAACCGCCACCAGCCTTGCTCAAAGATTGAATGTCTGCTGCAGTTTGGTCTCGCCGCCGGACACGATGCGCACCTGCACCGAGTGCGCCACCGCCCCGGCCGGCAGGGTAAATCCGCCTTCGAGTCGCTGGTAATGGCGGAACGACAGGTCCAGACCTTGCCCGGCGCCGGCCCCGCTTCCCGGCTCGGGAATCTGCAGGGTGAAGCCGCGCGTGTTCTGGACGAAATTCACCCGCAGCTGCACCGAGCCGACGAAATCCTTGTCGGGCTTGCCGCTCTGCTGAACCAGCAGCCGGTAGCGCAGTTGTGCAGTTTCCGGATCTGGCTGGATTCTGAAACTGCGAATAACAACTCCTTTGTCACCCTTCCCGGCCGGTAACAAGCTTTCGAAAAAGGATAGATCGGCCTGCAGCCGGGTCTGCTCGGCCTCGAGCGTGCCGACCTGCTGCATGAGCTGGTCCTGGGCTGCCTTCTCCACCTTGAGCTCGCTCTCGAACTGGGCGGCCTGTGCCGCATTGCGATCGCGCTCGGCCTTGGCCTCGCCCAGCTCGGATTTGAGGCGCTCGACCTCGCCGAGCAGTTCGCGCCGGTCGGGGCCGCCGAAGTTGCGGCCGAAATCGTAGATGCTGACGCCCGCCGCGGCGGCCACCGCGGTGAAGAGGAAGGCCAGCACGAGGCGCAGCGACCACGACATGCGCGAACGCACCGTGACCCGGGGAGCGCTGACCGACTGGTTGCGGAACCACAGCTTCCATTTCATCGGCCGGCCCCGGTGTTCACGGAACCACCGCGACCTGGAGCAGGCCTTCGGTCTCCGGGCGGTCGAACAGCAGGTTCATGCATTGCACCGCCTGGCCGGCCGCACCCTTGACCAGGTTGTCCTCGACCACCAGCACGGTCAGCAAGCCGGCGGCCGGCCGGTGCAAGGCGATCCGGACCCGGTTGGTGCCGCGCACCGAGCGCGTGTCGGGCGCGCTGCCGGCCGGCAGCACGTCGACGAAGGGCTCGCCGGCGTAACGCCGCTCGTACAGCGCCTGCAGGTCGTGCGCCGCGGCGCTGCCCAGGCGGATGTACAGCGTGCTGAAGATGCCGCGGATCATCGGCACGAGGTGGGGAATGAAGGTCAGGCCGACCTCGCGCCCGGCAAGCCGGGCCAGCTGCTGCACGGTCTCCGGATGGTGGCGATGGCCGCCGAGCCCGTAGGCGCGGAAGTTCTCCGCGACCTCGGCGCTCAGGTAGTCGATCTCGCCCTTGCGGCCGGCGCCGCTGACCCCCGACTTGCAGTCGGCGATCAGGCCCATGCAATCGACGCTGCCCGGCGCGCTGCGCTCGAGTTCCAGCAGCGGCGCCAGGCCCAGCTGGATGCTGGTCGGATAGCAGCCCGGCAGGCCGATGAGGCGCGCCCGGCGGACGGCCTCGCGGTCCAGTTCGGGCAGGCCATAGACCGCCTCGCGCAGCCGGTCGGGACAGGCGTGCGGCATCTTGTACCAGGCGGCGAACTGCTGCGGGTCGCGCAGGCGGAAGTCGGCGGCAAGGTCGATGACGCGCACGCCGGCGTCGAGCAGCGCCGGCGCCTGCTGCATGGCGACGCCGTGCGGCGTGGCGAAGAACACGACATCGCAGCCGCGCAGCGCCGCCTCGTCGGGCCCGGTGAACGACAGCTCGACATGGCCGCGCAGCGAGGGGAAGTAGCGGTCGACCCGGGTGCCGCTTTCGGAGCGCGAGGTGATGACCGCCAATTCGACGGCCGGATGCCCGGCCAGCAGGCGCAGCAACTCCACGCCCGTATAGCCGGTTCCGCCGACGATGCCTGCTCGAATCTTGCGCGTCATGTCTGCTGCGTCGTCTCTTCCTCGCGATTGCGGCGCACCCGGCACACCGGCGGACGGATGTCCGCCGAACGGTCGGATGGCGAGGAAGTATAGGTGGAGATGACACGGCGCCGGCGCCGGACTGCACCGCCGGAACAGGCGTCATCCGGATACCGCGCGAGGCGAAAAAGCCCGGATTCCCGGGCCTTTTCGCGCGGCGCGGCACACACCGGGACGGATACGCGCGATCCGCCCGGCAAGCGCTCAGCGCTTGGAGAACTGCTTGCGGCGGCGTGCCTTGCGCAGGCCGACCTTCTTGCGCTCGACCTCGCGCGCATCGCGCGTGACCAGGCCGGCCTTGGACAGGACCGGCTTGAGCGTCGCGTCGTAATCGATCAGGGCTCGCGTGATTCCGTGACGCACCGCGCCGGACTGGCCGGACTCGCCGCCGCCATCGACGTTGACCTGGATGTCGAAGCTCGTGAGGTTGTCGGTCAGGACCAGGGGCTGGCGAACGATCATGCGGCCCGTCTCGCGGGCGAAGTATTGTTCGAGCGTGCGGCCGTTGACCAGGAACTTGCCGGTGCCGCGGCGCAGGAACACGCGGGCCACGGAACTCTTGCGGCGGCCGGTGCCGTAATGGTGGTTGCCGATCATCTGGTTAGGCTCCGAGGTTCACGGGCTTGGGCTGCTGTGCGGTGTGGGGGTGGTCGGCCTGGGCGTAGACCTTGAGTTTCTTGATCATCGCGTAGCCGAGCGGGCCCTTGGGCAGCATGCCCTTGACGGCCAGCTGCAGGGCACGGCCGGGAAACTTCTGTTGCATCTTGCCGAAGCTGGTCTCGTAGATGCCGCCGGGATAGGTCGAGTGGCGATAGTAGAGCTTGCCTTCGGACTTGTTGCCCGTGACGCGCAGCCCGGCGGCATTGACGACGACGATGAAATCGCCCGTGTCGACGTGCGGCGTGTATTCCGGCTTGTGCTTGCCGCGCAGGCGCAGCGCGATGTCGGCGGCAAGGCGGCCCAGGACCTTTTCTTTGGCGTCGACGAGCAGCCAATCGCGCCGCACTTCATGGGACTTAGCCGAAAACGTCTTCATGGCGAACCGGACCTTCCGAAACAAAAGATGCGCAATGGACCGCGAAAAGCCTTCGATTGTAAGGCGCCGGGGGTCCGGCCGCAAGTCAGGGTCGGCCGAAGCCCGGACGTGGGCAGCGGCGCGGATCGCCCGGCAAATTCCTGTCGATTCGAAGCGCCTTGGAACGTGATGTCCGGCTGGGTCCCAGGCCGGCCGGCAAACGGAGGGGTTACCGGGAGACTTGGAGGTTTACCGTGAGGATGACGATATAAAGATGTATTTTGACGTCAAATACTGATTTTTAAAAGATAATACCAATTTTTTTCGGTATAAATCGACTCTCGGTTTGGCCTGAGCCTGCACCCGGAGCCCGTTTCGTCCCGCGTCGCGGCGCCGGCGAGCACCGTCGAGACCGTGGTCGAATTGCCCTGGATGCCGGAAGAAGAGGCGTCATGGCCCAGGCCGGCGGACGCCTGCCGAGGGCGCGATGCTCGGGGCGGCGCTGGTGCCATCCAACGAAGGTTTGCGGATGACTTCATGCAGAATCCGCATTCGGGCCGCCGCGGTCAGGCTGGGCGCGTGACCACCGGCAAGGGGGGAAGCATGGAATGCGTGGTGCGATGGGGCGGCCCGGTCGGCATGAGCTTTCACGCCGAGACCGGCAGCGGCCACCTGGTGTCGATGGACGGCGCATCCGATGGCGGCGGGCGCAATCTTGCGCCGCGGCCGATGGAAATGCTGCTCGCCGGGGCCGGCGGCTGCACGGCCTACGACGTCGTGCTGATCCTCAAGCGCGGCCGGCACGATGTGCGCGGCTGCGAGGTGCGCCTGGCGGCCGAGCGCGCGCCCAACGATCCCAAGGTGTTCACCCGGATCGCCTTCCACTTCGTCGTCAGCGGGCGCGGCCTGGCCCAGGAGGCGGTCGAGCGGGCGGTCAGGCTGTCGCACGAGAAATACTGCTCGGCGACGATCATGCTGGAGAAGACGGCGAAGATCGAGGTCAGTGTCGAGGTGGTCGACACGATGTAGGCCCGCGGCGGCGCGACGCGCACGCCGGGCGGCTTCAGATGCGGTATGCGGTGGTCGTCATGACCTTGGCCGCGAGGCGCATCGCCAGCCGCACCGCCAGCGGCAAGGCGCTGCCGCCGTGCTCGCGCGCGGCATAGGCGTGGCCGATCTCGTCGGTCTTCATCTGGTCGACGATGGCGCGCGATACCCGGTCGGCCGGCGGCAGCTTGTCCAGGTGCGAGCGCAGGTGCTCCTCGACCTGGTGCTCGGTCTCGGCCATGAAGCCCAGGCTGGCGCGGTCACCCAGGACCGCGGCGGCGCAGCCGATGGCAAACGCGCCGGCATACCAGAGCGGCACGAGGCGGCTGACCCGGTCGCCCAATTCCTCTACCCGCCCGCGGGTCCAGGCCAGGTGATCGGACTCCTCCTCGGCGGCCTGGCGAAACAAGGCGCGGCTGTCGGGGTCGCGCGCCACCAGCGACTGCGCCTCGTACATCGCCTGGGCGCAGATCTCGCCGACATGGTTGACCCGCATGAGCGCGGCGGCGTGTTTCTTGTCCGCCGGCGCAAGTGCGGTGTCGGGCGAATCCGGTTGTGCCCGGATGGCGGCGGCGGGATCGGGCCGGCGCGACTCCGGCGTTCCGGCAACCACGGTCACGGCAGACTGGAACGCGGCGATCCAGTTGTCCAGAACGCCCGGGCGGCGCAAGGTCTCCATGGGTCCTTATCCTCGGCTACCGCAATATATCAATGAATATTTCGAGGCAATTTGGCCAAATGTGTTGCTCGGAAGATACAAGGTAACCTGTATGTAACCTACTTGTCTTAATGTTCGCGATCCCATACCAGAGCAAGAGCCCAGCGCCGCTTGCAACAATAACCCTGCGGAGAGAATTTTGCGTAAATCCTTGATATCCATTGCCCCGCTGGCAATTCTTGGCCTTGCTGGCCAGGCCCATGCCGACGAATCCAATGTCGTCATCTACGGCATTCTCGACACCGCCGTGGCCAATATCCAGCACGCGCTCAATTTCGACCCTTACCACCCCGTCTCGAACAACCCGAACGTCACGCAAGGCACGCAATCGGCCACGGGCATGCTCAATGGCGCCATGTCCGCGACGCGCTGGGGCATCAAGGGCCAGGAAGACCTGGGCGACGGCCTCAAGGCGGTGTTCCTGCTCGAGGACGGCTTCAGCCTGGGCAGCGGCAATATCAACAATGCCGCACTGGGCCTGGCCAACAACACGGCGCTCGGGCCGAACATGTCGGCCGACAGCGCCATTTCCGGCCAGTTCTTCAACCGCGGCGCCTATGTCGGCATCGGCAAGGCCGCGGTCTGGGGCACGGTGACCTTCGGCCGCCAGCAAAGCTTCTTCCTCGACAACATCTCGATCTTCGATCCGATGATGGGCTCGCAGGCCTTCTCGCCGCTGGGCTTCTCCGGAACGTACGGCGGCGGCGGCGCGACCGACGACAGCCGGGTCGATAACTCCGTGAAGTACCGCGTGGCCTTCGGCGACTTCACGCTGGGCGCGCTGTACAAGTTCGGCGGCGTGGCTGGCAGCAACAGCGCACAGGGCGCGTACGAGGTCAACGGCGTCTACGCCGCCGGTCCGCTGGGCGTGCAGCTGGGCTACCAGCAGTTCAAGGACGCCTTCGCGATCGGCAACAACACCGGCGCCGGATCGGTCAAGGTCACGGCCGAGGACACCAAGGCCTACATGCTGTCGGCCAAGTACAGCTTCGATGCCCTGACCGTGCGCGGCGGCTTCGAGCGCGAGGAGTACACGAACCCGTCGAACCCGACGTCCGACGCGACCCTGACCAGCATCTACGGCGTAGCCGTCGCGTCCGTGTCGACCAACCCCTTCCCGACCGGCCAGAAGAATCTGAACGTCTACTGGCTGGGCGGCGGCTGGGATTTCTCCTCGGCCTTCTCGCTGCTGCTCGGCGGGTACCACGTGAGCCAGAACGCCTACGCCTGCACCACGCCGACCAACAAGGCGTGCTCGGGCAGCCTGAACTACTACTCGCTGGTCGGCGACTACCACTTCTCCAAGCGTACCGACAGCTACTTCGGCCTGATGGAGTCGACGGTTTCGGGCGGTCCGGCGTATGCGGTGGCGAACAAGGCGCCGCTGGCGTCGGAGACCAGCAACCGCATCATCGCGCTGGGCATCCGCCACGTGTTCTAGGCCACTGCACCGCGCTGCGGCGCGGGCCGGCAAGCGCATGAAGGAAACGGGCCGGTGGACATCCCACCGGCCCGTTTCTTTTTCATGGCAGGCCGGCGCTCGGTTCGAGCAGCCGCCGAAACATCGCCACCAGGGCCGGCTGCGGCGTACGCAGGCGCGGCGGCCCCGCGTATTGCTCCCAACCGCCGCCCAGTGCGCGATACAGCGCGACGAACTGCTCGGCCTGCGTGGTTTGCGCCGCCACGTACTGGCCCTCGAGCTCGTAGGCGCGGCGCTGCGCGTCGACGACATTGAGAAAATCCGTCAGGCCGCGCTCGTAGCGCTCGGTCGACAGGGTCACCGCGCGGCCACTGGCGACGACCGCTTCCTGCAGGTTGGCGAGGCCCTCCTGCTGCCCCTCGAAGGCGCCGATCGCCGCATCCACTTCCTGCACGGCATGCAACACCGTTCGCCGGTACTGGGCCAGGCCCTCGCGTGCGCGCAGGTCCGCCACCTCGGCCAGCGCGTCGAGCACGCCGAAATCCAGCAGGGGGAAATAGGCCACGTACCCGGCGGACCATATGGACTGGTGCTGGGCCGGATGCAGGCCCTGGCCGAGGCCTTCGGTCCCGATGCCGGCGTTCAAGCCCAGGCGCGGGAAGAGGTCGGCCGTGGCCACGCCGACGCGCGCGGTCGCGCTGGCCAGTTCCCACTCGGCAGCGCGGATGTCGGGCCGGCGGCGCAACAATTCCAGCGGCAAACCGGGCGCGACCGCGTCGGGCACCAGCGGTACCGGGCCCGGTACGCCCAGCTCCGCATCCAGGTCGCGCGGGAACAGGCCCAGCAGGGCGGCGAGCGCATAGCGCTGTGCGTCGACCTGGCTGCGCAGGACCGGCAGTTGGGCCAGCACCGTTGCCAGCTGGCGCCGCGCCAGCGTCGCGTCCAGCTCGTTGGTGATGCCGCGCTCGAAGCGCGTCTCGACAACCTCCAGCAGGCGGCGTTCGGTCTGCGCGTTCTGCTGCGCCACCGCCAGCTGCATCTGCTGGCCGCGCAGGTCGACGTAGGCGCGCACCACGTCGGCGATGACGGCGATCTGCACGGCATCGCGCGCCGCCGCCGCCGCCTGCGCGTCGTAGCGCGCGGCCTCGATCTGGCGCCGCAGATGGCCGAACAGGTCCAGCTCCCAGAACGCGTCGACGCCGGCGATCTGCGAAATCGGCGCGCCGCCGGGCACGGCGCGATCGGCCGAGCCCAGCGCACTGGGCAGGCGGCCGCGCGTCAGGTCGCTGCCGCTGCCGCGCGCGCCGCCGGCCGACGCTTCGATGCGCGGCAGGGCCGTGCCCGTGACCGCCAGCTCGATGGTGCGCGCCTGCTGCAGGCGCTGCAGCGCGATATCGAGGTCGGGGTTGTCGCGCAGCGCGCGCTCGACCAGGGCGTCGAGCTCGGCGTCGCCCAGCGCGTGCCACCACTGCGCGACGTCCACGGCGTGGCGGGCCGGAGTGCCCGGGCTCGCAGCCGCGGCCGGCGCGCCGGACGCGGCACGAAAGCCCTCGGGCGGCACCAGGGACGGCGCGTGGAAGTCGGGGCCCACTGCGCAGGAACAAAGCACGGTGCACAGCGCGGCGCAGGCGAACGGTGCTGCGCGTCCGCGCAGGCGTCCGCGCCGCGCCAGTTCAAGGCGCCGCATGGCTGGTGCTCCCGCGCGCCCCGGCGGCAGCCGCCGGGCGGGCCGTCTCCGCCTCCTGGGCCACGACCGCCTCGCCCTCGGCGATCCGGCTACTGACGTTCAGGGCGACGCGGTCGCCGTCGCGCACACCCGTTGCCAGCTCGACGACGCCGCCGTCGTCGCGCGCGATCGTCACGTCGTGAAAGTGCAGGCGGCTGTCGGCGTCGACCACCGCGACCTGCGGTCCACCCGAGCGAAACACCATGGCCGCGGCCGGAACCTGCGGCACACCGGTGTCGGCGAGCTGGAATTTCACGTCGACGTACATGCCGGGCACCAGGCTGCCATCGAGATTGGGCAAGTCGACCTCGACCTTGAGCGTGCGGGCCTGCGGATCGATCGCCTGGGCGGTGCGTGCCACCTTGCCCGGGAAGGTCCGTCCGGCCAAACTGGCGGCGCGAATCTCGGCGGCCATGCCCGGCTTCATCAGTTCCGCCGCGGCCGATTGCGGCACGTCGACAAAGATGCGGATCGGCCGGTCCTGCGTCAAGCGGTACAGCGGCTGGGTCGCGGCGGTGCTGCCGGCCGTGACCAGGTTGCCGATATCGATGCGCCGCTCGATCACCGTGCCGTCGAAGGGCGCGGTGACGTGCTTGAACTGCGTCAGCGCCAAGTAGTGGTCGACGTCGGCCTGGTTGAGCGCGACCTGGGCCCGTGCCGCATTCAGCCGCGCCTCGGCGCTGTCGAAATCGGCCTTCTTCTCCTCGCGCTCCTGCTCGGAGACCACGCCCTTGGGCGATTCGCGCCAGCGCTGCCAGGTGGTGGTCGCCAGTTCCGCCTCGGCCTGGCGCACGCGCACCTGGGCCTCGGCGGCGTTGAGCTGGGCCCGGGCGGCGTTGAGCTGCGCATCGAGCTCGGGCGTTTCGATCAGCGCCAGGGTCTGGCCCTGGCGCACATGGTCGCCGATGTCGGCGTTCCACTTCGCCACGTAGCCGCTGACCCGCGCATAAATCGTGCTCTCATACCAGGCGGCGCTCTGTCCCGGCAGGGTCAGGCTGCCCGACCCGGTGCCGGCGTGGATGCGGATGACATTGACCACCGGCGGCTGGACGGCCTCTTGCGCCGCGGCGTCGAGCTCATGGCCTTCGTGGCGCTTCCAGGCGAACACCGCCACGAAGCCGACGAGGAGCAGGGCCGCGAGGCCCACGGCGAGGCGGCGCAGCCGGCTCCCGGTGCGCGGCGAATATTCGGTGCCTACCTCGGTATCCTGCGTGCTCACGTCCTGCCTTTCAGAATGGGATGCGGTGCTGCATGCGGCAGCAGCCCGGCGGGCTGGCGCCGCAGCAGGCGGTACATGATCGGGACGAAGACCAGCGTCGCGAACGTGGCGAAGAGCAGGCCGCCGATGACCGCACGTGCCAGCGGCGCATTCTGCTCGCCGCCCTCGCCCACGCCCAGTGCCATGGGGATCATGCCCAGGATCATGGCGCCGGCCGTCATCAGCACCGGGCGCAGCCGGGTGACACCGGCGGTGACCGCCGCCACCTGCGAGTCGTCGCCGGCATCCATCCGCTGGTTGGCGAAGGTCACGACGAGGATGCTGTTGGCGGTGGCCAGGCCGATGCACATGAGCGTGCCCATCAGCGCCGGCACGCTCAGGTGGGTCTGGCTCAGGAACAGCATCCACATCACGCCGCCCAGAGCGAAAGGCACCGCCAGCAGGACGATGAGCGGATCGATCCAGCTTTGGAAGTTGATCACCAGGAAGAGGTAGACCAGCACCACGGCCAGGGCGATCCCGGCGAACAGCCCGTTGTAGCTTTCCTGCATGGTCTCGACCTGCCCCGACAGCACCACCGAAATCGCCTGCTCCGGCGGCGGCCGATCGGCGTCGAGCACCCGGTTGATGCGCACCGCGGCGGTCTGCAGGTCCAGGCCCTGCACGTCGGCATGCACGTCGAAGACCGGGCGGATGTTGTACTGCGAGGTCACCAGCGGCACCCTGCCGCGGCCGAAGCTCGAGATGTTCATGAGCAGCTGGCGCTGTGTGCCGCCGGTCTCGGCGGTGACCGGCTCCGTGCCCAGGTCCTGGGTCGAGGCGATGCGATAGGTCGGTACCTGGACGACCAGCGGATAGCTCACGCTGTTGCGCGGGTCGACCCAGAAATTGGGCGCCAGCTGTGCGCTGGAATTGGTCGCCACGAGCACGCTGTTGGCGGTAGCCTGCTGGCTCACGCCGACCTCCGCGGCCAGGTTGCGGTCGACATCGATGGTCAGCGCCGGGGCGTCCGGCACCTGGAAGACGTGGGCGTCGACCACGCCCGGTATCCGGCCGAGGTCGCCGGCGATGCGGCCCGCCAGCTCGTAGGTGCGAGCGCTGTCCAGGCCGGAAATGCGCACGTCGATGGGTGCCGGCTGGCCGAAGTTGAGCACCTGGTCGACGATGTCTGCCGGCTGGAAGAAGAATTGCAGGTCGGGGAAGCGCCGCGGCAGCTCGCGCCGCAGCTGGGCCACGATGTCCGCGGTCGGGCGATGCTTCTCCTCCAGGGATACCAGGATCTCGCCGTCCATCGGTCCCACCGTGGCCGAATCGCTCAGGGCGATGTTGATGCCGCTGTAGGGCAGGCCGATGTTGTTGAGGATCACCGCGACCTGGCCACGCCCGGCGATCTCGCCGATGGCGCGCTCCACTTCGGCGAAGTACTCCTGGGTCTTTTCCAGGCGCGTGGCCGGGGGCGCGCGCACATGCAGGCGCATCTGCCCGGCATCGACCTGCGGGAAGAAGTCGCGGCCCAGCATCGGGAAAAGGGCCAGGGAGCACAGCATGAGCACGGTGAAGAAGACGATGGGACGGCGCGGCTGCGCCACGCACCAGGACAGCGCATCGCGGTAGCCCTCGCGAAGTCGGGAGAAGCCCGCCTCGAATCCGTGATGGATCCCGGCCAGTGCCGCGCCCAGTCTGCGCAGAGCGCCGCCCGGCAGCGGCGCGGCCGGCCCCGCGCCGTGCGCCGCGCCATGCGCCCCGGCGGCGCTGCCGGTCGCCGCGCCGACCAGCGAGGCGCGCATGAGGTACTTGAAGAGCACGGGCACCAGCGTGAAGGACAGCGCCAGGCTGGCGATCAGGGACACGCAAACCGAAACCGAGAGCGGGGAGAACAGGTACTTGGCCGTGCCTTCGAGCAGGAACACCGGCACGAAGACGATGCAGATGCAGAAGGTCGACAGCGCCGTGGGAACGCCGACCTCCGCCGTGCCGCGCAGGATGGCCGTCTCGAGCAGCCGGCCGGCTTCCTCGGCGCCGGCCCGCACACCATGCAGCAGAAGGCCGACGTTGCGCTCGATGTTCTCGATGACCACCGTGCCGTTGTCGACCAGGATGCCCACGGCCAGGGCGAAGCCGCCCAGCGTCATGGTATTGAGCGTGTAGCCGCCGACATACATGACCAGCACGGCCGTGACGATGGACAGTGGTATGGCGGCCAGGATGATGATGGTCAGGCGCCAGTTGCCCAGGAAGAGCAGGATCATCAGCGCCGTCAGGCCGGCGGCCATGAGTCCGCCCATGAGCACGCTATTGAGCGCCGCCTTGATGAAGACCGACTGGTCGAAGATGGGCAGGATCGAGACGCCGGGGGGCATGACCCGCAGCAGGTCCGGCAGGGCGCGGCGCACGCCGTCGATCACCGCCAGGGTCGACACGCCGCCGGTCTTGCGGATCGTCATCAGGGCGCCGGGCGAGCCGTTGACCGACACGGAGTTGGTCTGCACCTGGAAGCCGTCGTGAACGCGCGCGACGTCGCGCATGAATACCGTGCGCCCGGCCACCTCGCGGATCGGGAAGGCATTGATCGCCTCGATGACGTTGGGGCTGTTGTTCATCGATAGCGGATAGTCCTTGTTGCCGATCTTCACGTCGCCGGCCGGCAGGATGACGTTCTGGTGCTGCAGCGCCAGGCTGACGTCGGTGGCCGAGAGGCCGCGCGACTGCAGGGCGCGGGCGTCAAGGTCGGCCATGATGACGCGCGGCTTGCCGCCATATGGGTAGGGCACCTCGGCGCCGTGCACCACGGCCAGGCTGGGGCGGATGATGTTCTGGCCCAGGTCGTTGAGCTTGGTGTCCGGCACGGAATTGCTGGCCAGGCTGAGCTGGATAATGGGCACGTCCGTGGCGCCGTAGCGCAGGACCAGCGGCGGCGTGATGTTCGGCGGCATGTACTTGAGCACGACCAGCGCACTGCTGGCCAGCTGCGAGACGGCGCGCGTGACGTCGGCGCCCTCGTGCAGGTAGACGCGCTCGACGCCCACCCCGGCATAGCTGGTCGCCTCGATGCGCGAGATGTCGTCGACCAGCGACGCGAGCTGGCGTTCGTGCAGCGTGAGGATGCGGTTCTGCATGTCCTGCGCCGACATGCCGTTGTACGTCCACACCACGCTGACGACCGGGATATTGATTTCCGGGAAGATGTCCACCGGCATGCGCAGCGCGGCGCCGAGTCCGAGCAGGCAGATAAGGATCAATACGGCCGGGACAGTGTATGGGCGTTTCAGGACCAGGCCGACCAGGGACAAAGGCGACTCCTGCGGTAGCGGATTGCGGTGGCCCGTTGCGGCGCGGCAAGGCTGCGCCAGCCCGGGCATATTGGGTAGGAGCCGCCAGCTTACTGAAATGCTGCGCGGCGGGTCACCGTCTTGCCCCTACGGGCATCCCGTATTGACAGTCCGGCGCATGCCGGCCTAAACCGTTCCGTGGTCGCGCCAGGGTCGCGCACCCGCGCCGGCGGACAGAACGCGGTATCTTTGGCGCCGTCGAACACGCAGGGCAAATCGGCATGCGCCGGGCGCGCCGTGCCCGCTGGATACCCAGGCGAAGATCCGCACCATGTACCGCCCGATTGTCTACCTGGTCGACGACGACCCCGCCGTGCGCAAGTCGCTTGCGCTCTGGCTGGGGTTCCGCAGCCTGGCGACACGCCAGTTCGATGACGCGGAATCCTTCCTCGGCTCGGTCGCGGCCGCCAGCCAGGGCTGCGCCATCGTCGACGTGCGGCTCGGCGGCATGGACGGCCTGCAGCTGCAGACGCAGCTGGCGGCACGCGGCGTCACCCTGCCCTTGCTGTTCCTCACCGGCCACGGCGACGTGCCGACTGCGCGTGCGGCCCTCAAGGCCGGCGCCTTCGATTTTCTCGAGAAACCGGTCGACAACGACCGGCTCGTCACGCTGGTCGGCGACGCCCTGGCGCTGGACGAACGCCACTGGCAGTCGCGCTTCCAGGCCGAGCAGCTGCAGGCGCGGATCGGGCGGCTGACACCGCGCGAGCGCGAAGTGATGGACCACGTGGTCGCCGGACGGCAGAACCGGGAGATCGCCCAGGAGATGACGATCAGCGCGCGCACGGTCGAGGTCTACAAGGCGCGGCTGATGGACAAGCTCGATGTGCACCGCGTCGCCGATCTGGTACGGCTGGTCATGCAATCGGAGCGTGACGAGGCGCCGGCGGCCCGCCGCGAATAGTCCGCCGGGCCGCCGGCGGTGTTCGGGCGCGCCACCGCTCAGCGCGTGGTGCGCCGATCGTCCATGCGAAAACGCAGGCGGAACAGGTCGGCGAGGCGCCGGGCCTGCAGCTTCTCCATCAGGCGCGCACGATGCGCCTCGAGTTCGGCGTTGGCCAGGCCGAACTGTTCGGCCATCTCGCGCACCTGGCGGCCGCTGGTGATGCCGTCGAAGAGCGCGCGTTCGCGCCGGGTCAGGCTGGCGAAGCGCGCCAGCAGCTGCTCATCCGCGGCGCGCGCGAGGCGCTGCGCGGCATCGGCACGCAAGGCCGCCTCGACCGCCGGGAAGAGCTCCGCCGGGTCGATCGGCTTCTCGAGGAAATCGCTGGCGCCCTGCAACAGCGCCGTGCGCGCCACGGTGGCGTCGGCCTGCGCGGTCATCAGCAGCACGGGCGGGGCGCGCTCCTCGCGCACCATGCGCGCCTGCAGCGCCAGTCCGGACATGCCGGGCAGGCGGATATCGACCAGCGCGCAGGCCGGCGCGCCGGGCGCGGGCGGCCCGTGCAGGAAATCCTCGGCGCTGGCGTACTCGCTGGTGGTGTAGCCGTGCAGCTGCAGCAGCAGGGCGAGCGAGCGGCGCACCGCCGCCTCGTCCTCGATCAGGTAGACATGCCCGATCGCCGCCTGCGGCGCGGGCCCGGGCTGCGGCTCAGGCGTCACCGGGAAGGTCCAGGCAGAAGGTGGTGTGTTCGCGCCCGGCGTCGAACCACAGCCGGCCGCCCTGGCGCTCGGCGATCGAGCGCGACAGGGCCAGGCCCAGCCCCATGCCACCGGGCTTCCCGGTGGACAGCGGCTTGAAGAGGCGCTCGCGGATATCCGGGGCCACGCCGTGTCCGCTGTCCTCGACCAGGATGCGCACCATACCCGGCGCGTCCGGTGCCCGCAGCGCGCGCAAATGAATCACGCGCAACGCGACCGGCCCGGACAGCGCGTCGCAGGCATTGGCGACCAGATTGCCGAGGATCGCACCGGTCTGCACGGCGTCGGCGCGCAGCGCGGGCAGGCCCGGTTCGATCGTCGTGTGCCAGGCGATATCGGCGCGCACGAGACGGTCGCGCAGGTGGGCATGGGTGCTCTCGAACAAGGTGGCCACGGCGATCTTTTCGCTGCGCATCGTGCCGGTGCGGAAGAACTCGCGCATGCGGCGCAGGTATTGCCCGGCACGCGCCGTCTCGGCGCTGATCTCGCCCAGGGTATCGACCAGCTTGGCATGGTCGGCCGCGCCGCGCTGCGCCAGCAGCTGGCTGGCCCGCGCGTAGGTGCCGATCGCCGACAGGGGCTGGCTCAGGTCGTGCGCCAGGGCGGCCGCGAGCTCCGCGGTCGAGGCGATGCGTTGCGCCTCGTCCAGGGCGCGGCTGCGCTCGCGCAGCGAACGCTCGTGGGCGCCGATGCGGTCGACGGCGCGGCGCCGCTCGTCGGTCAGCGTACCCAGGTACAGCGCGGAGATGGCCAGCGTCAGCACCAGCATCTGGAATTCGAAGGCCG
>Ga0209698_10002274_pt1 | contig 21882 bp, 19 predicted proteins | sample LitLauG_LLR_2012_FD_187203 | JGI IMG/M metagenome (GOLD analysis project Ga0209698, IMG submission 187203) | Freshwater sediment microbial communities from Pennsylvania, USA - Little Laurel Run_MetaG_LLR_2012 (SPAdes) (version 2) | ecosystem: Environmental > Aquatic > Freshwater > Creek >...
CATTAGGTATGAAGATCGTCTCCGTCAACGTCGGGGTGCCTCGTTTGCTGGCTTGGGAAGGCGCAACCTTCAAGACCAGCATCTTTAAAGGGCCCGTGGAAGGCCGTGTAATGTTGCGAACGACGAATCTTGACGGTGATCGGCAATCCGATCTCTCGGTCCATGGCGGACCCAACAAAGCGGCGTACGGCTATCCGGCCGAGCATTATTCGCCATGGAGCAACGAACTCAACGAAGCGGCCCTGCCCTGGGGGGCATTTGGTGAGAATTTCACGACCGAAGGAATGCTGGAAAACAACGTTTACGTAGGGGACCGCTATCGGCTGGGTGGAGCGATCGTGCGAGTGACAACGCCCAGACTTCCGTGCTTCAAACTCGCCGCCAAATTCCGCAGCAATCACATCATTCAACGCTTCCTCGAAAGTGGCCGGTGTGGTTTCTATTTTTCGGTGGCCGAAGAGGGTGAAGTCGGAGCGGAAGACTCGTTCGAATTGCTCGAACGCGAAGAACCCACCCTGAGCATTGCCGCGGTAAACGAGCTTTATAGCGCGAAGTTGCCCGACAGCGAAACGCTGGAACAATCGCTGCACGTCAAGACCCTGCCCGAAAGCTGGCGCATGCGCTTCCGCGCCCGACTAAAGGAAGCAAGAGCCTGACGTGAGTGCAACGTAAATCCAGTTTGAACGGATCTTGCCTCTGCTGTAGTTTGGATCTCGTGATCCTCGACGCCCTCCATCGCATCGCCAATCACCGGGAGTCGCTCTCCCGCGCGGAGGCGCACGCCGTGATGACCGAGGTTCTCTCCGGCCAGTGTACGGACGCCCAAATTGCTGCGCTGCTCGTGGCCCTGCACATGAAAGGCGAGACGGTCGAAGAGATCGTGGGCTTTGCCGAGGCCATCCGCGCCGCTGCGATTCCACTCGAGTTGCACGCCAACTCAGTTCTCGACGCCAGCGGCACCGGGCGCGACGCGCTCGTCGACACCTGCGGCACCGGAGGCGATGCCAGTGGCACCTTCAACATTTCCACGGCTACCGCTTTTGTCGCTGCTGGAGCCGGAGTGCGCGTCGCCAAACATGGCAATCGCAGCGTGACTTCAAAATGCGGCTCGGCCGACGTGATGGAGGCCCTCGGCGTTAACATCAACTTGCCACCCGATCGCATCGCCGCATGCCTGGAAGAAGTCGGCATCGCATTTCTGTTCGCTCCCGCCATGCACTCGGCGATGAAGCACGTACAAACCGCCCGCCGCGAGTTACGGCTGCGCACGGTGTTCAACCTGCTCGGACCGTTAACAAATCCCGCGCGTGCCACTTGTCAGGTGGTCGGCGTTTATTCCGCGGACTTGGTTGAGAAACTTGCCGAAGCGCTGAGCGTGTTGGGTCTGCATCGAGCGCTGGTCGTGCACGGAAATGATGGTTTGGACGAGATCACGATTACCAGCCCGACGCGTGTCGGAGAAGTACGCGACGGGCAAGTGCGTTCTTACGAAGTCACTCCAGAAGAGTTCGGATTGCAACGAGCGTCGTTAGCAGACATTGCAGGCGGCGACGCCGCAACGAACGCCGCCCTGATTCGTGAAGTGCTCAGCGGGAAGAAGTCCGCCCGTCGCGATGTGGTTTTGCTTAACGCAGCCGCTGCGTTGGTAGCTGCAGGAAGGGCCGATCATCTGCGGGATGCGGTGCCATTAGCCGCGAAGGCCATCGACTCGGGGGCTGCTCTAGAAAAGTTGCAGGCGCTCATCGCATTCACTACAGCCCAGACACAGCGCCCAACATAGGGCCGCACTTAAAACTACTTCTTGCCGGCCGCCGCTTTCAATTTCTCAATCTGCTGCAGATGCCCAGCTCCGTGCCCGCCCATCCTCTCGACCAACTCAGCAACGGTTATCTCCCGTTGCAGCTCCGGATGAAACGCAGACTTGGAGAGATCGGAAGCCTTCAAGCTTCGCAGCAAACGCAAATTATGATGCCGTCCCAATCCGTAAAACGCCACGAGTTCCGACGGAGGCGAATCGAGGTAGTTGAGATTGCGCGTCCACGCATCCTGATCCAGCGGAGCGATTACCGGCTTGGCGTCCGCCAGCATTTGCCGCAAACGGTATCCATAGACAAGTTCAACGTCGGCCAGATGCCCGAGGATCTCCAGCACACACCATTTTTCTGGAGATGGCTTGTAGCGCAGAACTTTCTCCGACAACCCAGAGACAGTGGCGGCAATCTCTTTCGGGCTTTTCTCGGCTGCATCGAGGTGCTTCTTAAACTCTGCTTCTGTCATAACCGTTCACCATCGCTAATTTCACTTCACTTCCACGCGCTCCATGTATTCCGCGATCTGCACATTCCACCCCAGTTCTTTCTTGATTGTCTCTCGCAGTTGAGACGACGCCGCTGGCTCCCCATGCACCAGATAGGTCACTCCGGGCTTGTTCTGGAACGTCCCCAGCCACTCCAGCATTTCCGGCGGGTCGGCATGGTCGCTGAATTGTTCGATCGCCGCCACCTGCGCCCGAATCGGCACGAAGTCGCCGAATATCTTTACATCCGGCGCACCGCCCTTGATGATGGCGCCTCGCGTCCCCGGCGCCTGGAAACCAATAAAGAGAACGAGATTCTTCGGATCGGGCAGTCGCTGCGCCAAATGATGCAGAATCCGTCCGCCGGTGACCATTCCGCTCGATGAAACGATGATCGAGGGATAGTGATTCTCATTGATCTGCTTTGACTGGGCCGAGGTTTGCGCGAACGTGAACCCCGGCCACTCCAGCGGCGAACCGTGTTTTTTTATCAGATTCGCGGCCTGCGGCGTGTATTCCTCTGAGTGCTTCAAAAAGATTTCGACGGCCTTGATCGCCATCGGGCTGTCGCAAAACACCGGCAGCGCCGGAATCTGTCCTGAATCGATCAGCTGCTTCAACATGAAAAGAAATTTCTGCGTGCGCTCAACGGCAAACGCGGGAACGATTACACTGCCGCCGCGTTCGGCGGTTTTGCGAATCAGGCTGGCAAGTTGCGGCCGCGGATCGATACTCGGATGCTGCCGGTTGCCATAGGTCGATTCCATCACCAGGACGTCAGCGGTTTCATTTTCCTGCGGCCCGGAATGAACAACCTTGCCGGGCGCAATCTCGCTGTCGCGCACGCGGCCAACATCCCCGGTAAACAACAGCCGCCGGCTGCGACCGTTCGTCTGCAGCGTAACTTCCGCCATGCACGACCCCAGAATATGTGCGGCCGGAACAAAGCGGAACGAAATCTCAGGGTTCAATTGCACAGTCTGTCCGACAGCAACCGGCTTAAAGAACCGCTGGCACTCCTGCGCCTCTTCAAGGGTGTACAAGGGCAACGCGGGATCGTGCTTCGAAACCTTTCTTTTGTTGTAGAACGCAGCGTCTTCTTCCTGCAGATGTCCAGAATCGGGCAACACAACTGAACACAAATCTATGGTCGGAGGCGTCGCGTAGATCGGACCTCGGAAACCCTCCTTCACCAGCCGAGGAATCCATCCACAATGATCGAGATGCGCGTGTGTGAGAATAACGGCATCGATTTCCCGGGCCGGCACGGGCGTGTCCTGCCAATTTCGTTCGCGCCACTCTTTTTGTCCCTGAAAGAGACCGCAGTCGATGAGAACCTGGAATCCCAGCTTGCCACTTGAATCAAATGCTGTGTTGATCAGGTGTTTTGAGCCGGTAACCGTTCCGGCAGCGCCAAGAAACTGGATGTAGGACAAGGGATCTCCTCCAAAAACAAATCGCAGAGGTCAGAAGTCAGATTGCAGAAGTGAACCCACGATGTCCGATTTTACCTCTGCAATTGCAGCTCACTTCTGTTGCGCAGTTATCTTGAACACATTATTTGTCATATCGCTTTCTGGAACGCTGCCATCGTTGATCCTGATTTCACTGGGTTCGCCCTGCAACTCAATCCGGGTAGTCGCGGTACTCTTGGCGCGCACTTCCATTCTTTGCGTCACCTCTCCACCTTCAAAGGAAACTGTAAACGGAACCTCGGCTCCCGTATTCCCGAGGTTCTCGAGCGTGACTGTGATGAACCGAACTCCTTTTTCCGTGGTCCAAGGATGCACAGCCAGTACATGAAAATCCGGCAAGCCACGATCCTGGTAGACCCAGTCATCGAAAAACCAGCTCAGGTCGCGCTTTCCGGCGTCCTCGATTAGCTTCTCCACGTACTTTGGATCTTTGTCGTCTTCCGCGCGATATTTGCGAATCGCCTGCTTCAGCGCGTGGTCTCCAATCATGTCGTGCAACATCCACCACACGTAGGCCGCCTTGCTCCGGTAGTAGGTTTCGTCGAAGGTAGTGGCTAAAGGCTGTCCGGAGATTTTCGTCTTCGCCGCTGCTACCTCTTTTTCCGCATCGAGGAATGCGGACCTGTGAAGTCCGAGAAAGTCGAGCGCGGCTTGCCGGCCACCTTGGTCCTGCCGATACATTGCCTCGGCAAAGTGAGCTAGGCCCTCATATACCCATGGCCGCGACGATGGCAGCGCGGAATGCACCAGTTCGTGAACCAGATTGATCCCCGCCAGCCTCGAATCCTCGGCGGCCATCGATGCCAGCAAAAGTGTTCCGCTCTCAAACGGAGCCGCATGCGGATCGGAAAGGTCGGCGATCGTGACAGCTGCGCTCGGCTGGCCGAACCATCCACTGACAAACTTCGCCGCCGGGTCGAGCGCTTTCGAATACGTATTTGCCCCGTCTTCATGACCCGCCAGACTGAGTACATTCAAAGGTGGCTTCGACTGGTCGATATATTTAGCAATAACAAATGTCGGCGTCACAGTTCCCAGTGGATTCCACGAGCACTCGACACGCATCGGTTGATCCTTCGCGCGGGTTCCGGAGCTTCGCGATCCCGCCCCGCACAGCAAGGTCGGCATTGAGCCGTCACTGGCAATGTCGATGCTCATCGCAAGTTTGAATTCGCTCTGTTCGGCGCGCGCTTTCCATCGGTCCGTTACTTCAAACAAGCTATTCCCTTCCGAGAAATCCGCCGATTCGGTCGTAACGGGATACCAAGTCACGTAACCCGCACCGCGGACGGCAGTAAATGACGAGTTGATCTGATCCCAGCTGGAATGTTTGGCGATCCCTTCCGGCACCCCGACTCGAATCAACCGCGTGGCATCGAGCGGAATTACGCCTTCGTAGCCGATTTCGAGTTGTAAAGAATCTTTCGGTTTGACCTCAGCCGGCAGCGTAACGATCGCTTCCGAGAGAGCACCCGTGTGGTCGATATCGGAAACATAGGATTGCGAGACGAATTGAACTCCCTTGCCATTCACGCGAATCGAACGCCAGTTGAGAGAAGACGAAATTTGAAGGGCCACGACTTTTTGCGGTTGTGACGAATCGTTGCGGAGGGTAATTGTGCCGCGAGCGCCGAGCCGATGCTGGCCCGGCTCCAAGTGAATGCTGAGGTCGTATTTCGTGACGGTGAATGCTTCCCGGTCCAGGGCAACCGCCGCACTACTGAGCCAGCACAGGACACAGAGAGCACAAAGGAATCTCATGGTTTCTTGGATGCGCCCAACCGTCTTTGGCGCACGACTTCGTAGAGGACAATTCCCGCGGCCACCGATACGTTCAACGACGGAACCTTCCCGAGCATCGGAATCGACACTAGAAAATCGCAGTGCCTGCGCACCAGATCGTGCAATCCCTTGCCTTCGGCACCAAGCACCACGGCGCAATGCATGTTGTAATCAATTGCATCGTAGGATTGCTCTCCGCGTTCATCCAATCCAACCACCCAAAGCTCCTTCTCTTTCAATTCTTCGAGAGCTCGCGAAATATTCGTGACCTTGGCTACCGGAAGATGCTCACTCGCTCCAGCCGAGACTTTCGCTACCGTCCCCGTCACGGCCGCGGACCGGCGTTCGGGGATGACCACGCCGTCGGCACCGGCAGCGTCGGCCGTACGCAGGATCGCACCCAGATTATGCGGATCTTCAATCCCATCCAGCACAACAATCAGCGAGCGTTCTCCGCGACGCGAAGCCACGAGGTCGTTGAGATCGCTGTACTGTTTCGCAGAGGTGGCGGCTACTAATCCTTGATGGGCAGCGTTGCCGGCAATCTCATCGAGTTCCATTCTCGACAAAACCCGAACCGGGATGCCAAGTTTGCGGCACTCCTCGATAGCGCGTTTCAGACGAATATCATTTCGCTCTTTGGCAACCGCAATCCACTCGAAGTTGCGCCCGCGCGCCTTGAGCGCCTCGGTCACCGTATTAATTCCGTAGAGAATGTTCACGCGGAGTAGTTTACCGCGTGCGTCGCGCTAGTGTGGTGACGGTCCTCGCCCCGTCCAGTCGGGCACAGTCCCGCTCCCGCACGGACAGCCTAACTAAGTATGGTCTAGACTGAAGAGTTTGGGAGGCTCCTTGAACCCTGTATATATCCTCTCCGCCGCTCGCACACCGATTGGTAAGTTTGGAGGTTCGCTGGCCAAGCTCACCGCCGCCGACATGGGGGTGGTCGCGGCCAAAGCTTCAATCGAGCGCGCCGGAGTCGAAGCGAGACAGGTCGAAGAGACTATCTTCGGCAATGGCCGCCAAGCCGGAGGCGGTCCCAACCCTGCCCGCCAAATTTCCATCCGCAGCGGCTTGCCGCAGGAGGTCCCTGCCTACACCATCAACAAGGCGTGCGCCTCCGGAATCAAATCAATCGCACTAGGTTTTCAGGAAATCGCCACCGGCAATCTCGAATGTGTGCTGGCCGGTGGAACCGAGTCGATGTCGCGTCTTCCTTACTACCTCGAGGGCGTACGCTGGGGTTATCGTCTTGGAAATCAGGAACTCGTCGACGGCATGTATCGCGACGGTTTCTTCTGCCCAATGGCAAAAATGCTGATGGGCGAAACTGCTGAAGTTCTCGCTGAGCAGTACAAGATCACCCGCGAAGAGCAGGATCAGTTCGCGCTCCTCTCGCAACAGCGGGCCGCCGCCGCGCAATCTGCCGGGCGCTTCGAGGCAGAAATCGCGCCGGTGACCATCGAAGGCAAGAAGGGCGCTACCGTTTTCTCCCGTGACGAACACTTATTTCTGGAGGCAACTATCGAGAAGATGGCCAAACTGGCGCCGGTTTTTTCGAAGACAGGAACGATCACCGCAGGGAATTCCTCTGGCATCACGGATGGTGCCGCGGCAGTCATACTCGCCAGTGAGAACTTCGTAGCTCAGAACAAGCTGAAGCCGCTGGCACGAATTCTGGCTGCAACCTCCGCCGGTGTCGACCCTCGATTGATGGGCATCGGCCCGGTACCTGCCATCCAAAAGATGGAAAGGAAGCACGGCCTCAAACTCAACGACTTCGATCTGATCGAACTCAACGAGGCGTTCGCGGCCCAGGTTCTGGCCTGCGACCGGGAACTGCATTTCGATCGCGACAAACTCAACGTCAACGGCGGCGCCATCGCCCTCGGCCATCCCATCGGATGCACCGGAACCCGCATCACCGTAACGTTGCTGCACGAGATGCTCAAACGAAAAGCCCGTCGGGGTCTCGCTACCCTATGCGTCAGCGGAGGTATGGGAACGGCGTTTGCGATCGAAAATGTAGCCTGACCGTCTTCGCTTGTAAACCCGCTGCAGCCCGACTGATTCACTGGAATCGGCTCTTCGCGTGCTATACTCCCCGCCACTCGCGGAATGGCGGGCACACAGCTCCTATCGCGAAACTACTCCATCGGCGATAAGTCAGCCGATGCTATTAGGGACCATTCATGTCACGCTTCCATCAGACTTCGCCGAACGCGAGCAAGATGAGCCGCACAACAGATTCGTTTGAGTTGTTGGGATATGCTCTTCGGGCGTTGCGCCGTGAAGTTCTTCAATTCCGCTTTGACTATCCGCTTGATGTCGATCTGGCGGCAGGGCCTAAGAACTCGTTCCACTACTATCTCTACAGCGAAAAACTAACCTGGAGCGTGATGAGCATGGACCCGACCGGGGTTCCACAGGCACGCAACCGGCTTACCGGCGTGGTTTACAAGCCCGCCTACATCGCGTGGTGGGGCTTAGTCAACCTGGGACACTTCCTCCGCCACCACGACGAAGCCAGCCTTGAAGCATTCCTGAAGCAAGTCGACTGGCTCGAGTCCCACGCGATTACCCGTGCTGACGGCTCTGTCGTCTGGGTGAACGACTATAACTGCCTGCAGGGCAAAACCTTCCTTCGGGCCCCTTGGATCTCGGCATACGACCAAGGCCTTGTGATCAGCGCCTTGGTAAGAGGGTTTCGGCTGACGAAAAAGCCGCACATCCTCGAATTGCTTCGGGGTGCTAGCCGCATTTTCGCACTGGAAAGCCAAGCAGGCGGAGTACGCGATTCCTTGACGTCCGGTGCTCTTTATAGCGAATTGCCGGGGCAGTCGATCCCGGGCATTCAAGATGGGTTTATGACTTCGCTGCTCGGTTTGTACGACCTGTTTGTCGAGACGGAAGACATAACGGTCAAAGCTTTGTTCGAGGATGGCATCGCCGGACTGAAGGAGATGCTTCCAGCGTGGGACTATAAGAACCGCTGGAGTTGGTACGGTTCACGTGCCTATCTCTGCCCCCCTTCCTATCACTGCCTGAACCGGGTCCTGCTTGAAGTGCTTGCTCACCTCACCGGAGACTCCGTCCTTGCCAAATACGCGGAGGCGTGGAAACCGGATCGCCTTTCTGCATTGAAGCGCGCGGAAATCTTTACCATGTTTCTTCTCACCAAGAACGCTTCCCGCGTGCGGAATAAGACGTGGAGACTTAGCCCTGCAAAAGTGCGCGCGCGCGCGTCTGCGGACGCGAAGGCGCCAGTGCAGGGGGCAGGGGCGCCCCCTTTACGTGCTAGTGCGTCTCGCCAATTCTTCCGCCGCTCCGCCTAGCAGTATCGGCGTGCGGGTTCGTTCCAATCGTCTCTGAGTCCGCAGGAAACATCATCTCGCTCGGCTTGCGCGCGCTTTCTTGCGGTGGCTATACTCACTGTTAAGGAAATGGCAATCCCCGCCGCACATACCGGTCCTACTCCTTCAGTTCGAAACCCGATGCCACTCTCCGCAATTATTGTCGACGATGAGCAACTGGCGCGCGACGAACTTGCCTACCTGCTGAAGAACGCTGGCGATGTAAACGTGGTGGCGCAAGGCAAGAATGGCCTGGAAGCAGTCAACTTGATCAAGGAGCACAATCCTGACCTCGTGTTCCTCGACGTCCAGATGCCCGGCCTAGACGGATTCGGGGTGATCAAGAAGTTGCTGGACCGTAAGGTTCCCCTTCCAAAGATCGTCTTCGCGACTGCTTTCGATCAATATGCAGTGAAAGCGTTCGAGGTAAATGCAGCCGACTACATACTCAAGCCCTTCGACAAGAAGCGGGTCGCGCAGGCCATTGAGAAAGCGCGAACGAAGATAGAAAGCGGGGCTGGCTCCGAAGAAAAATTGGACACGCTGGTGAGGATGCTGGAATCGCAAAAAACGCAAACTGCGAAGATCCTGATCAAGGCGGCGGGCCGGTTATTCCTCACCGACCCTAAGGACATCTGTTACGCGACCATCGAAGACGGCGTGATAACTGTAACCACGAGTGGCCACTCGGGCATGGAAGGCCACTCCAATTGCCGCACGCTCGAAGAACTCTTCGAGAATCTTGATCCCAACCTGTTCTGGCGAGCGCACCGCTCCTTCCTCGTGAACATCAATCACATTCGCGAAGTTGTCCCCTGGTTCAAGAGTTCTTACCAGTTGCGCATGGACGACAAGAAACAGACGGAAATTCCCGTCAGCCGCGCCCAGACACGCCGCCTGCGCGAATTGTTCAATCTGTAGGCAAAAATGGGCGAACGCGAAGAGAGCTGCGCCCGCCCGGGGAGGGTCCCTTAAGCGGCGATCGCTTGCAGCGCGATGCGGTTTGGTATCAGAATCGTTGAACCTTCCAGGCGGATCAAGTCTTTCCGTTTCATTTCGCTCAACAACCGAGTTACCGTTTCACGCGACGACCCGATCATCTGTGCTATTTCTTCGTGCGTGAATTCAGTGGTCACGCGCAGGTCACGGTTCCGCGGTTCATCGGAAATCCAGGAGAGCAGCAGTCGAGCAAGCTTTTCTGTGGAACTCCGAGCCAGCAGCAGATCGTGCACGTCGTCGAAGGAAGTCGTGGCCTCCCTCGCCAGCGCGGAAGCGCACGCCAGCGCAGCTCGGTTGTCGCGCTCGATCAGCCGAAGAAAACCTTCGCGTTCCACGTACTTGATCTGGCAGAAATCGATGGTCGTTACTGTAATCAGGGACGGCGTTCCCGAAATGACTGCACTCAAACCCATCAGCTCGCGACCCCCGGAAATTCTCAAGATTATCGTCTTGCCGTCCCGCGCCTGAAGTGAAAGCTTCGCTCGTCCGGTGCAGACGATGTACACTCCCCGAGGCATTTGTCCCTCCATCATGAGGTTTGCGTTGGGTGGATAGAGGGTGACGTGCCCTTGTGCGTGGAAGTCACGCGTCAGATGGTCAGACAAACGACCAAAGTCGCAGTCGTGCCGTAAGTCGCAGTGAGAACAATCACTAGGAATTGAAATCCGTCGCATTGCACGCATGCATTCCCCCGCTCGGCATACTAGTCTGGTTATCAGCTCCACGCGGGGAGGGAGCGAGAGACACTGGTTGCAGTGCAAGCCGCTCGCCAGTCTGGTCGAGAGGTCTAGGTCCCTTTTGTTTCCTCAAGATAGAACAGCGGACGGGTCGCAACCCCGACACCGGGCGCCGATGCATAGCGACCTTGTGCCGATAATTCGGCATGGATCTAACAAAGATAATCAGTGCGCGAGATCCCCAACCGCTGCATCTTGTATTGAAGTGTGGTTCGCTTCAAACCAAGCCGGGCCGCTGCACCCCCCGGGCCCGACAGTGCACCGCGGGTCTGACGCAGAATCTCGACAATGTGGACCCGCTCGCGCTCGTGCAGCGTAACGTCAGAATCCAAACGCTGGCGAGAAATCACCTCACGCAGTTCGCCAAGCGGTGCGGCTAGACGGTTCCCTTCCGACAGAATCACGGAACGCTCGACGAAATTCTCCAGCTCGCGTATGTTGCCCGGCCAGCTCCAACGCATCATGGCCTCGATAACCGCTTCCGGAATCATGTCGATCCGCTTGTTCAACCGGGCGGAACATTTCTCCACGAAATAACTCGCCAGCGTGGGAATGTCTTCGCGCCGGTCCCGCAACGCCGGCATATGCAGCGGGAATACGTGCAGGCGGTAAAACAAGTCGGCACGAAATTCCTTGTCCGCGACCGCCTGCGCCAGATTGCGGTTCGTGGCGGCGATCAGCCGGACGTTTACGCGTATCGTTCGGGTTCCTCCGAGCCGTTCGAATTCCTGATCCTGAAGTACTCGCAACAATTTCGGCTGCAACTCCAGCGGAATTTCACCAATCTCGTCCAGTAACAGAGTCCCTTGGTCCGCCAGTTCCAGACGTCCGATCTTCTGGCTCACGGCTCCTGTGAATGCACCTTTCTCGTGCCCAAAGAGTTCGCTTTCCAGCAGTCCCGTCGGAATCGCGGCGCAGTTCAGCTTGATGAAGCTACGCCCTCTCCGCTGGCTCGTCCCGTGGATCAGGCGCGCAATTCGCTCTTTCCCGGTTCCCGTTTCGCCGGTGATGAGCACCGTGGAATCGGTATCGGCGACGATACCCGCATAATCGAGCACACGCGCCAAGGCTGGGCTCTTGCCAACAATATCGTCCCCACCATGCGGCCGGTGAGTTTCGTGATCCGCGACGGAGTTTCCCTTTGCCAGGCGCTTTTTGAGACCAACAATCTCGCGTATCGAGTGTGCGTGCTGCAGCAAAATCCCGATCTGGGTTGCCACTTGCTCCAGGTATTCGATCTCTGAGGGTGCGAAGGCATTGTCGATGTCCACGGCGACGTTCAAAGCGCCCCAAACCCGGTTGCCCGCCATAACCGGGACACTGCACGCTGATCTCATTCCTTGCTGGCACATGGCCTTTGCCAGCGGCGCATTGATTTGACTCAATTCCTCCGCGGAAAAGATCGAGACGCCTCGCGTCTGGATGGCCCTACCCGAAAGCGATTGTCCGACGGGAACGATCGCGTGATTGACCAATGGCCCCCATCCCGAGGAATTCCCGTACAGGCACACATTTTTCCCGTCTTCGTCCAAGAGAGCAATGACGGTCCGATCGTATCGCGCGATGCTTCGCACATTAGAAAGGATGGCCGGCAAGAGGATGTCCAGATCGAGACTGCAACTCAGTTCGCGCCCGATTGCGAACAGACTTCGCTGCTCTTCCCGAACATGCTCCGTCCTCTCCTTCTCGAGAGCAACCGCGCCCACCCGCGCGACGTGGGCCAGCAAATCGATGTCGTTTCGCTTGAGGCCTGCGGCACTCCTTTTTCCCAGCCCAACCGCTCCAAAACAGGTGGAGGCATTGATGATGGGAATAGCCGCATACGATCGCACGCCGTGATTCATTAACACAGGAGCCCAGTTGGAGAAGTGCCGATCCTGTTCGATATCGGGAATATTGACGGGTTCGTCGATTGGCAAGCCTGCGCCCACTTCGCTGATCGGGTGAGGCTCGAGCTCGCCGGCCTCATGGTTCTTCTTCCAGTACTGTGTGAGGACAAAATCCCGGTGAGGATCGCGGAGAGAGAGGTTTAGAAATTCGCCGTCGGTCAATGCCAACAAGGGTGGCGCAAGTTCTTTGAACGCTTCCGGAAAGTTGGTAGCGCGGCACAACGCATCGGTGATCTCGAGGAATACTCGACAATGATCGCGATCGGGTGAGATCGCGTCGCTCGTGTCCGAGCTTTCTGCCATGGAAAAACCCCCTGCACTTGCTGAGTTACCTTGCAGCAGTCAAATTTGAGCAGGAATGAGAGGCATCGCAGTTTGCCACGCTGCTGGCCGTGATTCTTCGCGTCGTAGACGTCAGTTCCTCGCTGGGAACCAATCTTGTTGCCCCAAAGGGGAGTTTGTTGATCTACGAAAGCGCTTCCGGAACGGTATCTTTCCGGAAAAAGACTTTGTATCCGGAATTGGCGTTACGGGCACAGCAAGTGCGTTTCTGTTACAAAAACCGGAATCATCGCCGCGACACCCCGCCATCGCAAACGGTCAACGGCGGCGACGCCAACCGGCGTTAGATCAGAAGTGCAGCAAATATGCGGACGATTCTGTTCTAGAAAGCGGAATTTCTCGCCCAGATACCTCACCGATGTCATTAGCTACTAGTGATAGAATGTGCCCGCACGAGGAGGCTGCGGTGCGACCGAACGGCGGACAGAGGCTGCGGGCGCTGCGAGAAATCCTCGGGTATCGCATGCGCGATGTGGAGCTCGCCAGCAATCAGATCGCACAAAGACTTGACAACGAGGAATTCGCGATTCCGCCAAGCCGCCTTTCTGACATCGAGACCAAGGGAATTGTCCCAAGCATTTTTCGCCTGTATTCCTTTGCTGCCATCTACCGGCGGGAGTACCGCGAGCTACTCTCCTATTACGGGTTCGATTTAGATGATCTGCCTGCCGACGTAGGCCATGGGCGGCCGCAGAAATCTCATGTGCTGGAGGCATTGAAGAGTGTCAAGGAAGTGCGGGTTCCTACGGCACTCGATCCCGCATTTTCATTTCAGAAAACAACCGACTTAAAACGCGCCATCGAACAGTGGGGGGTGGTGCCCATGGCATTTCTCGCATCCCTTGCCGATGACCGGTTCACCTACGGGTACATTGGCTCGGAAGATTTCACCATGAACCCGATTCTTCCGCCAGGTAGCTTTGTGCAGGTCGACGAATCGAGGAATAAAGTAGCGGAAGGCCTCTGGCGATCGGAGTTTGAGAGGCCGATCTACTTTGTGGAAATGCGCGATGGATACGCATGTTGCTGGTGTTCCATCAAGCACGACGCCATCTTGCTGCAACCTCACCCCCTGTCCCCCGTTTCCGTTCGGGTTCTGAAATACCCGCAGGAAGCAGAAGTTCTGGGACAAGTCATCGGCGTTGCGATGCGACTTGGGGACTGGGACTATTCCGGCTTTCAACCAGCGCTGAAAGCGCGCTCAGAACTGACTTGAGATGCGCCCTTGCGGCGGGGGAAGCTGGTTTCGGCTGCAGGTCAACCAGCGCCGCCAGGAACTCTTCACGAGCTTGGCCCTTGGTGCAAGACTCAGCAACGTCGATGACCAGCCACGCCAGTGGTTTTCTCAATATTGCGGTGAGTAAAGTGCGGTGCGACGAACCAATCGCGCGCTGCGCGGCATCTTCACCATAGACTTTCGTCAGACCCCAGTGCTCGTACTTTCCGCACGTAACGTACAACTTCTCCACATAAAGGAACCTGCCCAGTAGACCAGCAACCGCCGCAAGACTGCTGGTTTCGAAATCTTCGGATGCCGATCGGAGTCTCATATAAGTTTACGATTTCCGTAATCGCGGTGGGATCAAAAGAAGCATAAGAATCCGCACGCCCGCCCGCAAGCTTTCACGGTGCGAACTTCATTCGCCAAGGAGAAACACCGTGAAACAATTCTTGCTGGCCCTGGCCGTTCTGACCATTTTCCTCACTACGACTGCGCTCCCGAGTTTGGCCGATGGCAATCCCGAGAGCAAGTGCTTTCCAATGGTTTGCCCCCCTGCGGAGTAGGCAAACGCGCACTGACACTCACGACGTCTGTCGGACGTCGCCCCTCTTAAACATACGGTTCTGCGGCGAGATCTTGCGATCCCGCCGCCCTTTCCCTGTCGCAATCCAAGTCAACCAGCACGTGGATTCCGCCGGAAGACCGAGGGGCGATCCTCCGGCGAAGATAGCTGGATGGTACCCGCGTCAGCTCCTGAACGGATATTCGTCCCAGAGAATTTACGATTTCCGAACAAGCACCCATCTGACCTCGAGACCGCCTGCACCCACGTTAGGCTTTAAGAGTCTCGGGCAATTCATCGTCGGCCGTTTCTCGATTGAACATGCATAACGCCGGGGCTATAGTGCTCATGACCTGTCGATGAACTCGCATTGGGTATTGTTGTTTTTCGTCTGGATCTTGCCGCACCTACTCCTCGGTGTGCTCGCCGTCTTCCTTTGGCGACGCGGTCTATACCGCGAGGTTCCCTGCTTCTTCGTTTATGTGTGTTACGAGATCGCTGAATTCTGCCTGCTGTTCGCATTGCGCCTCATCCCGAGCGTGACCAATCAGCAGTATCGGTACGCCTACTACGCTACGCTGGCGTTCAGCGTGGTTCTTCGGTTTGGCGTGATTGAAGAAGTTTTCAGAGATCTGCTGCGCGAAGCTCACGTGGTTCAGGTGGCGATGCGGCGATCGCTGCGCATCGTTCAGGGAACACTTCTCATCGCCGGTATTCTGTTTGCTGTGTACGCGCCGGGAGACAACAGCGTCAGTTTCGTAACGGGCGTGTCGGTGGTGAACCGCGGATTGGCGATGGCTCAATCCGGTTTCCTGCTTTTCCTGATTTTTCTTTGCTCTTTCCTCGGCCTGTCATGGCGTCGCCTGGTTTTTGGAATCGCCCTCGGTCTTGGAGTGATCGCCAGCGTCGATCTTGGCATCTTTGCCGTTCGCGCGGCATTAAGCAGCAGCGCATGGGTGCCTTATCTCGACCTTATAAGAACTGTCACCTACCTGACTTGCGTTTCGACTTGGATTGCCTATGTCGCAGCGCCCGAACATGCCGCTGCGCCTTTGACGACTATTTCCAATGAGGAATTAAAAGTATGGAACAAGGAATTTCAACGTTTGCTCCGGCCATGATCGCCACCTGGTCGCTGGTCGCAGTCTCGCTGCTCGCTCTGGGAACGCTGGCCTATTCTGCGATCCGCAGGCGCACCCGCCAGGTCGATCTGAAGCGGGAAATGGAGGCTTTCCAAGCTCCGGACGTCGAGGCGTTCAGAAATCTCGTCGATCCCGCAGAGGAAGACTATCTTCGCGATCAATTGCCGCCGGCAAGATTCCGCAGCCTCAAGCGGCAACGGACGTGGGCAGCCCTGGTCTATACTCGGGAAGTGGGGAGGGCCGCGAGGGCGCTCACCATGGTGGGGCATGCCCAGAAGCGCAGCGCAGACCCGGCAATTCAAGCGACCGGAGTGCAGTATGCCGATGATGCTCTTCGGCTTCGCCTCGGGGCCGTTCAGGCGAGTTTCTGCTTGGCCGCCGAGTTCGTTCTGCCGGGCCTGAGAACCAGGACGGTGCTGGCGCTTATCGATCGGTACCGGCAATCGGCGGAGACGCTCTTGCAGCCAGGCCGTTCTGCCGGAATGGAAATGCCAGGTTCCAAGGGCGCCTGATCACGGTGCTCTTCTGGGCACACGATTTATGGCACGAGGTTGGGAAAGCAAATCCGTAGAACAGCAACAAGAGGAACGATCACAGCATCGGGATGCTGCCCGTGTTCCGGTCTCTCCCGAAGACCAGGAAAAGAACCGGAAGCGTGACGGCCTGCTGCTTTCGCGGCAACGCCTCAGCCAGCAACTTCAAACCGCCTGCAACTCGCGCCATCGGCAGATGTTGGAGCAGTCGATCGCCGAGATCGACCGTCAACTGTCTTCTATTGAATAAGTTACGTAGCCAACCTCACGAAAGTGACTGGCCTGACCGCATACCTCCTATAAGCAAAACCACGGTCCGGTCAGAAACCACCTGACGTATAATCGGGGGGTCGATGAAAGCCTACGTTTACGTGTCCCTCAAGAAGAGCGTTCTGGATCCCCAAGGCAAGACCATTCACGGCGCCCTTACGAAGATCGGCTACAAAAGTTTGCACGACGTGCGGCAAGGCAAGTATTTCGAAATCACTCTCAATGGCGGCATTTCCAAGGATGAAGCGAAAGCCGAGGTTGAAAAGATGGCTCGCGAAGTCCTGACGAACCCGGTCATTGAAGAGTTTCGTTTCTCCCTCGAAGAGTAGATATCCGTCTTGTGGTTGCGGGCCAGCGCGCCCGAACAACACGGGTCCCCCACCGAACGATTCAAGGAGCCAATATTCATGTGCGGCATTGTGGGATATGTGGGTAAGAAGGAAGTCGTCCCGGTAATCATCGAGGGCCTCAGAAAACTGGAATATCGCGGCTATGACTCCGCTGGAATCGCAGTGGCCGGCAACGGCGCCGGTTTGCAGATCCGGCGCGCCGAAGGCAAGCTCCGGAATCTCGAGGAGGTCATCCGCCAGAAACCGCTCGACGGCACTTACGGCATCGGACACACGCGCTGGGCCACCCACGGACGCCCCACGGAAGAAAACGCTCATCCCCACCGCGACTGCACCGGAAAGATCGTCGTCGTCCACAACGGCATCGTCGAGAACTATCTCTCGCTCAAGCGCAAGCTGATTGAGGAAGGCCACAAGTTTACGACCGAAACCGACACGGAAATCATCGCCCACCTCATCGAGAAGTACTACGTCAAGACGGAAAACGACAGTCATCCCTCTCTTGAGGAAGCAGTGCGCCAGGCGGTCAAGCAACTTACCGGCGTGTTCGCGCTCGTGGTGATTGCCGTGGACGAACCGAACAAGATCGTGGCCGCCCGCAACGGGCCGCCCGCCGTCATTGGCCTGGGCAAGGACGAGTATTTTGTAGCGTCCGATGTGCCGGCGCTTCTCGATCACACCCGCGACCTCTTCTTCTTAGCCGATGGCGATCTGGCCGTGATTACGCAGGATGGCGTAAAGGTCACCGATTTTGACGGACATCCTATGGAACGCAAGGCACAGCGCATTACCTGGGATCCGATCATGGCGGAAAAGGGCGGCTTCAAGCACTTCATGCTCAAGGAAATCTATGAGCAGCCCCGCACCGTCCGCGACACCACGCTGGGCCGCATTTCGCAGGACACGGGAAAAATCTTTCTCGATGAAATGCAGGTCGCTGAAGCCGAGTTCAAAGCCCTCAAGAAAATCAACATTGCCGCCTGCGGCACCAGTTGGCATGCCGGACTCGCCGGAAAGTTCATGATCGAAAATCTGGCGCGTGTTCCGGTGGAAGTCGATTACGCCAGCGAATGGCGCTATCGCGACCCGATCCTCGGGCCAGACACGATGACGCTGCTGATCTCCCAATCCGGAGAAACCGCCGACACCATCGCCGCGCAACGCGAAGCCAAGAGCAAAGGCTCGAAGACGCTGGCCATCTGCAACGTGGTCGGCTCCATGATCACGCGCGAAGCGGCCGGCACCATCTATACTCACGCCGGACCAGAAATCGGCGTGGCATCGACCAAAGCTTTCACTGGACAACTAACCGCGCTCTATCTGTTCGCCCTCTATCTGGCACAGGTTCGCGGCACGATGACGCCGGAGCAAGCCAAAGCCGCCGTGCAGGAACTTACTCATATCCCCGGCAAGCTGGAGCAGATTCTCACCCACGACGAAACCTGCGACGAACTGGCGAAAACCTATGTTCGCGCCCAGGACTTTCTCTTTCTCGGACGCGGCATCCACTACCCCATCGCGCTCGAAGGTGCGCTCAAGCTAAAGGAAATTTCCTACATCCACGCCGAAGGTTATCCTGCCGGAGAAATGAAGCACGGTCCCAATGCCTTGATCGACGAGAATCTCCCGGTGGTCATCATCGCGACCCGCGACGTGAACAGCCCGCAGTCGATGATCCGTTACGAAAAGACGATGTCCAACCTGAAGGAAGTGAAAGCGCGCTCCGGTATCGTCATCGCGCTGGCGACAGACGGCGACAAAGAAATCACCGAAGAGGCGGATCACGTGATCTACGTTCCGCCAGCTCCGGAAGAGTTGTCGGCCATCCTGGAGATCGTTCCACTGCAGCTACTCGCCTATCACATCGCGGTAAGGCGCGGTTGCGACGTGGATCAACCTAGAAACTTGGCTAAGTCAGTCACGGTGGAATAGGGGAACCGCTAACGCATCAGCCATCAGAGGCGTAGCCCGGGAGGGCGTCTGAGCATGGCCTGGCGCTTCAGCGCTGGGTAGGCAGTCAAGTTTTGGACTAATCCCTGAGGCACGACCCCAATCCTCACGCCCCTCTGCGACACATGCGAATCGACGCGTCCGACGGGTCTCCAAAATCATCTACACAGTTAATGGCTCAATTTAGAACTTTTTCAGCCCAGATTGTGCGGTCCGTTTCGCTGTCTGACTTCACGAAACACATCGAACTTGAAGTAAGCGGCGTACCCCGTTTCGGCTTCGTTCCGGGACAGTGGCTCTCGGTGAAGGCTACCACTCCTGATGGAGAGGAGATCACCCGCGCCTACTCCATTGCATCGCCTCCGTCCGAAAACGGACACTTCGCCTTCTGCCTCAACCGCGTGCAAGACGGATTCATGTCCAACCATCTCTGCAGTCTCGCGGAAGGCTCGGAGATCACATTCCAAGGACCGTTTGGCGACTTCATCCTGCGCCCGCCGTTGCGCGATACCGTGTTCATCGCTACCGGAACCGGCATCGCGCCGTTCCGCTCCATGCTGCAGTGGCTGCTGGCCGATCCTGAACGGTATCAAGCGCGTGAGTTTTGGCTGCTGTTCGGCGCGCGCGCAGAACAGGACCTTTACTATCGCGAAGAATTCAACGAGTTATCCGCAAAGCACAGCAACTTTCATTTTCTTCCTACGCTCAGCCGCGCTGGTGATAACTGGCAGGGCCTTCGTGGATACGTCCAGCAACACGTCGGAGAAATCGTCGGCATGCGAAGCGACATGCACGCCTACATCTGCGGCCTCGACAAGATGGTCAAAGCAAACCGTGAACTACTGAAGGGTCTCGGTTGGGATCGGACTTCCATCCGTTACGAAAAATACGACTGACCCGAGTAGTTGGCAGCTAGCTCGCTTTTGCTCCCACAACCTGTCGCGGTTCGTCAAACAATGCAAGGGTTTGCCCATGGCACCTTTGGGTAGGGGCAATTCCTCCTTTATTTCCAGTACTTTCCGGTTCCACTGCGGCAACCCGATTGCGCTAAAAATAGGGCATGGAGAGGGATTGGCGTGTAGACACGCTGCGAGGTTACTTCCTGGTGGCGATGACACTGGGGCACTTCCCCAATCCGCTGGCCCGCTACACCGAATACACTTTCGGCTATGCTTCCGCACCAGACGGTTTCGTCTTTCTTTCTGGCCTGGTTTCCGCATGGGTCTACCTTCGCGTATGGCAACGTCGCGGGCATCGCGCGATGGTATCCAAAAGCCTCCACCGCGCAGGGACAATCTACCTAACCCATATTGCTTTGCTGCTACTCAGCCTGGCCGTGGCATTCGTCCCTGGCATGGGTGCGCATCCAGTTCACTCCTTCCGGAGCTTCATCTCCGGCGCCTTGCTCTGGAGTTCGGCCGGGTTCGACAGAATTCTTCCCATGTATTGCGTCTTCATGGCATTGAACCCCTTGGTCTTGAATCAATTCCCTAAAGGACGCGCATGGCTGGTTGGTATCATCAGTGCCGTTCTCTGGACGTCAGCGCAGTTCGGTCTGGGAGACCAGCCGCTCGGCGCATACAGCTTTAACCCTCTCGCGTGGCAGGCCTATTTTGTCGCCGGCCAATATATCGGATTTCGAACACTGCGCTCCGAAGGAGCTGTCGTAGGAAAGTCGCGCATCTTGCTGGCCGCGTGCTTTGTGATTGCGCTCCCGCTCATGCTGGATCGCCACTTACTTTGGCTCCGAGGATCGGATCCATTACTGGGATTCAGCGGCCATCCTGATCACAACCCTATCCGCTTTCTCGACACGGCTTGCCTGGCGTACATCATCTTCTGGATCCCGCGCGCGGCTGATTTGGTCGCTGCGAAACTGCGATTTTTTCAGTTCCTTAATTTACTGGGGCGCCATTCGCTGCAGGTATTCGCTTTCTCCATGATCTTTACGCGCTTCGAGGCACACACCATTAAGATGCTCTCTCCGGAAATCCAACTCGCCCTGACACTGGCGACTGTGCTAAGTCTTGCGGTCCCGGCGTGGCTCCATCAATATTTCCGACAACGACGGTCGGATCCTCATCGAAATATCTTTCGTGGTCCGGCGCAACCTCCATACGCCCCAACGGCAACCGCATTACGATAAGTTAGGATTTTCTCTTTCTCGCAGTCAGCGCTTCCCGACCGGCTTACACGTTTGCGACCAGCACACGTAAAATAGCGTTTTCGACTTTCCCCCGGAGGGGCAGCCATCATGTACGTTGCCGACGACAAGCGTTACGACTCCATGCAGTATCGCCGATGCGGACGCAGCGGTATCAAACTCCCCGCCGTTTCGCTGGGACTCTGGCATAACTTCGGCGGCGTCGACAACTTCGAAAACTCCCGCGCCATGCTGCGCCGCGCCTTCGATCTCGGCATCACTCACTTCGACTTGGCCAACAATTACGGGCCTCCATACGGCTCGGCCGAGGAAAATTTCGGGCAGATTCTTAAGAAGGATTTTCTGCCCTACCGCGATGAGCTGATCATCTCGACCAAAGCCGGATGGGACATGTGGCCGGGCCCGTACGGCGATTTTGGTTCGCGCAAATACATGCTCGCCAGCCTCGATCAAAGCCTGAAGCGTATGGGCCTCGAGTACGTCGACATCTTCTATCACCATCGCCCCGATCCCGACACTCCGATGGAAGAGTCGATGAGGGCGCTCGACACCGCCGTTCGTTCCGGCCGCGCTCTCTACGTGGGCATTTCCGCTTATAACGCCAAGCAAACAGCCGAGGCGATCAAGATTCTTCGCGATCTCAGAACGCCTTGCCTGATTCATCAGCCGAAGTATTCGATGTTCGTGCGCGACCCCGAGCAGGGATTGCTCGACGCGCTGGGGAACGAAGGCGTGGGCACGATTGTATTCAGTCCGCTAGCGCAAGGACTCTTGTCGGATCGCTACTTGGCCGGCATTCCCAGCGACTCGCGCGCC
>Ga0209698_10002275_pt1 | contig 21880 bp, 20 predicted proteins | sample LitLauG_LLR_2012_FD_187203 | JGI IMG/M metagenome (GOLD analysis project Ga0209698, IMG submission 187203) | Freshwater sediment microbial communities from Pennsylvania, USA - Little Laurel Run_MetaG_LLR_2012 (SPAdes) (version 2) | ecosystem: Environmental > Aquatic > Freshwater > Creek >...
GAGGAACTTTTGGGAAAGCTGATCGGCCGCGGCGAGTTTCAATTGAGCAAGGTCGAGTTTCGCGGTTGGGATGTGAATGCGAGCGTCGCGGACGGAGCTGCCCATGCCGGGGTCTCGCGTTGGGGCACGGGAGAATGCTCTCTGCGTTTGCACGACAGTAGCATCTTTCTCGAGGACTTTCGGCTCAATAGCGGCAAGCAATTGACGCTGGTAAATGGGTTCCTCAGCTTCGGCAGAAATGCCGAATTAGCGATCGAAACGACCAGTGCGCGCAAAAACAAGGATCCCAAGGCGAGTGATTACGGCACCGGACACGTGCTGAAAATCTCAGGCCCGCTCGATGGACCAAAAGTTTCAGTGGAAAAGCCGGGCGTCCGGCAGCCTGCGGATTGAGTTTCCGGCATTCGAACATGCTACGGTTCTTTAGCCAGGGAGGAAACGATAGATGAAACGTCATGCGCTGTTCTGTGCTGTAGCACTGTTGATTTTGATCCCTCAGGTGAACGCGCAGAAGCCGTTCACTTTGGAACAGGTGCTGAGCGCACCGTTCCCGTCCAATCTGACAGCCGCAAAAAAGAGCAACCGCATTGCTTGGACGCTCGATCAGGAAGGTAGGCGCAATATCTGGGCGGCGGAAGGCCCTGCTTTCGTGGCGCGGCAGCTTACAAAATACAATGACGACGACGGTCAGGAATTGTCCGAGCTGAATTTCTCCGCTGACAGCGAGGTGATTGTATACGTCCGCGGTGAAGGGAAGAACCAGGCCGGCCAAGTGCCGAATCCCACCAGCAATCCGGCGGGAACGGAGCAGGCCGTCTGGGCCGTAGCGTGGAGCGGCGGCGAGCCAAAGCGCGTGGACGCCGGGCATTCCCCGCAGATTTCTTCGCGCGGAACGATTGCCTATGTGAAGGATGGGCAGATCTGGATCGCGCCAATGGATGGCGCCGAGAAGCCCCAGCAACTTGTGGTTCGCGGGCATAACGTCGACCCCCACTGGTCTTCGGATGGAAGCCGGTTGTTGTTCGTTTCCGCCCGCGGGGATCACGCATTTATCGGTGTCTATGACTCTGCAGCGAAGACCGTGCAATTCATGGCGCCCGCGGTAGATTCTGACGGCGATCCAGTCTGGTCGCTCGATGGAAAGCAAATCGCCTTCGTACGTCAGCCCGCGGAGACGCGAGACTCTCCCCAGGGATACTTCATTGCGCCCGATAAGCCGCATCCGTGGGCCATTTGGGTGGCAGACGCCGCGACGGGATTCGCCAAGGAAGTCTGGCACAGCACTGTGACGCCGCAAGGCTCTTTTCCCTACATGGCGGACGATACCGGCAGCGGCGTTATCAATTGGACCGCCGACAACCAACTGGTAATCGCATCTGAAGAAGATGGCTGGCAGCACTTGTATGCCCTCTCCGCTCAGGGCGGGTCGCCCAAGCTGCTAACGCCCGGAAACTGCGAAGTGGAACAATGGTCTTTCACACCGGACCAGAAAACGGTTTTGTTCAACTCGAACTGTAAGGACGTTGACCGCCGTCATTTGTGGAGAGTGAATACGACCGGCGGAGAAGCAGGGCAACTGACCAGGGGCGTAGGGCTTGAATGGAGCCCTTTAGCGCTCGGTGACGGGCAAAAATTTGTTTATTTTGGCTCCGACGCAAAGCATCCGGCGCGAGTTTTTCTGGGCAATTTTACAGGGGACTCGCTTACAGCGGCGATTGGCGGCGACACGTGGCCCAAGGATTTTCCTTCCGATCGTCTGGTCACGCCGCAACAAGCCATTTTCAAATCCGGCGATGGGCTGGAGATTCACGGCCAACTTTTCGTTCCAGCAGAAATGAAAGCGGGTGAGAAGCGTCCCGCCTTGATTTTTCTGCACGGCGGGTCGATGCGCCAGATGCTGCTCGGCTGGCATTACATGTACTACTACTCGAATTCCTATTCAATGAATCAGTACCTGGCGAGCCGTGACTACGTCGTTTTGGCGCTCAACTATCGCAGTGGCATTGGCTACGGCCGCGCCTTTCGCGAAGCCCCAGGCCGCGCTGGACGCGGGGTGACCGAATACCAGGATGTAGTGGCGGCCGGAAGATATTTGCAGGGTCTAAGCAACGTTGATCCGAAGCGCGTCGGTTTGTGGGGCGGAAGTTACGGCGGCTATCTGACCGCGCTTGGCCTGGGACGCAACTCCGATATTTTCGCCGCCGGGGTCGACATGCACGGCGTGCACGATTGGCCCACCGACAATTGGGACGGAAAGAATATCCCCGCCGAGCTCAACAAGCTCGCACACGATTCTTCTCCCGTCACGGCGGTAAATACCTGGAAGTCGCCCGTCCTCTTCATCCACGGCGACGACGACCGCAACGTGTACTTCACGCAAACCGTGGATCTCGTTGCCCGCCTCCGCGAAAAGGGCATCGATATCGAACAGCTCATTTTCCCCGACGACGTGCACGATTTTCTGCTGCACCGGAATTGGCTTGCAGCGTATCGCGCCACGAGCGATTTCTTCGATCGACGCTTCAAGTCCCCCGGGAAATAGAGCCACACTCGCTTACGCTGGTTAAACGAAGAGGGCTGCCAAGACTCGCGAACCCACAGCACATGCGATGAATCGCAAATCACAATGGATCCCCGGCCTGTTTCTTCTCGCCGCCACTCTTGGCGGCGGGAACAAACTCGTCGAGCTCCTACCTAAATTGCAGCCCGGCCAAACCGTCATCTACCTCATCCATTTTCAGAGCGATAAGGCTGTCAAGACCGAAAGCAAAGTAGTGGCGCCCATGGCGCCCGATGCCGCACAGATCGATGCCCACGGATTGTTGCGAATCGAGGTTCTGGAAGTGCAGCAACCCACTGGCAAGGCAACTATTCACGCGCGAGGCCAATTTCTGACGCTTGACTCCGGCTTGGCGGCGAAGGAGCCGAATGACAAAGGCTCTAAAGGGAATTTTCCGCAGGTGGACCCCACAGGCAAGACCATCGAGTTCACGATTTCTTCCAGCGGCGCGGTGAGCAATGTAAAAGGATTTGATTCTCTTTTGCCCGAGCAGCAACAAGCCTGGCAGCAGTGGGTGTCACGTTTTGCGGTAGCTTGGACGCTCCCTGCTGGCGCAGCGAAGCTCGGTGAAAAATGGAAGTCTGAGGAATCGGAACAACTAGGCGCGCCGCTCTCAGGATTGCATTGGGAACGAGAGTCGACCTACGTGAAAGATGCGCCTTGCCAGCCAATGCAGGTCTCAATTGCCGGAGACGTCTCGCCCGCCAACGCCCCCCCCGATACCTGCGCCGTATTGCTCACGACCGCCAAGCTTAGACAAAAGTCGTCCTCGAAGGATGCCACCCCCGAAGAGTTCAGACTTCACGACCTGCGCACCACGGGCACGGCGAAAGGCACCAACGAAATTATCACTTACATTTCTCTGAAGACTGGCCTGCTCGTGCGCGCAACCGAAGAGACCACCCAATTCATGGATGTTGTGGTGGCCAAAACTGACGGCTCGAACGGCGTGCACTACAACGTCGATGCAAAGAGTCACGCCGAAGTGCTCCTGCTCAACCAAACCTCGCTGTATAAACCTTGAAGCACACCGGGAGGTACAAACCGATGTCCGAACGCACATTGATCGAACTCTTGTATGGAAAGAGTGCTCACGCCAATCCAGTGGATTGCGTCGAAGATGTTTCTATGGAGCTCGCGAGCCGCCGCGCGAGCAATTTCCAGCACTCCATCGCGCAACTCGTCAGCCACCTGAACTATTGGATGGACTACGAGCTGCGAAGGATCCGCGGAGAAAATCCTGCTTATCCGGAACACGCAGCGGAAAGTTGGCCCGCCGAGGCCGCTCCCGCGCACTTTGACGAGTGGAAGGAGACAATCGCGCATTTTAAGGAATCGCTCGCAAAACTGGCGGCGCTTGCAGAGTCCGCTCCCGATGTCCTGGCTCGCGAAGTCCCTGCCACGCATCCCACCCACGCAAAACATTCTTCCACACTACTCGCCGTCCTTTGGCAAACCTTGGTGCACAACAGCTATCACCTAGGACAAATTGCCATGCTCCGGCAGTCCTTAGGCGCCTGGCCGCCGAAGGGCGGCGGCGATACCTGGTAGTACGATTTGCCTCCCGGAGTATAATGAAGGTTTCGGCAGCGGCTGCCGAGGCTTCAGGAGACCCTTCCTATGAATTTCAAGCTGCACAGCACCTATCAACCTCGCGGAGACCAACCCGCCGCGATTGACCAGCTCTATCGCTCCGTGGAATCCGGCGAAAAGCACCAAGTGCTCCTCGGCGTCACCGGCTCCGGCAAGACCTTCACGATGGCCAAACTGATTGAGCAGGCCAATCGTCCCGCGCTGGTGCTGGCGCACAACAAAACTCTGGCGGCGCAGCTCTATCACGAGTTCAAAGGTTTTTTCCCGGAAAACGCCGTCGAATATTTCGTCAGCTACTACGACTTCTACCAGCCCGAAGCCTACGTTCCCTCCGCCGACATTTACATTGACAAGGAAGCCACCATCAACGACGAGCTGGACAAGCTGCGAATGAGCGCCACGCGCTCCTTGTTCGAGCGCCGCGACGTTGTCATCGTGGCTTCCGTCTCCTGCATCTATGGCATCGGTTCGCCCGAAGCTTATTACGGAATGCTCGTCACTCTCGAGAAAGGCCAGCAAACTTCCCGCGAAGCGCTCCTCCGCAAGCTCGTGGACATCCAATACGAGCGCTCCGAAGATTTGCGCCGTGGCACGTTTCGTGTGCGCGGTGACACGATCGAGATTTATCCTCCCTATCAGGACGAAGGCTTCCGCCTCGAGATGTGGGGTGAGCAGATTGACACCATCCGCCAGATCGATCCTTTGACTGGCGAAGTAGAATCGGGCCAGGAAGATTTGCCGCGCGTCACGATTTTTCCGAAGACCCACTATGTGATGCCGCAAGAACAAAGAGATCGCGCGATCGTCACCATTCAAGAAGAACTTTGGTGGTGGAAAAAAGAACTCGAGAAGCAGGGAAAATTTGTCGAAGCCCAGCGCGTGGTCCAGCGCACTATGTTCGATATTGAAATGATGCGCACTATCGGCTACTGCCACGGCGTCGAAAACTATTCGCGCCATTTGAGCGGCCGTTTGCCGGGTGAAGCTCCGCCGACGCTGCTCGACTACGTGCCGCAGGACTATTTGTTGTTCATCGACGAATCGCACCAGACGGTCGGCCAGGTCCGCGGAATGTTCAATGGTGACCGCGCCCGCAAGCAAACGCTGGTGGACTACGGTTTTCGCATGCCTTCAGCCCTGGACAACCGCCCGCTCACGTTTGAAGAATTCGAGCACCGCGTCAATCAGGTCGTCTACGTCTCCGCAACGCCCGGTCCGTATGAGCTCACGAAAGCTGGAGGCGTGGTCGTCGAACAGGTCATCCGCCCCACCGGCCTTGTGGACCCGCAAGTGGAAATCCGTCCCGTCAAGGGCCAAGTAGATGACCTGTTGGAAGAGATTCGCGTGCGTTCGGAGAAAAATGAGCGCGTTCTGGTGACCACGCTGACCAAGCGCATGTCGGAAGACTTGTCCGAGTATTTTACGGAAATCGGCATTAAGTGCCGCTATCTCCACTCGGAAGTCGAAACGCTGGACCGCATCAAAATCCTGCGCGATTTGCGCCGCGGCGAATTTGACGTGCTCATCGGCATTAACTTGCTGCGCGAAGGTTTGGATCTGCCGGAAGTCTCGCTGGTAGCCATTCTGGACGCCGACAAAGAAGGATTCCTGCGCAGCACCACGTCGCTGATCCAGACCATTGGCCGCTGCGCCCGCCACATCGAAGGCCGCGCGATCCTGTACGCCGATCGCCGTACCGACTCGATGAACCAAGCGATCGACGAAACCAACCGCCGCCGCGCCAAACAAGTCGCCTACAACAAAGAAAACAACATCACCCCGATGTCCATCATCAAGTCCGTGGATATGGAGCTTGCCAGAATCGTCGAGGCCGACTACGTGACCATCCCCGTAGACGATGCCAGCCTCGATGCGGCCGCCGCAAATATCAAAAACGAGAAGCAACTCGCTGAGATGTTACAGCAGCTCGAAACGCAAATGCGCGAAGCCGCCAAAAAATTCGAATTCGAAAAAGCCGCCCAGCTCCGCGACCGCATCCGCTCCTTAAAACAAAAGGACATGACCGGAATGTTTGCAGCCGCAGTGGCTCCCGCGCCTTTGGAGCCAGCAAACTAGACAACCCCGCGTTTCAGTTCATCCAACGGATAAAACGTGTCGCGCCAGACAATCCCACCTTGCCGCAGCGTGACTACCGTCGAGCGCAACAGCATGTAACAAAATAGCAGCCCGCCCAACGGCTGAGTCAAAGCATAGAGGGGCGACACGCGCATGCCGATCGCTACACCCGCATGAAAAGAAGCCGCAATCACCACAGCAATGGCACAAAACACCCGGATCCAGCCATGCGCCAAAAATACGCCTAGAAACGGCGCTACATTCATCATTAGCAGGCCCGCAAGCTGCGCCCCCACCAGCCCTAAGCTATAGCCCGCCCCAGCAAAAAAATTCTTCGTTACCCCGCGCACCAGATTTCCCAATCCCGCGTGCCAACGAACCACCACGAAATCCTCTGCCACCCCGCAATCCGATCGAAACCCCGCCTTCTTCAAAATCTTTCCCAATTTCATGTCGTCCACCACTTCCATCGCCAATCGCCGGTGCGTCCCGCTGGCTTCATAAGCGGACCGCCGCACAAGTTGGAACGCGCCCACTCCGACGTAGCGCGACGAACGTGAATCGCCCACCCTGGCCGGATCGGTTGCCAGATGAAATCCCAGTCCAAAAAAAGTAATGAGCACTTTCTCCCAGAAGCCTACCATCTCCACGTCGCAAAAAAGTGTCAGGTGATCGAGGCTGCGTGACCTCGTCATCGCGACGGCCCGCCGCAGCACATCTGCCTTCAGGCGCACATCCGCATCCGTGAAAAGAAGCCACTCGCCCGAAGACGCTTTGTAAGCTCTTTGAAGTGCGTGGGGTTTCCCGAGCCACCCTGCCGGTAGTTCCGCGATGTGGACAACATGAAGTCGGGAATAAATCCCGGCAAATTCATCGAGGATGCGGCCAGTGGAATCCTTTGACCGATCGTCCACAGCAATAACTTCCAGATTCGGATAATCGATTTCCATCAGCGTAACCAGCGCTGCCGGCAGCTTTTCCTCTTCGTCCCTGGCGGCAAACAGAATCGATATACGTGGGCAATCAACATCCGCCGCGGGTGCGAAGTTTTTCACCCAGGGCAACTGTGTAGCGCCGTAGGCAACGCGCAGTCCGTGGGTCAGCCAGAAAAGTGCGATGAATCCAAAAAATATGAGTCCGAAAAGGTGCATGGAAATTGGTGTCAGCGTTGCCCTCAGGTTATGCTAACACGTGATGCAGAACAGCCTCGCCATTGTCGGTGCGGGACGGGTCGGACAGGCGCTAGGACGACGCTTGCACGAACTGGGCTGGAAAATTGGCGCGGTTGTCACGCGCAGTGAAGCAAGCGCGCGCCGTTCCGTCCGGTCTATTGGAGCAGGGAAGGCCTGCGGGGGAATGACGATACAGATCCTCGCGTCGCGTGTGATCTTGATTGCCACTCCCGATGACGAAATTGCACTTGTTTCGCAAGAACTGGCGCGCATCGGCGCGGAACAACTGGCCAGCTGCGTTGTCCTGCACACCAGCGGCGCGATGGACTCCGAGGCGCTCGAAGCCGTGCGCAAGCAAGGCGCAAGGGTAGGTTCGCTCCATCCATTGCAGTCTTTCAGCGGCGTTGCTATACCCTCGCTCGAAGGCAGGATTTTCACCATCGAAGGGGAAACGCAGGCGGTGCAGGTAGCACGGCGGATCGCAAGAGCACTCGGTGGTTCGCCCGTGCGCATCGCCGGCAACAAGAAACTTTTGTATCACGCCGCAGCGGCGATGGCCGCCGGTCATGTGCTCGCGATAGAAGAAGCCGCCACCCAGTTGCTCGTCTCGTTGGGAATGAAGCGCAGCGAAGCGGTGCGCGGGCTGTTGCCTTTGACCCGCCAGGTACTGGAGAATTTTGAAGGGCTCGGACCTCGTGCAGCATGGACCGGCCCGCTCTCCCGCGGAGATTACAAGGTCGTAGGCGCGCACTCGAACGCACTTCGAGAATTGCCGAAAGAATTTGCACAAGCGTATGAATCGCTGAACCGTCTGGCTGCTCGCGTGCTCTCCCAGGATTCCGTGGGTATTTTGGCTGAACTGGAGAAGACTTCTTTGGAACAAAAACCAAAAGCACAAGCGATAGGGGGCAACGCGTGAAACGACTCCAGATTGGAATAGAAAGTACGAAACTGGCAAATGGACTGCACGTGGTGATCGCGCCGGATTCCACGGCGCCGGTTGTGACTGTAGGCATCTACTACAAGATCGGATTTCGCCTCGAACCGCAGGGGCGCAGCGGTTTTGCCCACCTCTTCGAGCACATGATGTTTCAAGGCTCGGCGAATGCCCCGAAAATGCAGCACATCAAGCTCGTCAATTCCAGCGGAGGCATACTGAACGGCTCCACGAGTTACGATGTGACGAATTATTACGAAGCTGTTCCTTCGAATGCGCTGGAGCGCGTGCTCTGGCTCGAAGCGGACCGCATGCGCGCCCTGAAGGTTGACGATGAAAACCTGAAAAACCAGCGGGACGTCGTGAAGGAAGAGGTTCGCGTCAATGTGATGAACCAGCCTTACGGCGGTTTCCCGTGGCTGGACATGCCGCCCGTGGCGTTTCGCAATTGGGCCAACGCCCACAATTTTTACGGTGATTTTGCCGATCTCGACGCCGCGGACTTGGCCGACGTCCAGACGTTCTTCAAGACTTACTACGTACCGAATAATGCCGTGTTGCTGATGCTAGGCGATGTAAAGGCGGACGAAGGCATCACACTCGCAAAGAAGTATTTCGCCGATATTCCTGTGGGTGCTGCGCCGCCGTTTGCTGATCCCAGCGAGCCGGAACAAACTGAGGAGCGCCGCGGCAACGTCGAAGAAAAGTTTGGAACCCTCCCCGCCATGGCCATCGGCTACGTTATGCCAGCAAGGCGCACCGCCGATTGGTGCGCCATGGCCCTGCTGGATCAGGCCCTGCATGGCGGACGTGCCGGAAGAATGCACCGCGAACTGGTGCTCGAAAAGCAGATTGCCGTCGAGGCCGGCGGTGGAATCGATGACCTCTTCGGTTACAACGGGCCCACGCAAATGACAACGCGCATTCTTCACAAGCCGGAGTATTCCAGCCAGGCTACTGTGGACGCGTTTGACGCCGTCATTCGCGACGTCCGCGAAAACGGCATCAGCGCCGATGAGCTGGAACAATTGAAAGTGAAATGGCGCTCCGACTATTACGCCACCCTCGAAGGCGGCCGCGGCTCCATTCCCAAGTTCGGGCTGATGCACCTCCTCGCTTGTTTCACGCTGTTCGATGAGCAGCCGCAACTGGTGAACACCATCCTCGATGGGTTTAATGCCGTCACTCGCGAGGAGATCCAAGCCGCCGCCAAAAAATACTTGCGCAACGAGAAGCGCGCCATCGTCTTTCGCACTCCCGTCAAAGCCAATGTGAAGGAGGCCGCATAATGGCCACCAAGGCTGCAGAAGTAGCCGTCGGCGTTCCGGCGCTCGCTTCTGAACGCGCGGTGACCTGGCCAAAGCGTACCAGCGCGCGCCTCTCCAATGGCCTCGAAGTCATTCTCGCGGAGTCTCACTCGATTCCGAAATTTCATGGCGAACTTTTCTTCCGCTCCGGAAACGCTGCCGTTGCGGACTGCGCTCCCGGACTCGCGGACATGACCGCCACCGTAGCACGAACGGGAACGACCAAACGTGTGAGTCGCCAGATCGAAGAAGACTTGCGCCGCATTGGCGCAGACCTCTCTTCCGGGGCCGGAGCCGACACTAGCGCGATTTCCTTTGCCGGTCTTTCCGAGTTCGCAGAACCGCTGCTGGGCATGGTGAATGAACTCGCGCGCGAGGCCTCCTTTCCCGAAGGTGAATTCGAGCGGGAACGCCGCCAAAAGCTAGAAGAAGTAAAACTCCAACGTACCGAACCGGGATTCCTGGCCAGCGAACGCCTGCGTAAAGTCTTGTTCGGCGCGCATCCGTACGGGCAAGTCTCTCCGAGCGAAGAGCAAGTCGCCACGTATAAACTCGATGATTTGCGTTCGGTCTATCGCGAATTTTACACTCCGGAAAACGGCATCTTGTTGCTCGTCGGCGATTTCGATCCGAATGAAATGATGAAGACCGCTGAAAAAGTCTTCGGCAATTGGACCGGAAAAAAACCGGAATCGAAACCGGCTGGAGGCCCCGCAAATCCGCGTGGCCGCCGCGTTTATCTGGTCCACGTGCCCGGAGCCGTGCAAACACAAATTCTGGCCGGCTGCCATGCTATTACGCGCAAGCATCCGGACTGGGTGAAGCTCGGCCTCACCAACAGTTTGTATGGCGGAGCATTCAATTCGCGCCTGGTGATGAACATCCGCGAGGACAAAGGCTACACGTACAGTCCGCGCAGCGGCGTGAGCGCCATGCGCCGGCATGGTTACTTTTCCGTTTCCGCCGCCGTCCGTAACGATGTTGTAGCCGCGTCGCTGACGGAAATTTTCTACGAAATGGACAAACTGCGCTCCGTTCCTGTGCCGGAAGCCGAACTCGCCGACGCGCAAAATTATCTGAGCGGCGTTTTCTCCATGGGCCTCGCCACGCAGGACGGGTTGTTGTCGCAACTCTCCACCGTGGCGCTGAACGAATTGCCAGACGACTATCTCGAAACGTATCGCCAGAAAGTCCGCGCGCTCACGCCGCAAGATTTGCTAGCCACGGCGCGCAAGTATCTCGACTCCGCCAACATGCAAATCGTCGTCGTCGGCGACCGCGCGCAAATCGAAGAACAAGCCGCGCTCTTCGGCGACGTGGAAATGTACGACGCGCAAGGCGCGCGGCTGAGCTAACGCCGCGAATCATCGGCGCTACTACAATCAGAGCGCTGCTGATTCCTCTCTAGTGTTGATTTAGAGACGTATTTAGCGCATTATGACTTCCGCCATGTTTTGGCGGTCTCTTGCAATTCGCGTCCCTCTCATTCTGTGCCTGCTGTTCGCTGCTTCCGCGTTCGCCAAGAAGAAGCCGCCAGCGCAACCCGTCAATATTAATGCGGCGACGTCGGAAGAGTTGCAGTTGGTGCCGGGGATCGGGCCTTCCACGGCGGAAAAAATATTGCAGATGCGCAAGTCGTATGGCGCGTTCAAGAGCGTGGACGATTTGCTGGCGATCCGCGGCCTCGGTCCGAAGCGCCTCGACAAAATGCGCAAGTACCTGACCATTGGCAAAACTTCTAAAACGCAACTGCCTCCTAGCTCTCCGAAAAATCCTTCTCCTCCAAAATAATTCTCCAAAATCCTCTACTCGGTGGAAATGAACTCACCGTTTATCTCCACTTTATAGCTCATGATTTTGAGCGGTCCATCTTCGGGGATCCCATTCTTACGTGTCCCGGCAATGTCCTGAAGTACAAAGGATTCTGTGGCTACTCCCTTTTCAAAATAAGACACGAACTTTGCGCGTACATCAAACGGCTCAATGGAGATTCGGATATTCGAGGTCTTCACGCTTCTAAATGAACCGGCATGGTCTCGTAGGCGATTTAGGTAGGAATCCCAAGCCTCTCGCAAACCAGTCGACCCCGGGCACGCGAAAGCCTCATCACAAACCGTTTCAATTTGTCGGGCGTTGTAGCCGTCGTGAAATCTCTGCACCACGCTCTCTGCTTCACGTTTCTTCCCTTCGCGAAAAGGGCTCGAGTGATAGTTGGCATAAGTCCAGAGCGAGCCAAAAAGGGCTAGGTATGCCAACCCCAGTATTCCGAGCCATTTGGCGATTTGCTTCGCTGTGGGTGTGCGTTCGCTCATAGGGTTTGATGGGTGGGCTTGGGCTGGTCGAGGCGGAGAGGGACTTGGTCGGCGATGCGGATGCCGTAGCCTTCTAGGGCGACAACTTTTTTGGGATGGTTGGTGAGGACGCGGATGTCTTTTAGGCCGAGGTCGATCAGGATTTGCGCGCCGATGCCGCTTTCGTGCTGGACCATGCGCTGGCGAGCGGGTTCGCGGTCGAGTTGGCCGCGCTTATGAAAATGGATTTGCGGGAGCACGCCGGGTTCCTCGGCTGCATCGACGCTGAAACCGCGGCCGGTGTGGTGCAGGTAGAGGAAGACGCCGCGGTTTTCTTTGGCGATAGTCTCGAGCGAACGGGAAACCAGCTCAGGACAATCGCACGTTTTAGATCCGAAAACGTCGCCGGTGAGGCAATGCGAATGAACGCGCACGAGCGCGGGCTCCGCGCCTTCCAGTTCGCCGCGCACTAGAGCGATATGCTGATCGTGATCCACGTCACTGGCGTAGGCGATCATACGGAAGTCGCCGAAACGCGTGGGCAGGACAGCTTCGGCAACGCGGCGCACGTAGCGCTCGTGCTGCATGCGGTAGCGAATCAGATCCGCCACCGTGAGCATCTTTAAATTGTGTTCCTTGCAAAATTCTGCGAGCTGCGGCACGCGGGACATGGTGCCGTCATCCCCCATGATTTCGCAGATGACACCCGCGGGAGTGAGGCCGGCGATGCGCGCGAGGTCGACGCTCGCTTCGGTCTGGCCGGCGCGGACAAGCACGCCGCCATTGCGAGCGCGCAGCGGGAAAATGTGGCCGGGGCGCGCGAGATCTTGCGGCTTCGTTTTTGGGTCGATGGCCGTGAGGATGGTGATGGCACGATCGGAAGCACTGATTCCCGTGCTGACGCCGACGCGCGCGTCCACCGCTTCGGTGAAAGCGGTGCCGTGAACAGAGGTGTTGATCGGAGACATCAGCGGGAGGCGGAGCTCGTCGCAGCGGTCTTCGGTGAGTGGCATGCAGATGAGGCCGCGGCCGTACTTGGCCATGAAGTTGATGGCGTCCGGAGTGATTTTCTCGGCGGCCATGGCGAGGTCGCCTTCGTTTTCGCGGTCCTCATCGTCGACGAGGACGACCATGCGGCCTTGGCGGATTTCTTCGACGGCTTCTTCGACGGTGGAGAAATGGGAGTTTTCAGTCATAAGTTGTTCGTTCTAAGTTTCTCCCGAAATGATAGCACTGGAAGGCAGTGACTGGTGATTGGTGACCTGGCACTCCTTGTCTGCCTTTCGGGCAGAGTGTGTTGGGGGGTACCCCCCGGGCATTTTGTATGGATATCAAAAGAAAGGAGATGCGAGATTTGCATTTTGTAAGTGTATGAAAAAAAAGCACGAAGATGGGAAGGGTGCAGGAGGGGGATGAACTCCAAAGTGGGAACACAGGGGGTACCCCTCCGTCGCGATGAAAAGAGTGCGCAATCGACTCAAAGAAAAGGAGATACGAATCGCCCGTTGTGAAGGTATGTCTGCAAGCGCTTGAAGAGAAAGGGTTTGAGTCAGGGTTGGGAAATGGCGAGGAGAGGTGGGGCTCGGTCTGGGGATCAAGGCGGCATTGAAGGGCAGAAAACACGCGGAACTATAGCATGGAAGAATTCAAATGTCAAGTACTTTATTAGATATCATTCGAATGGAGTCGTAAGACGCTGAAATGTCCCGGCTTAGAACGGCCGGGATGCAAAATGCACATTTGCGAATTACAGGTTTGCAGGTTCAAGTTCGGGACGGGAAATCGGGGCAGGGAAGCGGAAAATCCTTACGGGTGCATGAGACGATGATCCGTGTCTCGCCATCTGCCGACGGCGAACCACCAGACGGGCACGAGCATAGAGACGGTTCCGTAGATCCACAGCATGGCGTCGTTCCCCAAGGCTAGAGCCAGAAGTAGCAGGTTGAGCAGGCAAAAGACCACGATTGGCCGGTAGCGGCGGCGCATCACAGTCAGGCAGATGGCAAGCACAAGAGCGAGCATCGATGGCAGGACAAGCAGCATGCCGACGGCGAATCCATAGCCTGCTCCGGCACCAGGGCTCTTACTATCAACAAAGAATGGCTCGGCAGCGATGGCCAATGCGGCCAAGCCAAGCAGGGCGAAGCAGGCATACGCAAAGTCAAGCTGTCGAAGAACTTCCTTTTTTTTCGATGCTTCTGCGGTCATTGCATCGAACCGTCCAGGGATAGTCATCTGCCGCTCTCTTACGTTTTCGACTTTGCTAGATATTCTTCCCGATGGCCTCGCGAGGAGAGGTTATCACCGCCAAAGCCATCCAGACAGGGAGTAGGCGCTCACCGCAGGAGCCGCTCGGTTTAGGGGTTTCCCAAGCCCGGCCGCTCGCCGAAACATAAACCAAATTCATAGGGAATGGCGTATGGTTTTGGCATGGGCAGAACGACCATTGAGATTGACGAAGAGTCTGATACGCAAGGCGCGCAAGATGACGCGGCTGACGACGAAACGAGAAATCGTGGACAAGGCCTTGGAGCTGCTGGTGCGCTCGGAGAGTCGAAAAGGCATCCTTCGACACTATGGAACGGGGATCTGGAAGGGTGACTTGAAGACCATAAAAGGAGCCGCGGCTGATCGTGGTTGATAGCGCGGAGTCCCGACGCCCCAGGAGAAGAATGTCCCACCTTTGCAGAACCAAAACCGCAACGGTAGACCATCCGAACCTTTTTTGGAGTTAAGGTTGTGCCACCCGCCCGGGCTGCCTGTGAAATTCTAATATCTGAGCTGCACGGGATCTTTTTTGGTATTAAAATCATGGACCACACGCGCCGATTATTTATGTTCATTTAAAGGGATGTCGGGGCGGTTTGCGATTGGGAAAAACCGCCAGAAGGGAGTCATCATGTCCGGAGGAGCTGTGGGCGGGGGCGAGAGCATGGGGTTGTTCTATGGAGCCATCGTAGTGGTTATCTGCATGACCGTTGGTGCTCCTTTCGCGCTAGTTCATGCTTATAAACTCATCGGGGCGGGCCATACTGGGGCCGTTTTCCTGTACTTCCTACTAGGAAGTTTTCTTTCCATCCCCGGCGTTTTCCTGGCCTGGTCCGGTGTTCGTAGCGGCATGCTTGCTCTCGGAAGGAGAGGCCGGTGAACCAATTCACAGAGGTCCTTAAGATCGTGGGCGCTGTGCTTGGCCTGTTGGCATTTGTGTGGAATGTATGGACCTTCCTTAGATCGTACCTTGTGTTGGGCCTAGAGCTTCGTAAGCCAGACGTAGGCGATGTAATTGTCAAGATGACTGTCGCAAACTCCGGAGTTACTTCTAAGGTGATTAGCTATGCAGCGCTGCTCGTTAGCCCGGAAAACTTGTCACTTGCAGACGCAGTTGGAAACTTATTGGGACAGGCATCACTTGGACCGCCGGCCTCTCGCAATCAGCCCAATGCACTCACACGCCTCTTTCGTGGTGGTGGTGACAAGCGTCGTTGCTCGCAAGGTTGCATACTCATCCCGCTGAAGGAGCTCTTCAACGAACAGGCGATGGTTGGCCCCGGTGAATCTATCAGCCACGCGTGCTCCCTGCATGCATCGGGACTCATGCCCAACACCACCTATATCGTCCGCTTCCTTGTCTTCGTGTCCTATGTCCGTATTTTTATCCGCTGGCGCTTCACGACCGACGCACTCCGGATTTCCCCATCGGAAACTGTGAACTGATAGGGTCCCGGGTCTACTGGGCTGCGAAATCATTCAGAACGCAAAAAAAACTCAAAAGCGAGAGAGGCGAATGCGGACGTAGGCCGGGTCCAGGTGGAAGCTGATGCCCCGGTCGGTTTCGTCGCCGTTCCAGAGGCGGATGGGTTTCCAAACGCCGTTTTCGTAGGTACCTTGTTCGGCGGAGAGGATTAGCATGCGCATTCCGGGAAGGAGTTTGGGATGGTGGAAGCTGATGCTGGCATCGAGGCCGGTGACGAGGAATTCGTCGGGGCCGAGTTGGGCGACTAGAGCGGCGCCGTGAGCATCGGTGGTGCCTGGTGGGCGGCGCCCGTCGTATTGGGGAAAGCCGAAGGAAACAGTGGCTTGCCAGGGGCCGAAGTCGAGTTCCTGGCGGGCGTTGCCGGGCTCTTCCACGGCGGTCTTGAGTTTTCCATCGAAATTTAGTTTGGCGATTTCGCGTGTTATGGGAGCAAGCAACGCGAAATTGCGGGCGTGGGCTTTGGCGGGCTCGTCACCGAGGATGTTCCAGCCGGTGCGATCGACGCCGAATGGGGCGAAGCAGATGGCGCCATTACCCAGCGCATAGAAGAGGAGTTTACCGAAATTGTCGCTGCGGCCGACTTCGGGAATACAGAGAGGATTGTCGGGGCGGGCGTAGGTGGCCATGACTTCGCGCGCGAATTCGGAGTCGCTAGAGTAGATGTCGGGGCCGATGGCGTCGACGGCGGGAGCGAGGGCGCGCCAGAGGCCAACGTATTTCTGAACGGCGCCGCCGCTGGGATATTGAATGCCGGGAATGGGAATGCGGCGCTCGGGAAGTTCGGCGGGCGGATAGCTGAGCCAGACGTTGATGGAGAAGGGAATGGCAAACTCCGCCTTGCCGGCGGCGACGATTTCGTTGACGTAGCGCGCCTGATAGTAAAGCTGGAAAAGCTCGTCGGCGTCGCTGGCGAAAACCTGGCTCCAGGTGCCAGGCTGTTTTTTGACGATGGACAAGAGTTCTTTCGGAACTTGTCCGGCAAAGAGCGCGTTGGCCTCGGGAGAAAAGTCGCGAACGGTGCCGATAGCGCCGGATTCGTTTTCGACCTGGACCATGAGAATGGTGTGATCTTCGGAATCGAGAGTTTTGAGATGGCGCATGAGAGCGGTGAAGGCGGATTTGTCGGCTTCGAGGCTGGCGCGCGAGGTGGGAGAGAGAACGTCGATGGGTTCGCCATCGGCGCGGACCATCCGCGGGAAGCGTTTGGTGTCGGTCTTGACCCACTCGGGAACGTAGTGCATGTTGCCGTTTTTCCAAGTGCCAAACCAGAGCAGGACGAGATGGAGGTGGTGTTCGCGCGCGCCTTTAACGAGTTGATCGACGATGTCGAAATTGAACTGGCCTGGTTGCGCTTCGATTTGCTCCCAATAGACGGGAGCTTCTACGGTGTTGGCATGCAGCGCGGCGAAGGATTCCCAAATTTGAGGAAATTCGGAAGGCCACGCGCTGGAATTGTGGATTTGACCGCCGAGGACGAGATAGGGGCGGCCGTCGACGAGGAGGGCCCAGCGGCCGTCTCTCTGGACGAGTTTGGGAGGTTCAGTGGCTTGGGTGATTTGAATTGCGGCGAGAAGAAAAAGAAAGAGAGCGAGATAGCGGTGCTTGCTGGACACAGGAATGACCTCCGCTAAGAATATAGCCGCAGGATGGAAACGCAACAAGGGAATCGGAAGTGAGCGTTTCGTAGTGGGGCTTGCTCAGCGGGTGTGGGCAGACTTGGGGCGCGCGGGGGCTTTCCAGGGAGTGAGCGCGATGTAGTGGGGACGGAACTTTTTGGAGACGCCGATGTTTTCGGCGAGGTCCTGGTAGCTGATTTGAACGGATGCGTTGCGGCGGGCCTGCTCATGAGAGAGAGTTGAACAAGGGGGAGTTGAAAAAACTAGTGAAGGAAAGTGCTGAGGAGGCGAAAGAGAGCGGCACCGAAGAGGGCGGCACCGGGGATGGTGAGGATCCAGGCGAAAACGATGCGGCGGGTGACGCCCCAGCGGACAGCGGAGAGGCGGCGGGTGGCTCCGACGCCGACGATGGCGCCGGTGATGGTGTGGGTAGTGCTGACGGGAATGCCGAAGACGGCGTTCATGACGAGCGTGATACCGCCTGCGGTTTCGGCTGCGAAACCACCGAAGGGCGTGAGCTTGGTGATGCGCTGGCCCATAGTCTTGATAATGCGCCAGCCCCCCGCCATGGTGCCGCCGCCCATGGCCAAGTGACAACAGATAATGACCCAGTAGGGAACGGCGAAGGACTTCAGCAAGCCACCAGCGACGAGCGCCGTGGTGATAATGCCCATGCCCTTCTGCGAATCGTTCGTGCCGTGACCGAGGCTGAAGAGGGCCGCAGAGAGCAACTGCAAGCGGCGGAACCAGCGGTCAACTTTCAGCGGACGCTGGCGGCGGACCATCCAGCTCGTGAGGATCGTCAAGAGAATGGCGAGAAGCATGCCAACAACCGGCGAGAGGAAGATGAAAGCGACTGGTTTGACCCATCCACCAAGGATCAAGGCCTTGAAACCCGCGTGAACGACGGCGGCGCCACCATACCCGCCAATCAGCGCATGGGAGGAACTGGTTGGGAGGCCTAGAATGAGGGTGATCAGGTTCCAGGTGATCGCGCCAAGAAGGCCAGCGAGAAGCACTTGCTGATTGATGAGCTCGATGTGGATCATGCCTTTGCCAATTGTGCTGGCGACGGCAGTGCCAAAAACGAAGGCGGCGATGAAGTTCCAGAACGCGGCCCAAAGGACGGCGCGGAAGGGCGTGAGGACGCGGGTGGAGACGACGGTGGCGATGGAATTGGCGGCGTCGTGCCAGCCATTGGAGAATTCGAAGGCCAGAGTGAGGAAGATGACGACTACGAGAAGCGAAAAGCTAGTCATCGCGGATCAGGCGCTCTTTAGGATGACGCCCTCGATGACATTGGCGACGTCTTCGCACTTGTCGACGGCGGTCTCGATGACTTCGAAGATCTCTTTCCACTTGATGATTTGGACGGGATCTTTCTCTTCATCGAACAACTGGGCGATGAGGGTGCGGCAGAGGCGGTCGCTGTCGTTCTCGTAGCGGTTGATCTCGATGGCGTGCTTTAGCGCTTCTTGCGGCCTTTCGAGCGCGCGAACGGCCAGCTCGACTTCGGCGGTGGCGGAAACCAGGACTTTGACGAGGTCGATCGTTCCGGTGCGGATGGTATCCACGCGATAGAGCACAAAACGGCTGGCGGCGGCGTCGATGAGGTCTATGACATCGTCGAGGCGGCTGCAGAGCTCATATATGTCCTCTCGATCAAACGGCGTGATAAAGGTCTGATTCAGCTTGGTGAAGAGGGCGTGGGTGATTTCGTCGCCTTCGTGCTCGATGGCTTTGACGATTTGCACTTGTTCAGGGACGCCGGTGTAGTGCGAGAGCATTTTGAGAAGGGCTTCGGCCCCGACATGGATATTGACCGCCTGTTTGGCGAAAAGGTCAAAGAAACCCACTTCGCGCGGCAAGAACCGCTGCAAAAGTCCTGGCATGATGTCTGACTCTCCCCTGAAGAGTCTGTGGTGAGGCCTACGGACGATATCAGAGGGCGGGAAGGGAGGCAAGGAAGAGGGACAATGAAGTACTAGCCGCTGTCGGGGAATTGACGGTCAAAATGGTGGGTGCCAGACTTGGCGGATATGGGGAAAAAGAGCGAGTCGGTTATCTTCATTGGAGAACGGGAAGGGGACCATGTGGCGATTGAGGCGCTGCCCAAAGTGGTGTCCGGGTGGCGGACGACGAATATCGCGGTGCGCTGCGGAGTGTGGACTGGGCACTATGCGGGGCAATTCATGGTGGGAGAGTTGACCAAGTTCGGCAAAGAGATCGAGTACCTGTGCGATGGGTTGAGGCCCAAGGTGGAGTTCAAGGCTGTGGAGCACTATCTCAACATAGCGCTGGCCAAGGATGGCAAGGGGCATATGCGAGTCGAGGGTGAGGCGCGGGAGCGGCTGGGAGCTAAAACAGCGCTGGGATTTGAGTTTGAGGTGGACGGCGCGACTTTGGTGGAAGTAGCCCGGGCGCTGATCGAGGCGGATCGCGCAGAGTGAACGAGATTAGGTCGTTCCGCCTAAGGCCTTGCGGAGAGCGCCACAAGACTGCTGGAAGCTCTTTAGAAGAATCTGAGCCATCCTGGCAGCCTCGGCTGAGGAGCTCTTGCTTTGCATGTTTGTCGTGATGTGGAGGCTCGGTATCCCCGGTGGTATGAGTTTGTCCGATGCAGCCATGGCCTCTTCCAAGGTGGCCATCTGAGGGGGCATCGTAGGCTTGAGCTTTTGCGCGGCGACGAGATACTCCTGCGCAGTCCAATTCTTATCCAATCCAGTCTGCAAGGCGGCGATCGCAAGATCATAACTGTCTGCCATTGTCTTGCGGATGTCGGAGATTCTAGCAAGCAATTCGTCTGGTCCAAAAGTGCTGCCGTCTTCCCAAACGGCGGCGACAAGTTTGGCGTCGGGCACGAGCCCGCCGACAATATGGGGAATGCCAGTTTTGTGGCTCAGACCCTTGGGAATAGGGGCAAACAGCCCCCCCATGTGCGTAAGGGCGTCGTGAATTAACGTTTGGGGGCGGTCGTCCGCAGATTTTGGTTCCGTCTGCACTACATAGGCGGTCAGTGAAAATTGATGTGAGTTGGTGATGATGATGAGCGGCCGATGTTCTGCGTCCTCCACAGATTCAAATAAAAGCGGCGGCCTTTCAGGGAAATGTCGGGCGAAGCGGCGGTCCATGTCTGTCGGTTCGCGCAGGATTTGCGCGGGGATCGGAGCTGCAAAGAAAAGCAGGAACGCAGCGGCGATGGCCGACAGAACCAAGCGTTGAAGAGTTCGCATGGGGAACTCCGTTCGATAAATCGTGACTGTCAGTATAGTCCAACAGAAGCAAAAAGGGCGGCCCGTGAGGACCGCCCTTTTAGGATTGAGGTTACGGGCGAGCTGGTAAAGCGAGCCCGGAGCACAGGCAAGAGTGCCTGTGCTACTAGGATTTAGTACATGCCGCCCATGCCGCCAGCGCCGGGGGCTCCGCCGCCGGCTGCCGCCGACTTGGATTCTTCCTTGATGTCGGCGATGAGGGCTTCGGTGGTGAGCATCAAGCCCGCGATAGACGCTGCGTTTTGCAGCGCGAGGCGGGTAACCTTGGCTGGGTCGATGATGCCCATCTTGATCATGTCGCCGTACTCGCCGGTCTCGGCGTTGAAGCCGAAGTTTTCTTCCTTGGAGTCGCGGATTCTGCCGATCACAACGGCGCCTTCATGGCCGGCGTTGAGCGCGATCTGGCGGGAAGGCTCTTCGAGAGCACGGCGCACGATGCCTGCACCAACGGCTTCGTCATCGTGGAGCTTGAGCTTCTCGACGACCGCGATGCAACGGAGCAGCGCCGAGCCGCCGCCGGGGACAATGCCTTCCTCGACAGCTGCGCGGGTGGCGTGCATAGCGTCTTCGACACGCGCCTTCTTTTCCTTCAGTTCGGTTTCGGTGGCTGCGCCGACTTTAATGACGGCGACGCCGCCGACCAGCTTGGCAAGGCGCTCCTGGAGCTTTTCCTTGTCGTAGTCGCTGGTGGTGTTTTCGACCTGCGAGCGGATCTGCTTCACACGGCCTTCGATGTCCGCGGACTTGCCGGCGCCTTCGATGATCGTGGTGTTGTCCTTGTCGATGGTGATCTTCTTGGCGCGGCCGAGATCCTCAAGCTTCACGTTCTCAAGCTTGATGCCGAGGTCTTCGGTGATGGCCTTGCCGCCCGTGAGGGTAGCGATGTCTTCGAGCATGGCCTTGCGGCGGTCGCCAAAGCCAGGGGCCTTGACGGCGGCGCACTGCAAGGTGCCGCGGAGCTTGTTGACCACGAGGGTGGCCAGCGCTTCACCTTCCACGTCTTCAGCAACGATCAAGAGGGGCTTGCCCATCTTGGCGGTCTGCTCGAGCAGCGGAAGTAGATCTTTCATCGAGCTGATTTTCTTTTCGTGGATAAGGATGCGGACATCTTCGAGGACGCATTCCATGCGCTCGGGGTCCGTGATGAAGTAGGGTGAGAGGTAGCCGCGGTCAAACTGCATGCCTTCGACTACTTCGAGAGTCGTCTCCATCGTCTTGGATTCCTCGACGGTGATGACGCCATCCTTGCCGACCTTCTTCATGGCCTCGGCGATGATGCCGCCGATTTGCTTGTCATTGTTG
>Ga0209698_10002276_pt1 | contig 21870 bp, 12 predicted proteins | sample LitLauG_LLR_2012_FD_187203 | JGI IMG/M metagenome (GOLD analysis project Ga0209698, IMG submission 187203) | Freshwater sediment microbial communities from Pennsylvania, USA - Little Laurel Run_MetaG_LLR_2012 (SPAdes) (version 2) | ecosystem: Environmental > Aquatic > Freshwater > Creek >...
CGCCGGAGAGGTGGCAGAGTGGCCGAATGCGGCGGTTTGCTAAACCGTTGTACGGGCTAACACCTGTACCCAGGGTTCGAATCCCTGCCTCTCCGCCAGCCCCTTCAATCCCAAGCGCTTAGACCCCACGGAACCGTGGGCTGCCTCCACGGTTTTCAGCCAAGCTAGTGCCAAGGGAACCGACATTGGCGGCCTTACCCTTCGAAAACAGCGAAAGTTGGGGGTAGCCTCTATTAAGTGGCGACGATGTACACTAGAAAATCGTTTATGTCATCAACCTGCGGCCACGGAACACCAGTCTACAAGCGCATTCAGAATGCCATCCGCAAGCGCATCGAGGCGGCGGAACTCACCCCGGGTGACGCGGTTGCGTCCGAGCGAGAACTTGCCAAGGCCCACAAAGTAAGCCTGATGACCGCTCGCCACGCCTTAGCTGGTCTGGAGCGGGAAGGAATTGTCGAACGCCGCCGGGGAGCCGGAACCTTTGTTGCCGCCCCTAAAATCCACTTCAACAAACTGATGAGCTACACCGAACACATGTCGAGCCGCGGGCTGGTACCGCGTTCCCGCGTGCTGGTGGCCAAACTGGTCGAGGACGAGCAGGAAATTGCCGCTCGTCTCGGCCTCCCCGCAGCCAGTCGCATGGTCAAGATCGCACGTCTAAGATTGACCGGCGAAGAACCATTCGCTCTGGAGACCTGCTATCTGCCAGCCACCGAGTACGCCGGACTGGTGAACTCGCCCTTGGGACGAGGCTCGCTATTCGCCGCTTTGGAGCACGACTATGGCGTGGAACTGGCCTACGCCGACGAGGAGATCGACGCCACCGCGGCCGACCCGAGTCTTGCCGAATTGCTTGGTTTACCCAAGAGTTCACCGATCCTGCGGATTCGCCAAATCATTTACTCCACCACCGGCAAAGCCACCATTTACGGAGTGGGTTTCTACCGCTCCGAGCGCCACACCCTCTTCATTCGACGCTTCCGCTAGGGAAGAAGCCACGCCCGATAACTGGCTTTAACACGCAAACTCCGTGCCGAACTTTTCTGTCACACACTGCACCAATGGAAATGCATCGAGGGTCACCTTAATTCGCGAACGGGTCGCCCAGTTTTATGACGCGGATCATGTGGTCGGTGAATCGATAGTGCATGTCGGGCACTTCGTATTTGGGCATGTGGCAGACGGTACACTTCTCGGTGCCGACTTGGCAGGCGATCCCGGGATGATCGAGCGAAGTCTGCGCGCCTTTCTTCACGTGGCAACTCAGGCAGTGTTGGTCATAGGCAGCCGCATCCTGCACCAGCGGGCGATGCGGGTCGTGGCAGGCAACGCAGGTGATGCGAGCATCGCCGTTGCCCCAGCATCGGCTCTTTTCCAGACGATACGGAACCGCGAGCACGGTGGAAACTCCAACTTCTTCGGTCAGCATCACGTCCCACCAGGTGCGGTGACATGATCCACAAAAATCCACCGACTCCGCCGGCTGCAAATGACGGGGATTGAAGATGAGGAAGTCCGCGCCTTCAATCGCGCTTTTTTCCGCCTCCACGTGTTTCGCGCACGGACCGTGACAGGCCTCGCAGGTAACTGACGGGATCAGATGAAGGGTGTCCAATTTGCCTTCCGTCATCGCAGCCGTGTTGTGGCAGGTGAAACATCCTTCGGCAGTCTGTTTCTCAAGAGGCCGGCCGGCGCCGCTTCTCAGAGCTTTATCGACTGAGGTGGACAACGGAACGAGATCAATCCCGGGGGTGCGGTCGAATCCATGGATTCCTTCAAAATATGAAAACGCGCTCTCATGAAGCGTGCCATTCTTTTCGAACACGTAGGTTTGGCCTATTTTTTCCGTACCGAAAGTCCAGCCCAAAGGCTCTGAGATGGTTTGCGCTCCTGAGCTGAGGTCGTAGGAAACGGACTCCCTCGAGCGCCGCAGTCGATAGTGGAAGGTCCCAACGTCAAACTGTTTTTCGCCGAACGAAGCCAAACCGACAGACTTGTCAGCCGTGGTTGAGGTGCGGGCCATGGCAGACTCTGTCTGAGACTTGGCGATCTCGGAGTGGCAGGCGGCGCATGCGCCCGGTCCCGAAAACTCGCTGCGCGCGGGGCTGGATTTTCTAGGCCACCAACCGGGCCGCTGGAGCCGCTCCTGCGTGCTCACCTGCTGCTTGGAGGTGGCAGGAGTGTCTGACTGCAACGCGAGGGCAAGTGTCGCGAAGAGGGCAACACCGGCATACGACATGACACGACGCAAGCAGACGGTGAAAGCTGGCGAACGCGAAGTTCTTTCCTCCGAGCGGATCATAGGAGAGGCCAAGTTTCAGCAAGCTTACGGCGTGACCTTCACCACCACCACCGAGTGCGGAGCGACGGTAGCGGAAAACTTCTCTTTCCGCTCTCCCAGGTCTTTTTCTTGCCAGAGGTCGCGGACCCTGGCGCCCAGGTGCGCCGGATATCCAAGGTCTTCCCAGGCCACGCTGATTTCCATGTGGGCAGTTGCCCGATTTAAAAGGACGACGGCCCGGCCGCCGTCCTGCATTACCTTCGACCACACTTCCAGGTCTCCGTTTTTGCGGACCCTGCGGCCCTCATTTCCGGCGGGATCCTGATCGACGGCAATGATTTCCTTGTGGGTAAGAATCTCGCGAATCTCCGGCTTCATGTCGCGAATATCGTTGCCGGCGATCAGAGGGGCGGCCAGGATCGCCCACAAACTGAAATGCGCGCGGTATTCGGTTAAGGTCATACCACCGTTGCCGACTTCCAGCATGTCGGGATCGTTCCAGTGCCCGGGTCCCGCGAACGACTCCAGACCAACCTGCTCATCCAATATGTCGAGCATGCCGTAGGAGCAGCAGTCGCCGGGCTTCCACTCCTGTCTACCCTGCCAACGGTCCTGAATGTCGCCGGTAGTGCGCCAAAGATTTCCAACGCCTCTTGCCCAGAGCCAGGGCCGGGCGGTGCCCCATTCGCAAATGCTGAAGACGATAGCGCGTCCGGAGGCGTCCAGCGCGGCGCGCATGACTTCGTAAGAAGAACGCGCATCCTGCGTGGTAGTGCTGCACCAATCGTACTTTAAATAATCTACACCCCAGGCCGCATACTGCCGCGCGTCCTGAAATTCGTAGCCCCGGCTGCCGGGACGGCCCGCGCAAGTCTTCGTTCCAGCATCGGAGTAGATCCCGAATTTCAGGCCCTTCGCATGTACGTAATCGGCGAGCGCCTTAATGCCCGATGGAAAACGCTTCGGATCGGCCACGATGTTGCCGCTGGGGTCGCGCTCCACCTGCCAGCAGTCGTCAATCACGACATATTGATATCCGGCATCCTTCATCCCTGAGCTGACCATGGCATCGGCAGTTTGCCGGACCAGGTCTTCGTCAACGTTGCAGCCGAACTTGTTCCAACTGTTCCAGCCCATGGGTGGCGTACCGGCCAATGCAGCGGCCGGTATCGGCGGCCGGTCCTGGGATATGGCCGCGCTGCACAGCAGAACGATGGAGGTCACCAGGGCGAAGAATCCGCGTTGCCCTGGCTTCTCTCCACAGCGCCTTGACCCCGGCATGGGTCCCCGAATGGGTTGAATCGGCCGAGGGAACGTGAGACGATCCGGGCAGGGTGTGGGTTGTTTGCCGCAGGAGAGCTTTATGCGCACAGGCCACTTGGGGTTCCCAGTCAAGGTTTCGCTCGCTTTCTTGATCGCCTCCGGGATTCTAGCCCACGGCAGTGATCAGCAGAAAGCCGAAAAAAGGCTCCGGCACATCGCGGCCCTAGCGGTGGACGGCACGCCGCGCGCGATCGTGAATCAGACGATGGCTGAATTTGTGCATGCCGACAGAGTTGACTTGATGCGTCAACGCCACGCCATGAACCTGGATTACGGGTCATTGTTTATCGCTCACCAGTTGACCGAGGCGGGCGCCCGGATGCTTGACATAGCAATACAACTTCAAGACGGGAAGAATATCGTCCAGATTGCCAACGAGAGAAACGCAAACTGGAAACTGATCGCGGACGCCGCCAAACATCTGGACGAAAAGATTGACGACAATATTTATCGTCATTTTCTGCATCTGAAATCGGAGCAACAAACCGGAGAGACCGACAAATACGATCCAGAGAGCGACGTCGTGCGCGCCGATTCAAATTTCTCTCCCGCCGAAATTGCGAGCGCCCGGGCGGACTATGCGCTGTGGAGGGACCGCGGCTATGGCCCAAGCGCAAGACGGCTCGACACGCAAGGTGAAACCGAGTTGCGGCCGTCCGCCGATGTCCACAAGGGACCCGACCGGCCGCGACCATTTTGAATGGGCGTAGGTCCTCTGCGCTTTGCGAGTGGCGTCATCCACGCCTAACTCATTCCCGGTGGGAATCAGACGTGGTCTGGCCGCTGCCTTCTGCCGCCCTTATTCCGTTGCGGTCTTGAATGGCGCCGTAGGACTGGTTCCCGGTCCGGGTTTGCTGACCTTGCATCAGAGCGTTCAGACGCTCGAACTCCGACCGTTCGTGCCCGGCCAATTCCGTTTGCCCAGCCTTCGCATAGGCCTGCGCCAAACTAAAGTGGACCTCCGGGCTATTCGGCGCCAGGCTGCGGGCAGTTTCCAGTTCTTTGACAGCATCGACGGTCCGAGCGAGAGCCAAGCGGCACCGCCCCAGCAGGTAGTGTCCTTCGGCCGACTCGGGCGCGAGTTGCAGAGCGCGTTCGGCGATCTGTGTGGCCTTTTCGGACTGATGCAGCTGCAAAGCGATTGAACTCCTGCGCAACCACGGCAGCGCGCTCCCCGGAGTGATGCTGGTTTCCTGTGCCAGTTGCGCGTCGGCCTCGTCGTATCGCGAGGCCGAGGCCAGTGCCGATCCGTAGGCATAGTGCAAATACGGAGTGCTGGGGCTCATCTTTATGAGTTGTTCGAAGTCGGAAAATGCCTGATCGTACTTGCTCTCGGATAGCAGCGCGGCGGTCTCTCCCGCCAGCCTGACCGTAGATTCGGTGGAAGCGACAACCTCCTCGGGAAGCATTGGAATGCGAAGCAGCGCCATGCCCAGCGCGAACCTGACTTCTTGTTGCATTGGGCCGGACCTGGCTTCAGGGGCCAGTTGTTGAGTGGCCTGATCGAACTCTCCGTTCTTGTTCAGCAGTATGCCGAGGTGATATCTCGCGACCTGGACGGCGGAGGCGTTACCGGCGAAGCCAGCGTCCCGCCCTCGCTCCAGATGGATGAGTGCATTCTTGTAGTCGTCGGATTCAAATTCCGACAAGCCGAGCAAGGCCCACACGTTGCCGTTGCGATCGTTGAGGGCAACAGCACGTTTGAGCGCCCCGACCGCATCGGGATATTGAGCGGAAGTGAAGTACATGGTTCCTAGATTGCGCCAGCCCTCCTCCCAGTCCGGCCGCAGGGCCAGCGCGCGTTTGCAATAAGCAATGGCGGAGTCTGCTTGCCCCGCCGCCTGCGCAGCCCCCGCCTTTTGCACCAGCGCGTCGAAACTTTGTTCGGGATCTCCCGCTGTACCGGAAATGTGCCGGCCGTTTTCCGGCGCCTGGCTGCGCGCGTAGCGCGCTCTCTGAGTAAGCTCAGCCACGCCGGAGTTTGAATCCAGCTTTTTGGCGGCTACAAGTTCGCTTGAGGCCTCCTCGTTCCGGCCCAGCGCCTGCAGCGTTTCCGCCAGAACTTCGTGTGCCCCTCCCCATCGCGGAGACAGAGCCACGGCCTTCCGCGCGGGGGGCAGTGCGTCCTTCGCCTGATGAAGTTGCAACTTTAGCCGCGCTATTCTGGCATAAGAGAATGCGCTTCCGGGTGAAATCCTTATTTCCGCGGCAAGGGCCCGCAGCGCATCTTCTTTTTTTCCGGCGCGGGCTAAAGCGTCAGCGTATGCGAGGTTGAGGTACGGGGTTTGTGGATAAGCAATCAACAGTTTCTGCAAAGTGTCTGCCGCCGCGACAGCGTCGCCGGCACGAAGCAGCACAACCGCTTCGCCCGCCCCTTGAATCAACGCGTCCTTGCCGGGATCCACTTCGCTCGCGAGCAGAGGCACTCGCAGCACCGCCATGCCCAGAGCGGCCTTCACCGAGTCCGACGGGTTGCCGCGAGCTGCTGACGGGCCCAGCACTTCCAACGCTTTTTCGAACTGGCCGCTCCAGTTGAAAAGCAATGCAAGATGGTAGGTCGCCACGCTGGCAAGCCCTTCATCGTCACCGTATCCCTGTTCTCGCGCGCGCCACAAATGAAGCAAAGAGCTTTTGTAGTCCTGAGTTTCAAATTCAGAGAGACCGAGGAAGGCCAGCCCTGGTCCCATCTTCGGACTCAACCCAACCAAATGCTGCAACGCCCGGACGGCGTTGGCATAGCGGTCGGCGTCATAGTTGAGCGTGCCCAGATACCACCAGCCCTCGGCCCAATCCGGCCGCAGCTTGAGCGCATCCCGGTAGAACTGAATGGCCTCGTCCATGCGTCCCGCATCGCGAGCCGAGGACGCTTGCGCGGAGAGTTGTTCAAACGTGCTCCTCGCGGTGACATCGCGAGAACTTTGAGAATGGGCCATTGCAGCGGTCAGGACACCACAGACAAGGGCGAAGCAACGGATACTGAGGAGTCGCAACTTTTTCGTGCTAACTGTAGCTGCCATGACGCGCCCAGTGCGAATGTTAGCACGGAGTTTCCGCGACCCATGCCGCCGTTCACCCTGGGGCGTGTGGTAAAAATTTCAGGATGCCGTCTTCTCGTCGAAGCAGGGTCCCGTTCTCGCGCCGTCAATTTATTGCCACGATTGGCGGCGCTATGGCTGCGAGCCTGCTCGCGAGGAGTGCTGGGGCCGCTGCGGGAGCGGACTCTATCTTTTCGGAAATCCCGCCGTCCACCAGCGGAATCACCTGGGTCCACAACGCGGCCAAGAGTCTCTCGAAATACTTGCCCGAATCAACCGGCCCCGGCTGCGCTTTCCTTGATTTCGACAACGACGGTTGGATGGACATCTACCTGGTCAACAGTGGCAAGTGCGATTTTTTCACGCCAGCCAGGCCACTGCGCAATGCGCTCTATCGCAACAATCGCGATGGTACCTTCACTGACGTGACCGAAAAAGCGGGCGTGGCTGCGGGAGGCTTTGGCCAGGGGGTGGCCGTTGGTGACTACGATGGCGACGGATTCCCCGATCTCTACGTCACGCAATACGGCAAGAGCATTCTCTATCACAACAACGGCGACGGGACGTTTACCGATGCCACGGCAAAGGCCGGGGTCGGCGTTACCGGATGGGCGTCCAGCGCGGTCTGGTTCGACTACGACAATGACGGGCGGCTGGATCTGTTCGTTGGACAGTTTGCGGACTTTGACAAGGCCAGCGGATGCGGCATCGCCGGTGACGGCAAGCGGCACTATTGCATTCCACGCATCTTCCGACCCATGCCAAGCTGGTTGTTCCACAACAATGGCGACGGGACTTTCACCGACGTGAGCAGGGAATCCGGCATTGCGGCCCACCTCGGCAAGGCCTGGGGCGCGGTTGCCACCGACGTCAACAATGACGGCAACATGGACCTCTTTGTCGCCAACGATACGGTCGCCAATTTTCTTTATGTGAACCGAGGCAATGGCCACTTCGATGAGATTGGATTGCAGGCTGAAGTGGGGTACAGCGCCGAGGGCCGTCCGCGCTCGGGCATGGGCGTGGACTCTGCGGACTTCAACGAAGATGGTTGGATGGATTTATTCGTCGCCAACATTGATGAGGAGATTTTTTCCCTCTATCAAAACAACAAAGACCTGACCTTCGACGATCTCGCCATGCCGCTCGGCATCGGCATGGCAACGCGCTGGATGAGCGGATGGGGGCTGAAGTTTTTTGATTACGACAACGACGGCAACCTAGACCTGATCCTTGCCAACGGATTTCCCGACGACCTGGTGGAAGAATTCTCCAGTCTGGTCAAGTATCAAGAGCCGCTGTTGCTCTTTCAGAACACCGGGCATGGTTTCAAAAATGTCAGCGATCAGGGCGGCCCAATTTTTGCGAAGTCTTTTTCGGCGCGCGGACTCGCGACAGGAGACTTCAACAACAATGGCGCCGTGGACGTGCTGGTTGCGGTCAACGACGGCGCGCCTGTTTTGTTACGAAACAATATCGGCACCAGGAACCACTGGTTGGGCGTGAAACTGGTCGGAACGAAATCGAACACCGATGCCGTGGGCGCACGTATTACGTATCAGGCGGGCGACTTGAAAAGAAGCCGGATGAAAGTCGGCGGCGGCAGTTTTCTTTCGTCCCACGATCCAAGGATGGTCCTCGGACTCGGGCAGAAAACGAAAATTGATTGGCTGGAAGTACATTGGCCCAAGCCCGGAGACACCGAGCGGTTCACGAATCTTCCCCTGGACCGCTACGTCACGATCGTTGAAGGTACGGGGAAGTGGAAATAGGCTCGACCCGGGAATCGCCACAATGCATCCATTTTCTATTTCGCATCGCCTTTCATCGTCGCTTCCAGCAAGTCGCCCAGTTGTTCGGCGCTGTATTGATTGCCTTCAATGTTGGTGACCAGTTTCCCCGCCCGGTCAATCACAACAGTGTGCAGCGTGTGCGTCAGGGCCGCCTCATCCGGCCAAGCTTGCACGCCGAACCACCCGCAGACTCGCCGTACATCCGCCTCCCGCCCAGTGAGAAAGTGCCATGCCCGCGGGTCCGCTTTCCACGTCCCAGCGTAGTTTGCCAGGACTTCCGGTTGGTCATGGACTGGGTCGAACGTCAGCGTCAGCAATACCAGGTCCTGTTCGGTACGCTTCGCAAAGCGCTTCTGTATGCGCCCGAAATAGTTCGAGAAACGGTAGCAGTAGTCGGGCAGCGGGCAGCGCGTGTAGATGAAATTGAGGGCCACAACCTTGCCTTTGAATTCGCTCAGACTGACGGCGCTCCCTTGCTGGTCGGTCAGAGTGAAGTCCGGTACAGACTGTCCGGGCCGCAAGATGGTGGTTGCATCAGGCGCAATGACCTGTTGCAGCGATGACAGCCCGCGGGCCTGTGCGGGCTCCTGCGCCGAGCTTTCAAACGGGCGAAGCTTTACATTTTCGACGTGGGAGAAGTTCTTGTCCACGACCAGCGTGAAGTCAATCATGGAACCGGGCGCAAGGTTGTCCAGCTCAGCGGCGCTATGCACGGAAAAAGGCATCACCATCGTTTCCATATAGCCAGGGATGGCGTCGCAGGAAACGACGATCGTGCGATGAACACGGTCTATGCTGAGGACGAGGCCGCTCGCCGCGTGGCGTTGTTCCACGGGCCGGCCCGCGGCCTGAAAAACTAAAGCCAGCAAGATCGAGCCGATAATCGCCGCATCTCTGCGCATGGTGTACCTAGGGGTGGACTTCGGCGGCGGCCTGACGGTTTAGGCCGCCCAGCCGGAAACTTCGCTTCTCCAGTTTTGAATAGTCTTTGGCGAACTCCTTGATTTCAAGAAACTGGTCGATGCTCACATTTGAAAACGTCTGCCGCGACTTGCTGGCGGGCCACCAAATTTCGATATTCACTTTTTCGACCGACTCTCCAAGCCCGATGTGCTGTTGCAGTGGCGAAGCGCCAAAAGACCCACCACTGCCCACCGTGCGATAAATCGAGCGCTGTGTTTTTCCGTCCACGATCACATCCACTTTGATGCGCGCCCCAATCGCCGAACGGTTGGACTTGACGCCGACCAGATGAAGGCTGAGCCAGTGATTGCCGTTACCCGGATTTTCGTACAAGCGGAAAGCGTGCGCGTCGCCCGGCACCGCACCCCCGGTCACGGTCAGTATGTCTTCGTCGCCATCGTTGTCAAGGTCAGCGAAGGCCACTCCGTGACCTTTGTGCAGGTCTCCCGTGCCCGAGGCCTCCGTGACGTCCACAAAGGACTTGCCTTCTTTGTTCCTCAGCAAGACATAAGGCGTCATGGATGCATAAGAAGGATTGCCCATGCCCATGTAAATGTCGAGGAAGCCGTCGTTGTCCATGTCGCCAAAGTTCGCGCCCATCGGCATGAAAACGCGGTCCAGTCCAACTTCTTTGGTTACGTCGCGGAAATTTCCGTTGCCCAGGTTCTTGTAGAGCTTCAGCGTCTCCGCGTTGTGAGGCATTCCAAGGTAGCTGCGCATCACTTCATCCACCGACATGTAGTAGCTGGTCACAAACAGGTCGGGCAATCCGTCGTTGTCGAAGTCGAAAAACCATGCTGCAAAACTTGTCCAGGGTTGCTGCACGCCGGCTTTTGCGCCGATTTCCGTGAACGTGCGATTGCCGTTGTTGTGATAGAGCAGGTTGTTGCCGTTGAGATTGGAAATGTAGAAATCCGGGTAGCCGTCGTTGTCGATGTCGGCGGTGACGACGGCCTTGGTAAAAGTGCTGGCGTCAACTCCCGCTGAATGCGAAATGTCTTCGAAGGTTCCGTCGCCTTTATTGCGGAAGAGGTGCGCGGTGCCGCGCTCGTTGCCCACAAATAAGTCGAGATTGCCGTCATTGTCGATATCGGCCCAGGCGGCGGTCTGTGTGGCCACAGGCTGGCTGAGTCCGGCTTCGCGCGTAACGTCGGTGAATGTGCCGTTGCAGTTGTTGCGCACCAACGACATCCGCATGGGCAACTGCCAACCCCCGCGCAGCACCAGAAAATCCATGCAGCCGTCGTTGTTGTAGTCCGCCTGAATCATATTCAGCCCGCCCAACTCGTCCAGCAGGCCGGCTTGAGCGCTGCGGTCAGTGAACGTACCGTCGCCGTTGTTATGGAAAAAATGGACATGCTCGCACATGTTGTAGCTGGAGGTGATGATGTCGAGCAGGCCGTCGTTGTCGAAATCGTCGACGATCAGGCCGCCTGCCATCGATACCAGGTCAAGCCCTGCCGCCTTCGCCACGTCGGAAAAATGTCCGACGCTTTCCTTTGAGACAAATACCGACGGCGGAATCAAATCACCTGCAGGAACGCTTGCCGGATACTTTCCCAGAGTCATGTAGGCCAGATTCAGCAGCCACTTTACTTCCAGATCGTCTGGTTTCTTCTGCAGATATTTCAGGAAATACCGGATGGCAGTTTCCGAGTCGGCCGTTTTCGGGTACGCTTGGCTCTGCCGCGGCGGGAAAATGCAGCGGTCACCGGGGCTTGTGTAAGCGCCGTTCTCCATCTCGGATTTGTGCAAGTACGCGACACCCAGGGCCTCCTCCATGGGCAGAGCGGCATCCGGTTGGTCGGCGAGCAGGCCCTTATAAGTCTTCTCCCAGCGGCTGATCGTTTCTCCCATGTTGCCCTGGTACGCCTGCAACTCGCCGACGACATACCGCATCTGCGAGGGGTCCGGTGATCCGACGCGTCCCGGTCCATCCAGCAATCGATCGAGTCTTTCCACGGTTCTTGCCAGGGATTGTCGCCGAGCTTCGCAAATCGCGCGCAGGTCCTGCTCCCAACCCGGTTTCTTGGGGTATGCCTGGAACGCCGCGTCCGCTTCGGGCGCGCCCGCGACGTTGGGCGAATACTTCACACTCCCGCCACCGGCGAGTGGAAGCATTTCTTGCAGACTTAGCGCTTTCTTGTCGGAGGGCTCGCTGTCATCCACGACCTTTAGAATCGCGAACCCGGATGGAATCTGAACGATGCCGCTTAGTTGTCCGGGTTTCACGCCCTGCAGCGCATCGCGTAATTCCCGCCGCAGAGTTGCCGGGTCGATCCTTCCCAGCGAGCCGCCGTCCGACGCACTGGCGTCAATGGACTTTTCCCGCGCCAGGCTCGCGAAGTCCTCGCCGTGCTTCAAGCGCTGCAGCATTCGGTCGGCGTCGGCCGCTGAACGGACTACCAGAATTCGCAAGCCGGTGTTCGGTGACGGTGCCTGCGCAAAAGCAACCAGGCTCACCAGCGCCCAGAGCGTGCATCCAAGGCAAACAGCGCTCCCGGTTGCCCATCCCGCGGCATGACACCTTACTATTGTGTTACGCATGACTACGAACACTTATCCGCCAGTGGATTTTCGAAACACGACCTTGGGCGCGATCAGCACGGTTTTCGGCCGCAGAGCGCGTTTCGACGAGATCTGCTGCATGAGAATCTCGGAAGCCTCTTTGCCGATGCGCGTTGTGCCCTGATCCACGGTTGTGAGCGGCACGGCCAGCACATCCGAATAGTGGACGTTCCCCGCGCCAATGACCGCAATGTCCCCAGGCACCTTCAACCCCGCATCCATAATGGCCTTCATCGCGCCGATGGCCACCGGATCGTTGTAACAACAGACCCCATCCGGCATCGGTTTGGTTCGTAACAGCCTCTGCATCGCGTGGTATCCCATGTCGTCATCGTAACGGGCATGGACGATGTACTCTTCGGGCATGGTGAGGTGATGCTCGGCCAATGCTTTGCGATAGCCCGCCATTCGCGACCGGGCAATGCCAACGTCCGGCCCTCGCAAGTGGGCAATTCGCGAACAACCCTGCGCGATCAGGTGCGTGGTCGCAATCCTGCCGATGGCCTCATTGTCGGAGCCAACAAAGCTCACCCGTGAACCGGAGATGGGCCGGTCAATCAGCACAAACGGCACTTTCCGCCCCCGAATTCGCCGAAACAGTTCACTGTCGGTCGACTGTGCGGACGCCATGATTAATCCGTCCACCTGGCGGGCCACCAGGGAGTCGGCCTCGATCGCCTCCAGTTCGGGATCTTCCTCGAAATAAGAAATGATCACGTGGTAGCCCCTGGGCCGGACGGTCTCCGCCACGGCCTTGGCAACTTCCGCAAAAAACGAGTGCCGGAAGTCTGGCAAAAGCAGTCCGATCGTATAAGTCCTCCGCGTGACCAGACTCCGAGCCACCCAGTTCATCTGGTAGTCCAATTCTTTGGCTCGCCGCAGGACCCTGTCGCGAGTCGCGGCGCTGATACTGCCCTGGTGCCGCAAGGCTTTCGAGACCGTAACCACTGAGACCTTCAGGTCGCGGGCGATGTCCTGCATGGTGACCGCCATATTCGGGGAGAATAGCACGTAACCCGGACGGGGCTACAAATATTCATAGGGTTACCGTTTACCTTTCACCACATAATCGATTTTGTGCTTGACAAGAATACCCATCCTGCAAGACACTTCACGCCGGACTAGTGGTTTCGCATTAGCGCGCACCTTGCGGGCGCCTCCCGAGTCGGAGCAAGGCACGGTGGCCGCGAATGCGAATTCGATTTGGACACCCGAGAGAATCAAGAGGAGCCGCAATGAGACGAGTACTTGCAATGACCACGATGTCGTTGACGTTGTTTGCGCTGCTTTCGGCGGTTGCCTTCGCGCAATATGCCGGCACCATCCAGGGCGTGGTGACAGACCCCGCGGGCGCGGTCGTCGCGGGTGCGACAGTGACGGCCATCAACGTGGGCACCAATGAAGCCCGGACCGCCACCACCGACACCTCGGGCGCCTATGTCTTTACCTCGATGCCTCCATCCACTTACGACGTCCACGTGAAGGCCACAAGCTTCGCGGAATACATTGCCAAGGCGGTCGAGTTGCATGTCTCGACCATTTACCAGCTCAATGCCCAACTCACGCTGGCCAAAACGGCAAATGAGATCGTGACCGTCGAGGCCAACGCGGTCCAGGTGCAGACCGACAGCGCCGCGCTCGGCGCCGTGATTGAGGGGAACCAGGTCCGGGAACTACCCTTGAACGGCCGCAGTTTCAAGCAACTGGTATTGCTTTCCCCCGGCGTGACGCCTAGGGACGGCCTGAATAACGTTGACAAGGGCCTGCTCGCCGGTTCCGACATCTCCGTCAACGGCAACCCCGTCACCAATAACTTGTGGCTGGTGGACGGTGTCAACGACAACGACCTCGGCTCCAACCGTACGATCCTGATCTTTCCCTCCATTGACGCTATCTCTGAATTCAACTTTGTCCGCAATTCCTACGGCCCTGAGTATGGCCAGGCTTCCGGGGGCGTCGTCAGCATCATTACCAAGTCCGGCACCAACGGCTTCCACGGTACGGTCTTCTACGACGGGCGACAGGCCGCCATCAACGCCAAGAACTTTTTTACGCCTGTTGGACAGGCCATCGCTCCGCTGAAACGCAACGACTTCGGCTTCAGCATCGGCGGCCCGGTTGTGAAGAACAAGTTGTTCTTCTTTTACAGTGAAGAGTGGAACCGCCAGATCAACGCCAGCGTTCGGCAATCCTGCGTGCCCACCGTCGCGGAGCGGGGTGGCGACTTTACCGCCGCATGGGCCGCCTGGAATGGAGCAACCACCAGCGTGCCGGTTGACCAGTGCAATGCCACCCTTCCCGCCGTACCCGGCACAAGGGGTACGAATCCCGGGATTGGCCCCGGAACTTTAGGTGGCGTGCCGTTGTTGACGATCACGACCCCGCTGGACCCGGCCGGTGTGCTGGTCGAAGACAACCTGCCCTTGCCGAATCTCTCAACCAGCGGACCGAATTCCGGCAATAACTGGTTTGACGCATTGAGTTCGAGCCAGAACTGGCGGCAGGAAAATGCCCGCGTTGATTACGACTGGAACCGCAAGAACCGCCTTAGTTTCCGCTACACGCAAGAGAACTGGTCCAACCCCTCGCCAAACCTGCAGGCATACTGGGGCGACGATATCTTCCCCGCGCTTGAAAGCAGTTGGAAGCAGCCTTCCAAGAGCGTGATGTTGAAAAACGTGACCACCATCAGCAGCACGCTGACTAACGACGCGCAACTGTCCTACTCCAACAACCGCATCTATGCCACGCTGGGCGGCACCGGCGTCACCACGGCGGACGCGCTGGGCAACACCTACTCGCCGATCCAGCTTGTAAAAGCGACCGAAGCGGCCATCCCTCCCGCCTTTAGCCAGGCCAAGAAACCCGGCGGATTGCCGCCAGACGCGGCCTGGGGCGGTTTCGGCAACTACGGCAGCGGCAGCAATCTCTGGCTGATCGCGCCCTGGAACAACACGTCAGACCTTTATAACTTCCGAGACGACCTGGCCAAAGTGCAGGGTGCTCATACCATGAAGTTCGGGGTGTTTATCGGCTACAACAAGAAGCATGAGCCTTCCGAGGGCGGACATGACCAGCCGAGCTTCTCGTTTAACAGCGGCAATAACGGCGCCGGCCCGGGAAACTCTGGCAATGATCTTTTCGATCTGTTGACCCAGGGCAGTCAGTATGGCTTCGGTGAAAACTCCGCTAACCTCTTCCCCACGGCGGTGTGGCACGACTACGAGTTCTACGTGCAGGACAACTGGAAGGTGCGCCGCAATCTGACCGTGGAATATGGTTTCAGGTGGTCCTTCCTGCGCCAGCCGACCGAGCAGCACAACCAGATCGCTTCGTGGAGCCTGGCCAACTATAGTCCCTCGCTTCCCGCCAGCGATGCCTGTAACGGACTGATCATCGTCCCGGGGACCAACCCCTGCGGAGCGGCCAATGCGCTCCACGGCACCAGTTTCAGTTCTGGCACGCCAGGTGTAAACCGCGCGCTGGTGGCCAACGGCAACCACAACATCGCGCCCCGTTTGGGTATCAGCTGGGACCCCTGGAGCGATGGAAAGACCGCGGTCCGGGTCGGCGTCGGACAGTTCTACCAGCGCGAGCGCGTGAGCCGCGTTACCAACCTGATGGGCCAGAACGCTCCTTTCAGCGTTTCATTTGGCTCTACCCGTACGCTGGATGTAGCGGTCCCGGCCGTAGGCGGCGGCGCTTCTCCGAACGCTGCTACCGACCCAGGCGCGAACATTCCAAACTCATGGCAGTGGAACCTGTCCTTGTCCCACGAAGTGCGGCGGGACACAACCTTCGAAATAGGTTACGTGGGCAACCGTGGCCTGCACCTGACGAGTGACCGCGATGCCAACGGAATCACGCCGGCCAACCATCTCCTGGCGGCCTTCCAAGGGACTGCGGTGTGCGGTGCGCCGTCGGCGACAAATCCTTCCCTGCTGAACTGTCCCGGGGTAAGCCGTCCGGCGGGCAACTTTGGGGGCATTGACCAGTTTGGCCATGGTGGTTCCTCCAGCTACCATTCTCTGCAAGCTCTAGTCACGAGCAGATTGGGCAGCCATTCTCAGATTCAAGCCGCCTACACCTGGTCGCACACGATCGGGAACGTGGATTTGGGTGACTCTTCCGGCAGCGGTTTTGGCCAGCACAGCCAGACGGACGCCTACAACATCAACGTAGACCGGGGCAACGCCTCGATCAACCGGCCCCAGATGTTTGTGATGAACGGGGTCTATTATCTGCCGAACCTGAAGGGTTCAAACAGTCTGACCCAGCAGGCTTTTGGAGGCTGGGAATTGACTTCGATCTTCCAGGCGCTTTCCGGCAGTTCGATCAGTCAGTTCTATAACGCGACCTTGTCGGACCAGAACGGCTGTATCGCGCCGGATGGAACACCGATCGTCCCCTGCGGCGGAACAAATATCGGCGACGTCTACGGCACGGGCAACGGTTCGGGCAACATCAATGCGGCGCGATTCATGACCACAGGCGTGGCTTGTAACGCACCGCTCACAGCGGCACAGGCACAACAGTTTGGGATCACGCGGGGCGGACCACAGATCCTTAACCCCGCGGCGTTCACTCTTGTTGGCTATAAGATTGGCACTGAGGGCGACCAGCCGAAAGGATATTGCCACGGCCCCAAACAAGTCGACTTGGACTTTGGAATCTACAAGACCTGGAAACTTGGCGAGAAGGTAAGCCTGCAGTTCCGCTTTGACGCCTTCGATGCGCTGAACCACCCGCAGTTCCAGAACAGCATCAACGGCGGGATCCCAACCAGTATCGCCTGCGGTACCACGGCTTGCAGCCCGACTAATAACACGGTGACAGCGGTCACCGGCGGATTTTCCTCCAACTTTGGGCAGGCCAACAGCACCCGCAGCGGCGGCGCGGGCAACCGGCAACTGCAATACGGATTGAAGTTGATCTTCTAAGACCGAAAGTCTTTTAGCTTCCACTCCGGCGGTGGGATTGACTGGACCTAATCCCACCGCCTATTTTTGTATTGGCCTTTCTCGAGTTCCGAATCTGCAGCCAGCCTGCCAGCTTCGTTTCTCCAGGGCACAACATGCGCGCATGGTTACCGCCCGTCGCTTTCCTGTTCACTGTTGCACACACTTCCGTTGCCGCAGGTCAGACTTCCACATCACCTCACCAGCACGCGGCGGTCCAGGCCAGCCATCAGCCAGCGCATGCCGTATCGCCGGCCACGGCGGAACTTCAGCAGAGAGTGGCTGCGGTACAGGCTGCACGAGACTCCGGTGATGCGGGGGCCATCTCCCGCGCGAGCCGCGCGCTCATCGCCCTTTGCCTGCGGCAACTCGCGCACTTGCGCTTACTGGAGGACGCATTCCCGGCCGCGATCGAGCTTTACCAGCGGTCTCTGGAGTTTGAGGACAACGCCTCGACCCGAGTGGATCTGGCGATCGCCAATCTAGATGCAAAGCGATTTGACGACTCGGTCGCCGCTGCAGCCACCGCGCTCCAGATGAATGCCGACGACCCCCGTGCCTGGCGCGTGCAAGGAATGGCCTACATGGCGAAGGAACAATATGCGCCGGCCGCCGTTGCGCTCCAGCACTCCATCTCCCTGCACGGCGATATAGAAGCCGCATACTCTCTCGCCATCTGTTTTCTCTCACTGCATGATCGCGAAAAAGCGGCGGATGTCTTCCGCAGGATGGACGGACAGGCCGCGGACCGCGGAGCACTCCGGGTCCTGATGGCACGAGCCTACCGCGATGCCGGGTACCTTGATGATGCGGTGCGCGAACTGAAAGAAGCCCTGCAGTTGAACCCCAGGACGCCGCATGCCCATTACCTGCTGGGTCTGGTTTATCTCTTGCAGGAGGAATGGGCTCCGAAGCCGAAAATACGGGAGCAGTTTTTGCTCGAGCTGAAGCTCAATTCCCGCGACTTCCTGAGCAATTACCTGCTGGGCGCAATGGCATCGAACGAACACAACTATGTCGAGTCCGACAAATACCTGCGCATCGCAACAGAGATACAACCCGGCTGGTCCGAGCCCTGGATCTATCTGGGACTGAATGCCAACAACCAGGGGGACGCGCATTCGGCTGAGACCTTCCTTCGCCAAGCCATCGCGCAGAACGGTCCCGATGATTCCAGGTCAAACTATTTCATCCGCAAAGCTTATTTTGCCCTGGGGCGCATTCTCAGCGAGTCCGGGCGCAAGGAAGAAGCCCGAACCTGCCTGCAAAAAGCGCGTGACTTGGAAGAGCGCGTACAAGCCGATAGCGTGACCAACAGCCCGCAGGCAGGGGGCATGGGCAGCGCTGGCGAAGCTCTCCTGGCGGGCGCTGATTTGAAAAATGCAGAAAGTCACAACGCGCCGACGCTCAAGTCCGCTGACATGATTGACGCCGATGCTGCCGCCGAGCCGGACGATGCCGCGCTTTCCCGCACCAATCTATCCAACGCGGAGAAGGCTGCGGCGCTCGACCAGGAAAAACGCCTCCATGCCGTGCTGGGCGCCGCTTTCAACGACCTGGCCACTTCCGAGGCCGTCCGTCAGCAGTACGATCTGGCCCTGGCCGATTATCAGGATGCCGAACGCTGGGACCCCACTTCTCCCGGCCTGATCCGCAACCTGGGCGTGACGGCGATGAAGGCCCACAAGTATCCCGAGGCAGCGACCGCTCTGGCCCAGTTGGTGGCCGCGAACCCGAGCGACCACTCCGCTCGCGCCATGCTCGGCATGTCGTGCTATTTGAGCGGCCAGTATCAAGCCGCTGCACAAGCCATCGCTCCCTTGGGCGACGCCGCGTTGCAGGATCCCGGACTTGGCTACGCCTGGGCCGATTCACTCTTTAAGCAGCAGGACCTTCAAAGCGCCGGCGATGTTTTAGATAGGCTGGAAAAGACCTCCTTATTGCCCGATACCCTGATGCTGATCGGTTCGCTCTGGGAAGAGATCGGGAATCACCTGCGTGCTGTGGCGACCTATCACCGTGTCCTGCAATCATCGCCGTCCCTGCCCAAAGCGCACTATTATGCCGGGGTGGCCTATTTACGCGCCGACCGTCCTGCCGACGCCGTCCCAGAGTTTCAGGCCGAACTGGCGTCGTCGCCCGACGACGCGGACACCAAGTACAATCTCGGTTTCGCTTACCTTCAGTTGTCCCGACGCGACGAAGCGGCCTCACTTTTCAAAGACGTGGTCTCGGCCCACCCGGACCACGCCGACGCCCAATACGAACTGGGGAAGATGCTGCTCGACGATAAGAATGTGAAGGAAGCGATTGTCCACCTGGAAGCGGGCACTCGACTTAAGCCCCAAGCGGACTATATGCACTATCAATTGCAGGCCGCTTACCGCCTGGATTCACGGACCGCCGACGCAGACCGCGAACTGGCGGTCTACAAAGAGATCAAAGCTAGCAAGCGAGAGCAGCAGTCGCAGGGAATGGGGAAAAATTGAAACGCGCCCCCTTGCGGAATTGGAACTTGGCCGCGATGTTCTGTTTCGGGGCGGTTGCGATGCCGCTGTTGGGACAAGGAGGACACCACGCGCCTCCGCCGCCTCCGCCGGGTGTCAAAGCCATCAAGTGCGTTGGCCACCCGGTTCCGCAACTGGAAGACGTCACAAAAGGCTCGGGCATCCGTTTCGTACACACCGCCGCTCCGGAGAAAAAATACATCGTCGAGTCCATGGGCGGCGGGGTACTGCTTCTCGATTTCGATCGCGACGGCTGGCCAGACCTCTACTTCACCAACTCACCCACGGTGGAAATGGCAATGAAAGGCGAAAAGAGCCCTGGAGCCCTATTCCACAACAACCATGATGGGACTTTCACCGATGTCACCGCCAAGGCCGGCGTCGCCACTCCGTGCTTCGCCATGGGCGGGGCCGTTGGCGACTACAACAATGACGGCTGGCCGGATATTTACGTCACATGTTTCGGCGGTAACGTACTCTATCGCAACAACGGCGACGGAACCTTCACCGACGTTACCGCCAAGGCCGGTGTCGCTGACGGTCGATGGTCGACTGGCGCCGCTTTCGGAGACTACGACGGCGACGGGTTCCTCGACCTCATGGTCGCCAACTACGTTGACTTTCATCTCGATGACATGCCCCGTTTCGGCAGCAGCCCCAGCTGCAAGTTCCGTGGGCTCGACGTGCAGTGCGGACCCCGCGGCCTAAAAGGCGCGGGTGACGCGCTGTTTCACAACAACGGCGACGGAACTTTCACCAATGTATCAAAGACGGCCGGCGTCGACGATCCGCATGGCTACTATGGCCTGGGCACAATCTTCGCGGACTTCAATAACACCGGCCGGCCCGATATTTATGTCGCCAACGATTCGGGTCCAAATTTCCTCTACCGCAATGAAGGCAAGGGAAAGTTCACCGAGATTGGTCTCGAGTCAGGCACCGCGGTGAGCGAAGACGGTTCTGAACAGGCCTCTATGGGGGTGGCCGTCGGCGACTACAACCATACCGGCCGCCCTTCGCTTTACATCACGAATTTCTCCGACGAAAACGATTCGCTCTACCGCAATGACGGCAACTGGGACTTCCACGATGTCTCTTACCCTTCCGGCGTCGCCCTGCCTTCCTTGCCCTGGGTCAAGTGGGGAGATGCGTTTGTAGACTTGGACAACGACGGCTGGCTCGACTTGATTGCCGTCGGCGGTCACGTCTACCCGCAGGTGGACACTCTGCCTTCCGGTGGGGGTTACCAGCAGCCGAAGTTGATGCACCTCAATCAACACGACGGGACATTTTGTGACGCCAGCGATCTGGCCGGAGCTGCGCTCATGGAGCGGCGGGTCTCGCGCGGGCTGGCCGTCGGCGATCTCTTCAACGACGGCAACATGGACGTTGTGGTCGCCGACCTCGACGGCGGCCCCATGCTGCTTCGCAATCATGGCATCCCCGGACGCCACTGGATCAGCCTGGAACTGGCGGGTGCAAAGAGCAACCGGCTGGCGATTGGCGCGCGCATCAAGCTTGTGGCCGGTGGGATGACCCAGACCGATGAAATCCATAGCGGTGGCAGTTACCTATCCCAGAACGACGTGCGCGTTCACTTCGGCCTGGGCGCTGCCACAAAGGTGGATAGCGTCGAAATTCGCTGGCCCTCCGGCGCAAACGAGACCATCAAAAATCTGGCCGCCGACAAGTTCTATTCCGTGCTGGAGGGTAAGGGCATTGTGCCCTTCGACCAGATCAAGCCGGCAGCGAAGGCCACTCCTTAGCCTGTGCGCCTGCTCCGTTCGGGCTGTCGAAACAGAGCGCGGCCCCGCCTGCGATGCCGGCGCCTTCTCCATAGCGGGCCAGAACCAGCGGGATTTCCGAGCTGCGCTGATTTACGGAGCAAGCTGGCAGGCGTTCGCGAATGTGGTCCAGAAACGGGCTCAGCATAGCCGCAACCCCGCCCCCGACAATCATCACGTCTGGCTCCAGAAGATCCACGACGTTACCGAGCCAGAAAGTCAGCAGTTCAACCGTCTCGTTCAGCACTTCGGTCGCGGCCGAATCTCCGGCCGCCGCCGCTGCACCCACCATTTCGCTGGTGATGTCTTCCAGCTTTCCGGCCGCTAGATCGGGGAGGCTGGACTTCCGTCCATCTTCGAGCTTGTGGCGCGCCCGGCGAGCAATCGCTGGCCCGGAGGCCAGCGCTTCGATGCAGCCAGCCTTCCCACAAGCGCACCTTGGCCCCTTGTAGTCGATGCTCATGTGCCCACCCTCGGCAGCCGCGCCGGTTCGGCCGTGGTAAATGCGCCCGGCGATCAGAATGGCAGTGCCGATTCCCGTGCCGATGGTAGCGTAGAAGACGTTGGTGTAGCCGCGCCCGGAGCCCCACAAGGTCTCCGCAAGAGCGGCGGCATTCGCGTCGTTGTCGAGTTGCACCGGCACACGATAGATCTG
>Ga0209698_10002278_pt1 | contig 21858 bp, 21 predicted proteins | sample LitLauG_LLR_2012_FD_187203 | JGI IMG/M metagenome (GOLD analysis project Ga0209698, IMG submission 187203) | Freshwater sediment microbial communities from Pennsylvania, USA - Little Laurel Run_MetaG_LLR_2012 (SPAdes) (version 2) | ecosystem: Environmental > Aquatic > Freshwater > Creek >...
CATGGAAAAGTGACAGACACTTTTCCGCATTGCCGCAACTTTAACACGGAGGCAGACTGCCTCCATCATGAAACTGACTTATTTCGGCCACTCCTGCTTCGCTGTCGAAGTCGCCGGCACAACGCTGCTCTTTGACCCCTTCATCACACCCAATCCCCTCGCCGCTCACATCCCCCTGAAAGATATCAAGGCTGATTTCATTCTGCTTTCGCACGGCCACGAGGATCATGTCGCCGACGCCCCCGCACTGGCCCGTCAAACCGGCGCCCGTGTGATTGCCAATTACGAAACCCATCTCTGGCTGACCCGCCAGGGCGTGCAGAATTCACACCCGGTCAACCACGGCGGCCGCCTGCGCGAGGGCGTCCTCTCCATCCAATTCGTCAGCGCCATCCACTCCAGCCTGCTGCCCGACGGCACTTATGGTGGAAACCCGGGCGGATTTGTTGTGGAATCGCCGGAGGGTAATTTTTATTACACGGGTGACACCGCGCTGACCTATGACATGAAACTGATCGGTGAAACCGTGCCGCTGAAATTTTCCGTCATGTGCATCGGCGACAACTTCACCATGGGAGCGGAGGATGCCATCCGCGCGGCTGAATTCATCCGCTGCAACCAGATTGTGGGTGTGCACTACGACACCTTCCCGCCCATCAAAATCGACCATGAAAAAGCCATCGAAGCTTTCGGCCTGAACGGTAAAATTCTCTACCTGCCCGCCATCGGCAAAAGCATCGAGTTTTAAACAATCCGATGTTGGCAAAACAAAGACGGAACCCTGTCCCTCCCGGTCTGAATTGTGGGAAGAATTACTCCGGGATACTCATCATATCATTCTAAAAGTGTACCATTAATGCCTGTCCGAGCGATTATGCCCCCAACGCCACTTTGAAGCTGCTCCCGCGGGAGTCTGATGTTTAGCCCGGATTTCTCACGCACCGGGACAAATCCGAACTCTTTACCACCCCATACCCATGTCTGAGCACAAAAGCCTTGTTCTTCTACCCAGCTTCAATAGTGGAAATCAATTATTGGAAACCGTCACGGGAGCGCTCAGCCAATGGCAGTCCGTATGGGTCGTTGTTGATGCCAGCACCGATGGCAGCGCAGCACCGGTTTTGGCCTTGGCCGCCCGGGAGCCGAATTTACGGGTGATCGTACAGCCGGTGAACGGGGGCAAAGGGGCGGCGGTACTTGCTGGATTGACTCAGGCACTCACGGAAGGTTTTACGCATGCCCTGGTCATGGATGCAGACGGACAGCACCCGGTTGGGAAGATCAGGGAATTCATGACAAGCTCCCAATCCAATCCTGATGCCATGATATTGGGCGTCCCCATTTTCGGTCCGGACGCGCCCAAGGCACGCGTTTATGGGAGACTCGGGGGAAACACCTTTTCCGAAATTGAAACCCTTTGGGGAGGCATCCGCGATTCACTTTTTGGTTTCCGTGTCTATCCCCTAAAAGCTTCCGTGGATATCATGAGCCGCATCCGCACGGCCCGGCGTTATGATTTCGATACCGAATTGGCCGTTCGCTTGTACTGGCTGGGTTATCGCGCCATAAATATACCCGTTCCGGTGCGGTATCCAAGCAAGGCGGAGGGCGGGGTTTCGTATTTCCGGTATTTGCCCGACAATCTGTTGCTTGTGCGCACACATGTCAGACTGTTGATTCTAATGCTTCCCCGCATCCCGAGGTTGCTGTACTGGAGGCTGTACCGGCGTCCGTAAATCACCCGTGCGCGCTGCACGGTCAGCTAATGATCTGCGTTTATGACCTTGCACACACCGCCACGCACTCAAAATGTGCGGTTTGCGGAAAGAGATCCATGGGCTGGAACCATTGCGGCGTCCAGGTTGAGGCCATGTCCTTCAGGTCGCGCGCCAGCGTGGCCGGATTGCAGGAAACGTAAATCAATCTCTGCCCCGGCAGTTGTTGCAGCAACACTCGTACCCCTTCGCCCAATCCCTCACGCGGCGGATCCAGCAGCCATTCACAGTCGGGCTCCACATCCTCCGCACCCAGCTCCCGCAACACCTGCTCGCAATCGCCTTCCCGCACCTGTACATGCTCCGGGGCCTCCAACCGCGCCTCGGCTGCCAGCTTGGGATTCCCTTCAATCATCAATACCCTTTGTACCCGTGCCGCTATGGGACGCGTGAAAAATCCCGAACCGCCATAACACTCAATCACCTGCGCTGCGCCTTCCGTTACCAGCACCGAAACCTGTTCCTGCAGTTTTTCCAGCAGGAAACGGTTCGCCTGATAGAATCCCTCGCCGGGTATCGTACCCGCCCGCAGGGAATAATGCTCGCGCCGCCCGGGATGCGCCCGCAGATAGCGCAGCCGCCGGTTGACCTCAGGTTCGGCAATTTTGCATTCTTCAATATCCACCAGACTGCGTCCGTCCTGGCCGCGGTAACCGATTTTACCATCTTCATGGTGTACGCTGATGCGGTTGCGATAGCCGTAGGATTGGGGCGATTTTAAAATGGGCCGGATCTCCGGATCGCCCAGTCCGCCGATCCGTTGCAGGGCGTCGCGCAGTTGTTTGTGTTTCACCGCCAACTGTGTGTCGTAATCCAGATGCTGGTAGCAACACCCGCCACAATTGCCGTAGTAGCGGCATTCGGGCGGAATGCGGCCTGGCCCCGGTGTCAGAATTTTACTGATTCTTCCCCGGGCAAAATGTTTTTTCTTTTCCGTGAGCACCACGCCCAGACGATCGCCCAGCGCGGCAAAGGGAACAAAAACCACGCAGCCCTCGTGGCGCGCCACTCCCTCGCCGCCAAAGGCGATGTCGTGGATTTCAATTTCGATACAATCACCGGTTTTCATCGATAAACAAAAAGATAAAAAAACCCGCCCCGGAGGCCGGAGCGGGTTGGGAAAACGCCCTCAAATCAACATCAATACCAGTTCGTGTAAAGATCTGCCGGGGGATAAGCATTCACCTGCATGGTGTCATAAGCGTGTGCCTTGAAAGAAGCACTGGGTATGGGACTGGTGACCACTTCCACGGCACCCATGACCACATCCATCACCACGCGGCTGAGCCCTTGCACCACACCCTTGGTCCAGCCGACGGTCGGTCCTTCCGCCTGGGTCAGCTCATAGGTCGAATCAAAAAGTTCCGCCGGGGCCAGGGCGATATTGGCAATACCTTCACCCAATTTGTCGTAGAACGTGGGCTTCTTGGGCATGCCCAAATCGGCACGGGCCATCGAGATACCTGCCAGCAAAAGCACCAAAACAACGAGATGTTTCATAAGAGTCTTTTTACGCATTTCATATTAATAAGGCAAGCCAAACCTAAGCCGCGCCTGTCTGTCACTTTTCCCCCAGACTGTTCCGGTAGTAGTCAATCACTCCCTGCGCCACTATGTCCGCGTATTCCCGGTAAATGCTGCGGCATTTTTTACCTTCGATTTCGCGCTCCCCGTCATAATCCCCGGCCTGCAAACGCCGGTACATCTGCCGGTCATTCATATACGGGCCTTCCACAAAAACCACCGGTCCGGGGAAAAGCCGGCTGGCCAGCAGGTTGCGCGACCAGACATAGGGATTGGCATTGACCCTGCGGCAACCCTCCCGACCCCCCTCATAATCCTCGGGCGGATAGTTCCATGTTTTTACAACCTGTCCGGCAATGGCGTTGCCCACGCCTTCCTCCACCGGTGCCGATCCCTCCAATAGTTTGGCCATCAGATCGTATTTTATGTCTGCGAATTCCAATTCTCTCGGCAAATAGGAGCCATGCACAAAAATCACGATCCGGTTGACGTTGGAGTAGAGTCGTGCGCCGCGGAAACCGCCCGGCGCTGCATTGTAGTGTACGCACAGGGTCAGGTCCGGTTGCAGGGAGGCGACCGTTGTTGCGCGGGCCTGGATTTCCGCCACCCGATAAAACAGAAGTTCCGACCACCATTGCGCCAGTTTGACCAGCCCGGCCGGACCCAGATTCTGCGCCTTCCTTGAATCACGCTCCCATAGAGCCAGTATCCCCTCCATCTGCAAATCCGCCGGACGCAGCGCCGTGGCCGGCACTCCCAACTGCCGCGACCACACCACTTCCGCTCCGGCGGCCTCCAGTTGTTTCCCGATCCAACGGCAGGTGATGCAATTCAATTCCGCCTCCTCCACCGGTCGGTCCCGGCCGATGGTGAATTTGCGCTCTTCCACATCCGACCACTCACCGCCGATGTGGCCCGGGTCGAGACAAATGCGCAATCCACAGAGGGGTTTTTCCGCCGTGGCCCCCAGTTGTTGCCGGAGCAAGGGCGATTTTTCCGGAGAGGGCAAGGTCTGCGGGTCCGCTCCTGTACTCAGCCGCAATTCCCAGAGCCGGGTTTGTTTTTGCGCGGTGTCGTACACCTGCACCGCTCCGTTCTCAAAGCCCAGATAGTTGTAGAAAGTCCCGTCCGGAGAATAGAGCCAGAGCCGGGCGCGGAATTCCTCCAGGCTCAGGCTGTTCTGATAACGCTCCAGCCGTGGCCAGGGGGGCAACGGGGCCAGCAGGCTCAACGGCGCCGCCGCGCCCTGCGGCACTGGAAGCAGTAGCAGCAGAACAGCGGCCATCCGCCGCGCCTGCCTAAGCCACCGGCTATTTGCCAATCGCTTTCAGATCCAGTTTGAGTTGCAGGATCTGGCCGGTTTCAGCGGAAACTCTGGCATTGCCGAATTCGACTTCCTTGTCGCCCTTGGGGTTCGCAGCAAACAACACCACGTTCCAAACCACCGCCGCCATGGGTCCCTTGTCATCCTTTTTCAACCATAACTGCACACTCGATATCTTGATGTCCTTGAGGGCGGAGTCGCGTTGCAGCAGGCCCACCAGATCCTTGGAATCAATCTTCAACCGCGCCGCATCGATGATTTCCTCCTGCTTGTAGGCGAAGAGACGAAAGCGGTCCATCTGGGTGTAGCCGTCGCGGATGGACGTCACGACATTGCCCGAGACCGTCACCATGACGCCGTTTTGTTCAGCGTAGGGATCATAGAACAGGATCTGCCACTCCACGGGATACAATCCCACCGTGCTGGGTTTGCCGTAGATCTGCACCAGGCTTTTGCGGGCCACATCATTGACCTGTTTTTTCGCCAGATCCTTGGCTTGGATGGCAGTCAGAGCCTGGGACTGAACGGCAAGCAGAAGGGATAAAAACGCACAGCAAAAAACATGTTTGATCATCCATGTCAACTAGCACAGCCCCACCCGGCCTGCAACTGACTTTTACCCACCACTCCCGCGACCTCCTGAAATAAACACCCCTTCACGGCTTCACGGGGGAAGGGGAAGCTGCCGGTCCTTTTTCCGGTACCACATGCATCTCCGATTTGGATAAATCGATGACAATGTCTATGCGACGGTTTTTCGTGCGCGCTTCCTCGGTATCGTTGGGCACCACGGGCTGGGTTTCGCCACGGCCAGCCGCCGCCATGCGGGTCGCATCCACCTTCTGCTCAATCAAATATTGCACGGCCGCACAGGCCCGGGCCGAGGACAGCTCCCAGTTGCTGGGAAAGCGCGACTTGAGCGTTTTGCTGATCGATACATTGTCGGTGTGCCCTTCCACGACCACCGGGCAATCCTTCAAGTCGCCATTCAAAAAGTCAGCAATGTTTTTCAAGGCCGCCTGCCCCATCGGCAACAGATCGGTTTTGCCCGACTCGAAGAGCACCTTGTCCGACAACCGGATGGTCAGTTGCTGCTCCTTTAACAAAACGGAGGCGTCATCGGCCGCCACCCCGGCCTGGATCTTCTGCCGGGCGGAGAGCAGAAATTCCTGCTTTTGCTTTTCCCGTTGTAATTTTTCCAGGCGCTGCTCCTCCATCTGCAGACGCGCACGTTCGGCGGCGGCCAGTTGCTCCTCCTTGGTCTTCAGTTCGCTGGAGTTGCGTTCGGAATCCTGCCTGAGCCGCTCAATCTCGTTCCTCAGCCTCTGCTCGCTCTCGTGCAACAGGCGGTTATCCTCGCCCAGTTGGGCCATGATACCGGCATCCCGGCTGCTGCGCTGCAACGACTGCACCCCCAGACCGAGTGAGATAAATGCAATCAGCAATACCGTCCCCAACAAAATCCAGACCCGTCGTTCTATGTTGTAAAATCGCGACATGCTCCGCCTTTTGCCGGTCAACCGAAAGTTTCATTGTTCCAACCCCACTGGCCGGGCGGATGATCCGACATTTCAATGTAAATCCGGCGGGGATCTATGCGCAGCGATTCCTTGAGCAGGCCGCAGATCATCTCGGAAAGACGCGGAGCCTGATCCTCGGCAAACCCGAGACTTTTAAGTTCCACAAATGCAGCCGGGTCATTATTACCCCCGAAAATCAGGTCCTGACCGCTCTGCACATTGACCATGACGTAACTTTCCGGCTTGCCCAGTTCCCGCGCCACCAGCCGCGAGGCCGCGCGCAGAATATCCTGACGGGCGGCAGACTCCACCGGTACATTGGTTTGAATTTTCAAATAGGGCACCGTGCGAACGTATCTGAGCCGCCCGCACCCGCCAAGACCCAAATCAACGGGCCCGGATGCGGTCACAAGCCCACCGCGCATGCTCCGCCACCAACGGGTCGGCATCGGCAGCCGCCCTTTCCAGCGCCGGCAGATCCAGCACCGTGCCGATGTTTCCCAGCACCACGCAAACATTGCGCAGCCAGCGACCCCGCTTCAACCGGAATACAGGCGTGCCCCGGAATTCACTGCGGAATCGCGCATCATCCCACTCCAGCATTTCCCGCAAGTCCGGACGTGGCAGCGCCGCCAAGCCCGCCTCCCTCGTTTCCACCGCCCAACGATTCCAGGGACAGACCGTCAGGCAGTCATCACAACCGTAAACACGGTCGCCGATCGCCTCCCGGAATTCCTGCGGGATCGACCCCTTGTGTTCGATGGTCAGGTAGGCAATGCAGCGGCTGGCATCCAACTGATACGGCGCCGTGATGGCACGCGTGGGACAGGCCTCCAGGCAACGGGTGCACGCGCCGCAATGATCCCGCACCGGAGTGTCGGGTTCCAATTCCAGCGTGGTCAGTAATTCCGCCAAAAACAACCAGGTACCCAGTCGCGGATGAATCAGCATGGTGCTCTTCCCCGTCCAGCCGAGCCCCGCTTTCACCGCTGCCGGTTTTTCGAGCAGGGCCGATGTATCCAGCGCCCGGCGCTGCACCCCGCCCCGTTCTTTCAACCACGCATCCAGTAATTCCAGCTTGGGCGGTATCAGGTCGTGATAATCTTTGCCCAGTGCGTAACGTGCGATCCGGCCCCGCCGCAGCGGTGGCTCCTGATGATAGTTCAGGCCCAGCACAATCAAACTCTTCGCCTCGGGCAATAAATGCAGCGGCGTCACCCGCGACTCCACATCACGGCCCAACCACGACTTCATATCCCCGGCCCGGCCTTCACCAATCCAGTCCCGCAAATAATCGGCTGAGGCCAGCGGAGTCGGAGCCGCCACCCCGCAGAGGTCAAATCCTGCTCGCAACGCCTCCCGCCTGAATGCCGATTTTACGTCTTCCCCCACGAACCCATATAAACCGAACCCCCGCAGATGAACAACCCCATTCCCACTTCTGGGGTCAGGTCAGAAAAGTCCACTGTACAGATATTTTTGAGATGGGTTCTAGAGCAATCCCAGCCTGATACCGCGTAAAACACTGGAGATAAGGCTAAACAGCCTATATTGATCTTTCGACGGCTAATGCGCGGGTTTATTAAACCGGCAAAGGGTTTAGGATAGAGGGTGTCCCGACCTACGAAAGGCGCCAGATGCCTTCTTCAACCAGAAAGGCTCTGGCCAGTGCGCAATAATCTTTAAAGGCAAGCTTATCGGCATCATACCTAAATTTCGGCAGCGCAGACAAACGCGGTAGATCCGCCATAAATTTTTGATAGCTGCTTATAATAACACTCGCGCCAGGTATGGAAGATGGATTCCTATGGCCTCGAAAAAAGTCTCTGGCCTTTTCAATAGCCTGACTCGGGTCGTTGTTATGCTTTGCAACATCCTGTCCGGCAATATCAGAAATGTATTTTTGATAACTAAACCGATCCCCTGCCAATACCAAGCAGACTTTTCTCCTCTGCCCGGCTCCTCCAAAGTCACGGGCACCGATAAATAAGCCGAATTCAAAGGGCATATTGAATCGCGGCAAGCCGCTGTCCGCATCGAGTTCAATACGTGACAGATCGTGAATACTCAGACGACAATCCCGGATGAGGTCACGTAACCGGTTAACACGAGGCGTGCCGCTGTCACTTGACTCCAAAGCACAGCGTGGTTCATACCCGCAGGCTATTACTGTGAAAACTACGGCATCAAAAATGGGCTTATAGTTTAGATCAAAGGGCACATTTAAAAAAACCTGCCGCGGCAGCTTGCGCTTGTGGGCTGCCACAAAAACCTTAAGCAGCAACTTGGGCGCGGAGGGTGCGGAACGCTCTCAGTGCCTGATTAAACTTGCTCCGGTCAGCTCTTGAGCGTGGGCGTACTACTGTAAAACGCCCTGCTTTGACTACCGTCACAGTTGACTTCCTGTAAACTCTTTTGGTGGCTGGCGATATTCTTGGCACACTTAAATCTTGATCTTTTCCGGCCAGAGCACAAGGACTTTTTCAAAAGGGGGATGAATCATTCGTCGTTAAACTTGGTGGTGAATGACTGAGGGTTACGCCACGGCCGTACTGCACGATACTTCTTCCTAGGGTAATCCAAGATTGGAAGGGCGTAAACCACTGGAGATAAAGCTAAACCGTAAGACTTGATCTGTCCACAGCCAAAGTGGAGGAAGTTGCAAGAAGCCAAGTCAGGCGGCAACTGCACGACGCACGCCATGCTTACGCAAGCGGGTCTGCACCTGCTTGTAACGGTCGTGGAGGTAACGCAACCGCTTTTGTCGGCTCATGGCACGAAGCTTTGCCCCGGTCTGGATACGCAAACGGCGGGACATTGCCAAAGCATCAATGGGTTCTTCGATTTTCATGGCTGCAACAACTCCGACGGATTTAAGATAGTCACTTTGGGGTAGCCATGCAAGAGGTTTACGCCGTTGAAAGCCTTGTTGCGGTAGGCATTGGCCAGATGCTTGTAATTCCAACTGGCCAGATATTCGATGTGCAGAACGCTGCAAGCGGCCACATGACCAGCGTCTTCCGAGTATTGACGGCTAACGATCTTGTGTTTGAGATAAAGCTCAGCCAAGGCTTCCATCTCTGCGGTAAACTCCACAATGCTTTCAGGCTCGGAAAAAGTTTTGGCAAAGAGTTCCTGTACTTGCAACGGTGCGCCGCTGACCTCATCTTCGACCAAGATGGAAGTAATGGGCTGAATCTGGCCGGTTTCGATTTGCTTCCAAAACTTCCTGGTGTAACGGGTAAATTGAGGGTCGAAATATCCGCCAATGACAGAGGTGTCTAAGTAAATGGTGTTGGAGGTCACGGGGTTCATATTACTGATGATGGGCAGGTTTTGAAACTGCAAATCACGAGTGGTAATGCCCGGAGTTTTTCAGGTCGTTCCAGCTTTGATTTTCAAACACGGGCACATCGATGTCTTTGCACCGCTCGCTGGGGGCCGTGCGGGTATGAACGCGTTTCAAATCATGTGGTTTTCATGCTGTCTGACCCCATTCATTTCCCGCGCGTCAGACTTTAAAATAATAGGGGTATCGGGATCATTTGTTGTCGTAGATGTCATAACCCAAAATTACGACATCTATGACCCCATTGAACAGGGGGTGCTTGAATTAGCGCTTACCACTCTACCACCAACAACGCTCTTCATGCTATCTGACCCCTTTCATGCATCTCATTGTATTGACATAAGCCCGACGATTATCAACGGTGCGATTGATACAAATAGCACAAGCGCACAAACTAGTCTGGCTTTCCACCGACTTTTACACATGCAAACAACGGAACTTAGTGAAGAAAGTAGGCATAATACTAACGCCAAATCAATCATTCTGTTTTGAAATGACACTGAATAGGGACGCTCGGTCGGTGCCCAATCAATAAAGTATTGATTAAATAAAATATAACCGAGCAAACCGGTTACTGCAGATAACCAAAAAATAATATTAGGTTCCGGTATCACGTCTTTAACTGAATATTTTACTCGCCCAAGTAAAGCATAGGCTGCTGCACCAAAAAATATGAAAATGAGGCAGACCAACCACCAGATTATTTTCTGGCTCAATGAAAGGTCGCGTCTCCTAGAAATGTTGATCAACGACCAAACCCAGAGGGAAAGCAACAAAATGATAATCAGTTCGAAGATAATCTGTGCGGATTTCATTTTATTGCTGAACCCCAAGATCAGCTACATCTCACGGGTACTGTGCGGGAGAATGTTAGCTGGACTGGCAGGTTCTACTTTCCTGTTTTTCCAAAAGAGCGCAATAAATATGGCATTTAGGCCAAAGGCTATAATGATGGGAGTAAAGACAAACCATCTCAATGTCTCTGCTCCTCTTAGGAATAGTCTCGGAATCATATAACGGTCATTTTCAAATTCGTTTGGATAAACCTCCTTCAGACGGGCTTTATCAATGATTTGCGCTCGATCCAGTTCTGCATATCCCGACGAGAAGGCCATAAAATAAAGCTCATGACTGGCCAGCATTGCTGGAAAAATAAGAAATCCAGCGAACAGATTTAGACAAATGAGTGCGATCTTCATTTTTATTTCAAACTTGTATTAGCGCCGTATTGCCCTATTTTTTTGTTCACAGTAATCAGTTAAGGAATGCGACACTATCACCTTAATACCAGTATGGAGTGTTGGAGCATGGCATTTCATGCTGTTAATTTTATCGGGTTGAACCTCTAAAGCACGCTTATTTTTATTTGGAGCTTGAACAGGCATCAACCCTTGCACGCAAGAGCCAATCCCCTGTCAATGGGTTGGCGGGGTGATATGGGAGTTATTAGCTTTTTGGCTTAACCCTGCTGTCACACAACACAAGCCGCTCTTTGCCAAGCCGTTGGATTACATACAGGCGGAATCAGGCCGCGCTTGGGGAATTATTGTCATCCGATTTAACATTTAAACGACCGGCCTGTGCAGCAACACGTATCGCCCTTAACCGACCCATCATCCATTACAGACAATGACATATCTATAAGTGCTATTTCTATTTTTGCGTACGGCCGCTTTATTTGCATGGAATAGAGCTTTCTGTATTGTTATGGTTTACATCCCTGCTTTGGTACCGGCATGAGAAATCACGCCCTGCCGTCCGCGTTTTGCTTATTCGCCATGATCTTGCTGCCGACTTTTGCCGCGCGCAGCCAGATTCTGTTAACCGGAACTGATTATACCCAGAGTTTTGATTCTCTCGGTTCGGGACTGCCCCTGGGGTGGAGTGTTTATACCGGGGCCAATGCCACTTTTCTTGGCAATAGTTCAACTTTCAACACCGCCCCCGCCAGTTGGTCGGCCACGGCCGGTGCCTTTAATAATTACGCTTCCGCCGACAACAGCGGCTTCACGGGTAGCGAGTCATCCACCATTCAGGCCGCCGCCCCGGACCGTGCCCTCGGCATCCGCCAGACCGGCAGCTTCGGCGATCCAGGAGCTTCTTTCGTTTTCGAACTGGCCAACAGCACCGGTTATTCCAATTTTCAGATGGATCTTAAATTGGAAATGCTCAGCGTGCAGGGCCGCAGCAGCACCTGGACCATCGACTACGCCACGGCAGCCGTCCCTTCCCTTTTCACGGTCATCGGTACGTACACGGATCCCGGCTCCTACGGCACCAGCACTTTCAGTTACAATTTCGGCAATGCCCTGGACAATTCCAACAGCCCGGTTTGGATCCGCATCAGCGCACTGACTCCCTCCACCGGCACAGGTTCACGGGACAGTTTCGCCATCGACGACTTTCATCTTGCCTACACCAGCACGGTTCCGGAACCCTGCGCAACCCTGTTGATGGTTGTGGGTCTGGGAATGTTTGGCCTGTACTCGGTGATTGCCCCGTCGCGTCACAAGCGATAGGGTGTGACCATGTCATTCCGCAGCGGACCCTTTTCCCAAGGCTCGCAGGAACCGCTCACCTACCTGCGCGGCCTGCCCGTGGATCTGACCACTATTCTGGTGGCCTGCCATGTCGTCATCATGCTCTCCATTGTCCTGATCCTATCGTTTTCCCCCGCTCTTTTCAGGCTTTTTTGGGACAACACCGTTTTCACATCCGATGTCATGGGCCATGGCCGGGTGTGGACGCTCCTGACCCACCCCTTCCTGCATTACATCCCCCAGGAGAAAATCTGGTTTGCGATTGATATGTTCCTTTTTTACATGATCGGCCGCGAAGTGGAACGTTACATTGGCCGCCGGTCTTATTTTACTTTTTATGCCCTGCTGATCCTCGTGCCCTCGTTACTGCTCACGCTTGGGGCGGGTCACTTGCCGCTGTTCCGGTTTTACGGCTCTTCCGTCCTGCACCTGGGTGTTTTCATCGGTTTTGTTTCCATTTATCCCGGGGTGCAATTCATTCCCGGCCTGGCCGTGCGATGGATTGCCTGGGTCACCCTGGCCATTTACAGCCTGATCGGCCTGGCTTCCCACGATTGGCCCACACTGCTCTATCTTTGGACCACGGTCGGCGTGGCTTATTCCTACATGCGTTACACCGGCGCCACCGGCGAGATCGGACTGCTACAGTGGCTGGAGGGTTTTCGGCAACAGCAGGCGGAAAAACAATTCAACCGGCGGCGCGAAGCCTACCAGGCCCGGCAACAACAACTGGAACTGTCCGTCGATGCCGTACTGGAAAAAATCTCCAGTCAGGGCATCAACTCCCTCAATGCCCGCGAACGGGCCGTTTTGGAAAAAGCCAGCCAGCGCCTCACCGGCAATGGCCCCCGGCCGGAATAACCCACGTCCCGCCTCGTGCTTCAGGCTGACTGCAGCATTTCATCACAAGCTTCCACCACGCCGGTCACCGTAATCTCCAGCGTCCGGGGCTCGCGCCGGTACTTTCGCCGCAATTCAGGATCGCTGACATTACGGTAGGATTCGGGAAGAACCACCCGGTGCCTCGATTTCCAGGGAAGCCAGCGCTCCTCCAGGGTGGGATACAGTCCGACCACCGGGCAACCGCAGGCCGTGGCCAGATGCATGGCCGCAGTGTCGAGGCCCACATACAAACGTGCGCGCCTCAACAGATCCGCCACCTGCGGCCAGGTGGCCCGGCCCAATGTGCAAACTGCGCGCGGCCCCAGTTGTTCCTGCAACCACCGGGCGTCCTCAACCTCGTGCGTCGCACGGCCGGTGGAGATAACGATGTGCTCACACTGTCGCAAAAGATGCTGTGCCACTTCCAGCCAGCGTTCCCGGGGCCAGCGGCTGTATAATTTCCACGTCCCAATCTGCAGCACGCAAAAATTCTTCAGGGAGGCGGTCATGTCCCACACCTCCATCCGCTCCTTTTCAAATACCAGCGGCCCGGGTGCCGCTTCCATGCAGGGCAGAAATTCGGCCACCGTATAATAGTCGCGTTCCACACGATGCCGGAACTCCCACTCATAGGTGGACTGCGCCGCAAAACGCCACCGTTCCCAACGGCTCATTTTACCGAACATTTTCACCGAATAACGTTTCCTGGCCGAGGCCAGACCTGCGAACAGGCGGCCCCGGTGCTGGTCACTCAATTCAATGGCCATGTCATAGCGGGTGTCCCGCAGCCGAAGAATGTCCAGTAACCCCTCCCAAGTGCTGCGCAGGGTGTGCTTTTTTTGTTCGGGACCGGCGATGGTGAGGATGCGGTTGATTTCCGGACAGCCTGCCAGAATTCCCTCGGAACCCCGGCGCACCAGCACGGAAATTTCAGCATCCGGGTAGGCTTTTTTCACCGCCCGCAGGGTGGGCGTGAGAATCAGCGCATCGCCGATCAATTGTACTTTGATAAATAAAAGCCGCATGCCCTGTTTTCTTCCGGTCCCGCCCAACGTGAACAACGGCCCCTGCCCCGTCAAGGATAAGCCGTCTCATCCGGTTGCGGCGCCACCGGACGGTTGCGTTCGATCCAGGCCGCACAGCCTATGCTCAGGAAATACAACACCAGCATCGGGCCCGCCAGCATGAACATGCTGAACACATCCCCCGGCGTCATGCAGGCGGCAAAAATCATGATGCCCACCGTGGCGTGCCGCCAGTACCCGAGCAACTGCGACTTGGTGACCAGGCCCAGCAGACTGAGAATGCTGATGAGCAGGGGCAGTTCAAAAGCCACGCCGAAGGCCGCCATCATCTGCACCACAAAACTCAGATAGCTCAACAGGGTCCAGCGCGCCTCCACATGGATCCATTGCCCCAGTTCGATCATGTAGTCCAGCGTGTTGGGCAGGATCATGAAATAGCAGAAGACCACCCCGCATAAAAAAAGTCCGCCCCCGACCGTAAAAGCCGGCAACAGCATGCGGCGCTCCTGCGGCCGCAAGGCGGGAAAGATGAACTGTCCGATGAAATAAAAAATAAACGGCAGGGCCAGCACCACCCCCGCCATCAATCCGGTCTGGATGATGATGGTCAGCGTGTCCATCACGTTGTAAGAAACGAGGAATTTATCGACGCTGCCCCCGTGCCGCCCCACCGCCACGGCCAGCGGGTGCTGCAGCAGCGTGAGAATTTTGCGCACGAAGAGCAGGCAGATCATCATGTTCACCGCCAGCACCGCAACGGATTTCAAGAGCATGGTCCGGAAATCCTCCAGATGTTCCAGAAACGGCTTGGGCTCGTCGGACATAGCCCTCCATTAAAGCGCCTGCCCGACAAAGAACACGCAGAAAATCAATTCGCCGGATCCGGTCCCCGGTAGTCCGGATATTGCTTTTTCAGGCGCAGCAACTGCTCATCCGCCTTGGACTCGTCACCCGCCCGGCGCCAGGCCTGCTCCGCCCGGGCCAGGGCCAGGGGCGTCAGGACCGGGTCATCCATCAGCAGGGATACGGCGGAAAATACCTTGGCCGCACCGGCATAATCTTTTTTGGCAAAGGCAATCTCGCCCAGCAACAGCCTCCCGCGGGCGTTGTATTCACCCTCCGGATTCTGCTCCAGTATCTGCTGGGCCAGTTTGTCGGCCAGCTCATAGTCGGCCGCACCGATGCAGGCCTTGGCCAGCGGCTCCAAGACTCCGCTGCGATTGGAATCCTCCGGAAAATTCACCCGGTAGGCCTTCCACTCCCGGATGGCCGCGCCGTTGTTCCTGAGTTGCGACATCAACAAGGCCAGCCGGAGCTGGACGCGTTTGCGCTGGGCCCTGTCCTGACTGCCCGCCAGCACTCTCCGGAAATAGGCTTCTGCAGCGGCGGCTTCCGTCCCGCCCTGCAATTGTTCCCCCGCCCACTCGTACACCTCCAGGGCCACGGCGGGGGCTGTCGGATTTTTCTGCCGCCAGGCATCATAGCCGGACAATTCCTTCCGCAAGCCGTCCAGATTTTTTTCCTGCAAAAGGATGCTGATGATCTGTTGCGTGGCCTGACCATAATACACCGCCGCATCCACACGCCTTGCTTCCAGCCAATGCGGCATCGCTCCCGCCGAATCCCTGGCGTCCTGCCGCAAGGCCGCCAGTATCGCATGCGCCTCCGCCAAATGCCGGGTATTGGGAAATTCCACCAGCAATTTGCCCAGCCACGCTTCCGTCAAATCCGCCCTTTTTTGCGTTTCGGCCAGCAGCGCCGCCTGCCAGAGCAATAATTCGCGATATTGAAATCTGGCATCGAGACCAATCAACCGCGCCCACGATTGCAACGCCTCGTCCGGTTTTTTCAGTTGTTGCTCCGCCTGTCCCTTCAACCAAAGCACAGCCGCTGTAACCCCATGATCGGGGAACCGGGCTAAATACTGTTTAAACCAGGCCAGCGCACTTTCATTGTCCTTAATGATAAAGAATGAATAAGCGGTCCTGTAATACAGATAGCCGAGATCGTTTTTATTCAGACTACTCTCCAATTCTGGATGTTTAATCGCCTCGGCATAGGCGTTGGCCGCGTTTTTGTAGTCATTCTTCGAAAATAACGCGTCTGCCCGCATGGTTTGAACCATGCCGATCCGGTCTGATTTCGGATATCTATCGATAAAATTTTTGCTTTCCGACATTAATTGCTCTGCATTTTGCGCTTTCAAAATATTGATGCGCGCCCAAGCGCTGGCCTCAGCCAGGTTGTCCTTCGGGAATTGATCAGTCACATTTTGATACAATTCCAATGCTTCTTTCCCATTCCTGGTCAGTCGCAACGCTTCCGCAGTCAGAAAGAGCACCTCGGCCTGTGCCGCTTCGGGGAAGGCGGGTCGTACGGCATGAAATACATCTGCCACCGTGGCGTAGTCGCCCGCCGCAAAATAACTTTGAATCAATCCGAGATGAGCCAGTTTTTTCCAGAATTCCGGGGCCTCCGTCCGTCGCACCACTTCATAATAACCCGCCGCGTCGCGATACTGCTTTCGTACATAAGCCAGATTGCCGGCCCGCACGGCGGCCTCGGCACGCAAATCCGTGTCCTGGGCCCCGGCCAGCAGGGTTTTGAAAAGTTCGGCAGCACGGTCCTGGTTGCCATTATCCGCCTCAACCACGGCCAGCTTGAGCCGGGCATAATTCAGATGGGGATTGTCCTGGGTGACCTTGACCAGAAATTCCAGGCTGGGCCGCGCCGCCGGAAGCTTTTTTAAATTCTCGCAGGCCAGAACCATCAGGTAATGCGCCCGAATCTGCACTTCCGGCAATTTGCAGGCCGCCGCCACCTGCAACGGCGTAATGGCAGCCTCCCATTTCTTGTCCGCCGCCAGCATTTCCCCGCGCAGCAAATTTCCCGGTCCCAGCCAGTCCCCCTTGGGGAATTTTTGTCCCAGCAAATCCAGGGTCTGACAGGCGTCATCAAAGTGCCCCAAGTCACGGTAACAGGCCGACACCCGGTACAACACCTCCTCCTGATTTTTGCTGCCGGGATAATAACGCAACAGGTCCATGAACACCGCCATGGCGCGGGCGGGATTCTTCTGCTGCTGCAACTGCGTGCCCTCGTCCAGCAGCTCCTTTTCATCCGGCTGCAATCGCGTAATCTCAATCCCAGGGGCCGTCGCATTCTGCGCCGCTACCGGCCCGGCTCCGGCAAGAAGCAGGCAGAACAGGATCGTTAAAACAGGGCCGGGCATACGGTGTGCCATACTAACCCAAGCCGTCCCCGACCGCAACTGCAACCGGAGCTTGCCAAGACGCCACGATTTGCTCTAGTACTTTGTCATGCTTTCCGCCTCACGCGGTTTCACATTTGTCGAATTCACATGCGCCTGCACTCTGACGCTGCTTCTCGCGGCCATCTCCCTGCCCGCCTGGCGGCATGTCTCAGAATCCTCAACCCGGCGGGGAGCCATCGAGCTACTCATGGCCACTCTCGACCAAGCCCGGGCCGAGGCTCTGGCCTCGGGTGAAACTGTCTATGTCGGTTTTGATGTGGAAAATTCAACCCCGGACACCAACCCCGCCCAGGGGGGTCATGGGCTGATCCTGTTTCAAGAAGCCATCCCGGACAACTCCGCCACGAAGGGATTTTTTCCTTTGCACAAATGGGTGTTTCTACCGCGCCCGTTCCGGTTCTGGCCCCGGGCCGGCACCATACTCGATGATTCATGCCAGTTACAAATTCCCGGCGGAAATCTCCCCGGCCTCAAAGACACTGTACAACTGCCGGTGCTGGCCTTCAGTTCCACCGGCCATGTCCTGCTGCCTGCCGGTCCCTTGCGGATTCTGCTGGGTATAGATCAAGGCACGGACCATGCACCTGCGCTGGATGAAATATCCGTCGCCCGCTACAGCGGTCGCGTCTCTTACGCCAGTCTCCCCCTGACCGCACCATGAACCCGTCCGGCGTCACGGGCCGGCGGGGTCATGGATTCACGCTCACCGAAGTCGTGTTCGCCGTGGGATTGCTGGCTCTGGCGCTGGTCCCGCTGTTCTCCCTCCTGCCGCTCGCCCTGCAGCATACAGCCGATGGGAAAAACCAAACCCGTGCCGCCCTGCTGGCCCAGAGCCTGTTTTCCGAACTGAAATGCTCGCCGGACAACAATCTCTTTCTCCTCCTGCCAAGCCGCGGCGCTTGGACCCCTTCAGCTCCGCTGAACCTGCTCAGCCCGGAGACGGAGACCTTGTGCGTGGCCTACGATGCCGAGGAAACCGCCCTGGGGAGTGTGGCAGACCCTGCCTATCAGCAGGGTCTGGCGGGAGCTGCCTTTTTCGCCACCGTGAGCTGCCGTTTCGACACCATCTCGGGACTAGGAAAAATGACACTCGCCATCGAGTGGCCTGCCGCCGCTCCGTTGGGAAACCGCCACCGGCAGATTTTCATCACATGGATGAATCCAAAACCCTGAACTTCGCCACCAACCGGAAGGGCCATAGCCTGACTGAATTGCTGGTGGCCCTGCTCCTTGTCTCCGTGCTGTTGCTGCTGCTTTTTTCCATGCTGCAACACACCACCGCAGCCTGGCGCGGAGGCACAGCACTCAGTGACGTCAACCGCGAGGCTCGCGCAGCCCTCGGTTGCATCCGGAGCGACCTGCAAAATCTGCGCACCGGCACCCATCTGCCGCTCTATATTAACAACCCAGTAGTATCCGCCTCAGCGCGGGGTCATTTTGCCCCGCCCGATCGTGGGGATAAAATTTTCTTCCTCTCTGTCCTGCCCCGCCAGGCCCAGGACCCTTTGGGCAATAAAAGCGATCTCTGTTCGATCGGTTACTACCTCGCTGAAAGTTCCCCGCAAACCAATCCCGCCGTTTGGAGTTTGCACCGCTATTTCCACAGCAGCGACAGCACCTGGGCCTGGGGCACGGCTATGCCCGGCAACGGTTGGCGCGCCTTTTTGTTGAATCCGGCCGCTGTGCTTTTTCAACCGCCGGATTCCGGTAACGACGAAGTGCTGGCGCGGAATGTCGTCAATTTTTTCATTTCTCCGTTCCGGTCCGACCTGACGGCCCCGAGCCCCTGGCCGGACAGGGAAAGGCCCGCCCTATTCCATATACAACTGCGGCTTTGTGATCAGGATTCGGCCCGGCGGACCGACCCAGTCTTCATCATGCGCCAGAGCCGTTTTTTTCAAATGCGCGTGGCACCCGATTGAACAATGTTCCATCATCCCCGCCACCAAAACAGTTTTGCGTTAGTCAGCACCCTGCTTGTCCTGGCTCTGCTGACCTTGATTACCACCCTGTTTTTGCAATCGGTCCGCGTCGAGGGTTTGACCGCTCTGGCCTGCCTCAACAAGACCAAAGCCCTCTTCGTTGTTGAAGCCGGGACCGCTGATGGCGTTGCACGTCTCGTGCAATCAGATCCGCTGGCCCTTGTGAATGGTTACGAACGCATCCCCACAACCCGGGGATGCACCATTCCCTGCCTGGTCGCCTACGAGCTTGATGGTAACGCCACTCACATCGCCAAACGCCATTACCTTTGTTCCAGTCCCGGCCTTCACTGCCCCCCAGGCTCGGACCCGGGCTTTGAATCCGTCGATATCAACAGCCGGGGATTGATCGGGCTTACCGGCAATTCCGGTTGGCAACCGGTAACGGCGGACTGGATTTATCTTCGCGATGAACAGGGCACGGTCGTCGGACGTTACGCCTACTGGATCGATGACGAGTCCGCCAAATTGAACCTGCACTGCGCCGGGGCGGTGCTCGACCCCCAGGCGCTTTCCCTCAACGGTAGTACAAACCGTAAAATCGGCGCCCATCCTGATGAAGCCGCCCTCAATTCGCTCTTCCCGGATTTGAATTTGGAGCTCTTGTGCGGGTTTGTCCTGAGTCGTAAGGCAAATCCCGACTGTCTGCCCACCTTGTCCACAGCCGCGCAATGGCTCGGCCCCGCCGTCACTGGAGCGCGTTTCGAATCCTTCCGCGCCTCCGTCACCCTGGACAGTAAAGCCGACGAAAGGGGCGCCACTGGATTGCGCCGCATCAATTTGAACGATTATGTCGCCACGGCCTGCGATGTCACCACCGCGGGGGGCCGGAACGCCCTTGTTAAAAATGTCGTGATGCTCGGCGATTACATCCAAACCGCACTGCCCGGTTTCGGCACGCGCTATTATACCGGCACCGTCACTCCCGATGATCAGCGGCTGTACTGCATCAAACTGGCAGCAAACATCCAGGACTACATCGACGCCGATCATCAACCGACGGTCATCAATCAGGATCTGGCCACCTGGCAGGACCCCCCGGACCCGAATGCCCTCAACGCCGGGGCCCCGGCCCGGCCACCGGCTGTTTTCGGCAAGGAACTGACCCCCGCCATCGGTGAATATCTCGGCAGCTATTATAATGAAGACGGTGCCCTGCGCATTGATCACACTTTTGAAGTCTGGAATCTGCACAGCAGTGCCATTCCCCTGAATCCAATCGGACAGGCCCGGATTTTGCTGGCCGCCCGCCCTTCCCTCCAGCCACAAAAAGGTTCCACCGCCCCCATTCCAAAAATACCCGGCACAGCCGGACAGCCACCGTTGATTCTGGAATTGCCGAAAAACACCCTGATCGAAGCGGGTCACTACGCCCTGCTCACCACTCTGCCCGCCAACTCCCCGCATGCCGCGCATTACCGCGTGGGACGTCCGCAAATCATTCCGCTGGCCCGGGCCGAGCCGTCTTACGCGTACGGAAACAAGGGATTGCAAATGCAGGGTTCCACCCTGGCTTCACTGGACGATGCCAACATGCAAATCTGTGTCTTCAATGAATACGGATATCTGGACATCGAGGCGCGCGTAGCCCAGCAGGGACCCATCGATTTCAGCCCCAACGACACTTTTTTCATAGCCTCCCAGTCTTTCGGCAATGATCCCAGTTCCTCATCCCTCAATGCCCTGCGCGGCTATCCCCTTGACAGCGGCGATCCGCGTTCGTTCACGGAGGTGTTTCCGGAATACACCGAAAGCGGCGGCACACCCAGTTGCATCGCCTGGCGCCGCAACGCCGCCAATGTCAGTGGCGCTACCAATCCCACCCGGCTCGGGGGCGATTCCAAGGGTTCCACTTATGGCATCCGGATCGACAACAATGTCACCAGTAAAAAATATTTTGTGCCCGAGCCCTGTTTTGTACCCGACATGTCGTCGCCGCTCGATGCGATTTCTGTCATCCGCAACCGCCCCATGAAAACCATCGGCGAACTCGGGTTCATTTATGATCCGGCGATTTCCGGTCCGGGCTGCACCCGTGGCACCCGCAATCGCGGCGGATTCCGCACTTTGTCCATCGGTAGTCCGTACGGCGAATCCGCCGGGCCCAACCGCCTCACCCAGGTCACGGAACAAACCCGGGCTTCGCGGCTCCTGGAGATTTTCGAGGCTTCTTCCAATCACGAAGGAAGTGTCTTGTTGAATTCCGTTCTGCGCGACGACCCCAATCACGCCTGGCGGGCGCTGCTCCACAATTTCAAAACCCAACCCAACGATGAGGCTGATGATGAATACGCCGCTCCGCGCGATCCCTCGTTTGCAAGCGGATCCCTCATCGATGCGGATGCCCTCATCCAGGCCCTGCGCGAACGTCTGTCCGACTCCGCCCGGGGTCCACTGTTGACGCTCGGCCAACTCGCTGATCTGCCCCTCTTCGGCCAGGGAGACAGCTTGATTGCCGGCCAGAATCTCAGCCCCAACGCACACCATAACGACCGGTTGGACCGGGGTCGCGAGGAGGTTTTCCGGCATCTGGTCGGACTGCTGACTTTGAAGGGAACGGTGTACACCATTTATGCCGTGGGCCAATCAGGCGTCATGCAGCATGAAAAATTCACTCCACTCGCCACTCAGCGCCTTACCCAAACGGTTGAACTGTCACGCGA
>Ga0209698_10002279_pt1 | contig 21857 bp, 17 predicted proteins | sample LitLauG_LLR_2012_FD_187203 | JGI IMG/M metagenome (GOLD analysis project Ga0209698, IMG submission 187203) | Freshwater sediment microbial communities from Pennsylvania, USA - Little Laurel Run_MetaG_LLR_2012 (SPAdes) (version 2) | ecosystem: Environmental > Aquatic > Freshwater > Creek >...
CGGATAGTACTGTCCGCTCGCGGTCAAGCTCATCAGCAACAATCCGGAGCCCGCGAGGGTTTTGATCAAGAGGTGTTTCATTTGCTATAACCTCCTCTGTTGCATTGGACGTGCTCCGCTGTCAGAGGGTTCGTTTTGCTGTGTGGACAAAATGCCAGACCTTTTGGAATCAATCCTCTATCGAGTGCCAGATCACACTGAGTGAAGTCGCATTCATCGGCCGGCCAGCATCAGCTCTCGCGCGGCAGGCATGTCACCCCGGTTGGGTGCGGCGGCGCCACTCATCGAAAGGTAAGCCTGCGTAGGCACTGCGAGGGCTGTCCCCGCTGCTTGGACCGCATCCAGTATCCACAAGACCAATTCCTGTTGAATCTGGAGAAAGTCGTCATAGTTGCTGGTGAGGACGTAGGCGAACACTTCCAGATCCAGTGAGTAAGTACCCACGCCGATAAACCGGACTGGGAGCGGACCTGTCTCGATCTTGGGATGTTCCTTCAACGTGCGAGTTATCGACGCCAGCAGATTCCTTACTTGGCTAGGCAGAGTATCGCGCCGTAGATTTAGCGTGAGGTGGAACCACATCTTATCCCGCTTTGAAAAGTTCTCGAGGATCATCGCAGAAAACTCCGCGTTCGGGACCGTCACCACGGTGCGGTCCAGTGTTCGAATACGCGTCGAGCGCAGGCCAACATCTTCTACTGTCCCAACCTGGCTGCCGAACCGGCAGAAATCGCCGACCGCGACGGGCCGGTCCGTGATAACGGCAACACCGCCAAAGAGGTTCTCGATCGTCTTTTGAGCTGCCAGTGCAATTGCCAGACCGCCAACCCCGAGCCCAGCCAAGATGGTGGTCGTGTTATACCCCCAAGCGCTGAGGATGGCCGCGATGGTGAACAGCAGGATCGTGATCTTCAAAAAGCGGGAGGCGAGCGGCAGCGCCGAATAAGAAAAGGCCTGGCGCCGGGACAGGAGGACCCCGCGAAGGTGCGACATGAACACATCCACGAGGGCCATGCAAATACGCGCCATCGCCAGAAAAAACAGAAACGTCAGGATTCGCTGCAGGTCCAGCCGCAGTAACGCCGCGGGGCCGATCCACTCGATTCCCGCCCGAAATACCGCAATGCATAGAAGCAACCGGAGCGGCCCCACAAACGCTTGTAGGGCGCTCCCATCCATTTCGGGGGCAAAGCGTTTGAAGATCCACGGAGCCAACAGGAGTGCGGGACGGGCGACGAGCTGGGAAATCGGACCCAGCGCCGCTGCCAGTATGGCCAGCGCGATCCAACGCCAGAGCGGCGTATCGATCAGCTTCCAATCGACCAATGGTTGCGGCAAATGCCTCTCGATCGAAGAGTCGCTTACCAGCTTGACCAGTTGCGGTATCAGGGCAACGCTATCGGAGGAGAACAACCATACCGAGAGCCCGGATGGCAGCGCTACGTGCTCCAGTTCCAATTCGACTTCCTGGTTATTCAACCGGAACGAGTCGACGCGTTCCCGGTTTGGTGCAAGCCCATCCGCGCGGTCGCCTTCCGCACTTCCGCTGAGTGAGGCAACGTCGAACCGCACGTCGCGATCCAATATTTGTTCCAACTGTTGAGCCAGTTGTGGACCACTTTGCGAACGCTGATCCGGTGGGGCGTTCCGAAGATCGATGTATCGCCATGCTTGCGTGTAGTTCCGGGCATGGCAAGCCTCCAGGAAGGAATAGACGGAACTTCGCGGCGATTCACGGTGCAGCGGATCCTGCGACGTCGGAGAGGGCGCCGCGCGATTAGTGGCAGTTGGCTGGGTAACTGCCGGCCGACTTAAACTCAACAGAAGGGCTGCCAAAGCGATACGCGTGTTCATGGTCTTCCTCCGGCGTCGTCACCCACCGGCTGGTGACTGTCGGCCACGGGCTCCGTGCCAGCGATAAAGACCTCGGGCCGAACGGTTGGGCAATCCGGTTCTGCCAGTTGTCCGGTCTCCGCGCAGATCTCGACTGTCACAATCCCCTTGGGCCGCCCAAAGTCGTGCGCCGTGCCGTATGGCCCGAGCTGGGAGGCGCGTTTCATAAACTCGGCCCAAATCGGCAGGGCGGAGCGGGCGCCTTCCAGGTTGAGATCGCGGTTGTCGTCGAATCCTACCCACACCACGCACAGCAGTTGGCTGGTGAACCCGGCGAACCAGCCATCGCGCGAGGTGCCGGTCTTGCCTGCGGCCGGTAACAGGAAACCCCGCGACCTCACGCCTGCGCCGGTTCCGCTTCGCAATACCTCTTGCATCATGTTGACCATCAGGAAAGCCACCCTCGGGTCGAGCGCAGGACGCGTTTCCGGTTGGTGCCGGTACAGCACGGTTCCATCCCGCGACCGCACCGTCATGACCGTGGTCGGGCGGACCCACACACCTTGGTTCGCGAACATCGTGTAGGCGGCTGCGATCTCGAGAGGCGTGGCTTCGTAAGCGCCCAGCGCGACTGCGGGCGTCGGCTTGATATTGTCCTTGAGTCCTGCACGACGCGCCATTGCCACCACCCTCTTGTAGCCCACCTGGTGCGCCAGGCTGACCGTCGCTACGTTCAGCGATTGGGCCAGGGCCGTACGCAACGTGATATCGCCCATGAAATCGCCGTGAAAATCTCGCGGTTGGTAGGCATTCGCTCCGAAGTAGAAGGTGGTCGTCTCGTCGTGCACCATGCTAGCCGGTGTGAAGACTCGGGGCCCGCCCTCCACGGCCGTCGCCATTGCCGTGGCATAGACAAACGGTTTGAAAACAGAACCCGGTTGGCGCATTGCCACCACGTGGTTGATCTGGCTGGCGGCATAGTTGCGCCCGCCGATCAACGCTTTGATTTCTCCGGTTCGCGGGTCCAGCGCGATCAAGGCGGCTTGCGGCTGGCCGGAAGGAATGTCCGTAACGCCGCGCTTGCGAAGCTGCTGGTCGACATTCTCCATGCCGATGCGGACTGATGCCTCGGCGGCTTGTTGCAGGTCCGGATCGAGCGTTGTGTAAACGTAACGATTGCGTCCACCCTCTTCGCCGAATTTCGCTCGCAGTTCGCTATTCAGCAGCGCGAAGAAATATGAGCTTGCCGCTTCGCCGCCAGGCTCTGTTGAGATACGTACAGGCGATGCGGCTGCGTCCCGGTACTCTCGCTCATTCAGGTAGCCGTTGCGGCGCATCAGCGACAGCACCATGTTCCGCCGGTCGCGCGCCCGCCCGGGATACTGAAACGGATTGTAGTAAGTGGGCCGCCGCACAAGGCCCGCCAGCAGCGCCGCTTCCGCAGTATCGATTTGCGAGAGATCTTTTCCGAAAAACGCCTGTGCTGCTTCTCCGAAACCGTTGATGCTGAATGTACCGCGCTGGCCGAGATAGATCTGGTTCGCATAATCCTCGAAGATCTGCTGCTTGGTCAGCTTATGTTCGAGATGCATGGTGATCGGGATCTCTTCGATTTTCCGACTCCAGCTCTTGGCCCGGTCGAGCCACAGACTGCGCGCCAGTTGCATGGTCAGGGTCGATGCGCCCTCCCGCTTCCGCTGGTCCTTGACGTCGATATAGGCTGCCTTGATTATCCTGGCGAAATCGAACCCGGAATGGCGGAAGAAGTGCTTGTCTTCGACCGAAATCACCGCCTGCACGAGAACCGGCGGAATGTCCGAAAAGTGCACCAGGCGACGCTTCTCGCGAGTCTGCGAGAGATTGGCCATTAACTGGGGGTCAAGCTGGTACGCCGGTCGCGCCGTATGGTCTGCCAGCGAAACGATCGCCGAAATCCGGCCGTCGGAAAAATCCAGTCGTACCGGCTTTCCGCCCGCTGTGGAATTCGTACCCGGATAGATTTCGATGGCCCCAGATTGTTCCTCAAACCAGCCCGCGGGACTGTCATGCGACACCGTGTAGCCGCTCCGCTGCAGGCGCCGCACGACTTCCTTCTCTGTTAAAGGTTCTCCGGCCGTCAGCGCTTGGGGCGCGGAGAAGATGTCGGCCGAGGCGGAAAACGGTCCTTCGGCCAGCCGGGCGTCAATCGTCCAGGCCAGCCTAAGGTAAAGAAACAGACACAGCAAGGCTATGGCGCCAAGACCAGCCAGCACGACCCGCCGTATATCCAGCTCGCGAACCTTCTCAACCAGCCAGAGGTCAACCAGTCTGAGTAAACGTTTCCGCTCACGCTTCGGCTGGTCTCTCATGACAAGCACCCTTCGTTTCGACAGGCTGCATGCGGAGTGCCAGTCTGCCACTCAACACACTCCTGCCCCGGAATCGAGCAAACCTATTTTTGGTTTTCGTTAGTGCAGCAGACTCAGCGTGTTGTTTCAGTCATCGACAAAGGAGAAGCCGTTCTCGCTCGGCACGACTGCCAGATCGAACGAGGCCCCCACGCCCTGATGATCGTGGTCTTACCTGCCCCTGTCGGGCCGACCAGGGCCGCGGCTTGTCCCGGTTCAATCCGGAAGCTTACATCACGGAGAACCTGAAAGCCGGGCTCGTAGGCGAAGCAAACTCGATCAAATTCGATTCGTCCCTGGAATGTCGGGTCGGGCGTGGGGCAGGTCCCGGACCTCGTGGTTGGTTTCAACTTTTACATTCCGGCGGCCTGTATGCGCAGCTCTACGAGCTGCAGTTTCGCGAGGAGGAGAATCTTACAGGTCCGTAAGCTGGGCGATGCGGCGCTCCATCACCTCTGCGAACTCGTTCACTTCCTGTGGCGAGTAGCCGGCAGCCCGGAAAGCGTCGCGAATCTGTGCCGGCGAAAGGCGAGCCAATAAGTGTCCCATCCACCGGGCATCCTCCCGTAGGACGTTTTTGCCAATATACTCCAAGTGAACCCGCTCAAGCATTCCTTGGGATTTACCCAATAGACATATCTTGGGCGGGCAGGCACTTGAAAATCCACGGTAGAAGCTGTTACCTTGCGGATGAACTTGGATTGCTTGTAGGCCTCGAGGTTGTCTTTTGACCGTTCCCTGGGCCAGGCGCGCCCCGCCGCTCCGAAACTGGCGCCCAGATCGGTCACCATGTAGATCCGCTCGTTGTCTTCCTGATAGATACCATTGTTTTGGTCTTTCAAATCCCAGTTGTTGATCACCGCCATCAGAACCCGCAGACCGTTCAACTCGTGGGTATCGGTGAACGCGTCGTGCCGCCACTCCCAGTTACCGATCTTTTTTTCTTCCTTGGACTCTCTCTTCAACCGCACGTTTCGAATCAACCCGTTCGGGCCGATCAGCTTTTCGCCGCGCTGAAGGCGGTCGGGCATTCCGCGCACCTGCAACTCTGGTACAAAATAGTCCTCGTTCGCATAGTATCCCACCGCCCACACAATCCGCGTTGCTGCTGTCTCCGGCCACGCTTCGAGTCCCAACTTGACCTTCCATTTCTTTCCGTCCTGATCGCGAACCCAGAACTTTGGGCTCGTGCCCTTGAGGTCTTCCTTGACGAAAGTAAATGTGCCATGCGGCACATGCGCGCTGCCGCCAGGCCTGTAAAACAGGTCGCGGGACTGTTCCCGCCACATGGTGGCAGGTCCGGTGCCAGCAATTTCTTCCTTTACGGCTTTCGTTCCTTTCACAGCCCCGGAAGCGGACAGACTGAGAACGAGTAAGATGAACACTATAGCGCGCGGACTGTTTCTCACATACATAGGCGCAACCCTTCCTTTCTGTCGCAACCGGCGTCCTACGCATGTAATGACTTGCAGGACCGGTTCCAGAGTGCGGGAGCACTCACGAACCGGCGATCGGGAGGAGCGGACCAATGAAGTCGCTCGTTCAGCCCGATGATGGAGTCCGGTTAATGGTTAAGGGGATTAATAACGCGGCGCGCAGCGTCGAAATCATCATTTTTCCGCTTCGATCAGAGAGAACTCGAACGGGCCTCGGCCGGCGTTGTCACGCGCGGGGTCTCCGTTCATGCACTGATCGCCCACACAAACCGGGCTGGAGAAGAGAACTTGAGAAGGCTGGAGCTACGCCTGCCCGAAGCGGGAGTTACGGGGTCCCGCACCGCGGGCGATATCACGGCAAACTGATGCTGGTGGATCCCCGCGAACTGTACCAGCCGCCAACAGAAAATACCGAGGTCGCCGAACCATTCGAAAAAGTAAGTTAGCTGCTCTTTGGCGAGACTCCACGACTTTGCTCGGGAGCGTGGCGCCGCTGGCGGTGTTAACCAGAACGCCGATGCGGAATGCATCCGGCCTCCTTCTCAAACGGGGTAACGTGCGGTTTTATTGCCAAACCTGCAACTTCGCATGGAATCAATGGCGCACAGCAGGCTGCAGGGCCCTTCCAGGGAATTCATATCTACCCCAAGCGCGACGCCCGTACTCAATTGGAATCCGGCGTGCAGCAAACCCTCTGGAAGGGCATGCTGTGGTGCGATGTACAATCGGTCTCGGTGCTGTGGCCATAATTGGTCTTATGCCCGAGGTCATTGGCGGTCATCCTGGACGAGCCCCAACGCCGATTCTTGAGTACATCAAGACCACTTGGTCGGTGCTGACGCGGTCGCATCGGGATCTCGCCGTGGCAGCCGTCGATCCCAAATTCCATCCCGCCGCGAATGGCCGATGGCCAGTGTGGGTGGCGGAGCGCGAGGACATCGCGCGCGTGGAGCGCGATCTGCGCAGCGCCATGAAGGCGGACTTCCAGAAGATCGAACTTCGCCGCCTTCCGCATGACATCACGCAGGTTCAGGATCACGGACTGTTGTACCTGCCGCGACCCTATGTTGTACCAGGCGGGCGATTCAACGAGATGTACGGCTGGGACAGCTATTTCATTGAATTAGGCTTGCTCCGCGACGGCCAAGTTGCACTCGCCAAGGACATCGTCGAAAACTTCCTGTATGAAATCCGGGAGTATGGAAAGGTACTGAATGCGAATCGCACCTACTATCTGACCCGCTCTCAACCGCCGTTCTTGACCGGGATGATTCTGGCGCTCTACGCCCGGACTCAGGACCGTGACTGGTTGGAAGGGACCGTGTCGGCCATCGAGAAATACTATGGCTATTGGACGACGGAGCGCCACCTAACACCGGAAACCGGACTGTCGCGCTACTACGACGCGGGCGATGGGCCGGCTCCCGAGGTCGTTCTTTCGGAGCTCGACGCTCATGGCCATAACGACTACGACCTGGTTCGGCGGTACTTCCGGACCCACCACGTCGCCGATTATGACGTGAGCCCGTTCTACGACACGGTTAATGATCAGTTAACGCCCCAGTTCTATAAGGGCGACCGGTCGATGCGCGAGTCGGGATTCGACCCGTCGAACCGGTTTGGCCCGTTCAGCGCCGATATCGTCCACTACAATCCGGTCTGCCTAAATTCCCTTCTCTACCTGATGGAGACTCAGTCCGCCGAGATCGCGGAGATACTGGGACATCACAAGGATGCCGCAAATTGGAGGGAAAAGGCTAGCGAACGGGCCGACAGAGTCAACCGCCTGATGTGGCATGCCGAAAAAGGACTCTACTTCGACTATAACTTCGTGCAAGGGCGAGTCCGTGAATACCCATTTGTGACCAAGTTCTATCCGCTGTGGGTGGGCATTTCGAGCCACGATCAGGCGCAACGTGTGGTGCGAAACCTTTCCCTTTTCGAATGTCCGGGAGGCTTGCAGACCAGCACGCACCACAGTGGCGACCAGTGGGACGCTCCGTTCGGGTGGGCCCCGCTTCAACTGATCGCGGTCCAGGCGCTCCGGCGGTATGGATACCACGCCGAGGCGGATCGGGTTTCGAAGCGGTTCCTGACGCTGGTGCTGCGCGAGTATGAGAAGCACGGCACCTTAGTCGAGAAATACGATGTGGTCCGCCTGCGGGCCGACATCGGGCGTCGCATTTTCTTCGGGTACCTCACGAATGAGGCAGGATTCGGCTGGACTAACGGGGTCTTTACTACGCTGTTCGACCAACTGCCGGCAGACGCGCGAAGAGCTCTGGTCCAGTAATTCTGGAGCCTCGATTGCTCTATTCATCAGTGGAGGTGTCTCATGAAGAGACCATTGGCCTTCGCGACCGTGCTATTGGTCGCCCTTTTCACGTTCGCCTACGCCCAACCGCGCCATGAACATGGTAGCCGCGGTTTCGGCGGCGGGTACATTCCCCCACACGGCCCCACGCCCATGCACGCGCCGGACCAACGCGCTGTTCCGCGCGCTCCGGAACACGAACACCATCCGGACATGGAAGGACATCCGGCCGTTCCTCACGTACACCATGATGGCCGCTGGATTGGGCACGATTTAGGACCGAATGAGCCGCGGTTCCACCTCGACCATCCCTTCGAGCATGGCCGTTTTCAAGGTGGATTCGGACCCGGTCACGTGTTTCATTTACAGGGCGGCAATCGGGAGCGCTTCTGGTTCAGCGGGTTCTATTTCAGCATTGCTCCATTCGATTACCCTTACGTCTCGGATTGGCTCTGGGATTCCGATCCGATCGCAATTTACGACGATCCTGACCATCCGGGCTGGTACCTGGCCTACAATGCCAGGCTCGGTACTTACGTGCATGTGATGTACATGGGCTAGTCTCATTTGCGGGGCCAGAACTCGCGAACCACGTTGAAGCCCATAGCGACCCCGATCGAGGCGCCGAAGTTGGCGCCGGCGCTGTGAAGGCTCTTGGTGCTGCGCGGCTGCCACAGCCTGAAGATTACGGCGGCTCCCGCAAAGGCGACGATGCGCGAGACGGAAAGGCGGCGTTGGCGAGGCGGTTACCGAAGCCCGATTGTTCCGAACGGAACTAGCGGTTATCCTCGCGGAACATGCTGGCGGCGCCAAACTTCAGGGTCTCGCGCACGATGGGGCCGGCGTAGGAACTTCCGTATCGAAGGCCGTAGGCTTCGCTGACCGCGAACACCCGCTGGAAGGCGATGGCCAAGGCCATTTCGAAGGCAGTCCAAGCGGCCGCTGGAGTTCCGGCTTTCCCTCCGTACAGGCCATCAATACCTGGGCCACGGCGTCCATCATCGCGCACCAATATCCGCACCCTCGCATCATCCCAGTGATCGCATATGGGCTTGCGACCACGGTGGTGTTTTCGCCTGTGGGTGCGCGCCAACACTTTCCCGGCAATGTGGTCGCTGGTTCCACCATGGGGGACTACATTTATGGCAGGCGCCACAACCGGGACCTGGACCCGAAACGAACCATCATTCAAAAGGTGCTCGACCACGTGCACTTAGGCGCAGAGGTGCAATGATGAATCACGTTGACCTCCGTGGTGAGGTTTCCACTGGGGATGCAATTGCTTGGACATCTGGCAACCTGGGCTTAGTTCTGTAGCTCTGCCGCTTCCAACCAAGGATCCTCTCGGGTCTGCCTGGCTAGAATCACGGTTGCACTTGGACGCCGAAGGTAACATGGTCGAGAACGCGTTGCGCGATGGTTGGTTTCTGATCCAGGGCCCGGTTGTGCCGGCGACCATAGACATAGTCTCCGATAAACCACCCCATGGCGGACCCCGCCACCACATCGCCGGGGAAGTGTTGCCGTGCTCCCACTCGCGAAACAACCACGGTGGCCGCAAGGGCATAGGTAATCACCGGGACGATGCGAGGATGCGGATACTGGTGCGCGACGATGGACGCCATGGCCCACGTATTGATGGCATGTCCCGAGGGGAAGCCGGAACTCCACCGGCCACCGGGACTGTCCCAGAAGTGACCTTTGCCGTCGCCTTCGAGCGGGCGCGCGCGGCCGGCCACTAGTTTCACGGCTTCCACGACCAGGCTACTATCGAGCAAGGTTTCAAAGGCGAGCAGGCCGGTTTCGCGGAACCGTTCGTCGTGCGTGCCGGTCCCGATGAAATAGAACGCGCCACTGATCGGGATCAAGGAATAGGCGGAGCCGATGCGCGACCCCCAAGTGCTGACAGATACCTGTGAGGACGAGTTCGGAAGGTGCTGCACCGTCCAGCGGTCGGTGGCGATGAGGCCTGCCGTGGCGGCTCCGAAGATGGCCCAGAACTTCATGTCGATTTTAGAGGTGTGAAAGGGACTGGTCCAGATGGCCTTCTGATCTTGCAAAATGTACTTGGGCATGCGAACGAACGGATGGAAGTACCCAGATCCATCGAACAGATCCTTCTGTTTGATGGCGGAAGGCCCAGGCTTTACGTCCAGGGTCGAGCGTTGGGCCTCATCTGGGGGCCGGCCTTGTGCCGTGCCGTCCGGTTTGACCTGCTCCTCTGGCGGTGGCGGGTCGGAGAGACTGCTGCCGGCAAGAGGTGCTTGACCGGACACTCCGCACGCGAAATAACAGAGTAACACCGCCAAACGTGGAGTCATAGAGCCTTTCTTCTCCGGAAGCAATGCCGGGCACGCGGTTTGCCGTTGGCGCATGGTGTCGGGTGGGGTTCGTGATAGTCTTCACGCGCGTCGCGGTTGGCATGAGTGTTGCTCAGGAAGGGCATGATGCGATCACTCCGAGTACTGCTGACCCGCATACCGGGCGCTGTAAGCGGCGTATCCGTACTTTTGGCCCTAGAGTTGTATCTGCCGGCTCAAACGCCGAATGGCGCAGACAGACTGGATACAGCGAGCACCACGGTCACCAAGCCGGCATACAGCCCGATGACCGAAACTCAGCGGCTACGGGATTTTCTCAAGAATACCACCAGCCCCCTGTCTCTTGTCAGCAGCGCCGCCAGTGCTGGCATAGGCCACTGGAGAGATCGTCCACACGAATGGAAGCAAGGCGGGGACGGCTACGGCTTGCGATATGGAAGTTCGTACGCAGAGCACCTTGTGCGCGAGACCATGATCTTCGGAGTCTCGAGTGTGTTTCATGAGGACAATCGCTATGTACGGTCCGGGCGGTCCGGCTTCGGAAGCCGTGTCGGATATGCCCTTGGGAGCACCTTTCTGGCTCGCAGCGACGATGGCACGCGGCGCCTTTCTCTATCGCGCATCGGCGCCTTCGCCGGCGCCGCATTGGTCTCACGACTGTGGCAGCCGCGAAGCAGCGCCAGCCTTCGCAGTGCCGGCGTCAACTTCGGAACATCGATCGGGGTAGCCGTGGGATTCGAGGTTGCCCGCGAGCTCTGGCCTCGCAAGTGATGGCACGTCTTTTGCACCAGCATCCCGATCTGTAGTTCGGGCGAGGCGGCATGGGAGCCGCCCCTACCCAGTCAATCACAGAACCCGCCGGCCTTGAATGAGATGGATCAGCAGGACCACGACTGCAACCACCAGGAGAATGTGAATATAGCCGTAGAGAGTGTACGAGGTCACCAGCCCCAGCAGCCACAAAATCAATAGCACAACAAAGATCGTCCACAACATGAATAGCCTCCTATCCGCCTACCGTTGCACAGTTTCCCGGCTGGAGTATCGATTCAGCAGAGACAGAAGGTCGTGGGCGGCCGGCGGCGGCGCGACCTTGGCCTTCACGATATCCCGGTTTTCCAGGCGTTTTCCATAGAGCGCTTCGTTATCATCAAGGTCTTGTCGTAGAGTCGCGCCCGTAAGGGCAACCCCAGCGAACACACCATGTGAGCGTGACCAAGAGAGGATCTCCGCCGTGAGCTTAAGATCCGTTTGGGCTGAAGTGGATCGTCCTACCGGGCCGGCCGCGACTTCACCTTCCCCACCCAGAGTGAACTTACTGGCAAGGAGTTTGTCCTCTCCCTGGGAATTTAGGACCAACAACACCACGTCGGTTTCCGAGCCGCCGATTTGAAGTCCGATGCTGCCCCCTTCAACACGAACCGCCGCCGGAGCAGACCAAACAGTACCCTCCTTACTAGACAGAAAGCCCTTGCCGTATTTGGCTCCCACAATCAACGCACCCTTCTTCAATCCGGGTATGCTGACTGCGCACTGCGCTTTTTCCATCACGTCTCAAGGAATGCCGTTATCTGGGGTTGCCATGATCTCCGAGAACACTTGCGTCGCATCCCCAAGTCTGCGGGTAACGGCGTCCTTGTCTGTCTTATCCGCCGCCAACAGCGACGATGAAAGCACTAAAACCGTCGTCAAGAATTGCATTTGGGACCTCCGAGAGGAGGGGTGCAATCCAGTTGCCAGAGGCGGAGACGATCACCAGAATGGTGTACGCGTTCACGAGCCTTGCGCATGAGTGCGTTTGAAAGTACAGTTCGCAACTATTGCCGCGCGGAGAGTAATTCTTTCATCATTTCTTAACCTAGGGCGCTTCCAATGCACAGGCCACTCACACCTTACAGTAGGGGCACCAGTGCAGAAGCCTTTTTGGACGGGCAGCCAACCTGGCATCAACTTTCCGAGGAAGTGTCGGAACGGCTCTTTCTCTTTCTGTGCCTGGGCCCGATCTGTGCGTTTCGTAGGGAATAGATGCACCTCAGTCACCGCTTGATGTTGTCCTTGTTTGTTGGCGTCGCGGCAGTCTCCCTGGCATCCGCCGTCTACCAGGCCCAGGCGGAGATGCATGGCCTCAGCGACGAGATCCAACGCCAGGCGATGGTTCTGGCTGAAAGCCAGCAACGGTCAACCGAACAGATAATCCAAACTGGTTCTCCGCGTGAGCTACAAGCACATGAGCTACAAGTATTGGTCGACCAGTATCAGAATCGCGAGCATCTGGCGGGTGTGGCAATTTACGATGACAGAGGACAGACTCTCGCTATCACATCAAGCCTGGCATCAAAGGTTGCGGTAACCCCGGCGGCCGTCATCCGGTCCATGCAAGCAGGTAGTGGTGTTGGAGAGTACGTCCGGTCGCCTGGGAAACGGATGCACATTTTTGCGCTGCCACTCAGCCACGATGGGCGCGTGATCGGAGCGATCGCGGTCTTTCACGACGCCGCTTTCATGGCGGCGCCGGTATGGCGGCATGCTCTCACCAGCCTGGCGCAGACGCTGCTGATCGTCGGCATGACGCTTCTGATCGTTCACTGGAGTTTGGGCAAACCCCTCCGCCACATGGCGCAGTGGTTGCGCGATCTGCGTACAGGAGGCACGTCCGGCGACGGCCGGCCGCCCAAAGAGAAGATCTTCGGGACTCTCACCAGCGAGTTGACACACCTGGCAACCAGCTTGAATGCGGCGCGCGCCGCAGCCGAAGAGGAGGCACGTCTCCGCGACGCCGCCCTCTCCCTCTGGACGGCCGAAAGACTGCGGATTGCGATGCAAGGCAAACTCAATGGGAGCCGCCTCTTCGCGATCTCCAACCGCGAACCGTACGAACACGTTCATAAGGGGAGTTCGATCACCTGGGCGGTTCCTCCGAGCGGCCTGGTTACGGCCCTCGAGCCGGTGTTGCGGGCCAGCGATGGAACCTGGATCGCCCAAGGCACTGGCGATGCCGACCGCGAGACGGCGGATGAACACGGCCGGCTGCCGCCGGATGATCCACAATATCATCTGCGCCGGGTCTGGCTCAGCAAAGAGGAAGAGGAAGGCTTCTATTTTGGCTTCGCCAACGAGGGACTCTGGCCGCTGTGCCATATTGCGCACACCCGGCCCGTCTTCCGTTCAGGGGACTGGGAGCAGTACCAGTCTGTGAACCTTAAGTTTACCGCGGTGCTCCTCGACGAAATGGACGGAGAAAAGGAGCCGGTCGTGCTCGCACAGGATTACCACTTCGCACCGCTGCCGCGAATGGTCAAGGAACGGCGTCCTGACGCGCGCATTGCGATTTTCTGGCATATTCCCTGGCCGAATTCGGAGGCCTTCGGAATTTGCCCTTGGCAGAGGGAACTGCCTTGCACCTCGACGCGCAACCCGGGATTGGGAGCCAGGATCGCTGATAGCCGTGTGATTTGGTCGAAGGCCGCAGGGCGCAGTTCCTCTCTGAACGGCGTATTTGCCGCGACGCGATACACCGCAGGGGCTCGTTGCAACGACGTCTTCTACGGTTCCAATCAGATCTCCGAACCGGCAAAAATCGCCCACTGCGACGGGCCGGTCGGTGATAACCGCAACCCCTCCAAAGAGGTTCTCGATGGTCTTCTGCGCGGCGAGGGCTATGGCTACACCACCGATCCCCAATCCCGCCAGAATGGTCGTCGTATTGTAGCCCCAATCGCTGAGGGCTGCCGTCACCGTTATCACCAGGATGGTGATCTTGAGAAAGCGCGACGCCAGCGGAAGAACCGAGTACGTAAAAATCTGATGCTTCGCTTCCAGGGCCAGCCGAAGACGGCCGATGGTCAGTTCCACCAACCTGATGCCAAGCCAGGCGAGCGCGGAGAATAAGAGGGTTGACACAGCGCGCTCCAGAAGGAGTTGCAGCGCGGGCCAGAGCGCGGTATCCATGACCTTCCAACGCACCAAGGGATCCGGCAGATGCTTTTCGATGGGCGAGTGGCTCGCTATCTTAGCGAGTTGATGAATCAAAGGCACGCTGTCGGAGGAAAACAGCCCACACTGAAATGCCGGAGCGAAAGGTTACGCGTTCCAGTTCCAATGTGAATACCTTGCCGTCCAGGTTGAAGGAATCGACGCGTTCCCGATTTTTTCCACGGCTTCCCTTTGGATTCTTGCTCAAGGCGGCCACCTCGAACTGCGTGTCGCGGTCGAGTATCTGCCCTAACACCATGGCAAGCTGGGCGCCGCGCTGGAGCCGTTGATCAGGGGAGAGTTGCCGCAGATCGAGGAATCTCCAGCCCCGTTGATAGTCTCGCGCGTGACAAGCTTCGAGGAAAGCTAGAACCGAGCTCTGTGGTGAATCGCGGTTGAGCGGGTCCTGGGCCCTGACAGGAGAGCTTTTTGCGGGTGGCGCTGTAGAAGCCTTACACACGCCCGGATAGAGTACGCACCACAAACACACGAAGGCGCAGCCTCGCAGGCCGAACCCCACCCGGACAGACGGTAGTCGCATATCGCGCCGCCACTCCTACGAAAGTAGCCGCCTGAGCGATTCCCGTTGAACGGGATGCGCGGCTATTTTCATCCTTCGCCGTGGTCCTGAATGGACCGTGAGTTACTAGTGTTCGGAGCAAGGTCGGTGCCACGGGAACGGGGAATGCATTATGCTGCCTGGCCAAGACATGTCGCATAACGCACAACCTTTCTCTCCGGCTGAGGATGCGCGGGTCAGAATGGTTCTCGACCGGATGACAGCACCTCCAACTGAGGCCCGATGCCGTGCCTATCGGGAGTCTTCATGCGGGCGTAAAAGCCAAGAATATTCGCGCGTAACTCCGGGGTCACGCCGTCGAAGTGCTTTTCCGCCAGTCTTACCAACAGTCTGTCATAGGTTCTATCCGTAAGAACATATTCTCCAGGGCTCACCGATTTTCCGGTATCCAAGTCGCGGTTAGAGAGTTTCAGATCTCCTGCGGCGACCTGAGCGAGGGACTCGCGATCACGCTTAACCGCTGCGTCGAAACTGTCTTCGAACATCCCTTCAGTCTGCGGCGTCGGGACCTTAAACGCGAGACCCTTAAACGGTCCGATCCGAGGGATCAGACGGACGACCGTTGCAACAATCCGGGCGCGCAGTCCCGGCCGATCATGATTCGGCCCCCATTCCTTCTCATAGCTGGCCCGCTTGATGTTGTAAAGAAATTGCTTGCGGGATTCGGTGGGCCGCTCATTGAGGATCTCTTTGCTTTTGAGCGACCAGGCCGTTTTCGTAAGATTGGGAAGCAGGCTGCTAACGGAGAAGCGATAAGTTCCGAGCGCAAGATCCAGAGTACCGAAGAGCTCCTTCAACTTCAGTCCATAGGCCCTTTGGAATGCGCGATCCAGTAGATCTTTAGAGACCTGAAACCCGATGAAATCGTGATAGGCTTTGGGCGCATAGTGGCCGCGGGCAACCTGTAGCACGTCGAAGCCAAACTCTATCTTCAAATGTGAGGGGGGATCGTCGGCATAGGTCACTTCATTCCCGAACTTCCTCCGAAGTTTTGGAAAAAGGATCGGCACCGCACGGTTTACTGCTATGGAATGGCCTTCGACGTCCGCGCCATAATGGGACACTGCTCCAAGCGCAAAGGCAAACTCGTTCAAATCTTGGGATTCTTCGAGCAGGGCTTGGACGAAATCGGCGCTGCGGACGTAATGCACCAGATCGCTGAAGAAACGGCTGCCGAACGGATAATAGCCCAGATCTTGAATGATGCAACCGCCATAGGCGTACGCATGCGCTTCGGTCAGTTGATCTTCCGTCACGTCCGGAAAGCGTTTGATCAAGACGGGCTTCATCACGTCGAGCCAAACCGTATCAATAATGGCCTCATGAGTGAGCACTGAGTAAGCGCTCGCGTTGCTGCCGAACGAGACAAGGACCAAGAGACCGATTCCAGCAACTGGGATGGTAGCCATGCGTCGGCGGGTCAGTTTCGCTGGAGCCATTCCCGCAGCGCGTCGCGATACAGCAACATGCTCTTGCGGGAGTACTGCACATATCCCTGCCGTCGGAACTGGTTCATGTAGAGCGTAATGATTTCGCGGGATGTGCCGACGTATTGTGCAAGCAATTCGTGAGTGAATGGCATCATGCGCACGCCGCCGTCATCCTCGACCGTGCCAAAACGTCCGGCGAAGTGAACGAGTGAGCGCGCCAGCCGTGCATCGGTGCCGTCGGCCGACAAACTCTGGATACGGCTCGTAAAGTCGCTGAGGCGCTGACTGAAGACTTGCAGCAGCGCGACCGCCAGGGGCGGCCGCTTGCTGACGGCGTCCTCGACTTCCTCGCTCGTCCACATCATCAGCCGCGTCTGCTCAACAGTCTGTGCTTCTTCTGAGCGCGTGGCCGGCCGGAGGAGGGCAGCTTCCCCAAAAAACTCGTCCGTGTGATAGATATCCACGAGGGACTGGGTGCCGTCTTCGGCTTGCCGAGTGATTTTGACCTTGCCTGCCAAAATCAGGTACAGGTTCTTGGTCGCCTCGCCGTGCGTATAAATGATTTCACTTTTCTTATACGCGGCCGTGCGCGAGCACGGCAGGTATTCCAGCGGGTCTTCCAGCCGTTTGCTTCGGGCTGGTGCTACGAGAGTGGACGCCATAATTCCTCCCAAAGTGCGCGCGGTCAGTCCGCCCAGGGGCCGAACCAGCAGCTATCCGCGGGTCTTGAGAGCACGCTTGGGGCCAAAATGGAAAGGACCCTGCGAGAAATAGCATGGAATCGCTAACCGCTCAGATTTCCAGGGACGCCGAGCGCAACTGGCGGCTCACCGGTCAACAAGACAGAACTATTCTTTGCCCGGCAAAGTAAAGTAAAAAGTCGCGCCTTTGCCGAGGGCGGATTCCACCCAGATACGGCCTTGGTGGCGGCCCACAATCTTGCGGCAAATGGCCAGCCCCATTCCGCTTCCCGAGGTTCGGTCGCGAGTCTGAAGGACCTTGAAAATCCCGAAGATCTTCTCGGCGTACTGGGGTTCGATTCCGATACCGTTGTCGCTGACCGAAAAAAGCCACTCGCTGCCGCGGTCCTGCACGGCAACGTGAATGCGGGGAGTGTTTTCGCTGCGGTACTTGATGGAGTTCACGAGGAGATTCTGGAACAGACGGGTCAACTGGACCGGATCTCCCGTCACCCATGGCAGCGGCCCACGCGTAATCACAGCCGCGCTTTCTTCGATCAAGGAGTGAAGATTGCGGATGGCGTCATTGAGGGCTTCGTCGCAACTCATCCGCGTGAAGAGGTCAGTACCGCGGGCATCCACGCGCGAAAAGTCTAGCAGGTCGTGGATGAGCTTCTCCATGCGTTCCGAGCCTTCGACGATGTATTTGATGAACTGGTCCACATCGCCGGCGAGCTGCCCCCGGTAACGTTTGGCGAGAAGCTGGGCGTAGATGGAGACGGTGCGCAGGGGCTCCTGCATATCGTGGCTGGCGACATAGGCAAACTGCTGCAACTCCTCGTTGGAGCGCATCAACGCCTCGGTTCGTTCCAAGACCCGTTCTTCCAGGTTAGTGTTTAGCTCGCGGATGCGCTCCTCGGTTTTCTTGCGCTCGCTGATGTCGCGGATGGAACAGGTAACGACCACACCCTCTTCGGTGTGCAGCGGGCTGAAGCTGATCTCGGCTTGAAACGGATCGCGGCCTTCCGGGAAAGCATGCAGTTCGATGCCGCGTTCGACAGGCTGAACCTTGGGCGTTCCAAAATCGTCATCCCAACCGGGGCGAAAGCGGTATTCCCAACCGGGCACCAGAGCCCGGATGTTCCGGGAGACCAGATTGTCCCGCTGGCAATTGAAGAGAATCTCCGTCTGCGAATTGACCATCACGATCTCGCCGTCTTCGCGGCACACGACCATCGCGTCGGGGGCCGCCTCCAGCAGGGATCGAAACTTCTGCTCGGCCTTCTGTAACACTTGGGCTTGTATCCGGAGGGCGTCGGCCTGTTCCTGCAGCTTGGCGTTGCTGCGGCTGAGCTCAACGAAGACTGCCACCTTGGAGCGCAGCACCTCCGGTACGATGGGTTTGAACAGGAAATCGACCGCGCCGAGATCGTAACCACGGAACAGGTGTTCTTCATTCCGATAGCCAGTGAGGAAAAGAATCGGGATTTGCCGCGATCGCGGGCGGCTGCGGATCAGCTCGGCAGTTTCAAAGCCATCCATTTCGGGCATCCTCACGTCCAGCAGGATGGCCGCGAAATCGTCGTCGAGAAGGTGGCGGAGCGCCTCCTTTCCGGAGTTTGCCAGCACCAGTTGTTCGCCCAAACCGCTGAGCGCCGCCTCCAATGACACGAGGTTTTCTGGTGTATCGTCCACCAAAAGAATCTTGATCCTCCGTGCCACGGTGGGCTCCTGAGCGACTTGTATTGCGTTGGCGCCCACTCGTATTCGCTCCCTATTTGCGTGCCGTCAGGGTGGTCTGTAAAGGCTCCTGGCTGCGAGCGAGCCAGACGCGCAGCACCGAGAACAACTGGTCCAGGTCAACAGGCTTGGTGATGTAATCGGAGGCGCCGGCTTCGATGCACTTGGCGCGATCTCCCTTCATTGCCTTCGCGGTGACCGCGATGATGGGTAGCGTCCGGAACTCGGCAATCTGCCGAATGGCGCGCATGGTCTCGTAGCCGTCCATCTCTGGCATCATGATATCCATAAGGACGCCGTCCACGCCAGGCGTCTTGAGCAGAGTCTCGATACCGGCGCGGCCATTCTCGGCGTGAACCACCTGCAGGTTATGTTGCTCCAGCACGCTGGTCAAAGCAAAGATATTGCGGACATCGTCGTCCACTACCAGCACCTTCTTGCCCGCCAGCATCACGTCGTTCCGCCGGACGGTGGTCAGCACTTCCCGTTGTTCCTCGGAAAGGTCGGCCTCAGCCCGATGCAACAGCAGGATGGTTTCCTCCAAAACGCGTTCGTTGGACTCCGCAAAGCGGACCGCGCCCGAGCGCGCGAGCAGCCTGATATCGGACTCCAGCTCGGCGGTCAGGTGGTGCACGCCGGAGAGAACAATCGGCGGCGTCTGCGGGCTGGTTTCAACTCGGATCTCCTCCGCCAACTGCACCGCCGGGATATCGGCTAAGCGAAGATCGATCACCAGACCGTCCAGGTACTGGTGTTTCACCGCAGCCAAGGCTTCCCCACCCGACCCGACCGAAAGAATCTCAACATCACTTCCGCCGAGCGACTCCTGCCAGTTGGCGCGACGAACTTCTTCGGTGGCCACGATCAGCAGCTTCTTAGTGCGCCGCTGCAAGGAATGATGGATAGTGTCGAACGCGGCGTTTAGGTTGTCTTTGGTCACGGATTTTTCCAGGTAGGTCATGGCGCCCAGGGCCAGCCCGCGCCGCCGGTTTTCATCGCCACTGATGACGTGCACTGGAATGTGCCGCGTAGCTGGATCATGCTTCAGCCGGTCGAGTATGGTCCAGCCGGCCATGTCGGGCAGAATAATGTCGAGCGTGATGGCGCCGGGGTTGAACTCGCGGGCGAGTGTAAGCGCAGTCGCTCCCCGCAGCGCCACCAGGGCTCTGATGCCGCGGTCGTGCGCGAGGTCCATCAGGATGCGAGCAAACGTGACGTCGTCTTCGACAATCAACAGAACCGGATCGCCGGGGTGAATCAGGTTCCTGTCGTCATCGATCTCGATGTCATGCACGACTACGGCCGGTGCAGCCGATGGAGGCGGCAGGATCATGTCCACGGCTAGTTCGCCGGACCCGTTCACCCCGTTGTCGCCGATCACGACGGTCCGCGCGGCTTCGCTGGCGACGACCTGCGGCGAATCGCTCTTGGCCGTCGACACCTGGGCAACGTACGTTTGCGGAAGATATAGCGTAAACGTGCTGCCCGCGCCGGGGGCGCTCTGCAAGCGGATCTCGCCACCCAGCAAACGAGTAAGTTCCCGGCTGATGGACAACCCCAGGCCCGTGCCGCCGTATTTGCGGCTGGTAGTACCGTCGGCCTGTTGGAAGGCCTCGAAGATGATGCGCTGCTTGTCCTGCGGAATGCCGATGCCCGTATCGGTGACTGAGAACGCGATCACCGATTTCACGCGATTGAGGACCGGGTGAGTTGCGCTCCAGCCCGAGGTAGCGCGCTCCATATGCAACCGTACGGTTCCGTGTTCAGTGAACTTCAAGGCGTTGGACAGCAGGTTCTTGAGCACCTGTTGCAACCGTTTGGCATCGGTGATGATGGTGTCCGCGGGCAGGTTGTCGGCAACCTCGATGGAAAGGTCGAGCCCCTTTCCTTCGGCGACGTGGCGGAACGTGCGCAGGCTGAGGTCGCGCAGTTCGCTGAAACGGACGCTGCCCACTTCCACATCCATCTTGCCGGACTCGATCTTGCTGAGGTCGAGAATGTCGTTGATCAGGGCCAGCAGGTCGGTTCCGGACGAGTGAATGGTTTCGGCGTACTTGACCTGTTTTTGGGTTAAGGCGCCTTCGGTGTTCTCGGCCAGCATCTGCGCCAAAATGAGCAGGTTGTTCAGCGGCGTGCGCAGCTCGTGGCTCATGTTGGCCAAGAACTCGCTCTTGTATTTGGAAGTGAGCGACAATTGTTCGGCCTTTTCTTCGAGTGCCGCCTTGGCCTGCTCCACCTCTCGGTTCTTCGTTTCCACCTCGTTCTTCTGCTCGGCCAGCAGGTGCGCCTTTTCCTCCAGTTCGGCGTTGGTCTTCTGCAGTTGCTCGGCCAGCGCCTGGCTCTGTTTCAACAGTTGCTCCGTACGCATGGTAGCCGCTATCGTGTTCAGGACGATGCCGATGCCCTGCGTGAGTTGATCGAGGAACGCCAGGTTCACGTCGGTGAAGTGCCGGAACGAAGCGAGTTCGATGACCGCCCTGGCTTCGCCTTCAAACAGTACCGGCAGTACCACGATGCTGAGCGGTGTTCCTTCGCCCAGGCTGGAGGTGATTTTGACGTACTCTTTCGGAACATCGGTCACCAGGATGCGACGCTTTTCCAGCCCGCACTGGCCCACCAGTCCTTGCCCCATGCGGAACTGGGCCGGAACCCTGTCGTTCGAGCCATAGGCGGCGAGGAGTTTCAAAGACTCCGATTCTTCGCTGGAATCGGCGACGTAGAATGTTCCGAGCTGGGCACCGACCAGGGGAGTCAATTCGGACAGAAGTAGTTTGGCCACGGTCAACAGATCGCGCTGGCCTTGCATCATGCCCGTGAACTTGGCGATGTTGGTCTTGAGCCAGTCCTGATCGGTGTTCTTGCGCGTGGTCTCAGCAAGGTTAACGATCATTTCGTTGATGTTGTCCTTCAGGGCGGCGACTTCGCCCAGGGCCTCCACCGCGATGGACCGGGTAAGGTCGCCCTTGGTGACGGCCGTGGCGACGTCGGCGATGGCGCGGACTTGTGTAGTCAGGTTGGCGGCGAGCTGGTTGACGTTATCCGTGAGGTCGCGCCAGATTCCAGCCGCGCCGGGTACCAGCGCCTGGCCGCCCAATTTGCCTTCGATGCCGACCTCGCGCGCCACGTTGCTCACCTGGTCCGCGAACACCGCCAGGGTGTCGATC
>Ga0209698_10002280_pt1 | contig 21856 bp, 24 predicted proteins | sample LitLauG_LLR_2012_FD_187203 | JGI IMG/M metagenome (GOLD analysis project Ga0209698, IMG submission 187203) | Freshwater sediment microbial communities from Pennsylvania, USA - Little Laurel Run_MetaG_LLR_2012 (SPAdes) (version 2) | ecosystem: Environmental > Aquatic > Freshwater > Creek >...
ACACAACATGGCGCGTCAGGCGAGCGCGGACTCCTCCGCTCGCGTCGCGACCTCGAATTCCACCAACCTGTGCCGGGACGCGAACCCCGCGCGCTCAAGCGTGCGCTGTGAGGCGATGTTGTCGACGGCGCAGCCGCAGATGGGCCGCCCGCCCCGCGCCAGGCAATGGTGTTTCAGATGCGCGATGATGTGGGCGCCAAAGCCGCGGCGCCGATGCGTGGGGCCGACCACCATGCCGATGTCGATGTCGTCACGGCCGGCGATCACGCGTTTCATGACGCCGGCGCCGATCGGGCCGTCCTGGCGCGTCTGGTAGATCATCAGGCCATCCATACGCATGTAGGCCTCGATCTCGGCCGGCCCGTCGAAGAAGTCCGCGCCGAGATCCAAGAGCGTGGCGAGGTCAGCGAGAGTGGCGGCGCGGGCCTGGATGCGGGCGTCCTCGCTGAATCCGGGGTCGGCGATGACCCGGTAAAGCATCCCGACGGTCTGAAACGGCCATGGCCGGGTGAGCGCGGCGAACATGAGGGTCGCATCGAAAGTCTTGGCCAGCACGCGCGTCACGCCAAGGCGCGATATCAGTTCGTGGAAGGTTTGGCCGATGTGGCGGGTATCGCCGCGAGAAAGATGCAGCTCCACCAGGGTGTCATCGCCATGGATCACGGCGTAGCCGATCTCGCCGCCGCCGCGCCGGATCGACCAATACCGTCCACCGGCCACCAGGTCTTCGACGAACAGCTCCTGCGGCTCAGGCAGGCGGTCGAGATAGTCGGCTCTCAGGGCGGGGTCGAGCGCGGACCGTTGGACGAAGCTGATCATGGACTGGGCGGGCGAGGACAACCTCAGCGTCGCCTCAGGGCTTGGCGCCTTCCCTCACGACCTTGGTGACCCGCTCGTCCTCTTCATGGGCGGACTTGACCATTTCGTCCGGATTTTTCGAGATGTCGTCGAGCGTCGAGTTGAGATTATCCATGAACATGGCGTCGACGTCGGCGCCCTTTGCCGGGCCCAGGGTCGTCGAGGACTGACGCTGATCGCTATCGACCTCGAGCTTGCGCGAATACATTGTGACCGACACCCAGCTATAGGCCTGGTCGCCAATCGTGCCGTGCTGCTCGATGATGTGCACGCCCATCCCCTCGGCGCGCAGGCGCTGGCAAAGCTTGTCATAGCCATCGAACCCGAACCCGCTCTTGTCGATGATCTGACCCGCTTCGACGGAGGCCAGGTAGGTCAGGCTGCAATCATGCGGGTCAGCCGCGCGCGCCGGCAGGGTGGCCAATGTTGCGACGCCCAGGGCGGCGACGAAATGAATAGGGCGCATTCGGCGAGTCCTTTTGTGACGGTTTGATCAGGGGCGCGTGCGGGATATCATCCCCGCCTTGGGGAACTGGATGCCCGAGATCAGTATAGCTGCTCCGACCGCGAGCCTCGGCCACGAGACATTGTCGTTCGCTTTTGGTGGCGTGTCCACGGTCTACACGGAAAGCGGGCCTGGGTGGGCGGTCGACCTCCCGGCGCCAGAAAGCGCCGCCGCACGGGATTCCGTTCACGGAGCAAAGGTTGACGGCGCCGAGGGCGTGGCGGCGGTAGCAAGGGTATTGCGGGGGCGGGCCCGAAACTGCTGACCGGCCACTGGCAAGTGGAGTTGAAGAACCTGGTCTGGCGTTTCGTCCATAAGGTTATCGCGGGCGCCGAGCCTTCGACCTGAACGGTCGCGGGGGACGGCGGGGGCATGTCCGAAGCCTGACGGCGGCGAGGATCGGGGCGCGGCGCGGCCGCTGACACGGGCGGTGCCGAGCTGACGTATATCAATGCGTTTCCAGTTTCGCGCGCCAAGGTGGTCGGCTTGGGGCGCCGAAGCGGTTGCCCTGGCTGGCTTCGAGGATGGGAGCGCGCCGTCGTGGCGGCTCGCCCGCCGGGGTCTGGATTGGAGCGCCTGTGGACGGAGCCACCGCGTTGAACCTGCCGCTGCGGCCCGAATGGTCCCTGGCGGTGGCGCTTGCGGTCGGGCTTCTGATCGGCGCCGAGCGCGAGCGACGCAAGGGCGAGACGGACATCCCCCGGCCGGCCGGGGTGCGGACCTTCGCCCTGGTCGCGGTGCTGGGCGGCGTGTCGGCGGTGGTCGGCGTGGCGATGACAATCCTCGCGGGCGCGTTCGTCGTGGTCTGCGCTTTCGCGGGCTATGTTCTCCGCGACAGCCGCAACCGTGATCTGACCGGCGATGTGGCGCTCGTCGTCACCTTCGCGCTTGGCGCCCTGGCCCGCGAACGGCCGGCCCTGGCGCTGGAGACCGGCGTGCTGGTTGCCGCCCTGCTCGCCTATCGCCAGCAGATTCATCGCCTGGTGCGAGACACATTGACGGAACAGGAAGTGCTGGACGGCATGGCCTTCGCCATCGCCGCGGCCGTGATTCTGCCGATCCTGCCCAATCACACCCTGGATCGGTTCGGCCTTTTCAATCCATTCACCCTGTGGCGCCTGGTGGTGGTGGTCATGGCGATCAGCGCCGCGGGTTACGTCGCCCAGCGGATGGTCGGGGCCCGGTTCGGGCTTATCGTCGCCGGGTTGGCCGCCGGGCTGGTTTCGGCGACGGCGGCCGTCGGGGCGATGGCGCAGCGTTCACGCGCCGACCCCGCCCTCGCCGCGCCGAGCGCGGCCGGGGCGATCGCTGCCCTGTTCGCGAGCCTGGCCTATATGCTGGCGCTGGTGGTGGCGGTGAGTCCGGACCTGTTGCGCGATCTGGCGACGCCGCTGACCCTCGCCGCCATCGCCATGCTGGGCTACGCCGCCTTTCTTCGCCGGCAGGCGAGCGCCGTTGAGCCCGGCCCGGCGCCGACCGGGCGGACGTTCAACTTTGGCCAGGCCCTGCTTTTTCTGGGGATTGTCGCGGGGTTTACAGCCCTTTCCCGTGGCCTCGAAGGCTACCTGGGTGCGACAGGCGCGTTGGTTGGCGCGGCGGCGACGGGTCTTGTCGACGCCCACGCGGCGGCCGTGTCGATGGCCGCCTTGTACACGACACGGCAGATCGCCGAGACCACGGCGACCCTTGCCGTGCTGATCGGCCTGACGACGAACATGCTGATCAAGATCCCGGTGGCTTTCACCCTCGGCGCGGCCGGCTACGCCGCGCGCGTGACTGTGGGCATCGTGCTGATGCTGGCCAGTCTTTGGCTCGGCTTCCTGGTCAACTTGGCCGTGCTGGCGCCCGGCGGAGCCTAGACCCGGCGATCGGCGCGCGGGTCATCCGAACAGAGACGCCAGCCAGAAGGCCGCTCCGGCCGCGAGGCCGCCGACCAGCAGCGTCTGCAGGCTGGACTTGAGCATGCCGCTCCCAGTCAACCGGCCCTTGACCGCGCCGAACACCAACAGGGCGAGGCCCGTGAAGACGACGGAGACCGGCATGGCGGCCTTGACCGTATGCAGCAGGATATAGGGCGTCAGCGGGATCAGACCGCCGACAACGTAGGACGCCCCGATCGTCAGCGCGCTGATCGGCGCCCGCCGCGGATTGGGCTTCTCGAGGCCAAGCTCGAAGCGCATCATGAACGCCGTCCAGCGGTCCGGATCGGCGGCGATGGCGGCGGTGACGTCCTCCAGCGGCTGGCCGGTCAGACCGAAGCCGGCGAAGACGTCGCGCACCTCGGCCCATTCGCGATCCTTGAGTTCGGCGATCTCGCGCCGTTCCCGCCGTTCTTCATTGGCGTAATGTTCCTGATCGCCCCGCGCGGCCAGAAACCCTCCCAGGCCCATGGCGATGGCGCCCGCCGTCACCTCGGCCAGGCCGGCGGTGACGACCAGGTCGGACTTGACCACCGCCGCCGAGAGCCCCGCGGCCAGGGCGAAGGGCACGGTCAGGCCGTCGGCCATGCCGATGACGACGTCGCGAACCGTTTCGGTGCCGGTGAAGTGGCGTTCGAGATGGGGCGTGACCGGCATGGGAGGGATCAATGGCTTCGCTAGGGAACGCGTACCCTAGCACGTTACCCATGTTCGGCTCGCCACCTCAACGCCGCGCGAACGGTCAGCCGCCGAGCATGGCCTTTTCACCGGCGATCATGGCCGCGAACGAGGCGCGCGCGTGGATGGCCGCCAGATACTTGGTGAGCTTCGGATAGGTTGCCGGGTCGATCGTCACATTGGCGTGAGCGTAGTTCACGAACGGGCTGGCGACGGCGAGGTCGGCCAGGGTGATCCGGTCTTCCACCAGGAATCCCGAAGCCGGCAGCACCCCTTCGAGATAGGCGAAGTAGCGCGGCAGCTCGTCAGCCTCGCAGGCGTCGGCGGCGGCCTGGTCGCCCGGCTGGCCCATCATCTTGGGCATGACCACGCGGTTGAAGAAGATCTTGCCGACGCACGGGCCAAGCACCGTGTCGGCGAATTCCTCGAACCAGATCGCGCGCGCACGGCCTTCGGGGGAGGCGGGGATCAGGTTGGGCTCGGGGTGCTTCGCATCAAGGTAGGTGATGATCGCGGTCGAGTCGGAAATCGAGAACGCGCCGTCGTTGAAGGCCGGAATCTTGCCCAGGGGGCTGGCCAGCCGGAAGGCCGGATCGGTGTCGCCTGGCCGCACCTGGCGCAGATCGACGTTCAGACCTTTCTCTTGGATGAAGGCGTTGGTCTTGCGGACGAACGGCGAGAGCGTGGAGCCAAAGAGGATCATGATCCGGGGTCCTGTGATCGGGGGGAAAGGGCTCGCGGCGTCTACCATCCCGCGCCGCGGGCGCCCATGGGTCGCGGCCGCGAGATGGCGAATTGTCGGCTCGGATTCAGGGAGGGTGCGAAACGCGGCCCTGGGCGGAAACCGGTCTTTGCCCACCGCCGGTCAAGGTTTAATATCGCCCGCCAGGAAGTGGATGGAAGCTATGAGCGACGCCCTCGGCCCTGGCGATCTGGTTCTCTGCGTCAACGCCGCCCCCAACCATGCCACGGGGAGGCCCGTGCCCCTGGTCGCCGGCGAGACCTACCGTGTCGTCGAAGTCATGGAATTCGCCTGCCCGTGCGGGCGTTCCGACGCCCTCTTGGATGTCGGCGTCGATTTCGCCTGGTGCCAGACCCGCTTCCGCCTCCTGCCCAAGCCCAAGGCCGAGGCCAGGCCCCGCCGCGTATCGGCGCCGAAGGAGACCGAGACGGTTCGCTGAACAGTTGAACTGTCCCATGCGCCCTGCCGCCCCGAACGGAGCGCGGACGCCCTCGTCCGCACATCGCGCGTCAGCGCGATCGCTTAAGCCGGCGTTTCACCCCAAGTCGCCATGAAGAGAAACAGAGCGCCTTGCGCGCTTCGCGGACGAGGGCGTCCGCGCTCCGGGCGGCCGAACCCGTTCGGCGGCGCCCAATCGGACCGTGAAGGCTCGCCGAGCAGGCAGAGTGTTCCCTCCGCCCCGCCGCCGCGAACGGAGCGCGGACGCCCTCGTCCGCACATCGCGCGCCAGCGCGATCGCCTGGGCAAACACATGAGCCCCAGTCGCCGTGAAGCGATGCGTGGACCGGGTCGTTGGCCTGATCGGCAAACGGCTGCGTCTACGCCCCACGCGCTTGCTTGAGCGAAGCCAACATTTCTCGCCTCAGAATGGCGTTCAGGCGACTCTGATACCCCCTGCCCTGCGACTTGAGCCAATCCAGCACATCGGCGTCGACCCGAGCCGTGATCTGCTGCTTTACCGGTCGATAGAAACGCCCCCGGACACCGTTGGACCACACCTCATCCGACAATTCGGGGGCGTCAACGGTGTCGATCGTTTCGTCAGCCAGCGCGGCCACCTTGGCGAGGTGCTCGCGCTGGGCCGCCGTCAGGGGCGGGACCGACCCCGCATTCTGGGTGTCAAACTTCGTTTTCATAGCGTCGCCTCTCTCGCGGCGTGGCACGTCGCGCTGAAATGATGCGGATAATCTCGACCCCTTCGCCGTCGGCATTTTCCTCCGTGACCGTGTGCGCCACCACAAGGATCACCAAGCCCTGGACCGCGCCAATGGTTTGCCATCTCTGCTCGCGACCCTCGATGCGATCCTGAACCGAGACATGCAGCGGATCCTGAAAGACCTGCCGGGCTTCCTCGAAGCTGACACCGTCGTGCTTTCGCTGATTTGAGAGGTTCTTAGCCTCGTCCCACTCAAATCGGACGCTGGTCACAGCCTTCATATAATTATCATTTTGTAATTACACAAGCTGTCGATGGCGATCGATTTGCAGAGGCCAAGCAGGCGGAGACCGTGTGCTTAACGGAGCGCGGACGCCCTCGTCCGCACATCGCGCGTCAGCGCAATCGCCTGAGCCGGCGTTTCACCCCACGTCGCCATAAAGAGAAATAGCGCGCCTTGCGCGCTTGGCGGACGAGGGCGTCCGCGCTCCGAGCGCCGAACCCCTTCGCGGCGCCCGATCGGACCGTGAAGGCTCGCCGAGCAGGCAGAGTGTTCCCTCCGTGCTGCCGCCCCAAACGGAGCGCGGACGCCCTCGTCCGCACATCGCGCGTCAGCGCGATCGCCTGAGCCGATACTGCAGCCGAAGTCACCATGTAGAAAAACAGCGCGCCTTGCGCGCTTTGCGGACGAGGACGTCCGCGCTCCGGGTAACCGATCGGATTCGCCTAACACTGCGCCGCCCGGTTTGGACGAAACGCCTATTCACCCTCTCGGCACATCGGTCTCGTGGGGGATCTCGCGATACGCTTCGCCATCGAGACGGGCGACCAGGCGTTCGCGAACGCGGAAGTGTGTCGTTTCGGCGGTGATTTCGACTTCGGCGCGGAGTTCGACGGCGCGGTCGGCCCAGCGGTAGGCCGAGGTCTGTTCGGCGCGCCAGACGCAGCTCAGGGGATCGCCGGCCGACATTTCCAGGACGACGTTCGGACCCGAGCCCGAGAGCGCCACGCCGACATCGCCAACCACCGCTTCGGAGACCGGCCAGCGTTCCTTCAGGCGCACGTGACCGTCCGGCGTCTCGCCGATCTCCACGGTCGGCCAGCGCGCGGGGTCGGGCGCGGTGGGCGCCGCCAGCGGGATCGGCATCGGCGCTTCGGCGGTGGGCGGCGCGCGCCCCGGCAGCTCCAGGCGCGCGCCGGCCGGCGACAGCGAGAGGGTGGCGATCTCGGGCGCAGGCCAGACCAACGGCCAGAGGCTGGACGAGAGCGCCAGACGCAGCCGGTGTCCAGGCTCGAACCGGTGGGCGGCGAAGGCGAGGTCGATCGTCACCTCATAGGTCTGGCCCGGCGTCAGGGGCGAGGGCCGGTCGTGGCCGCCCCGGTGGGCGAGGTTGAGGACGCCGAAGCTGACCAGGTGCGAGCGACCGTCCGCAGAGACGTCGCAAAGCCGCGCCGCCAGGTGCGCCGCGGGCCGATCGCTCGAGATTGTCACGCGCAGCGCCGGCCGGCCGAGGATCTCCACAGGCTCGGTCAGCGGCGCGGTGTCGAAGATCACCGACCGCGCGTCGTCGGCCGACTGTTCGGACGGCAGCTCCGGCGGCGCGAACGGAACCCATTCGAAACTCCTCAGGCCGACGACCCGGCTGTCGCGCACATCGATAGCAGGGCCCTCACCCCCCTCCAGCGCCAGCGCCCCGCCGGCGAGATGATAGTCCTGCCGCTCCACTGACGCCGCCGGAAACGCATCCTCGGCGATCCATCGCCCCGGGATCGGTCCAGGGCTCACAGCCGCGGCCGTCGCGTTGGGCATGAACACCCGCAGCCTCGGCTCATCCATGATCCCCGTGGCCTCGCCGGCCAGATGCTCGCGCCACCAGCGCACTTCCTCGAAGGCCCAGTCCAGGCTGGGGCCGGGGGACGCCGGCGCAGGATAGCCATGCGTCCATGGCCCGATCAGGCCTTTCCAGGGGACGGTCAGCTTCGGCGGCAGGCGCGCGAATATGGCGTTGTAGGGGTCGGCCAGGCCGCCGACGAGATAGACCGGGCAGGCGATCGCCGCCGGATCGAAAGCGAGCGAGCCCTGGCGCCAATAGGCGTCCTCGCTCTGGTGGCTCAGCCAGCGGGCCGCGATCGGCGGCGTCGCCTCCAGCCGCGCCGCCCACATCTCCGCCCAGGCCTCGCCGACGATCGCCGGGTCGGGCGGCGCGGCGGCGACGATCTTGAAGCTGGTCGTCCATTTCAGGCCCGTGAGGGCGAAGGCGCCGCCGACGTAGTGCGCATCGTCGGTGAACCGCCGGTCGGAGGCGCACATCGGCATGATCGCCTTCAGCGCCGGCGGCCGCAGGGCGGCGGTCTGCAAGGCGCTGAACCCGCCCCAGGAAACCCCGCGCACGCCCACCGCGCCGTTGCACCAGGGCTGCGCCGCCAGCCAGGCGATCACCTCGGCGCCGTCCTGCTGCTCGCTGGGCAGATATTCGTCCGCCAGCACGCCGCCGCTGTCGCCGGAGCCGCGCACGTCCAGGCGAGCGTAGGCGACGCCATATCCCGCCAGGGTCCGGCCCCAATACTGGCCATAGGCGCGATAGCGGTCGCGTTTGCGGTAGGGGATGGATTCCAGCACGACCGGCGCGGGGTGACGCGCGGCGTCGGCCGGGATCCAGAGCTGCAGGGCCAGGCGAGTCCCGTCGCCGACGGTGACGAAGGTCGTCTCGATCTCGCGCACGCCGCCCCGCTCGGGCAGGCGCCAGGCGCCGGCGGGTTCGGGTTTGCCGGTCAAATCGCCGTGGCCGGCGTTTCGTCGGCGCGCCTGGCCTCGATCGCGCCGGCCGGCCCCGCATGGAGGAGGGCGCGGCCGTCCTGGCCAAGGTCCAGCCACTGACCCCACTGGCCGGGGTCCAGCACCACCGGCTGGCGGGTGTGATAGGCGGCGGCGTCGGGACCGGCGGCGCAGGTGACGATCGTGAAGCTCTCCACGACGCCATCGGCGGTGTGGGCCCGGTCCCACAGCCCGGCGAAGCAGAAGAGATCGGCGCCGGCGCGGGTGAAGCGCCACATGGTCTTGGCCCCCTTGTCGCCGGTCCACTCGAAATAGTGCGTCGCGGGCACGAGGCAGCGGCGGCGCTTGAACGGCTCGCGAAAGGTCGCCGTGGTCGCCACGGTCTCGGCGCGGGCGTTGGTGCACATGGCCTTCCAGTCCTTGACCGCGCCCTTGTAGAAGAACGGGATCAGCCACCAGCGCAGCTCGGCCAGTTCGACACCGGCGCTCGGCTGGGCAGGGTCGACGGGGCGCAGGATCGGCGCGCTGTTGGTCGGGCGGATGTGCTCGCGCGGTTCCACGTTCGGCACGGCGCCGCCTTCGAACACCAGCGGTATGCGGATTTCGCTGAAGGCGTCGGCCAGCCGCGAGACGGGCGCCTGATAGCCATAGCGGTTACACATCGCCGCGCGGCCCCCTCATCGCGCCAGCGTCACCGGCCGGCCATGCGGGGTGTGCTCATAGGCGTGTTTCCAGCGGCCCTTCAGCTCGGTCAGGGCGCCGGCGGTCGCCAGACCCCGCTCGGTCGTCAGGCGCTCCAGGGCGGCCAGCCAATGGGTGTAGTAGCCTGCCGCCGGATCGCCCCGCGCGATTTCCGCGCTCAGGGTCGCCGCCCATTCGGGCCAGGTGAAGGCGCCCCGTTCATGCAGATGCACCACCATGGCGAAGGCCTGGGCCTGCCAGGGCTCATCGAACACCGGCGCCTCGGCCTCAAGCGGGTTCAAGGTAGGGCTCCCACAGATCGAGGAACACCGCATCCCGCGCCGCCGCCGCCTCGCCCCAGAGCGCCCGGGCGTCGAACTTCACCTGATAGAGCTGCGCCGGACGCTCGCCCTGGCCATGGGCGTGGGCGTCGGGAAACACATGGGCGCCGTGGGTGCGGGTGATCTCGCCGACATGGCCCCGCACATAGCGCGGCAGGCGGGTGTGGCCGGTGGGGTTCAGATTGCGCGCCCGCACCCGGTCGCCGACCTTGAAGGCCGCCGGCGAGCCGATCTCGCGCAGGGTCGGCCCGCCGTGCGCCAGCATGGCCGGGACGTCGGCGCCTTTCAGCGGGGGGACGGCCCTTGGCGCGGAGGGGTCGGGCCGGCCGGTGGCCAGTTCGGCCTCGGAGACCAGGCCGTGGCGAACTATCAGCTCGGCGAGGCTCGTCGCCCATTTCTCGTAGTAGCTCATGCGCAGATAGTCGGGGCCGGGGATCAGTTCGCGCTGGTGGCGTGACTCATCCAGGTTCCATCGGCCCCAGGCGCTGGCCGCCAGGGTGAGGGCCAGGGCCCGCGCCTCCCACGGGGCGTGGAACAGCGGCTCGCCGGGGTCGGGCGCAACCGGCCCCAGGCCATGCATGCCGCCCATGTCGTGAACGCCGTTCATCGCACGGCCCCCGGCGCGCGGGCCTTGGCGACGCCGATCATCGAATCCCGGCTGACCAGGTCCGCCAGGGCCGCCTCGCTCAGGCCTTCGGCGCCGGCGGGACGTTCGGGGACCACGAGGTAGCGAATCTCGGCCGTGGAATCCCAAACCCGAATCTCGACATCGTCGGCCAAGGTCAGGCCGAACTCGCCCAGCACCCCACGCGGGTCGATTACGGCGCGCGAGCGATAGGGCGCCTCCTTGTACCAGGTCGGCGGCAAGCCCAGCACCGGCCAGGGGTAGCAGGAGCAGAGGGTGCAGACGACCAGATTGTGCACGGCCGGCGTGTTCTCCACCGCGATCATGTGCTCGCCCTGGCGCCCGCCATAGCCTAGCTCGGCGATCGCCGCCGTCGCGTTATCCATCAGCCGGGCGCGATAGGCCGGATCGGTCCAGGCCCGGGCCACCACCCGCGCGCCGTTTCGCGGGCCCACCTTGTGCTCATAGGTGTCGATGATCGCGTCCAGCGCGGCCGGATCGACGATCCCCTTGTCCACCAGCAGGGTTTCCAGCGCCTTGACCCGCAACGCCATGTCGGACGGGGCTTCCTGGCCGTGATCGTGGTGGTGGTGATCGTGATCGGTCATGGAGGATCCTCTAGCGGGCGTGATTTCCGCCGCCCCGGTGTCCGCCGGAGCACGCCCGACCCTCGCGCCTTTCGTCAAGCTCGAAAACGCGTGGGGTCGAACGGGTTCTCACCGCAGAGACACAGAGGACGCAGAGGGTCACAGAGGGTCACAGAGGGATCATCGCGGCGGCTGGCGTTCGGGTTGATCGGCAGAAGGCTATATATGCCTACCGCGCCGAAAGGTTCGCGCCTTCGGCGCAGTCACCGTCAGACCCCTGTGTCCCTCTGCGTCCTCTGCGTCTCTGTGGTGAATGCGACGCCCGCAAGGCCCCACCGCCAGATGGCTTTCCCGACGGGGTGAATCCTAGGACCCTTCCGTCGGCAAAGCCCTAGCCGCCGAAAGCCCCGCCTTGCCCGAACGCGCGCGCCGCGAACCGCTCGCCCATCCGCCGCAGTCCGTCGGCGTTGGGATGCAGGCCGTCGGGGAGGTCGGCGAGGTCGGCTTCGGCGAAGAGGTCCAGGCCGTCCATGTAATACAGCCGAAGATCCCCTGCCGCCCGCCGCCGCTCGACGATCGACGATAGCAGGCGGCGCACCCGGCGCAGGGTCAGGGCGCCCGGTTGCAGGTCCTCGCCGCGCGCCACCACCTCGAAGGTCTCGCCGGTCCGGCGAGTGGGGCCGGGATGGTCCTCGGCGGCGGGGCAGAGGATCGGCGAGATCACCAGGATCGGCGTCTCGGGTTTCGCGTCGCGGATCGTGTCGAGAAAGCTGTGCGCCGCGGCGATGAAGGCGCGCTCGCGCATGCTGTCGGCGTTGATGACATTGATGCCGAGCTTGAGACTGATCAGATCGAGCGGCGCATCGCGCAGGGCCCGGGCCACCAGGCCGTCCAGATGGCACTGCCCGGCGAAGCCCAGCGAGGTCAGTTCCACGCCGGCGGCGCGGGCGGCGACGGCGGGCCAGGTTTCCGAGGGTCCCGCCGCATCCATGCCGTGGCTGATCGAGCTGCCGTAGTGCGCCCAGCGCCGGCGCGGCGGCGTTGGCGAGCGCCAGACGCGGCCGTCAACCTCCAGCGCGCGCAGCTCCACCGTCGCCGATTGCGGCAGCCAGATTTCCAGCACCTTGTCGCCGGGCTCGAAGCCTTCGAACAGGATCTCGCTGGCCCGGCCGGCTTCGCGGGTCAGGGTGAACGGGGTCGTCGACCCGTCGACGACGAGCGTCGGCCCGCTGGTGGCGAACGCCCGCGCGGCGAGGTCGCCATCGACGTAGAGGTCGAAGGCGGCGGGTTCGCGAGGATCCGGCGCCAGCCGCAAGCCGGTCTCCAGGACGGTCAGCCGCACCCGGCGCGCGTCGGTGGCGAAGCGCAGCCGCACGCCCGAAGGCATGGCCGCCATCAGGGTGAGGGCCGCGTCGGGCGACTGCGCCTCGGCCCAGGCCGGCAGGCGATTGGGGGCGATGCCCGAAGGCGTGCGCCGGATATCCAGGGCGCCGAGGATCTCCACCGCCGGATCGTCCCAGGCGACGATCACGCCGCCGCTCCCACGCGGGCGGCCAAGCGCAGCGCCGGCAGCCAGGCGTCCAGGCCCGGGACCACGCGGCCGACCGTCTTGGCCGCCTCGTCGGCCCGGCGCAGCAGCAGGGCGTCGCGCCAATGGGGCCAGGTCTCGAAGCGCGCCACCTCGTCGGCGCTCATGTCGCCGCCCTGCAGCGCCAGGGTCTCGATGCTCGTGGGGGAGAGCTTGCCGCGATAGGCGGGGTCGGTGGTGACCAGATAGCGCTTGGCGTCGATGTGCAGCCCGACCAGCTGGGCGATGCGCTCCCCCATCAGCGATCCGATGGCCGCCGCGCCGGTCCAGGCGTGGTCGCGGATGTGTCCTCGGCCGTGGCCGATATCGTGCAACAGCCCGGCGAGATGCAGGTCCGTGTCGCCGGGCGACATGGCCTTGAGCTCGGCGGCGCATTGCAGGCCATGGTCGAGTTCGCTGAGACCCTCGGCCTCGTCCGAGGCCGTCACGGCCATCCGTGCCAGCCAGGCCTCCAGCTCGGCGAGATCGGCGAACACGTCGGCCTTGTCGGCTTTACTGGGCATCAGCGGGTCTCCATCCCTGCGGCATCGGCGGCCAGCGGCCAACGCCTCCGCCTTCGGTCAACATTCCGGTCAGGGTGCGGTCGGCGTGAACCGCGCGCCAGGTGAGCAGGGCCTGGGCCTTGGTCAAGGCGACGGCCGGATCGTCGGTGAGGGTGCGCCACGTCGGGTCCCGTTCGAGATCGAAACAGAGCCACGAGCCGTCGCCGAAATGCACATAGGCGTGGGTCTGGTCCCGTCGGACCGAGAGCGTCTGCCGCTCCAGCCGACGATCCCACGGCCAGGGGTGCGGCCCATCGCCGATGCGACCAAAGCGCCAGTCGTATTCCCAATGCGCCGCCTCTCGCCACCACGGCGGCGCCTCGCCGCGCAGGAACGGCGTCAGCGGCGCGCCGTCACACTGGACCGGAACCTCGATCCCCATCGCCTCGCAAAGGGTGGGAAAGATGTCGATGTTCTCGGTGAAGGCCTCGATTCCGGCGCCCCGCACCGTGTCGGCGCGGGGATCGCGGATCAGGCCGAGCACATGGTAGCTTTGTTCGAAGTAGCCGGCCTTCTGCACCAGGCCGTGATCGCACAGCTGTTCGCCATGGTCGGCGGTCACGACAATCAGGGTGTTGTCCCACTGGCCGGACCGCTCGAGCGCCGACCACACCCGGCCGAGCTGAAAATCGACCTCGCTGATCATCCCGTAGTACTGCGCCATCAGGCGGCGCGCCTCGGCGGCTTCCGTCGGCGCGGCCATGAGGGGGTTGCGCAGCAGGCCGTCGTGCAGCCGATGCCTCCGATCCGCCGGGGCGATGGGGGGCGGCATGTCGGCCGGATCGTAGAGCGTGGAAAAATGGCCCGCCGCGGCATAGGGGGGATGCGGCCGCAGATGGCTGAGGTGGGCGAACCAGGGCCCCTCGCGCGTCTCCAGCCAGCCGAGGAACCCGTCGGTGAGGAAGGCGGTCAGGCTGTGCTCGGCCGGCCGTTCGGATTCCTCGGCCAGCGCCGCGAGCGCGGCCTCCGCCGGGGCGTGACCCTTGGCGCGCAGCCATGCCACCCAGCCGCCGAAATCGGTGGATGGGGTATGCAGGCCAACATCGAAGCCGGGCAGCACCTGTTCATACGATTGCAGACGCGGATCGTCCGGACCGGTGGCGACGCGAGGATCGATGGCCTGGTCGGTGTAGCCGAACAGCGTCGGCGCATAGCCGGCCCGGCGCGCGGCGCGGGCGATGTTGTCGTGCCGATCGTCCAGCGGCGCGCCGTTGGCCACCACCCGATGGTTCATCTGGTACATGCCGGTGTAGAGGCTGGCCCGGCCCGGCCCGCAGGGCGCGGACTGGCTGAAGTGGCGGCGCAGGTTAAGCCCGTCATGGGCCAGCCGATCCAGGTTCGGCGTCCGCACGACGGCATGGCCCGAGGCCGCCAGACAGTCGCCGCGGAACTGGTCGAGGGTGATGAGAAGGATGTTCAGCACGGCGCGCCGTGATCGCCTTTCCCCATCGATGGGTCAATCCGATATTGGGTCGGCGGCGCTCGTCGGTCATTGACATTTTGCAACGATTGTCGCAAAATGCAAAACGCAAACCTTTGCGCCGATCGAACAGGACACCGAAGCCAGCCGCCGAAACCCTGCGATACCGCCGTCTTCGCCGGGCCGATAGGAAAACTGAAGTAATTATCGATACTTAAGGGTCGATCGGGAGCAGCATCCCACATGCCATTTTATGCCAAAAGACGCCATCGCACGCCATTTCGACGCCAAAATACGCCAGCCTGAATGCCCGAAATCGCCATTCCCACGCCAAAACACGCCCGCCCAAATGCCCAGACTCGCCGTTTCACGCCTGAGCCTGGCCTCGCCGGGACGCGGCAGCGTCTTGAACATATCTCCCGCTCATCCCCGCAATAATCTGATGGGCTCAACACTCACGGGTGTCCTCGCCTCGCACGGAACGAAAGCTTGCGGTGCGACGCCTCGACGCCTATCGCGGCCAGGCGCGTTGCAGAAGGAGTGTGCGGAATGATCGCCTATTCCACCGTTGGCGTGACCGACATGGACCGGTCCATCGCCTTCTATGATGCGGCGTTCGCGCCGCTCGGCGCGGTGCGCGACACGACCAGCGCGACCTGGACGGGCTATACCCGCCCGGGCGACCGCGGCGCCTTCTTTCTCACCCGGCCCTTCAATCGCCAGGCGGCGAGCGGCGGCAACGGCGCCATGCTGGCGTTTCTGGCCGCCGACCGCGCGGCGGTCGACCAGTTCTTCGCCGCGGCCCTGGCCTACGGCGGCGTCGACGAGGGGCCGCCGGGCGTTCGCGAAGGGATGAACCCGGTGTTCTACGCCGCCTATGTTCGCGACCCAGATGGCAATAAACTCTGCGCGTTCGTGCGAAAGTAGGCCGCCCCTTAACGCGCGGGAAACCGGCGCGGGGCGGAATGCGCGCGCAGCCTCGAAACCTTTAAAGGGCGAACCCATGCGATACATGATTTCCGGCACGACCATGCAGACCGTGGCCGTGCAGCTGAACGCGGGCGAGACCGTCTACAGCCAGACCGCGACGATGGCGTGGATGAGCGCCGGGGTGAACATGCACACCAACACCGGCGGCGGCCTCTTCGCCGGCCTCAAGCGCAGCCTGACCGGCGGCTCGTTCTTCGTCACCGACTTCACGGCGCAGACCGGGACGGCCGAAGTCGCCTTCGCCCCGCGCTTTCCCGGCACGATCATGGCCCGCACCCTGGCGCCGGGCGAATCCCTGGTCTGCCGCAAGGAGACCTTCCTCTGCGCCGAAAAGAGCGTGACCCTGGAGCTGGCCTGGCAGCAGCGCATCGGCGCGGGCTTCTTCGGCGGCGCCGGTTTCATCCTTCAGCGGGTGACGGGGCCGGGCACGGTGTTCCTGGATCTCTCTGGCGAGGTGGTCTCCAAACGCCTGGCGCCGGGCGAGCCGATCTATGTCCACGCCGGCCACGTCGGCGTGCACGAGCCGACCGTGTCCTTCGATATCCAGATGGTCCCCGGTTTCCGCAACATCCTGTTCGGCGGCGAAGGCCTGTTCCTCGCCTGCCTCACAGGACCCGGCGAGATCTGGCTGCAATCGATGCCGATCATGAACCTGGCCGAGGAAATCGCCCGTTATATGCCCGGCGGCGAAAACCAGCAGGGCGGCGGCGCGGGGATCGGCGGCCTGGCCACCGCCGGTGTTGTCGGCGGTCTGCTGGGCGGCCTCTTCGGCGGTGACAACTGAGCCATGACGCCTTGGCGGGCGTGACCTCGACCGATGGCCTGCGCGTCGCGGGGCTTCGGAGCGCGCTGGCGGGGCCCTTCGATCTCGATCTGGAGGGAGGCGCGATCCTGGCGGTGTCGGGTCCGTCCGGCGCCGGAAAGACCTTGTTTCTGCGGCTGCTCGCCGACCTCGACCCCGGGGAGGGCATGGTCGTGCTGAACGGCGAGAACCGGCAGGACATGCCGGCGCCGCTGTGGCGCCGCCGCGCGCCCTATGTCGCCGCCGAGTCCGGGTGGTGGGCGCCGGGGGTGGACGATCACTTCCCCCTGGGCGACCGCGAAAGCGCGCGGGCGATCGCCGGCCGGCTTGGCGTCGCCGAGGCGCTGTTCGGCGGTCCGGTCGCCCGCCTCTCGACCGGCGAGCGGCAGCGACTCGCCCTCACGCGCGCCCTGGCGCTGAATGCGCCGCTGCTGCTGCTGGATGAGCCGACAGGTCCGCTGGATCCCGACTCCACCGCCAAGGTGGAGGCCCTGCTGCTGGAGCGCGCGGCGGCCGGAACGATTGTTGTCCTGGTCACGCATGAAGAGGCCCAGGGGACACGCCTCCACGCCCGGACCCTGCGCATCGCCAACCGGGCGCCGGCATGATTGTCCTTGGCCCCACCGATCTGGCGGTCGCCGCCCTGCTGCTGGTGATGGACGCGGGGGTGTCGCTGGTCCTGCGGCTGGGGCTGCATGGCCGCCTGATCTGGTCGAGCCTGCGCATGGTCGGCCAGCTCGTCGCGGTCGGATTCATTCTGAAGTTCGTCTTCGCCCTGAAAAATCCCTGGGCGACGCTGCTGATCGTTGTGGTGATGGGCGCGATCGCGGCGCGGGAGATCGCGGCCCGGCCGGCCCGGCCGCTGACCGGTCTGCGCGGATTGTCGGTCAGCCTCGTCGCGGTCGTGCTGGCGACCCTCGTCACGGTGGGTCTGGCCCTGACGACGGCGATCCGCCCCCACCCCTGGTACGATCCCCGCTACGCCATCGCCCTGACCGGCATCATCCTGGGCTCGGTCCTGAACGCGGGCAGTCTGACGCTCGACGGCATCACCAGCGGCGCGGCGAGGGAGAAGAACGCGATCGAGGCGCAGCTGGCGCTGGGCGCCACCTACCGCCAGGCGACCACGCCGCTCTTGCGCGAAACACTGCGCCGCGCGCTGCTGCCGATCGTCAACCAGATGTCGGCGGCGGGGGTCATCACCCTGCCCGGCATCATGACCGGCCAGATCATCGCCGGCATGGATCCCATGGAGGCGGTGAAATACCAGATCCTGCTGATGTTTCTTCTCTCCGGGGCCAGCGGCCTGGCGGCCCTAGTGGTGGCCGCTCTGGCGCTGCGCCACCTCACCGACGCGAGGTCGCGGCTGCGCCTGGATCGGTTGCGCTAGGCGATGACGATCAGGCCGGCGTGGCCCGCTCGCCATGTTCCGACACGTCCAGGCCATCCTCGATGGCGATGTCGGACGCGCGCAGGCGCACCGTCGCCTTGACCAGCCAGAGAATGCCCGCCGAGGCCACCGACGACCAGGCGCAGACCGCGGCGACGCCGGCGGCCTGAACCGCGAACTGCCGGGTCATGTCCATGCCCGGAGCGTAGCCAGCGCCGCCGAACAGCGTCGAGGCCAATGGGGCGACGAGCAAGGTCCCCAGGATGCCACCGACGCCGTGGACCGCGAACACGTCCAGGGAATCGTCGATCGCGAACCGGTGCTTGATCAGATCGACAGCGAAGAAGCAGACGATCGCGCCGGCCGCGCCGATGGCGACCCCGCCCATCGGGCCGATGAAGCCGGACGCGGGAGTCACGGTCGCCAGGCCCGCCACCACGCCCGTCACCAGGCCCACCAGGCTGGCGCGGCCGGTGCGGAATCGCTCCAGCAGCGTCCAGACCAGGCCGGCGGTGGAGGCCGACATATGGGTCACCAGCAGGGCCATGGCGGCGTCGCCATTCGCGGCCAGGGCGCTGCCGCCGTTGAAGCCGTACCAGCCGACCCACAGCATCGCGGCGCCGGTCATGGTCATGCCGGGACTGTGCGGTGGGTGCGGGATGCGCGGAAATCCATCACGGGGGCCGATCATCAGGGCGGCCACCAAGGCCGAGGCGCCGGCCGTGGCGTGCACGACCAGACCGCCGGCGAAATCCATCACATGCCGCTGGCCAAGCCAGCCGCCGCCCCACACCCAGTGCGCCACGGGGGCGTAGACCACCAGGAGCCACAGGCCGCTGAACGCCATCACCGCGGCGAAGCGCGTCCGCTCGACATAGGCGCCGACGATCAGGCCCGGTGTGATCACGGCGAAGGTGGTCTGAAACATGAAGAAGGCGGACTCCGGTATGGTCCCGCTCACCGAGCCTCGGCCCACCGAGGCCAGGAACGCCTTCCCCAGGCCGCCGATCAGCGGCGCGGCGCCGTCAAAAGCCAGGCTGTAGCCGACCGCCAGCCAGAGCACCGAGGCCAGGCAGGCAATGCCCGTGCAGTGCATCATCACCGAAAGCACGTTCTTCATCCGCACCAGGCCGCCGTAAAAGAGGGCCAGGCCTGGTAGGGTCATGAACAAGACGAGCGCTGTCGCGGCCAGCACCCACGCGGTGTCTCCCGAGTTGATCGCCGCAGGCGCCATCCCGTGTCTCCTCTTATGCTTCAGACGGTCTGACGCCGGTCTTTCGCCCGTTGGCTACAGACGAACGGGAGCCCGTTCAAGGCGAGCTTCGCCGCGCCGGCCTTGCCGCCGGATCGCCGCGCCCGCTACTTAGACGGCGCGCAGAGGGGAAACACTCGCAATGCCCGTGACCGTAGCCAGCTTCACGACGCGATCCGGCCTGAAGATCGCCGCCGATGTCGTCGGCGAGCCGCGGCGCGGATCGGTGATTCTGGCGCACGGCGGCGGCCAGACCCGGCACTCCTGGCAATCCACCGCCGAACGGTTGGCGGAACGGGGGTGGAAGGCGGTGTCGCTGGACCTGCGCGGCCACGGCGAAAGCGGCTGGGATCCCGAGGGCGACTATGAGATGCACGCCTTCGCCCGCGACGTGATCGACGTCGCCGCCACCCTGCCCGGTCGCCCGGCTCTGATCGGGGCCTCGCTCGGCGGCCTCGCCGGCCTGACCGCCGAAGCCATTGAGGCGCCGGGCGTTTTCTCGAGCCTCACCCTGGTCGACATCATCCCGCTCACCGACACCGAGGGGTCCAGCAAGATCACCGGCTTCATGGCCGCCAACGCCGAGCACGGGTTCGCCAGCCTGGAGGAGGCGGCCGATGTCATCGCCGCCTATCTGCCGCACCGCAAGCGGCCGAAAGACCTGTCCGGCCTGAACAAGAATCTGCGCCTGGGCGAGGACGGCCGCTATCGCTGGCACTGGGATCCCAACTTTCTGCGCATGATGCGTCCCGACCGCCCCCGGGTGAACCGGGCCGATCTCGCCGTCGCCGCGCGCGGGATCGAGATCCCGGTCCACCTGATTCGCGGTCGGATGAGCGAGCTCGTCTCACAGGAGGCGGGTCAGGCCTTCATCGCCACGCTCAAGCACGGCTCTTTCACCGATGTCGCCGACGCCGGACACATGGTGGCCGGGGATCGCAACGACGTTTTCTTCGACGCCGTGTGCGATTTCCTGGATCGACAGAGCGGCCCCAATCGGCGTTAAGGTCCGGCAATGGCCGCGAAGACGCGGCCCACGGGGAGATCTGACATGACGTTTCGCATAATCGCCGCGGCCGCCGGGGCCGGGGCGCTGGCGCTCTCGCTAACCGCGGTCGCGCAGGACGCGCCGCAGCACATCCGCGGCAAGCTCACCGAGGTGAGCGCGGACCACGTGGTGGTCAAGACCCGCACCGGCCTGATGATGACCATCGTCACCCCGCCTAAGCTGTCTGTCTCGAAGATGAAGAAGGTCGACATGACCGCCATCGTCCCAGGCAGTTTCATCGGCACGACCACGGTCGAGCTGCCCGACGGCACGGGGCGCTCGCTCGAGGTTCACGTCTTTCCGCCCGGCGTGAAGATGGGCGCCGGCCACTATCCCTGGGATCTGAAGCCCAATTCGATGATGACCAACGGCGATGTCGGCAAGGTGGTGAACGGGGCCAAAGGCCGCACCATCGAGGTCTCCTATCCGGGCGGATCGCACACGGTGCTCGTGCCGCCCAAGGCGATCGTCGTCGAAACCGTCCCCGCCGACCTTGCGGCGCTGAAGCGCGGCGCATCGGTCTTCTTCATCGCCGCCAAGCGTCCTGACGGATCGCTCCTCGGCCTCGGCGCCCTGGTGGGCGAGAAGGGCGCGCCGCCGCCGATGTAGGGCGTTCAGCCCGGCCTGACGCGCAGGATCATCGACTGGCTGCCGCTGGCCATCAGGCGGCCGTCCTGGGCGAACAGGCGGATCGAGCCATGCGCGAAGCCGCGCGCGGCGCCGAAGATGGCGACTTCGCACAGAACCCACTCGGTCGGCACGATCGAGAGGAACCGGATCGTATTGTCCAGGCTGCTGCCGCCGGCGTTGAGACCCAGCGCGTGACCGACGCCCGAGGGCACATGATCGGCCATGATCGCCAGCATGGCCGCGTCGATCGGTTGGCCGTCGCTGGGCCGGATCCAGAGCAGGAGCCGGCCATCGGCGCTTGGGCCGTCGGGGTTGGACGCGCGCTCCATGGCGCCCTGGGCGACGCGGACGTCGATGCGGCTGTGCAGATCCCCTTTCTGTTCACGCCATCGGCCGGTCTCCGGACAGTCCTCCGGCGCCGCAACGGTCGGCGCGGTCACCCACTGGTGATCCAGAGCGCCGGGCTTTTCGCCGAGGGCGGCGTTTACCGTCAGGATTTCGGTCTCGCCCACATGCGCCACCACCCGCGCCTGGCTCGTGTTCCTGCCCATCACCGGCGTGCGCACATCGAAGTCGACCACCGATGGCGGCCGCGCGTGCGACAGGTATTGCGCCGCGGCCCAGACGACCGGCCGCCCGCAGGCGCCTTCGAGCGCGCGGATCGCGCAGGCCAGGCCGACCCCGCCGAACATGAAGCTGTGACCGGGGGGGCCGACGCACAGACCCTCGTGCAGGGGCAGGTACCAACGGTGCGGATTGTGCGTCGCCTTCAGATCGAAGAAGGGTGAGGTCATGAGGGAATCGAACCTTTCTGGAGGCGCGCCTATAGCAGAGACGGCCGCTGCCGCGAGCCCGCGATCGCCAGCGACGGATATCGGCGCGCGGCTGGACGCCCTGCCCTCGGCGGCGGCCTGGCGGCTGATCGCACTGGTTTCGCTTGGCGGGTGTTTCGAATTCTATGATCTGATGATGACCGGCTACATCTCGCCGGCGCTGGTCAAGGCTGGCGTGTTCCATGTCGGCAAGGCGGGTCTGCTCGCCCAGAGCGATCAGGCCACCTTCGCGGCGTCGACGTTTCTGGGGCTGTTTATCGGCACGATCGGACTGGGGCGGGTGGCCGACCGGTTCGGCCGCCGCGCGATCTTCACCGCCTCGCTCATCTGGTACGCCGTCGCCACCTTGCTCATGGCCAGCGCTCATGGCGCGCTCGACCTCATGCTTTGGCGCCTGGTCTCGGGGATAGGCATCGGCGTCGAACTGGTGACGATCGACGCCTATGTCTCGGAGATCGCCCCCGCGCGGCTGCGCGGCCGAGCCTTCGCGGTC
>Ga0209698_10002281_pt1 | contig 21851 bp, 17 predicted proteins | sample LitLauG_LLR_2012_FD_187203 | JGI IMG/M metagenome (GOLD analysis project Ga0209698, IMG submission 187203) | Freshwater sediment microbial communities from Pennsylvania, USA - Little Laurel Run_MetaG_LLR_2012 (SPAdes) (version 2) | ecosystem: Environmental > Aquatic > Freshwater > Creek >...
CCCGCTAAGGTTCAGCCAGGCATCCCTGCACACCCCGTGCCGCTGCCGCCGCTGCCGCCATTGCCCCGAAACGGACCGCTTGCAGCTTTCGACGAGCTCACGGGAACCACGTCCACGCTGACGCCGGGTCCCGGTGGGCCCCAGACCCGGATCGAGGTGACCGAATTGCATGTGGATGATCCGGAACTCGGGAAGATGCACACGGTATTTCTCGAGCCCGGCAAGCTTGATGGTCTATCGCTGCCGCGAACCGCTGCCGTTGAAACGGCCGTTACCGCGCCGCTGCCCATGGCCGGACAGGCGCCGCCAGCCAAGGCTGAAGCGCCGGTCGCGCTCTCCGCCTTTGCACCGCAGCTGCCGATTTCCAGCCTGCCGCCGCCCTCGCCCACCGTGGTTGCGCCGGAACATCGCCACGGCGCGTTCACTTTCGACGAAGGCCCTTATACGCAGACGCCAACGTTACTGGTCCTGGATCTGGACCTCACGACGCGTGCATTGCCGCCCGAAACGGCGGAGATCGCCAAATTCGCGGAAGCCGCGCAAAAGCTCAAGGATGCCAAGAACGGGGATGGGTCCCTTGCGCCCGCCGCGGCGGAGGTACGCAAGGCGCACAAGAACGGCCATTGAGGGCGGCCGGGCCCGGCAGCCGTGCCGGGCCGGGGATCAGACGGCGGAGTCGCCGGTTTCGCCGGTGCGGATGCGGATCACCTGCTCGATAGGCCGAATGAAGATCTTTCCGTCGCCGATCTTGCCGGTGCGTGCCGCGCGGGTGATGGAATCGATGGCCCTGTCGACCAGTTCGTCGGAGACCACGGCTTCTATCTTTATCTTGGGCAGGAAATCGACCACGTACTCGGCGCCCCGGTACAGTTCGGTGTGCCCTTTCTGGCGGCCGAAGCCCTTGACGTCGGTTACCGTAAGACCCGATACGCCCACCTCGGCAAGCGCCTCCCGGACTTCATCGAGCTTGAAGGGTTTGATGATTGCGGTGACTAGTTTCACGATGCTCTCCCGGCGAACAGTTTCATCTTACCGAACCACAGCATACCTATGTAACACAGCGGACCCTGGCGCGAGGGAAATTTCGTCTTCGCGGAACCGGTTCGTGATGGGATAGCGCCAATCGCGCCCGAAGGCGCGGTGGGTGACGCGTATGCCCACGGGCGCCTGGCGGCGCTTGTATTCGCTCATGCGGATCATCCGGACGATGCGCCGCACCTCGCCCTCCGGATACCCTTCGGCCACCATCTGGGCCAGGCTGGCGTCGTGCTCCATGTATTGCTCAATCACCGCATCGAGCAGATCATAGGGCGGCAGGCTGTCCTGGTCGGTTTGGTTGGCACGCAGTTCGGCGCTGGGCGGGCGATCCAGGATGCGATCCGGAATTACCGGCGAAATCGCATTGCGGTAGCGCGACAGGCGGTACACCAGGGTCTTGGTGAGGTCCTTGATGACGGCGAAGCCGCCGGCCATGTCGCCGTACAGCGTGCAGTAGCCCACCGCCATTTCACTCTTGTTGCCGGTGGTGAGGACGATGGCGCCCGTCTTGTTCGACAGCGCCATCAACAGCGTGCCGCGTGCACGCGCCTGGATGTTTTCCTCGGTGGTATCCCAGGCCAGCCCGGCGAACTGGGGCGCCAACGCGGCAACGAACGCCTCAAAGGGGCCGTTGATGGGGATTTCGTCATACCGCACCCCAAGCCGCGCAGCCATTTCACGCGCGTCGGCCAGCGAGATATCGGCAGTGAAGGGCGAGGGCATCATCACCGCACGAACCCGTTGCGGACCCAGCGCATCGTGCGCCAGTGCCAGAGTGAGCGCGGAATCGACGCCGCCGCTCAGGCCGATGAGCGCGCCGGGGAAACCGTTCTTGTCCACGTAGTCGCGCAGGCCCACCTTGAGGGCCTCGTAGGCCTGTGCCTCGATGGCAGCCGGGGCCGTGCAGGCGCCCGGTTGCGGAACGCCATCGATGAAGTCGACGAAAAGCAGGTGCTCGACAAACTCCGGCGCCATCGCGACAAGTGCGCCGCCGGCATCGAGCGCGAAGGAACCGCCGTCGAAAACGAGTTCGTCCTGGCCACCCACCAGATTGGCGTACACGAGCGCGAGGCCGGCCTGCGACACATTGGCCCGCATGACTTCGAGGCGCTGGTTTTGCTTGTCCAGGTGAAAGGGCGATCCATTGGGCACCAGCAGGACCTGGGCGCCGGCGGCCGCCGCGCATTGCGGCGCGTACGGGAACCACGTGTCTTCGCAGATATTGATGCCGAATCGCGTGCCGCGAACCTCGAATACAAAGGGGCGATTGTCGGGGCGGAAATAGCGCTGCTCGTCGAAGACGTCGTAATTGGGAAGGTCGTGCTTGCAATAGGTGCCGATGACCACGCCGCGCGACAGCACGCTTGCCGCATTGAAGCGCTGGCCTTCGCGGGCCAGCGGGTGGCCCACCACCACGCGCAGGCCGGTAAAGGGCGCCAGCGACCGGGCCAGATCCGCCAGCGCCGCGTCGGCGGCCTGGAAGAACGATGCGCGCAGCAGCAGGTCCTCGGGCGGATAGCCCGAGATCGACAGTTCCGGGGTGAGCAGCAGTTCTGCTCCCGCCTGCGCCGCGGCGGCAGCGGCCGATACGATGCGCTGCGCGTTGCCGGCGAAATCGCCCACCGTGCAGTTGATCTGCGCGATGGCCACCCGCAATGCAGATTCCGGTGGCAAATGCACGGCGCCGCCTGGCGCTTCGGCGGGGCGCGGGATCAAAACGCCGGCTTCACCACGGCCGCTTCATAGCGAGCGACGGCCGCGACGATTTCCGCGCGGGCGTCCTGCGCGCCCTTCCAGCCAACGATCTTGACCCATTTGCCGGCCTCCAGATCCTTGTAGTGCTCGAAGAAATGCTGGATCTGCGCCAGGCGCTCCGGAGCGATATCGGAAGGCGACTTCCAGTGCCGGTACCAGGGCAGCACCTTGTCGATGGGAACGGCCAGGAGCTTGGCATCACCGCCGCCGTCGTCTTCCATGGCCAGCAGGCCGAGCGCACGGGATCGCACCACCACGCCCTGCTGCAGGGGAAATGGCGTGATCACCAGGACATCGATGGGATCGCCATCTTCGCCCAGGGTATGGGGGATGTAGCCATAATTGCAGGGGTAGTGCATCGCCGTGCCAATGAAGCGGTCGACGAACAGCGCGCCCGTTTCCTTGTCCACCTCATACTTGACGGGGTCGGCGTTCATCGGGATTTCGATGACGACGTTGAATTCTTCCGGCGCGGCCTTGCCTGCGCCTACCTTGCTCAAACCCATGGGCAACCTTCCTGAATTTTCCGGGCTGCGTCGGCAGCGCAGGGACCGGGATCCGGGATTGTAACGGGAGGCACTGGGCCTAGAGGCTGGGCTCCCGCCGGAACCAGCGCGGCCGCGCCAGCGCGGGCTGCGCATTGCGCTCGGCCAGCCCCAGTGCGGCATCGCGAAAACACCGGGCCGCCGCGGCTGCATCGCCCATCGCTTCGGCCATCTCGCCCAGCGCGAGCGCGGTATCGGGATCGGCCTGCACCCGCTGGCTCTCCTCGAGATAATTGCCCGCCTTGCCCCAGAGCCCGGCCCGCAGGCAGATTCGGCCCAGGCAGCGCAGTGCAGCGGCCGTACGCCCATGCTGCTGCATCCAAGCCTCAACCTGCACAATGGCCGCGGACACGTTGACATCGACGCAGCGCGCGTATTCATCGAGCAGCCGCTCGCTCCATTGCGCCTTGAGGGAATGCTCCAGGGCGCGCGCCGCGTCGTTGCCGCGGCCCAGGCGGTTGAAGCACTCTGCCGCTTCCAGCGCCAGTTCCGGAGCGGCGCGATCGCCGGCGGGTATGGCATTCCACACGCGGATCAGGGTCGCCAGGTCCGCCGCACTCTCGCGCAGCTGGCCGCGGTAGGCAAGCACCTTGTAGGCCAGCGAGGCCGGCGCCGGCAGGCCGCGGTGCTTGTCGAGCACCCGCACGATCCGGATGGCGTCATCCCAGTGGCTCGACTGCAGGTGCGCCACCAGTGCAATGCGCATGGCATGTATGTGGCGGGCGCCGGTTTCGTGCAACTGCTCGATGACGCGCAGCGCACGGGCGTTGTCGCGCTGCTCCGACCACATTTCGGCGCTCAGCACCAGCCGCGCCGTGGTCAGTTCCGCGTCGGGCTCGGCGCGCTCCAGCCACTGCTCACGGCGCTGGTACTCCTGCATGCGATGGGCGGCGCGGGCACCCACCAGGGCGGCGAGCGCCGCCACCGGCGGCACCGACTGGGCACGCTGGGCGGCCCGCTCCGCGCGCGCGAACCGCCCTTCGAAAAGCGCCTTGAGCGCTTCGCGCAGGCCGCGCAGCGCGCCCAGTTCGGAGCGGCGCTCACGGTAGGCGCGCACCCGCTCGGGAAAATCGCGCAGTCGCTGGTAGATGCGGCCCATCCGGAAAATCAGCCAGGCGGCGAGCAATGCGATGAGGATGAAGAAATTAAGGGAGAAGTCGACCCGCCAGGGCGGGGCGATGGCGACGACCGAGCCCTGGTTGTTCTGCAGCAGGACCGCGATGGCGGCGGCCGCGAGCGCCAGCCACAAGGCCCACAACAGCGTCTTCATGACGCGCCTGCCCGGCCGTCGCCGCTGGCCCGCGCCGCACGCACGGCGGCCAGCGTTTCGTCGAGCGTTACCGAGGCAGCCGGCGCCGCGGCGGCGGCCGCGGACCGCAGTTGCACCCGCGCGGCGGCCACTTCCGGCTCGTTGGGATCGAAGTAGTGCGCCAGCAGCATATCGAGCGCACCGGCCTCGGCACGCACGGTCCGCTCGTCGCGAGCGAGGATTGCCTGGCGCAGGTCAAGGACCCCGAGGCGAAAGCGATCGCGCAGAAGCTGTCGCTGCGCCGGCGCCAGCAGCAGTGCGTCAGGCGTATCGATTTCGCGGATGCGCATGAAATCGCCAAACTCACGGGCCAGCCAAGCGCGCACGCGCGCGCCCACCGTCTCGACTACCGCCTGCGCGCGTGGCGCGGCCGCAGGCGGCGCCAGTGGCGGGGCCGGCATGTTGCCGGTTGCCGTCGTGTTGCCGGTGGCGGTCGTGTTGCCGGCCGCCGCGGCCGGCGCCGAACCCGGGACAGCCTCGGCAGCGGGATTGAGTCGGGCGGGCTGCGCCGACATGTGCGCGGCATCGGAGCTGGCATGCCAATGGTCGACTGCGGTCAGCAGGGGATCGAGCCGCGCAACCACGGCACCGCGATCGATATCGGGTGCTGCGCGTAGCCGCGCAAGATCGTGCCGAAGCGCGGTCTGCACCCGCAGCGCTCCGGGGCTGGCCAGCCGGGAGAGCCGCGCGTCGATGGCCGTGGCCGCGTCGATGGCCGCCTGGGGCGCCAGGCCCAGCCGCAACTGCAGCTGGACCTGCTCGAGCACCCGTTCGATGTCCAGCATGGCCAGTTGTTCGCGCAGGCGCCGCATGTCGGCGGGCGCAACCGCCGTGCCGCCGGCGCCAAGCTCGCCGTCGCCCTGGGCCTGGTTCCATTGGCGCTCGAGCGCGCCCAGGCGCTGCTCGCGTTCGGCGCCGTGCTGATCACGCAGCAGGTCATCGGCGCGCACCTGGTCCAGGCGGCTGGTCATTTCATCCGTCCGGTGCAGCAGCGTGACACCCAGCACCAGGGCAACGCCGGCGAGCAGCAGCGCCAGGATGGCAATGGGAAGGCTGGCCCTGGAGCCGCGGCGGCGCTCCGGTCCGACCGGCGGCGCGGCGGGGGCGGAAACCATGGCGTCGCTGGTGGGTGCGGTGGTGGCCGCCGTCGTTTCGCTCATGATCGGCACTATGCTACGGAATCGGGGCCGGCCCCGCTTGCCATGGGCATGGACGCGGGAATTCCCGCCCGGGCACCGGCAGCGAGAGCAGCAAGCAGTGCACCGGCCTCGGCCTCGCAACGGCGCACATCGCGCCATCCGGCGGCGCTTGCCGCCAGCGCGATGCGTTCGTGAACGCACAGGGCCAGGGAACCCGGCAGCTCGGGCCCCAGGCGTTCACGCTGCAGTGCGCGGGTCAACACGTCCACCGCCTCGGTGCTGCTGAAGAGCACGGCCGGGCCCTGCAGCGCGCCGGGCGCTCCTGCCAGCGCCGCGCGCACGCCAGCCCAATCGCTTGCGTGCGGCTCATGGACGACACGCCGGTAGGCTTCAAGCTCTTCAACCTGCGCTCCTGCCTGGCGCAGCTGCTGGCCCAGCCACGCCCGTCCCGACTGCGCCCGGACGATCAGCACATTTCGGGGCCGCGCCGGCAGAGATGCGAGCACGGGCCAGAGCGCTTCGACACCGCCTTCTGCGGCATCGGATCCCGGCGGACCGATGACCCTAGCGTCCTCGCCCAGGGGCAATTCAGCACGCGCGGCACGCAGGCTTGCTCCACCCACTGCGGCGACGCACGTCCCCGCGGGCCACGTTTGGCCCGCCAGGACCTCGGCGACCGCGCGCACCGCCGCAGGGCTGACGAAGACCACCAGGTCGAAACCGTGCAGCCGGGCAAGGGCGTCGCGAACCCGCTGGGGTTCGGACGGGGGCAAAAGGTCGAATGCCGGCCACCACAGGGCCGCCTGCCCCAGCGCACCGAGGCCCGCCGTCAGGCGCTGGCCGGCTTCGCCCGGCCGGGTGATGAGCACCACCACGCTATCCGCCAGCGATCAGGCGTTCCACACCGCGGGACTTTAGGGTCTGGACCGCGCGCAAACCGATATCCTCGGCGTGGGCAACCGGCCCTTCTTCCTGTACGTCGAGCATTTCACCGCGGCTGGCGCTGCCGGCCCAGGCGCGCAGGATGAGCCGGTCGGCCTCGATGCGCGCGTACGCCGCAAGCGGAAACTCGCAGCTGCCACCCAGGCCGCGCGAAACCGCCCGCTCGGCGCTGACGATGGCGCGGGTCGGCGCGTGCTCAAGATGCGCCAGTTGCACCAGTATGGCCGTGTCGCCGGCACGCGTCTCGATACCGAGTGCGCCCTGCCCCGGCGCCGGCAGGAAGACATCGGGCGGCAGGATCTGCGCGATGCGATCGGCCATGCCCAGCCGCTGCAATCCTGCCGCCGCCATGACCAGCGCATCGAAATCGCCGCGATCGAGCTTGGACAGCCGCGTGCCAACATTGCCGCGCACCGAACCGATGAGCAGGTGCGGAAACCGCGCCCGCAGCGTCATCTCGCGGCGCAGGCTCGAGGTGCCCACCCGCGCACCCGGCGGCATATCGTCAAGCGTGCGGTAACGGGAACTGACGAGGCAGTCGCGCGGGTCGGCGCGCTCCATCACCACCGCCAGGCAGAATTCGGGCGCCAGGACCATCGGGACGTCCTTGAGCGAATGAACGGCCAGATCGGCGCGGCCATCTTGCAATGCAATTTCCAGCTCCTTGACGAACAGCCCCTTGCCACCGACCTTGGAGAGCGAGCGATCGAGGATTTCGTCACCGCGCGTACTCATCTGCAGCAGTTCGACGGGACGCGCAGGATCGGCCGCCAGAAGCAGGTCGCGCACGTGGTAGGCCTGCCACAGCGCCAGCGGGCTGGCGCGGGTGGCAATTCGTATGTTCGCGGGAGATGTGCTCATAGGAGGGGTAGTTTAGCAAGCGCAACTGCGCCGCCACGCCGCTAGAAGCGCGCCATCGCCTTTACCGCCGGCCACTGGCGCCGGCTGATGGGCAGGCGCTCGTCCAGGTCGCGCAGCAGGATCTCCCAATGGCCCTCCGGCGCCTCGCCCTCACCCTCGGGACGGGCCTTTACCCGCTGGAACCCGGCGATGTACGCACGCGCGACCAGCGCATTGCGGTGGATGCGCACGAAACGATCGCCGAACTCTCCCTCGAGCGCCGTCAGCGATTCCTCGGTCAGGTACTCGCGCGCCACCGTACGGATCGTGACGTATTTGAGCTCGGCACGCAGGTACACGATATCGAGCACGGGAACCAGGACCAGCCGGCCACGTTCCGCCACGCCGATCTGGGTTCGCGCGCTTCCCAGTTCACGCGCCAGTTCCTCCAGCCTGGGTTCGCGTGCGCCGACACGCCCCGCCCGTTGCAGAGCCGCGAGCAAGCGCTCGGCGCGCACCGGCTTGAGCAGATAGTCGACGGCCTGCACCTCGAACGCCTTGAGGGCGTGCTCGTCGAACGCCGTGACGAATATCACGGCTGGTGGCGTCTCGAGCTGGGCGAGGTGGCGCGCCACTTCGATACCGTTCATGTCGGGCATGGATATGTCGAGCAGGACAACGTCCGGCTTGAGGCGCGCTGCCGCTTCCAGGCCTGCGACGCCGCCGTCGGCCAGGCCGACCACGGCCAGCGGCAATTGCGCGGCGCAGTCTCCGAGGAGCTGCGCCATTCGCGACCGCGCCGGAGGCTCGTCGTCCACCACCAGGATCCTGAGCATGCTGCCTCCCTTTTCCGCCGCGCTGGGCGCCGCCGCGGTGCGCCTGGCGCGCACTCAGCCGGCCGGCTTGGCCTCTACCGGCACCGTCAACGTCAACTCGAAGCGCTCGCGCCGCACCTGTGTCTCCAGGCTGGCTTCCAGATCGTATATCAGCGCAAGGCGGCCCCGGATGTTGTTCAGTCCGATCTGGTTGCCTTCGCGCTGCACGGGCTCGCGGGCGATCGGATTGCTGACGTAGATCTCGAGCTTGAATCCCTGCTGGCGCACCCGCACCTCGATGTCGCAGGTGCCCGCCAGCCGCTCGGCGCCATAGCGCACGGCATTCTCGATGATCGGCTGCAGCAGCAGCTGCGGTACGCGCGCGCGCGGGTGCACGGCGCCGATGTTCCACTGGATCCGGAGGCGGTCGCCCAGGCGGGTCTGCTCGATCTCGACGTAGCGGCGGCAAAGATCGAGTTCCTGCTCCAGCGGCACCAGGCGCTTGACGTCGCCCATCACGGCGCGGAACAGCTCGGCGACGCTTTCCAGCATGCGCTCGGCGCGCGGCGGATCCTCGCGGATCACGGCCAGCACGGCGTTGAGGCTGTTGAAGAAGAAATGCGGGCGGATGCGCGACTGCAGGGCCTGGAACTTTGCCTCGTCGATGGCAGGCGAGTAGGCGCGGGCGCGCAGTTCCAGGTAATGCTGGGCCAGCGCCCCGCCCAGCAGCCCCAGGCCGCCGGCCACCAGGTCGGGGCGTGGGCCAAAGGCCACGCCGGCGCCGGGTCCTACGGTAAGGCGGTTAATGAGAACTGCGGCAAGCGCCGGCACCATCCAGGCCAGAACGCGCTGTGACGCGGGGCGCCCGCGCAGGCCCAGTCGCCGCAACAGGCACCAGGCCAGCAATGTCACCAGGGTCGTGGGCTCGACCACGGCGGCCATGTCGAGGAACGCCGCCGAATACTGCTGGGCCGCCGGCCCCGCATCGGATGCGCGCGCCCCAAGCGCCGCCACGGCCAGCGCGATATTGACGCCCACGCCGACGCGCAGAACCGTACCGGCATTGCAGCCGTCAGGAATATAGGGGTGGGTCTCGGGCACGGAAGGAGATTATCCATGGTTTGCCGGGATAACCCACGGGCACGCAGGGGCACGCGCTAGAATTTAAAGATGACCACACAACCCAAGGCGCCGGAGGTGCCCGCACCCGCTGCCGCCGCCTCGCCCGCCGGCAGCAGCAGTTCCCTCCACGCCAAGCACGATGCCTGGTCCGGTCGGTTCTCCGAACCGGTAGCCGAATTCGTGCTTCGATACACGGCAAGCGTCGGCTTCGACCAGCGCCTTGCGCTGCATGACATTGCCGGCTCGCGCGCCCATGCGGCCATGCTGGGTGAAGCAGGAGTGATCAGCGCAGACGACGTCGCCGCAATCGAGTCCGGACTCGATCAGGTCCGAAGCGAAATCGAGAGCGGCCGATTCCAGTGGCGGCTCGATCTCGAGGACGTGCATCTCAACATCGAAGCGCGGCTCACCGAACTCGTGGGAGAGGCGGGCAAACGCCTGCACACGGGGCGCTCGCGCAATGACCAGGTCGCCACCGACGTACGACTTTTCCTGCGCGGAGAGATCGACCGCAGCCTTCACCAATTGCGCCGGCTGCAGGCTGCGCTCGTAGAACTGGCGGCGTGCCATGAGCAAACCATCATGCCCGGCTTCACCCACCTGCAGGTGGCCCAGCCGGTCGTGTTCGGGCACCACCTGCTGGCCTATGTCGAGATGCTCGAGCGCGACGCAGAACGCCTCGCGCAGGCGCGCGCGCGCGCCAACCGCCTGCCACTGGGCGCCGCCGCGCTGGCCGGAACCACCTATGCGATAGACCGCGAGTCGGTGGCCCGTCGCCTGGGATTCGACGGCGTCTGCCGCAATTCGATGGATGCCGTATCCGACCGGGACTTCGCCATCGAATTCTGCTCGGCTGCCGCGCTGACGATGGTGCACCTGTCGCGCTTTGCCGAGGAACTTGTACTGTGGGTCAGCCCGCGCTTCGGATTCGTCGATCTGCCCGACCGCTTTACCACCGGATCGTCGATCATGCCGCAGAAGCGCAATCCCGACGTGCCGGAACTGGCCCGTGGAAAGGCCGGCCGGGTCGTGGGCAGCCTCGTCGCCCTGCTCATGATCGTCAAGGGTCAGCCGCTGGCCTACAACAAGGACAACCAGGAAGACAAGGAGCCCGTGTTCGACGCCGCCGACACGCTGCGCGACACGCTGCACGCCTTCGCCGAACTCGTGCCGGGAATCATCGTGCACCCCGCCGCGATGCGCGCGGCGGCGCAGCAGGGTTTTGCCACGGCCACGGACCTGGCCGATTACCTCGTACGCCGCGGCATGGCGTTTCGCGACGCCCACGAAGCCGTGGGCCGGGCAGTGCGGCGAGCAGCCGAGCGCGGGTGCGAACTCGAAGCCCTGCCGCTGGATGAATTGCGCAGCTTCGCGCCCGGCATCGACGTCGGCGCGGACGTGCTGGCCGCAATCACCCTGGAGGGATCGGTGGCTGCGCGCAACCATGTCGGCGGAACGGCACCTGCGCAGGTGGCAAGGCAGATCGCCTTCTGGCGCGAGCGGCTTTCATCCCCTCTCCCGCCTGCGGGAGAGGGCTAGGGTGAGGGTGATCGTGCGCGTCCTGCGACCACCCTCACCCCGGCCCTCTCCCGCCTGCGGGAGAAGGTGAGAACGGTTCGAATTCGTTGCGCGAATTCGAAAGCGATCAGCTGCCGCCCACCGTCAGGTTGTCGATGAGCACCGACCCGGTATTCCTGCCGCCGCGATTGAGCGTATCGGCGCCCACGGCGACGATGCCGCCAAAGATGCCGCGCAGGTTGCCGGCGATGGTGATCTCTTCCACCGGCTGCGCGATTACGCCGTTTTCCACCCAGAAACCGCTGGCGCCCCGCGAGTAATCACCGTTGACGTAGTCGATGCCCATGCCGATGAGCTCGGTGACCAGCAGGCCGGTGCCCAGCTTGCGCAGCATCTCCTGGAAGGTGTCGCCCGATTGGGTGAGCGAGGAGCGCAGCGTCAGGTTATGGGCGCCGCCGGCATTGCCGGTGGATTTCATGCCCAGCTTTCGCGCCGAATAGCACGACAGGAAGTATCCCTGCAGCAGTCCGCCGGAAACGACATCGCGCGCGTGGCCGCGCACGCCTTCCTCGTCGAAGGGTCCCGAGCCCATTGCACGGCGCAGGAACGGATCTTCGCGCACCGTCACGTGGTCCGGGAAGATCTTCTTGCCCAGGCTGTCGACGAGAAAGGACGCCTTGCGGTAGAGCGCGCCGCCGCTGGCCGCCTGGACAAAGTTGCCCAGCAAACCGCAAGCCACCGGTGCCTCCAGCAGGACCGGGCATTGCCGCGTGCCCAGCTTGCGCGCCTGCAGCCGGGCCAGTGCGCGCTGGGCGGCATAGCGACCCAGGTCCTCGGGCGCGGCCAGGTCCGCCGCTACGCGGGTCGATGAATACCAGTCGTCGCGCTGCATGCCGCCGCGGCCGCGGGCGATGGGAGATACCGATATGGAGTGGCGCGACTGCGGGTAGCCCGCGAGAAAACCGCGCGAATTGGCCAGCACGAACTGGTCGCTGCCGGTATGGACGTTCGCGCCCTCGGAATTGACGATCTGCTTGCTTACGGCAAAGGCCGCGGCTTCGGCCCTTTGCGCAATGGCGATCGCCTGCTCGGAGTCCAGGTTCCAGGGATGGAATAGATCCAGGTCGATGGGTTTTCGCTCGAGTTCGTCCTCGTCGGGCAGCCCCGCCGCGTCGTCGACCGCCGTGTAGCGGGCAATATCGTAGGCGGCCTGCACGGCCTGGCGGATGGCGGGCAGGGCGAAATCCGACGTCGATGAATGGCCACGGCGCTGCCCCAGGTAGACCGTGATCCCCAGTCCCTTGTCGCGGGTGTTTTCTATCGTTTCCACCTGCATCTTGCGCGTGGTGACCGACAGCCCGGTCGACTCGCTGGCCTCGCATACGCAGTCGCTCGCCCCAAGGCTGCGGGCATGGGCGAGAACTTCCAGGGCAAGCTCGCGCAGCCGGCTCTCGGGGATGGAAAAAGGCGAACCCGCAATGGTCATCGGTAGGGGAAGGCGGGCCCGGGCCCGCTCGGCGGAATCTGGAGGACCGCTATCATAGCCGTCGGCGCGGGAATGCCGCGCCCGGGGCGGCGGGACGCCCCGCCGACTCCGCCATCCAACAGGCAACTTCCTTGAACGACAACTCCGGCTCCGCCGACGACCGCCCCAGCAAAAGCCACCTCAAGCGGGAAATGCATGCCCGCCAGGAACTGGGCAGGAAGCTGGTGGACCTGAACAATGCGCAGCTGGCGCGCATGGATCTGTCCGAGGGCCTGCTGGCCGCCATCCATGAAACCCAGCGGATCAGCGGGCACGAAGCCCGGCGCCGGCAGCTGCAGTACGTCGGCAAGCTCATGCGCGACGTCGATTTTGCCGCCTTGCAGTCTGCCTATGACGACCTCATGGGAGCGACCCGCGAATCCGTGGCACTGATGCACCGCTGCGAAAGCCTGCGGGACCGGCTGCTCGAGGATGACGGGGCGCTGGGCGATTTCATCGCGCAGCATCCCGGCATCGACATCCAGTGGTTGCGTGCCAAGGTGCGCGCAGCACGCCTGGAACGCGGCGCCGGGCGGCCGCCGCGACAGGCCCGCGAACTCTATCGATGGCTTTATGCCGAACTCAAGGGCGTGGCGCATGGCCAATCGCGCGAGCTGGCCGACGGCGACGCGCCGCCGGGGCGCGCCGACATCGGCAGTGGCGCGACGGTGCTGGAGGACCCGCTGTGACAGGACCATCGCGCACCAGCCCGGATGAGTTGCTCGTGGGGCTGGTCTCCGTGTCCGACAGGGCCAGCGCCGGCGTCTACCAGGACAAAGGGCTGCCGGAACTGCAGCGTTGGCTGGGGCGGGCGCTGCACACCCCATGGCGCAGCTTCGAGCGGCTGGTCCCCGATGAAAGGCCGGCAATCGAGGGCGCCCTGCGTGAACTGGTGGACACCTGCGGTTGCGATCTCGTACTCACGACCGGCGGCACCGGGCCGGCGCGGCGCGACGTAACCCCCGAAGCTACCCTGGCCGTTGCCACCCGCGAAATGCCCGGCTTTGGCGAGCAGATGCGGCGCATATCGCTGTCCTTCGTCCCCACGGCAATCCTGTCGCGGCAGGTTGGCGTGCTGCGGGAGCTCGCGCGCGACGGAATGGACCACGCGGCGCTCATCCTGAATCTTCCCGGCCAACCCAAGGCCATCGCCGAAACACTTGAAGGCCTGCGCGACGAGCAGGGAAAGATCGTGGTGCCGGGCATATTTGCCGCCGTACCGTACTGCATACAGCTGCTGGGCGGGCCCTACGTGGAAACGCACCCGGACGTGGTGGTGGCGCACCGGCCAAGGACCGCGATTCGAAGTTCCTGAGGTCGGCGGCTTTGCCGCCGGCGCTGTTTCCCGCGCTTCCTCACACGTGCCCGCTCCCGTAGCGCGCGGGAGGAGCAGTCCCCCAGCGCGACGGGAGAAGCTTAGGGGTCTACGCCGCCCGGCCGACGCCCGCAGCAGGCGCCGCGTCGCTCGCCAGGTCCACCATCGGCGCAAAGACCGCCTGATTGCCGCCGGCGGTCTTGGCCTCGTACATGGCGCGGTCGGCAAGGCTGAGCAGCCAGGACGGCTCGCGGCCCTGCTCGCTCGCCAGGGCGATGCCCACGCTAGCGGAAAGCAGCTCATCGTGGCGGCCGGCAACCCGTACGGTGCGCGAAAGTTCATCGAGTATGCGCTGCGTGATCGCTTCGATGTCGCGGCGGGTTCCCGCATCCGGGATCAGCAGGGCGAACTCATCGCCGCCGTACCGGGCCACGGTGTCCTGGGGACGCACCACCCGCTGCAGGCGGCGCGCCATTTCCTGCAGGACTTCGTCGCCCGCCTGGTGGCCGAAGCGGTCGTTGATCTGCTTGAACCGGTCCAGATCGATCACCACGATGGCGCAGCCGGAATTGCGCAGCGCGCTCGTGGCCAGCGCGGCGCGGGCACGTTCGGCAAACAGGCGCCGGTTGGCCAGCCCCGTAAGTTCGTCGTGGCGCGCATCGAACAGGGCGTGGGCTTCGCGTCGCCGTATCGAGTCGATATCGGCAAGGGCGGCCACGTACTCGCCCTGATCGATGGATCGCAGCGTCAGCTGGCACCAGACCGTGTGATCGTCGTCGCCCTCGGCCAGCGAGCGGCGCAGCTTGATCTCGCGCACGACGGCCTGGTCGGACAGCGCGGCGCGGTCGGCGGCCGCCATCGCCGCCGACCACTCCGCGTGATCGGCGAAGATTTCAACGATGCGCATGCCCTGCAATTCGCTGGCCGTGCGCTGCAGCAGCTGCAGGAAGGCTTCGTTGCAGCGGGAAACCGCCCCATCGCGCAATACCGCCAGTGCCTGGCCTGCGGAGTCGAGCACCGTGCGCTCCACACGCAGCGCCTCGGCGAGGCTGGCCTCGCGCTGCTTGAGCGTGGTCAGGTCGACCATCATGCCCACTGCGCCTGCAAAGGCGCCGTTGTTGCCCGAAAGGGCCACGGCACTGACGGACACCACGATGTGCCGGCCGTCCTTGGTGACATGCGACATCTCGACGTCCCGCATGACCCGGCCGTCGCGCAGGGCCACCAGGGCGCGCCGCGCGGCGGTCTGGTCGGCCGCCGGATTGAGCAGCACGCCCATGGAGATGCCGACCAGGTCGTCTACTGCGTAGCCATAAAGATCGCGGCAGGCCCGGCGACTGACGAAGGTGAAGCGGAAGCTTGCGTCGCACGCCCAGATCAGATTGGGACTGACCTCCACCAGCGACTTGTAGTGGTCCTTGCGCCGGCGCAGGCGTTCCTGCTCGAGCAGTTCGCGTGCCGATGCGATGGTGTCCATCACCAGCACCGACGGTTGGGCATTGCCCTGTTCGTCGGGCCAGTTCACCGGCACCAGGTGGCTGCGCAGCGCCAGCCGGCCACCCGAATGGCTGGCGCGTTCAACGAGCAGGTCGTAGGTGGGCCTGCCATTGACGGCCGACTGAACGGCGGCCAGGAAGCTGTCGCGCGAGCGCGCCTGGTAGACGAATGCATCCCACCAGCGCGGGCGCAGTGCAGGCCCGATCTTCATGCCCCAGCGGCGCACCTCGGCGCTTTGGGTATGGATGACACGCCCCTGCCCGTCGATCACCCAGGCAAGGACAGGCAGGCGACCCAGAAGGTCCGGTAGTGCTGCGGCCCCCGCCGCAGGGGCAGCGCTCGCGTCCGGCACGGCGGAATCGGCCACGCGGACCTCGGGCGCCGGCGTGGCAGGGGGCGCAACGCCGGCTGTGGCGGCCGCATCGAGGGAAACGGATGCTGGAAGCGTCCGGGGCGGTTTCGCGGCCGCCGCGGTGGCAGCAGATACGGCCCGGTCGGCGGGTGCCGGCGGCTTTGTGCCCGGTACGGGTACAAGGCTGCCGACCGATGCGGGAAACTCGACGTCGCCCTCGTCGACGACGATCCCGTGTATGCCAGGGCGCACATGGCCGCCCGGCACGGTGACGGGCGCCGGGGTTCCGGATGGCGCCAGGGTGGCCATTGCATCGCCCAAGGCGGCACGCGCCACCTTTGCCGCCTCGGCGGCCGCGGCCGCCTCCAGGGCCACCACCGTGATCAGGTCGCCATTGCGGGAATGTCCCACCTTGATGCGCACACCCACCCATTCGGCTGCAGTCTTGCCTGCGGCGCGCATCCGGGCCGGTATCGGGCCGTTGCGCGCCACGAGAGCCAGCTCCAGCGCATTGGGCGGCTCGAAGACGGCCAGTTCGGCAAGGCGGCGGCCAATGCAGTCGAAGGTGATGCCGCCCAGCAGCTGCGCCGCCGCCGGGTTGATTTCGAATACGCGGCTGTTGTGGACCGCGATCATCGGCGCCGAAGCGGCCTGTATGGCGAGTTGGACCCCGCGGCGCGTGGAACCCGACGAGGCTCCGGCCGACGGCTCGATGCGCGAGAGGCGCTGGGTCGATGCGGGCACGGGGCGCGTCGCGCCGAACCAGATGACGCTGGCCATCCACAAGAGCAGGCCCGCGCCGATCATGGGACCACTGGCCGCATGCAGGGAAATTGCCGCGACCGGCAGTGTCCACCCCAGGGCCAGGCCCATGGGCGTGGAACGGCTGGCGGTGGAAAGCGAGGACATCAGCATGGCGCCGGCCAGCGCTCCTCCCAGCCGGGTAGCCAGGGGCGCAGGCAGCGGTGTCACGGACAGGACGAGTCCCAGCCAGAGCGCGGCATCAACCAGGAACGAAATGGCGCGCCAGCGCACGGACGGCGCCATGATCGATTGGCCGGCGCGGCCGGCCGCGGGCGCCTCGGTCGGGATGGCCAGGCGCGCGATGACATTTACCGCCAGCGCGGCGATCCAGTACCACGAGGACGCGCTGCCGGCGGGCAGGCCCAGGCCCGCAAAGCCGAGTATGAGGAAATTTGCGGGGGCCACATGCCAATGGGAGGCATTGGCGGGATCGTGCACTGCGGCTCCCGGTGCTTCACGGTTCAGGCCATTGGAATTCGGGGACAAGGTTGCCCGTGACGGTGAGGTTGGGTTCGAAGCCGGTCGAGTACCCGCCGAGCGCGCGTCCCGCGCGGCCATAGTTGGGGTACCCTCAGCCGAACGCAGCGGGCGCTGCGTTCGGGAGGCTGGATGGGACACTTGACCGGGCCGTCGTGATAACCCGGTTCTGTTCGTCAATACCGCGCGGCGGGAAATCGTCGAGGATCACGGTATCGAAAAAATATGCGTGCCATGCAAGAGGTTTGGGGTGCCGTGCCCGCTATCCGGCAAATTTGCCCGCCGCGGTAACGCGGGGCGTGCAGGCCATTATCCATCCCCTATCCCTGGTAAACAACACTCTCACCGCAAGAAAATTTTCGCGGCGGAATTCTTAAGATTTTTGCCATGATGTTTCGCACGTATTGCGGTCGCTTCGCGCCATCGCCCACAGGGCCACTGCATCGCGGCTCGCTGGCCGCAGCGCTGGCCAGCTGGGTGGACGCTCGTGCGCATGACGGCAAGTGGTTGATTAGAATAGAAAATATAGATGCGCCCCGGGAACGGCCCGGCGCTGCCGCGGCGCAACTGGCACTGCTATGCGCCCTGGGCATGGAGTCGGACGACGCCGTGCTCTACCAGGTCACCCGCGTGGAGGCGTACGCGTCGGCATTGCGGCAATTGCACGACGCCGGCAGCACCTACTACTGCGACTGCACCCGTTCCCGGCGCTTTGCTCCCATGCAGGCGCCGGCGCCGCAAGGCTCGGCACCCGACTACTACCCCGGCACCTGTCGCGAACGCAAGGTGGCGGCGGCATCGGCGGCCGTGCGCTTCCGGGTGCCCCAAGGCTGCGTTGCGGTGCAGGACCGGGCCTGCGGCTGGTACCGCCAGGATGTGCAGCATTTTTGCGGCGATCCGATCCTATTGCGCGCCGACGGCTATTGGGCCTACCAGTTGGCGGTGGTGGTCGACGATGCCCATCAGGGCATTACGGACGTTGTGCGCGGCGCCGACCTGCTCGACAACACGCCGCGCCAGGTGCTGCTGCAGCAGGCCTTGGGCCTGCCCCGGCCGCGCTACCTGCATCTGCCCCTGGTGCGCGACGCACAGGGGCGCAAGCTCTCCAAGGCGCAGGGCGATGCGCCCATTACCGCGGCTGGCACCGCGCAGGCACTTGCCGCATTGGAGCAGGCCTGGAACCACCTGGGCTTCTCGCCGACGGGCGCGGGCCGCATCGACCAGTTCCAGCGGCACGCAATCGCCGGCTGGCGCAAGCGCTGGCTGCAGGAAGGCAAGGGCGCAGCGTCGCCGGAAAAAAACATCGGCCGCATCCGGGAGACGTCATGACGATTGCCCTGCTCACGGACATCCACAGCAACCGGGAAGCACTGGAGGCGTGCCTGGCCCACGCCGAGGACCATGGCACCAGCCGGTATATTTTCCTTGGCGATTACGTGGGTTACGGGGCGGACCCGGTGTGGGTGCTCGACACCATCATGGCGCTCGCAGCGCGTGGGGCAGTGGCGCTGCGGGGCAACCACGACGAGGCAACCAGCAGCCCGGGCACGATCCCGATGAACGACGACGCCCTGGCGTGCGTGAACTGGACCCGCACCCGGCTGCGCCCTGAGCACCTAGCCTTCCTCGAGCAGCTGCCGCTTACGGCCGAGGAGGGCAATTGCCTGTATGCGCATGCCAACGGCTGGGACCCCCACGGCTACGAATATATCCACGGCGCCCTGCAGGCAGGGCGCAATCTGCGGGTCGTGCGCGCGCGCCTTACCTTCTGCGGCCACATGCATGAACCGATGCTCTACCACATGGGACTGACGCAGCGTGTGGAAGTCTTTGCCCCCGTGCCGGGCACCGCCATACCCCTGAGCGCGGCGCGGCGCTGGCTGGCCATCCCCGGTTCGGTGGGGCAGCCGCGCGACGGCAATCCGGCAGCCTGCTACGCCAGCTACGACGAGTTCAACAACCTGCTCACGTTCTGGCGGATTCCGTACGACCACGAAGGCGCCGCGGACAAGGTCCGGGCCGCCGGCTTGCCGGAGCGTTATGCGCGCCAGCTGCTTGACGGGGCATGAGCATGGCCGCGGTGCTTCCCGGGCAGGTGATCGAGGGCTTCCGGATGGTCGAGCAGTTGCACCGCGGCGGCATGGCAACCGTCTGGAAGGTGACGCGCGACGACATCGCGTTCCCGGCGATCATGAAGATGCCGCTGCTGGGCGACGACCCTGCCTCCATCGTCGGTTTCGAGGTCGAGCAGATGATCCTGCCGCTGCTGCGCGGCCCGCATGTGCCGCGCTGGGTGGCCGCCGGCGGCTTTGAGGCCCAGCCCTACCTGGTAATGGAGCAATTGCAGGGGCAATCGCTGCGCGCGCGCCTGGACGGACCGCCCCTGCCCGCCGCCGAGGTCAGCGTGATCGGCACCCGCGTGGCCGAGGCGCTCCACGAACTGCACCAGCAGCATGTGATCCATCACGACCTCAAGCCCAGCAACATCATGTTCCGCGCCGACGGCACGGCAGTACTCATCGACTTTGGCCTGGCGCGCCACGACCGGCTGCCCGACCTGCTGGCCGAGGAGTTCCGCCTGCCCATGGGCACGGGACCCTATATCTCCCCGGAACAGGTCCTGCACAACCGCATGGATCCGCGCAGCGACCTTTTCGCGCTCGGCGTCATCCTGTACTACCTGGCAACCGGCAACCGGCCGTTTGGCGCGCCAACGTCCGTGCGCGGCCTGCGCCAGCGGCTCTACGAGGATCCGCTGCCGCCGCGCGCGCACCAACCCGACTTCCCGCCGTGGCTGCAGGAGGTCATCCTGCGTTGCCTGGAAGTCGATCCGGACCGGCGCTACGCCACGGCTGCGCAGCTCGCCTTCGACCTTACCCACCCGACGGGCGTCGCGCTGACGGCGCGGGCGGCGGCCACCCGCGGCCATTCCACCTGGGTCCGGCTGCAACGGCTGACACGCCGGCTGGCGGCACGGCCATCGACCCGGACGACACTGCAGCAGCTCAATCGCGCCCCCATCGTGGTGGCAGCGGTGGACCTGTCGCAGGAATGGGAAGCGCTGGCCGATGCCTTGCGCACGACGGTGCGCGACGTCCTCGGTGCCGCAACCGAAGCGCGGCTGGCGTGCGTCTCCGTGCTCAAGACAAACCGGATCGCCATGGATGTGGCGGTGGACAGCGACGGCAGGCACCGCCACGTGCAGCGCCTGGTGCAGCTCCAGCATTGGGCGCGTCCCTTGGGCCTGACCGGCGGGCGCGTGACGTTCCATGTACTCGAGGCACCCGATCCGGCGCAGGCCATACTCGATTACGCGCGCACCAACCGCGTGGACCACATCGTGATCGGCTCGCGGGGGGCATCCTCGATCAAGCGCTACCTGGGAAGCGTATCGACCCAGATCGTGGCCGAAGCCCCGTGCACGGTAACGGTGGTGAAGGTGGCTGCCGAGGAGCGCGTCAGCGCTTGACGCCGCCCAGCAGCGCGGCACGCCGCACCGGGCGGCCATCGGCCGGCGCGGCGCGCGGTGCCTCCGGGACCTGGCTTTCGGCGGCGGCACTGGCCGAAGCCGCGGCGTCGGCGCCGCTCGGCTCGTAGGGCTTGAAGAAGAAATCGTCGATCGGCACCGGCGGCACCAGGGAGCCGCGCTCGCGTCCGGCAGGAACATGCGCATCGCGGCGTGCGCGCGCGTCGGCCCGGCCTTCCGAACGCGCCTCGCCGCGCCCTTCCCCGCGCCCGTGGCCACGCGGGCGAACCGCCTCGCGCACCGGATCGGTACCTGAACGCCGCGTTTCGGCGGGCAGTTCGACGGTGGCCGCAACGATGGCGTTCTTGATCAGCTTCTCGATGGCGGCCACGGCCTTGTCGTCGGCGCCGCTGGCGATGGTTATTGCCAGGCCCAGCGCTCCGGCGCGGCCGGTGCGGCCGATGCGGTGGATGTAATCCTCGGGCGCGAACGGCACGTCGAAATTGATGACCCCCGGCAGCTCGGTGATGTCCAGGCCACGCGCCGCGACGTCAGTGGCCACGAGCACGCGAATCGTGCCCGCCTTGAAGGCGTCGAGCGCCTTCATGCGCTCATCCTGCGTCTTGTCGCCATGGATGGCGTCGGCATTGACGCCTTCGCGCTGCAGCAGCTGCGCGAGCCGGCGGGCGCCGATCTTGGTGTTGACGAATACCAGCACCTGGGACAGGTCACGCTGGCGCAGCAGTGCAAGCAGCGCCGCGCTCTTCTCCGATTCATGGACCTTGACCAGTTCCTGGCGCACATTGGTCGAGGTGGAGTTGCGCTGGGAAACCTCGACGAGCACGGGATCGTTGAGGAAGTTCGCCGCCAGCCGCTTGATCTCCTCGGAAAAGGTTGCCGAGAACATGAGGCTCTGGCGCTGCTTGGGCAGCAGCTGCAGGATGCGCGAGATATCCGGCAGGAAGCCCATGTCCAGCATGCGGTCGGCCTCGTCGAGCACGACGGTCTGCACCTGGCCGAGCGAGGTGTTCTTCGACTGCAGGTGGTCGAGCAGGCGCCCCGGCGTGGCGACGATGACCTCGACACCCGCGCGCAGCGCCTCGGTCTGCGGGTTCATGTCCACGCCGCCGAAGACCACGGCACACCGCAGCGGCGACTGCGCGGCGTACTGCTGGACATTGGTGGCAACCTGGTCCGCAAGCTCGCGCGTGGGCGCCAGGATGAGCGCGCGCACCGGATGGCGTGCCGGCGACATGCTGGAACTGGCAAAAGGCATGAGCCGGTGCAGGATGGGAAGCGCAAAACCCGCGGTCTTTCCGGTACCCGTCTGGGCGGCACCCATGACGTCCTTGCCGCTCATGACGATGGGTATGGCCTTGGACTGTATCGGCG
>Ga0209698_10002283_pt1 | contig 21848 bp, 20 predicted proteins | sample LitLauG_LLR_2012_FD_187203 | JGI IMG/M metagenome (GOLD analysis project Ga0209698, IMG submission 187203) | Freshwater sediment microbial communities from Pennsylvania, USA - Little Laurel Run_MetaG_LLR_2012 (SPAdes) (version 2) | ecosystem: Environmental > Aquatic > Freshwater > Creek >...
CCTGGATGCCGCCGGGGTCGAGGCCGTTGGTGGGCTCGTCGAGGATCAGCAGCAACGGGTCGGCGAGCAGGCAGCGGGCGACGCCGAGACGCTGGCGCATGCCCATCGAGTAGCTCTTGACCTTCTCGCCGGCGCGCTCGGTGAGGCCGACGCGCGCCAGTGCGGGCGCGATCCGCGGGTAGGCCTGCTCGCCGCGCACGGCGGCTACGATGCGCAGGTTCTGCTCGCCCGAGAGGTGCATGTGAAAGCGCGGCTCCTCGACGATCGCGCCGACGCGTGCGAGCGCCTGCGCGCGCTCGGCGGGCACGGGGTGGCCGAGCAGGTGCATCGTGCCGGCACTGCAGTGCGTGAGGCCGAGCAGCGTGCGGATCATCGTGGTCTTGCCCGCGCCGTTGGGACCGAGGAAACCGAAGGCGCATCCGCGCGGCACCAGCAGATCCACGCCGTCGAGCGCGAGCCGTGCGCCGAAGCGCTTCGTCAGCCCGAGCGTCTGGATCGCGAAGCCCGTCTCGCCGTCGGGCGGCGCTGCGGACGCTCCTTGGGTCTGGGCGACTGGCAAAGCGTGCTCTTCCTCTTGAGTGGCCGTCCCCGCCACCATCGAGGACGGCGCGCGGCGACGAGACGGCAACGCTTTCAGATGCGGGTAAAGATCTGATCAGGAGCGCCGCGGACCGGCCGCGGGCGCGCCGCGCTCAGTCCTCCTCGGCGTGGTGCGCGCTCACCTGCTCCTGCAGCCGTGCCATCACATCGGGGTCGCGCAGCGTGGTGACGTCGCCGAGCGCCCTGCCCTCGGCGATGTCGCGCAGCAGGCGACGCATGATCTTGCCGGAGCGCGTCTTGGGCAGGTCGTCGGTCCAGATCACGCGCTTGGGGCGCGCGAACTTGCCGATCCGCTCGGCGACGGTATCGCGGATGCCCTCGACGATCGCGTCGTCGCCCTCGAGGCTGCCCTGCAGCGTGACGAAGGCGACGATCGCCTGCCCGGTGTCGGCGTCGTGCTGGCCAATGACGGCGGCCTCGGCGACGTCGGCGTGGGAGACGATCGCGGACTCGACCTCGGCGGTGGACAGGCGGTGCCCTGAGACGTTAACTACGTCATCGATACGGCCGATCACCCAGAAGTAGCCGTCGCGGTCGCGCCGCGCGGCGTCGCCGACGACGTAGGTGGCACTGCCGAAGCGCTTGAAGTAGGTCTCGACGAAGCGATCCTCTTCCCTGTAGAGGGTGCGCAGCATCGAGGGCCAAGGGCGCGTGAGCACGAGCAGGCCCTGGCCTTCCTCGATCGGTTCTCCGCTGGACTCTTCGAGCACACGGGCGAAGACGCCGGGGAAGGGTGTGGTGGCGGAGCCCGGCTTGGTGTGGGTGATGCCGGGCAGCGGCGTGATCATGATCGCGCCGGTCTCGGTCTGCCACCAGGTGTCGACGATCGGGCAGCGTTCGCCGCCGATCACCTTGTGGTACCAGAGCCATGCCTTGGGGTTGATGGGCTCGCCGACGGAGCCGAGCAGCCGCAGCGAGGACAGGTCGTGGGCTTGAGGCCACTGCGCGCCCCACTTGATGCATGCGCGGATCGCGGTGGGCGCGCAGTACAGGATGCTGACGCGGTAGCGCTCGACGATCTCCCACCAGATCCCCTGGTCGGGATAGTCGGGCGCCCCCTCCCACATCACGGAGGTGGCGCCGTTGCACAGCGGGCCGTAGACGATGTAGGAGTGTCCGGTGATCCAGCCGACGTCGGCGGCGCACCAGTACACGTCGGACTCGGGCTGCAGGTCAAAGACGAGGCTGTGCGTCGCGGCGACGCCGGTCAGGTAGCCGCCGGTGGTGTGCATGATGCCCTTGGGCTTGGCGGTTGAGCCGGAGGTGTAGAGGATGAACAGCGGGTGCTCGGCGTCCAGCGGCTCAGCCGCGCAGACGGGCTCGGCGGCGGCGGTGATGTCGGCGTAGAAGACGTCACGACCCTCCTGCATGCGGCAGGGCGTGCCCTTGCTCTGCACGACGATGATCTTCTCCAACGACTCAAGGCTCGCCATCGCCTCGTCGACGCGGTCCTTCACGGCGGCGGTTCTGCCCTTGCGGGCGGCGCCGTCGACCGTGATCAGCACCTTGGCGTGGGAGAACTCCATGCGCTCGCGCACCGCCTCGGCTGAGAACCCGCCGAAGACGACGTTGTGGGGCGCGCCGATGCGCGCGCAGGCGAGCATCGAGACGACGACCTCGGGGATCATCGGCAGGTAGATGCCGACGACGTCGCCGGCATTCACCCCGAGCGCCTTCAGCGCGCTGGCCAGGCGCTGCACCTCGGCGAGCAGCTGCGCGTAGGTGATGTCGCGCTCGCTGCCATCCTCGCCGCGCCAGTGCAGCGCTACGCGATCGCCCCGTCCTGCGTCGACGTGACGGTCCAGGCAGTTGTAGGAGGCGTTCAGCGAGCCACCCACGAACCACTTGTAGAAGGGCGGCTCGTCGTCGTCGAGCACGCGGTTCCAGCGCTGGAACCAGTCAAGGCGCTCGGCCTGTTCGGCCCACCAGCCCTCGGGATCGCGCGCGGCCTGCTCGTACACGGCGGCGTCTTTGAGGACGGCGTGCTCGCGGAACGTGTCGGGCGGCGCGAAGCGCTCGACCTGAAGCAGCGAGGCAAGCTCGGCCTCGAGCTGCTCGTTGGCCGCGTGATCATCGTCTGCCATGTGGCTCTCCTCCTCTCCGACGTGGCCCGGCCGGAGCGCGGGACGAGCGTGACATTAGCTCCACGAGGCGCCTGCGGGGAGCATCAGCTGCGCGGGCCGGGACCACGCTTGCGCCGGCGCTTGCGCGATGAGCCACGGGAGCCGGCGCCGGCGGGGGCAGGTGCGGGCGCGGGTGCGACATCAGCGCCGGCGAGCGCCCCGGCGAGGCCCGCACGCGCGCCGGCTCGCTGGCGGGCGCCGCCGCGCGGCGGCCACGGGCGCGCCTCTCCGGCCGCCCAGGCGGGCGGCTCGCCGGTGCCGGCAGCGGCGGACTTGGGCCAGCGCCCCGCGTACAGGACGCCCATCATGATCATCCAGAAGGCGGGCACGATCTGCAGCTGGGCACCGCCGATCGGAAGGAAGATGAGCAGCCCGGTGAACATGCCGAGGATGCCCATCCAGCGCGGGACGAGCCCGACGCGCAGCGCGTTGATCATCACGCTGATCATCCCGGCGGCGAGCGCGAGACCGGCGAGCAGGTCGACGTAGTCGACGATCGTGTTGGCGGTGCCGGTGGTGAGCGCGTGTTCGGCGGCGGTGTTCGAGTGGTCGCTGCCGACGGCGAAGCTGTGGGTCTCGATCGAGCTGACGACCTGGTGGCCGATGCTGACGAGCGCGACGGCGATGCCGCCGTAGAGCACGAGCGGGCGAGCGAGCGACCAGGTCTCGGGGCGGCGGAAGATGGTGGCGTCGGCGAGCAGCAGAAGGATCAGCGCGAGGACCACGACGGCGAGCGCTGCGAGCGTGCTGCCGGCGAGCAGCGAGAAGGCGTGGTGGCTGATGAATTTGACCTCGCGCGTGCGCGGGCTTTCGGCGGGGCTCGACTGTCCGGAGAGCGCGGGCGCGAGGCCCTGGAAGAGGCCCACGGTGGGCGCGCCGCTCAGCGTGGAGGAGATGATGATCGCGCTGAGCAGGTACAGGAACCCGCCCGCGAACGCGGGCACGGCCAGGCGCGTGCGCCGCCGTGACTCCTCCTCTATCTGCGCGCGGATGTCGCGGTTATCGGACATGGCAGGGGCAGTCTATGATGCGGGGCATGGAGGGCGGCGGCTTCGGAGACATCTTCGGCGACCCGGAGGAGCTTCAGCGCCGTCTGGCGGAGTTCGCAGAACAGATGCAGGGCAACCAGCGACTGGTGTGGGCGGACAACGCGATCAAGCTCGCGGTGGACATGACGGTTGCGGCGGTGACACGCGTGAACCTGCAGGGCAACGCGGAGGCACAGGCGGAGCAGATCCGCACCTTCATCGCGCGCGTGTTCCCCGAGGCGGTGACCCTCGTACGCGAGGCGCGCGAGGGTCTTCGCTAGAGCTCGGGGAAGCGACGCTGCCCGTGCGGGCTGTCTAGTAGCGAGCACGCGCCGGGGGGCGCGTGCGGGGGGTGCCGGGAGCGTCCTGCTCGGCAAGCGCCATGACGCGCTCGGCGTCGGCGGAGCGCTCGGCCTCGCGCGATGCGCGACCGGCGTGGATCACAGCACCGAACGAGCGGAAGCGGAAGATGAACACGATCGCGGCGAGCCCCGTCAGCGAGGTGAGCGCGGCGATCGCGATCTGCTGGCCGACCGAGTAGGCGGCCACGACGGCGGTGGGGGCGCTGGCGGCGAACACCTTGACGAGCAGCGCCTGCTGCACGCCGGCGCCACCGGGCGTGAAGGGCACGGCGCCGGCGACCTGGTTGACGGCGAACACGAGCAGCACGTTGCGCACGGAGCCGCCCACGCGGAAGGCGTCGAGCAGGAACCAGAAGGCGGCGAAGCGACACATCCATGCGAGCACCTGCAGCGAGACGACCTCGCGCAGATAGCGCGGGCGGTCGCGCAGGATCGTGACGCCCTGGCGCATGCGCGCCCAGAATGACTGCACGCGCAACGACAGCACGGCGAAGGCGAGGAGTCCGAGCACGGCGAGCGCGGTTATCAGGAACAGCGTGAAGCGGAAGTGCTCGGCGAGGTAGGCGATGTCGAAGGAGCTCAGCCTGGTGAAGTCGGGCGGCCTGGGAAAGACGCCCTGGGTGAACGCGAAGATCAGCACGAGCACTCCCACGCACGCGTCGAATACCGACTCCACGAAGAAGGCGGCGGCGACGGTCGGATAGCGCGCGCCCGGGATCGAGGAGCGCGTCAGGAACAGCTTGATGACGTCGCCGCCGCGCGCGGGCACGACGTTGTTGAAGCCGACGGCGGCGAAGTAGGCTCCCCACACGCGCCGCCACTGGAAGGCGGCGGCGGGATAGGCGGCGCGCAGCGAGTGAAAGAAGCCGCGCGAGCGCAGCGTGAGGTTCAGCGCGAAGAAGGCGAGCCCGAGCAGGAGCGCGGGCCAGTGCACGGCGGCGAGGTCGCCGAAGAACTGGCCGGCAGCGCTGAAGAAGTAGCTGAGGCTCTGGCCGAGCGAGGTCGTGGCCACCCCAGAAGCGTACGGCGCGCTCGCCGCGCCCACGGCGGGTGCGCGAGCACGGCGGATGCGGTAGAACGCAAGTGACGATGGCGCGGTCCAAGAGCGAGCAGGGCCTCACGGTCGCGGTCACCGGGCCGACCGGCGAGATCGGCCAGGCGGTGGTGGCGGCGCTCGATCGCACACGCGAGGTGACGCGCATCCTGGGCATGGCGCGGCGACCGTTCGATCCCGCCCGCAGGGGCTGGAAGAAGGTCAGCTACCGGCGCGGGGACGTGCTCAACCGCAGGGCGGTGATGGAGCTGGTGCGCGAGGCGGACGTCGTCGTGCACCTGGCGTTCATGATCATGGGCAGCGCGAAGGCGAGCAGGCGCGTGAACCTGGACGGCTCGCGCAACGTGTTCGAGGCGTGCGTGCGCGCGGGCGTGAAGCGGCTGGTGTACGCCTCCTCGGTGGCGGCGTACGGCTTCCACCCGGACAACCCGCAGCCGCTGACAGAGACGGTGCCCGCGCGCGGCACGGCGGCGCACTACTACTCGGCGCAGAAGGCGGAGGTGGAGGAGCTGCTGCAGACGATGCTGCGCGGGAGCAAGACCGAGGCGTATGTTTTCCGGCCGTGCATCGTCGGGGGCCCCGACGCGCCGCTGCTGATCGACAGCATGCCCTACACGCAGATCTCTGAGCGCCTGCCGGGGCCGGTGCGCAGCCTGCTCGACGGCGTGCCGATCCTCAAGCCCGTGCTGCCCGACCCGGGCGTTCCCCTCCAGCTGGTGCACCATGACGACGTCGCGAGCGCGATCCGCGCGGCGGTGCTGGGACGCGGCAGGCCGGGCATCTACAACCTGGCGGGCGCGGGCGAGCTGACGGTCAAACAGCTCGCCGAGGAGCTCGGCTGGTACTCGATCCCGCTGCCGGAGCTGGCGATGGACGCGGCCGCGGAGATGGTCTCGCGCCTGGGCTTCCTGCCGGCGCAGGCGCAGTGGATCGCGGCGTTCAGGGAGCCGGTGATCATGAGCACGGCGAAGGCGAGGCGGGAGCTGCGCTGGCGCCCGCGCCACAGCGCGATCGAGACGCTCCGCGAAACGATCACCGCGGCGCGCACCGAGAACCTGGTCCGCTAGCCAGCCGGCGCTGCGCGCCTGGCTACGCCGCGATGGGGGCCGTGCACCACACCGGCCCCTTTGCACCACGCCCGAGAACGCGACCGCAGTCGGGCCGCCGTGCTAGTGCCTCATGCGGGGGTCGATGAAGACGTCGTCGATGCGCGCGATCCCGCTGAGGGCGGTGAAGCGCAGCGCCACCTGCACGACGCCGTTGGTGACTGTGGTTCCCGGCGGAGGGCTCATGGCGATGATCGGCGACGCTTCCCAACTGCTCTTCAGGGTGAGCGTGGCGCCCTTGGTGGCGACCGGACCCTTTGCGGTCTCGAAGAACGCCTGAGCGAGCAGGGTTGCCGAGGTGCCTTCGCTGCGCGCGAAGAATCGGAAGGTGCGTTCGCCCGATTCGTTGCAGACGAACGGCGACTGCGCCCACGAGTTCGAGGAGAGCTTCAGCGACCAGGCGCCGAGCGAGCTGCCGGCGACGGCGTAGCCGCCGGCCACACGCTGGACGTTCCCGGAGACGATCCAGCCCGACGTCGACCCTTCGAAGTTGCCGCCCGGGACGAGCGCGTAGGTGTTGGTGTCTTTCAGGCTCAGAAACGGTTCTGAGGTGCTGTAGTTCAGGCAGGACGCGCTCGCGGCCTGTGCTGAGGCGATCGGCATCCAGCTTGCGAGACCGCTGAGGGCGAGGCCGGCCACGACGCTCGCAGCACGTAGCGAGGAGCGGCGCGGAGTACGGAGAAGACTGGCTGCAGAGGGGCAAGAGAGCACGAGGCCTCCTTCTCTCACCGGCGGCTGAGCCGTCTCGTGTTCGAGACCTCTGGCTTTGCGTCCCCGCCTCGCGGCGGGTTTGCCCTTGTCAGTTGTTGTAGTTGTGGTGCTTCTCGGGCAGTATCGGCACGGATCCCTGCCCGTTGAGGGCAACTGGACGTACGTCCTAGCGGCGGATGTGCCCGGCCGAGCGCGCTCGGCACCAGGGAAGGCGCCAGGGGAAGAGCGGTATGTGCCGACGGCTCGCGCGCGTGACTAATGACACCGGCGATCGCGACGATATTCCGGTTGAGACACGATGGCGCTTGAGCCCAATATCGAGGAACAGACGCACCTCGCGGACACCTTCCGGGAGTCCGGTGCGGTGCTGACGCCGCGCGAACAGCTCGCCGAGGTCCCAGTGGCGGTCGGCTTTGCCGCGGCCGCGGCCGGGCTGTGGATCTTGCAGCCACCGCACGCGTTCGCGCTCCTGCCCGCCGGGCTGTGCCTGCTGGTACTCGCTCTCGCGACACGGGTGCGCTTCGACACGCCCTTCGGCTTCACGGTCCCGACGCAGCTGGGGTTCGTTCCGCTGCTGTTTGCGATGCCGGTGGCGCTCGTTCCGATCGCTGTCGTCCTGGCTTTGGTTCTCGCGCGCGTGCCCGAAGTACTGACCGGTGAGCTCAAGCCTCGCAGGATGCTGCTGACGGTGGGCAATTGCTGGTTCGCGATCGGACCCGCGGCGGTGTTCGTGCTGGCCGACACGCAGCCGCGGCACGCGGGGGTCGCTCTCCTGCTCGCCGCGCTGGCAGCCCAGTTCCTGGTCGACTTCACGGTCTCGACGTTGCGCTTCGCGACGAGCAGGAACGCGAGCCTCTCGACTCAGCTGCGCGAAACGTGGGTATACGCCATCGACGCGGGACTGTCGGGCATCGCGCTCGTCGTGGCGGAGGACATCCACGCGAGCCCGGTCGCCGCGCTCGCCCCGCTGCCGCTGTTAGGACTCCTCGCGCTCTTCGCGGGGGAGCGCCACCAGCGCCTGGAGAGCATCCTGGAGCTCAACAACGCCTACCGCGGCACCGCGCTGGTGCTCGGTGACGTGGTCGAGGCCGACGACGGCTACACCGGCCTGCACTGCAAGGGCGTGCTGGGGCTGAGCCTCGCGCTCGCCGACGAGTTGGGGCTCGACACCGAGCGCCGCCGCAACCTGGAATTCGGAGCGCTGCTGCACGACGTGGGCAAGATCGCGATACCCAAGGAGATCATCAACAAGCCGGGCGAGCTCGAGCCGCAGGAGTGGCAGATCATCAAGACCCACACGCTCGAGGGCCAGAAGATGCTCGAACGGGTCGGCGGATTCATGCACGACGTCGGCATCATCGTCCGCTCTCACCACGAGCGCTGGGATGGCGAGGGCTACCCCGATGGCCTCGCCGGCGAGTCCATTCCTCTGGAGGCGCGCATCGTGGCGTGCTGCGATTCCTGGAACGCGATGCGCACCGACCGCCCATACCGCAGCGCGCTGTCGCATGAGGTCGCGCTGGCGGAGCTCCGATCCAATGCCGGTGGACAGTTCGATCCGCAGATCGTCGACGCGCTGGCGAGGATCGTGGAGGCCTCCCGGGAGCGCGACACGGCGCTCACCGCGACGCGGGTGCAGCCGCGCACCGTGACGACTGCGGTGGCAGCGGCGCCGCACAAGACGCTCACCCCGCAGGCCGGCCAGGGCCCCCACAGGGCGCGCCGCGGCGACGTGGGCGCCGCCGCCCCTCTGAGCTAGCTGCGACGGTCGTACACGCGCGGCGCGACGGACTCCGGGAAGCAGGCTCCGCCCCCGCACATGCCCGGCGACCGTCCGCCTCTGGGCCGTCGCCGCATATAGTGCGCGCCGATGCCGGAGCTCCGCTTCCAAGGGCACCCGCGCTAGGCGGGCGACGTGGCGATCGGCGCGAACTGGGGCGCGAGCGAGCGCGAGCGCGAGACCGCGCTGCCGTGCGACGAGCTGATGCCGGGCGCTCCGGTGCGGCTGCACCGCGCGCTTGACGTGCAGGCGAGCGCGGCGACCACGTTCCGCTGGCTGTGTCAGCTGAAGGTGGCGCCCTACAGCTATGACCTATTGGACAACCGCGGACGCCGCAGCCCGCGCGAGCTGACCGAGGGCGCGGAGCGCCTGGAGGTGGGCGAGCGCTTCATGCAGATCTTCAGGCTCGTTTCCTTCGCGCAGGACGAGCACATCACGCTGCGCAGCCCGCGCACCGCGATCACCTACAGCGTGACGGGAGAGGACACCCGCTCGCGCCTGCTGGTGCGAGTGCTGTTCATGCCGCCGGGGGGTCGCGCGGGCGAGCTGATCCTCGGCAACGCGCTCGCGTTGGGCGACCTCGTGATGATGCGCAAGCAGCTGCTCACGCTCAAGGCGCTGGCCGGGAGCGGCTAGGGCGCACGCGGCGGGCCGGCTCGAGCGCGCTGGCGCCCGCCCCGGCCTCAGGAGGAGCTGAGCGCGCCGAGCACGAGCTTGTCGTGCTCGGTGGGCTTGACCTTGCGCAGCACGCTCGCGACCTTGCCGGCGGCGTCGATCACGAACGTGGTGCGCTCGTTGCCCATGTAGGTGCGCCCATACATCGACTTCTCCACCCACACCCCGTAGGCCTCGGCAGTCGCATGATCCTCGTCGGCGAGCAGCCGGAAGTTCAGCGACTGCTTGTCGTGGAACTTCTTGACCTTGGCGACCGGGTCCGGGGAGATGCCGAGAACCACGGCGCCCGCGCCTGCGTAGTCAGCCTCGTGGTCGCGCACGCCGCAGGCCTGGGTGGTGCAGCCGGGCGTGTCGGCCCTGGGGTAGAAGTAGACGACGACGGGCCGGCCGCGGAGGTCCGAGAGCCTGACCTCGCAGCCGTCCTGGTCGGGGAGGGTGAAGTCGGGCGCCTTCTCGCCAGCTTCGAGCATCGGCGCATCTTAGAAGGCCTTGCTGGCGAACCCCCGACCGCCACGGCGGGGAGGCCGCACCCATCGGGCCGAATGGTCGCATATCGCTCCCGGCTGTGTGCGAGGTCGAGGCGAGGCGAGAGGACCGCCCGAAGCGCCGGACGCTCCCCAGGAGCTCGTACCGCCCGAGTCTATAGACATCCTTCACCATGACTGCTATAAACGTGCGCGGCCGGTCAACAGCACCAGGGACGGTTGCTTCGGAATTAACCGAAACAGTGGCCGGCGAATAATCGGAGGAAGTCATGGAACGACGTAATCTCCTTGTGGGTCTTGTGACCCTGGCGATCGGCATGTTCATCCTGGCGGGCAGCGCATCTGCCCACCGGCTGAGCCACATGAGGACAACGCCCTCAGGCGCTCCGGCACCCGAAACGTGTGTCATCACAGTGGAACCCGGCTCGTTCATGGATCAGGGAGAGTTCGCGGAAGCGTCGAGCATCGCGACATTCATAGGAGTGGAGTGCGAACCGATCTATGCCGAGCAGTCCGTGAAGCTGAGCGCAACAGAGCTCTATGACCGTTGCAACAAGCACCTGAAGTGGTCGTTCCCGCCCGTGACCGGCCCGAGCTTCACCGTCAAGCTCGACAACGACGGCAATGGCGGTGCGGTCGTGTTCGGCGGGCCTTCATGCGCCGCGGGCGAAAGCCTGATCTCTGCTCACCTGGAAACCGCGCCGTACACCACTGTGACGACAGCGTTCACGGTGCTGCCGCCGCGGCCGACGACGCCGGGCGTGACAGCCGAGCCCGCGGTCACCGTCGCGAGCGAGGAAAGCGGGGAAGTCGGGACGATCGTCGAGGTCGAGTTCCCGCCCGTCTATGCGGAGCAGTCGGTGAACATAAACGCCGCGCAGCTGCTCGCGCGATGCCTCGTCCCGCCGAGGCTGCTGTGGGTCGGTCCGAATGGAACCCCGCTCGCCGCCGGCGCTGAAGAACTGAGCGAAGTGAAGCTGGACAACGACGGCAACGCCTTCGTGGTGCTCCTCGGCGCGTTCTCCTGCGCATCCGGCACGAGCTTGATCGAAGCAAGCCTGGAAAGAGCCCCGTATACGACCTATACGACGGAGTTCACGATCCTTCCGCCGTTCCCGACATTCCCATAGGACTTGCGCTCGCCCGCCTGATCGCGCGGCCGCCGCGTCGTTCGCGGATCGGCATCGGCGCACCCGGCGCATCGGAGGGTGGCGGCTGAGCCGGAGAGGCCTGCGCGCGACGGCGTCGGCCCCGGCGGGTCAAGCAGCGCCGGCCGCCCGCTATCCGGCCCGCAACCTCACCACACCGCCGACGATGCCCTGGCCTTCCACGGCTACATCGATCGGTCCGCGGCCGAGACGCGAGAGCAGCGCGCGGGTGTGCGGGGACAGCCTCGAGCGGACCACGGCGCCCGTGCCCGGGGCGATCGCGAAGGCGGCGCCGATCAGCTTCACCTTGAGCACGCTCGTGGCCACCGTGCGCGCGCCGTGGCGTATCGCTATCAGCGTGCGGCGTACCGCCACGTGCGCGCTGACGGTGCCCGCGCACACCCCGCCTTCGCCGTCGCAGCCGAGCACGAGCGTGACGGCTCCGTTTCTGATCGCGAGCGATTGGCCGGTCGCGATCCCCGCGAGCGTCGGCACGGCCACGGCGTCGGGCGACGTGCTCTGAGCGCTCGTGGGCCCGGACGCGAGTGCCTGCGCCCAGCCGCTCACCCAGGGGGCGATCGCAGCAGCGCTCGTGAACACCGACGGCTTGGTCGTGTCGCATTCGTCATACACGTGACTGGTGACGCCGATCTGGACCATGCCGCCGACAGCCGAGGCCTCGCGCACGAGCAGGGGGCCGCCGCTATCGCCCTCACACGGACCCGTCTGCGACCGGCGTGCGTCCACGACACAGGTCTCGCTCGCCGAGCTGAACGGCGAGGCTTCGCGTTCGCACCAGGACGCGCGCTGCACGACGGTCGAGGCCCACTGCAGCGTCTGCGCCCCCGCGCCCTGCTTGGCGAAGGTCTCTCCCCACCCCGCGAATAGCGCCGCCGAGCCGGCGTGCGGGCTCGGTGCGAGCGTGACCGCAGCAGCGCTCGTGGGAGTCGACAGCGCCAGCAGCGCCACATCTCCGACGAGGGTGTGACGATCGAAGCAGCCGCACACGATCACCCTCGTGACGCGCGATACCTGCGCTTCTGACGGCGGGGCTGCCCAATCGACGCTGCCCGTCCTCACTTCGTAGCCCGACGCCTCGTTCACGACGCCTGTCTGCACGTTCTCGGCGCAGTGCGCGGCCGTGAGGATCAGGTCGGGCGCGACGACGGTCCCCGAGCACTGCTCGACGTTTTCGCCGCGAACGTCGAACACCTGGGCCATCCACGGGAACGTGCCCGCTTCCGCGGACTGCCCGCCGATGACCGCGACGTGTGCGCGCTGGCCGTGCGGCGTCCTCTGCGTCCGGCCAACCGCGATCGCGGATGCTGCGGGAGCGGTGGCTGCCATGATGATCGCGAGCGTCAGTAAGACGCGCGCCGCCATGAGCCACCGGTGAGCCACTCTCCCGGTATCGGCGTTCTCGCGCATCAGCTGAAGCGCCGGCCGGCCCGCGAACCTCGCCGCGGCGCGCCGGCCGGGTGCTAGCGTCTGGTGCGAGGAAGATCGCCCGTGGGAATCATTCGCAGGCCGCTCCGTGGCGGCGCCACCACGCGGCGACGCAAGCACTGGGCATACGGGCTGTTCGAGCTGCTGCTCACCGTCGCCATCGCACTCGGCATCGCGTTCGGCGTGCAGGCGTTCGTCGTGAAGCCCTACAAGATCCCGACGGGCTCGATGGAACCGACGCTCGCCGTGGGCCAGCGCGTGCTCGTGAACCGCCTGTTCGGAAGCCCGCACGTGGGCCAGATTGTGGTGTTCCACCCGCCTGCGGGTGCCGAACAGGGGCAGTGCGGCACCGCTTCCGGGGCCGTGGCGCCCGGCGGCGCGGCGTGCGACGCGACGAACCCCCACTCAGCCGCAGTCAACTTCATCAAGCGGATCGTCGCCGGGCCCGGGGACACGATCTACATCTCCCGGGGGCACGTCTACCGCAGGCCGATGGGCGCCGCGCGCTTCGTGCGCGAGCGCGACCCCTACATCAAAGCGTGCGACGCAAGCGGCGAGTGTGAGTTCCCCCGGCCGATCACGATCCCTGCGGACCACTGGTTCATGATGGGTGACAATCGCGGTGACTCCGAGGACAGCCGCTTCTGGGGGCCCGTGCCCACCTCCTCGATCATCGGCGGCGCCATCTTCAGCTATTGGCCGCTGGGTCGCCTCGGCACCCTCTAGCGGCGCTCGTCCCGGTGCACGTCAGCGCAGCAGCCGCGAGAGCCTGCGGTCCTTGAGGATCCTGCCGTCCGTCTGGCACCTCGCGCAGTACGCGATTACGTAGTCCTCGAAGTGGACCGCGTGCAGCGTCGCGCAGCGCGGGCACAGCTCGCCCTCGTGGCGGTGCACCAGCAGCGGCATCGGCAGCTTGTCGGGGATCGGCAGCGTGAGAGTCGCCTCGTAGTGGTCGATGGCGCCGCCGAGCGTCGAGACGATCTCACGCCTTAGCGCGGCGAGCTCCCCCGCATCGAGGTCCGCCCCGCGCTTGAACGGCGAGAGCTTCGCGCGCCACAGGATCTCGTCCACCCACGAGCGCCCGATGCCCGCGATCACCTGCTGATCGCGCAGCAGCGCGTGCAGCGGGCGCGGCACCGCGAGCATCCCGTCGAGCTCGGGAGGGTCCGGCCACGCGTCCGGGCCGAGCCGCGCGAGCGCCTCGTCGTCCTCCAGCAGCGCGGTTGGGAGCAGCTTCGCCCACGCCGCCTGGCGTGAGCCGAACTCGCGCAGCCGAAGCTCGCGCGCGCCTTGCACCCGCAGCAGCAGGCGCGAGGTGCGCTCGCGCGGCGAGGCTAGCTTCTCATAGAGCTGCAGGCGGCCCGCCGACATCAGGTGTATGAGCAGCGAGAGCTCGCCGTCGGCGTCGATCACGAGATGCTTGCCGCGGCGGCGGATCGCGACGATCCGACTGCCCGCAAGCGCCGACAGCGGCGGCTCGAAGCTCTTCAGCGCGTTGATGCCCGGAGCGAGTGCAGACTCGATCTGCGCACCCGCAAGCGCGCGATCGAGCAGACGCGCGGTGATCTCGACCTCGGGCAGCTCAGGCATCTACGGTCAATCGTATGCCCGCGCATGGGCCGCCTCGCGAGCGCTCAGCGCGCGTGGATCGCGGGGCCTTCGTAGAGGATGCCCTGCGGGCTGCGCCAGCGCACCCGCCAGTACGCTCCGGCGACGCTCGAGCGCACGCTCCAGTAGCCCGCGGCGTTGGTTTGCACCGTGCGCAGTGTGCGCAGGCGCGCCGAGCCCTTCGGCTTGACGAGCACCGTCACGGAGGTCGCGCCCGGCGCTGCTCGCACGAGGCCCCACAACGCCACGCCGTGGCGGCGCTTGCTCACGGTGAGAGGGATCGGCCACCCGTAGTACAGCGGCTTGGGCTGCCCGTTCGCGTACTCCAGGCCCGTCTGGAAGCCCACCGTGCCACCGTGTACGCTCGCGCCGGGCCCGCCGCCCAGCGGGTCGTCACGCAGCAGATACTGCGAGAAGGCAGCCACGCGCGGGTTTTCGTAGGCGAGATGCTCCGCCATCGCGTCGTATTCGGCCTGCACCGACGCGGGCACGCCGAGCTGCCTGTTGGGGTAGCTCTGCACGCCGTACTCGGTCAGGTAGATCGGCAAGCCCGCGGGGATCGCGTGGGCGCGCGCCGCCAGGTCGAGCGCGTGGGACAGCCTCCCCAGCACGCCGATCGTCACGTCGCCCGCGCCCACCTTGTTGTAGGCGGGCGCCACCGCGATCGTGTAGGCGTGGTGGGCGTAGCCCGCCGTCTGGAGCCCCCCGCAGGAGCCCGTCCTGTGGTAGCGCACGTCGAGACACATCGCTTCCCGCATGAACGTCAGCGGCGCCTCGGTATGCAGCAAAGCCTTGGCCCCCTGACTGCGCAGGTAGCTCTTCACGGATTCGTAGCCGGTCGGCGCCGTTTCCCCGAACAGCACGCGCGGATGCGCGATGCCACCCGCCTGCAGGCCCGCGTAGCCGTACTGGTACAGGCCGCGGTAGATGCGTCCCGCCGTCGCCGTGCCGTTCGGGAGGAACTGCGGCCGCAGGAAGGCCGGATGGTTGGGCTCGTTCCAGATCGCATAGAGGGAGACCTCCGAGCCGAACCTGCGCGCGACCGCCGTCATGAATTCCTCGAAGTCCCGGTCGTCCGGGCGCGTGATGAAGGGCGCCTGCTTGTTGGAGGTCGCCCAGCGCGGCACGGGCGAGGTCACCGTCAGCAGCACCTGCCAGCCGAGCCGCTTGGCTTCCGCCAGCACGGAGTCGTATTGGCCCCAGTCATAGCTCGCGGGGTTCGTCGCGTCGAATACGGGACGCGTGGCGCTTTCGGGGTCCGGCGCGACGGTTTTCCAGTAGAGCTCGACGCGCAGCGCTTTGACCCCAAGGTGCTCGAGCTGTTCGAGAGCGAGCCCGCGCGTGCCCGGGTCAAGCAGTGTGTCGGAGGCCTCGAAGAAGTTCAGCTGACCATGCGAGGCGAGCGCGACGCCCGGTGCGGACAGGCTCGCCGCGAGCGCACAGACGGCGGGGACGAGCACAAGCTTTCGCAGTCTCTGCATGGTCGGATGAGACACCTCAGCGCAGACAGGGTTGCGGTCTTTGTAGCGTTCGGTGCGCCATGAGTGTCCCGATCGCCCCCGACGACATCGTTCAGACCGCTGCCGAGGGCATCGCCAACCAGCGCGTGCCGCTGCTCGTGCTCGAGCCGCTGGAAGCCTTCCTCGACGCGAACGGCCTCGGCGAGGGGCCCGTCCACGCCGAGCCGATCGGCGAGGGCCACTCCAACGTGACGTACCTGATCGAGCGCGGCAGCCGTGAGTTCGTCCTGCGCCGGCCCCCGCGCCCGCCGCTGCCGCCCAGCGCACACGACGTGCTGCGCGAGGCCCGGCTGCTGCGCGCGCTGCGGGGCACCTGTGCACGGGTGCCCGAGGTGCTCGCTGTGTGCGCGGAGACCGACACGATCGGCGCGCCGTTCTACGTGATGACGTGCGTGCCCGGCGAGGTGATCGTGAGCGCGGTCCCCCCGGCGTTGGACAGCCCGGCCGAGCGCCGGCGCATCGGCGAGGAGCTGATCGACGCGCTCGTGGAGATCCACTCGGTGGACTGGCGCGCCGCCGGCCTGGAGGATTTCGGCAAGCCAACCGGCTACCTCGAGCGCCAGCTGCGTCGCTTCAACGGCCTCTGGGAGCTGAACAAGACACGCGAGATCCCAGCTGTGGAAAGTGTCGGCGGGTGGCTCGCCGAGCACCTCCCCGACTCCGGCGCCGCCACGATCGTGCACGGCGACTTCCGTCTCGGCAACACGCTTTACGCGAGCGAGCCGCCCGCCCGCCTGGAGGCGGTGCTCGACTGGGAGATGGCGACGATCGGCGACCCGCTCGCCGACGTCGGCTACCTGTGCATGGGGTGGGCCGACCCAGGGGAGCCCTCGCGCGGGCTGCGCGAGCGGCTCGGCAACGTCACGCGCGCCGAGGGCTTTCCAACGCGCGCGCAGCTGATCGCCCGCTACGAGGACCGCTCAGGGCGTTCGATGCGCGACATGCGCTGGTACACCGCGCTCGCGCTGTGGAAGAGTGTGGTCTTCATGGAGGGCAACTACAAGCGCGCGCTCGCGGGCACGACCGACGATCCGCTGCTCGCGCAGTTCGGCGACGGCGTACTCGAGCTGGCGCGCCAGGCCGAGGAGGTCGCGCATGGCGCCGACGCACCCTGATAGCGCGGCCGCTCCCGGCGATCAGGTGCCCGCCGCTTCTCAGGCAGCCGCCGACGGCGGCGAGGAGCCGGCGCCCGAGCGCCCGCATGCGCTATTGATCGACTGGGGCGGCGTGCTCACGAGCAACCTGTTCACGTCCTTCCACGCCTACTGCGTGCGCGCGGGCATCGACCCCCGCAAGCTGCTCGGCCGCTTCAAAGTCGACCCGCAGGCGCGCGAGCTGCTGATCGCGCTGGAGACCGGGAAGCTCACGGAGGATGAGTTCGAGCTGCGCTTCGCCGCGCTGCTCGAGGTCGATGCCGACGGCCTCATCGACGGCCTCTTCGCCGACGTGCATCCCGACGAGCTGATGGTCGCCGCGGTGCGGCGCGCGCGCCAGGCGGGCATCCGCACCGCGCTCGTGTCCAATTCGTGGGGCGTGCACCGCTATCCGCGCGACATGTTCGACGAGCTCTTTGACGGCGTGGTGATCTCCGGCGAGGAGGGAATGCGCAAGCCCACCCCGCGCATGTACGAGCTCGGCGCCGAGCGCGCCGGAGCTCGCGCGCGCGCGTGCGTATTCGTCGATGACCTGCCGTTCAATCTCACACCCGCACAAGAGCTCGGCATGGCCACCGTCCACCACACCGATGCGCAGAGCACGATCGCCCAGCTCGAGCGCCTCTTCGGGATCGCCCTCGGCGACGCCGACGGCGAGCAGTGAGTCCCCTAGAACCGCTGGACCGAGGAGGTGCGCGGGAGTCGAGACGGGTCTTCGTTTGGGACCCTCCCGGGGGTACCACGGCAGGGCGGCCGCAGGCGGGCCGCCCTGCTGCTCGCTCGTCAGCCGGTGACCGCGACGGGGAAGGTCGCTGATGCCTGCTCGCCGTTGACAACGACGGTGACCTCGACCTGTGCATCCGGGCTGTCCACCAAGGGCTTGAAGTTGAATTCCACGCTCTTGTACTGGTGGGAGAGGTCGGTGTAGGCGCAGCTCAGGGCGTTGCCCGTGGACGCCGTCGTGCACGATGCGCTGTTGTCGCTGCCCGCGGTCGGCCCTTCGAAGTCAGCTGGATTCCACGCGAGCGTGATCGAGCCGGCCGCGTACTCTTCGCCATCTTGCACGACCGTGACCACGAACGGTGCTGTGTGGCCGATCGTCAGATCGGTCACCGCCGAGTTCGTTGCTTCGTCCCAACCCCAGCCGCCCGAGCCCCCAGAGCTGGGGTCGGCATCGATGCAGAGGTTCGGGGTGCAAAAGCGGGTGCTCTCCAGCCCGGCGGGCCCTTGCGGTCCGGTTGGGCCTCGCGCGCCCGTGGCGCCTTCTTTCCCTTCGGCGCCGATTTCCTTCAGCGTGTAATGCGAGCTCGCGACGCTGGTGCATTGGAGTTTGGCGTTCGGCGTGAGAATCGCCAGATTGTGGTTTTCGGGTATGCAGAGCTTCACGCCGCCACCGGAGGCGAGCACCGTGCCGACCGTCAACAACGACGCTAGGAGCACTACGCCTGCAGCAATCATGCGCTTCATGACCAGTCTCCCTATTCCTTGGCGCGAGGCCGAGTAGGCGCTCGCGATTGACTATCCGTCTTCCACCGATGAAACAAACGCTCACACGAGCGGGCAGGCACCTCTATGCGTCGCCGGACTTTACCGCGGCGAGGCCGAGTCCGGACTTCTGACGCTCGTCCACCCGGAACCTCTGCCCCCGCGGACTAGCGGCTAGCCTCTCGCTGCGCGGTCCGGGCTGTTGGTGGCGAACCGGCGAGCACGCCTTCAGCGGGTCCGTGCAACGACTTGCACACCTGCCTGTGCTGCCCGAGCCCGGGTGCCGGCGCATTCCTCGCCCGTTGGCTGCCGTCGAACGCGTACACCGCAACGCTCGCCGGACATCGACGAGGTCACCGATCGTTCCAGCCGGCGCCGGTCGCCTCGTACTCCTCGACGCGTGCCCGCATCAGCGCCTTCACGAGCTCGATCGGCAGCTCGTGCTCGTAGGGGAGCTTGATGAAGCCCGCACCAGCCTGATATCCCGCGGCCTCCACGGCAGCCTTCCGGGTAGCGAAAAACGGCGGCGGGAACCGCAGCGAACAATGGTTCTTGAAGCTCTGAAGCATCCACATGTTCGTCTTCGTGCCACGGACATACACGGGCAGGTTCCACTTCAGCTCCTCCCGCACCTGCGGGTCAGCATCGAGGCTCAGCTTCCGGAGCGTCTCGAGATGCGACCGCTGGGCATCGCTCAGCTGCGCGAAGAAGTCATCGACGCTTGACCGTCTGGGCATCGGCACCGCGCCAGCTTACCCCGGCGCATCGCGCCGCCGCAGCTGCTCGGCCCGCGTGCCATTCCTTTCGGCCTCCCGCGCGATCAAGCGCGATCGAGGTCGAGATCACCGGCACGGGCAGAGGCAGGCGTCGAAGGCCCGGGGCGGCGGGGACAGCGCGCCGGCCCCGCTGCGACGCGCCCCTCCGCTGCCGTGCGCGATGAGCTCAGGCGCGCTTGCCGCGCCCGTAGAGCAGTTTGAAGAGGCCCGCGAGCATGCGCGAGGTGCGCGGCCTGTAGGGGTACATGAAGAGTTCCTTCTTCATCCCCATGCGCGTGACCACGATCGCCTGCTGGGAGCAGTACTTGCGGATACCGCCCGCGCCGTGGCGCGAGCCCAGCCCCGATGCCTTCGCGCCGCCCATCGGAAGCTCGAGCACGGTGTAGTTGATCATCGCGTCGTTCACGTTGGCCGCTCCCGCCTCGAGGCGCCTCGCGATCGCCTCGCCGCGCTTGGTGTCGCGCGTGAAGACCGACGAGCCGAGGCCGTAGTGGGAGTTGTTCGACAGCTCGACCGCCTCGTCTGCGTCGCGCACGCGCATGATCGGCAGCGTCGGGCCGAAGGTCTCCTCGGTCATGATCTTCATCGTGTGGTCGACGTCGACGAGCACCGTGGGCTCGTAGAAGCGCCCCGCGCCGGGCAGCTCGTGCCCGCCCGCGAGCACCTTCGCGCCCTTGTCGAGCGCGTCCTGCACGTGGTCCTTGATGATCTCCAGCTGCGGCGGGAACGTGATCGCGCCGACCTCCACCGTGCCGAACCCTTCCGGCTTGCCCACGCGCAGCGCGCGCACTTTCTCGGCGACTTTCGCGACAAACTCGTCGTAGACCGGCTCCTCGACGTACACGCGCTCGATCGAGATGCACGTCTGACCGGCGTTCTGCATCGAGTAGTACGTCGCGAAGTTGGCCGCGCGCTCGAGGTCCGCGTCGCTCAGCACGATCATCGGGTCCTTGCCGCCGAGCTCGAGCGACGCGGGGATCAGCCGTGCCGCCGCCTCCGCGGCGACCTTGCGCCCGGTGCGCGTGGACCCGGTGAACATGATCATGTCCACGTGCCCCACGAGCGCCGCGCCCGTCTCGCCGCGGCCGGTCGCGATCTGCAGCACGTCCTCGGGCAGGCCGCACTCGCGCAGCGCGTCGGCGAGCAGCAGCGAGGTCAGCGGCGTCACCTCTGACGGCTTCAGGATCACCGTGTTGCCCGCCATCAGCGCCGGAATGCAGTCGCCGAAGGAGTTCGTGAGCGGGTAGTTCCAGGGGCCGATGACGCCGACGAGGCCGATCGGGCGGTAGCGCAGCAGCAGCTTCTTGCCCTTCACCAGCAGCTGGCTCGACTTCACGTGCTCGTCTGCGAGGTAGCCCTGAGCCTCGTTCGCCCAGAACCCGAACGCGTTGCCCGCGTAGCCGATCTCGGCCAGCTGCGCGTCCTCGTAGGTCTTGCCCGTCTCTGACACGATCGTCTCGACCACGCGCGCGGCGTTGTCCATGATCCACTTCTGCGCGCGCAGCATCACCCGCGCGCGACCCTCGAAGCCGTATGCCTCCCACTCGGGCTGCGCCGCGCGTGCGCGCGCCGCCATCTCCGCGACGGCGTCCGCGCCGAGGTCGGGCACCGTTGCGATGATCTCGCCCGTGGCGGGGTTCTCGACGGGTATACCCGCCGCCGCGCTCACCGCGCCGTTGTGGGTCTCGGGTAGGTGCTGCTCGACCGTGGCCATCTCTCGCTCTCCCGTGCTCGCTCGCTCGTTGGAGCTTAAGAGTACTCCGACGCGCGCGCCCGCCGCGCGTCAGCTGGAGCCTCGCCGAGCGGGCGAGATCAGTCGGAGAGCTCGACGGTCGCGATGCCGATCGGCTCCGCCGGCCGATCGCCGGCGCCGGTGGGCGTCGCCTCGAGGCGATCCACCACGTCCATGCCCTCGCTGACGCGGCCGAAGACGGTGTGCTTGCCATCCAGCCACGAGCACTCCGCGGCGGTCACGATGAAGAACTGCGAGCCGTTCGTGTCAGGTCCCGCGTTGGCCATCGCAAGCGCGCCGCGCACGATCTTGTGGTCGTTTATCTCGTCCTCGAAGGTGTACCCCGGGCCGCCCGTGCCGGTCCCCAGCGGGCAGCCGCCCTGGATCATGAAGTCCTTGATCACGCGGTGGAAGGTCAGGCCGTCGTAGAAGCCGTCCTCGGCGAGCTTGCGGAAGTTCTCCACGGTCTTGGGCGCGTCCTCGTCGAACAGCTCGAACACGATCGGCCCTTGGGTGGTCTGCATGGTGGCGGTTGACATGCCCTCACCCTACCCGCTCGAGGCTCAGCTGCAGGCCCTTGATCTCGCGCCCGTGCAGCTCCCCCACCACGCGGTCGGCGTCCTGCGCGGGGACCGACAGGAACGAGAAGCGCTCGAGCACGAGCACGTCGCGGACCGCCTCGCCGTCGAGCCCGGCGGCCTTCGTGACCGCGCCCACGATGTCCGCCACGCGCAGACCAGCGGCGCGACCGCCGCCCAGCATGAGCTTCACGTAGCTCGCCTCGTCGTCGTCGCGCGAGACGCGCGGCTTGGAGTGTCGGCGCGGACGCTCGCGCACCGGCGTCGGCGGCGCGACCGCACCCCGCTGCCACTGCGTCACCGCGGTCCCGATGTGCCGTTCGATCGCCTCCAGCTCGCGCTTCTGGCGGTCCTCCACGAACGTGATCGCCCGCCCCGAGCGCCCCACCCGGCCGGTGCGCCCGATGCGGTGCACGTAGATGTCGGGCGAGGTCGGCACGTCGTAGTTGATCACGTGCGTGACCGTCGAGATGTCCA
>Ga0209698_10002284_pt1 | contig 21846 bp, 19 predicted proteins | sample LitLauG_LLR_2012_FD_187203 | JGI IMG/M metagenome (GOLD analysis project Ga0209698, IMG submission 187203) | Freshwater sediment microbial communities from Pennsylvania, USA - Little Laurel Run_MetaG_LLR_2012 (SPAdes) (version 2) | ecosystem: Environmental > Aquatic > Freshwater > Creek >...
GGTTTCAGTCATGGGGTGTGGCAGGAATGTCTCGAAAAAGTCGTATACCGTTGTCATCCAAACGGGAGCGAATCATGTCGTGGACTTGAGCTGGAATGCTTCGACATCGACCGATGTCGCCGGTTACAACGTGTATCGCAGCCCCAACGGAACTAAGTGGAAAAAAATCAACGCAAGTCTGGTGGCTTCGACGCTCTACAGCGACTCGAGCGTGGCCAATGGCTCAACCTACTACTACACCACCACCGCGGTCGATACATCGGGTAATGAAAGCGTCAAGACGACGGCGGTCGAAGTGGTGATTCCGTGAGGCGGTTTAAGCAGCATGCGTCGACTGCCTGAATGGTTGACGGCAAGGCTGAGGGAACTCAAAGCGCAATCCCTCCATGAGGTGGGATGCCTTCGTCTATGCGGCAGACCCAGATGCGCTCGCCGTCGAATTTGCCCATTGGGTTTTCCAACATCGGGTTGCCGATGGTGGAGCAGCATTCAGCGTGCCGCTCAAGGATACCCACGATGGCCTTCGTGGGTTCGAGATTTGCGACCCTGACGGCTACGTCTTGTTCTTCGGTCGACCAAGGTAGAGGGCGGGGTAGCGATCCGGGGGACAATGAGTGTAAAGGTTCTCGACAGTTGTCGCAATTTAAGCCACTCAGGGTAGTACGTTTTCGCTCTAGCACGGAGGCTCTGTGAAAGGAGTTAGGAATGAAAATCGCTTCGATTGTCTTGCTGTCATTGCTCACAAGTCTTGTGAACGCCCAGACCAAGCCAGATGAAACGGCCATTCGGAAGATTCTGGAAGAGGAAGTGACGACCTGGAACCGGGGTAATGCAGATGGATATTCCCGGCACTTCGCAACAGAAGGGACATTCACGAATGTGCAGGGCATGTTCTTTTCGGGATACAAAGCTTTCCGCGACCGGCACGAAGAAATCTTCAAGGGACAATTTCGTGGAACCGTGCTCCAAGTGGAAGTGGTGTCTCTCCGGTTCGTCCGCCCCGACGTCGCGGTGGTCGACGCGCTTACTTGGGTATCGGGATTCTCTAAGGCAGGTCCACCTCCGGTCGTGCATAGGGACGCAAAAGGACGTCTTCGCACGCGGCTACTCCAGGTACTGGTGAAGGAGGGCGACGACTGGAAGATCGTTGTGTACCACAATGTGGATATAAAGCCTGGAATAGAATCGCCGGAGCCGAGATAAGCATTCGGGCTTCATAACTGGTGAAAATCGCCATTTCACTCATCTACCGTGAGTGAAAACAGTTTTCCTTTGGCTCACTTGTGAAATGGCCTGGTTTCGTAAAGTATCGCCAAGAGGGGTGGCGGCCACTTCAACACATCTGTTGACAAGGAGAATCTGGGGGGAGCAAAATGCCCACCCAGTAAGCATTCGCCCCTATTCTTACCTTCCTCTTGGGGCGCTTTCAATTCAGGCAGTCGGCCCAGTAGCGCCTAATCGCATTTGTAAATTGCAATTTGCGCTTCGAGTTGCGTCGCGCCAATTTCCGTGAGACCCAACCTCCCTCCACGAAGCTGGCGTGACGAAGAGGAGAAAATCATGAAAAGCAAACTACTCAGCAGCTTTCTGTTTGCTGCAGTGATTCTGGCCGTAGCTTCAACCGCCACGGCCACCACGATGTGGTACGTGAATGGGGTGAGCGGAAGTGACAGCAATACTTGCACATCCGCCACGACTGCTTGCAAGACCATCGGGCATGCCATCTCGCTGGCTGCTTGGGGCGATACCATCATGGTCGGCGCCACGACTTATACAGAGAATCTCACCATCGGCATTAGCTTGAAAATGATCGGCTCCGGTGTCGCCACGACAATCATTGATGGTGGGGGCGTCAACACGGTGGTGTCAATTCCCAATACCAGTTCCAACGTTACTCTTTCAAAGTTGACTATCCGAAACGGTTCTGTGTGGCCACATGGTGGCGGCATCTACAACGCTGGCACGCTGACGATCAACAACGGCGCGATCAGCGGGAATTCCTCCCACGGCCTTAAAACTGCTGGTAGCAGCGGCGGTGGGATCTACAACGCTGGCACGCTGACGATCAACAGCAGCACGGTCAGCGGGAATCGCGCCGGCGGCGGCAGCTGTAATCCCAACGGCAGCAGCTGTGCCTCCGGGGACGGTGGCGGCATCGAGAATAGCGGCACGCTGACCATCAACAACAGCACCGTCAGCCTGAACCAGGCCGCCGGCGGCTGCCTCGACTACTGCGTCATCCCCTACGGCGGCGGCGGCGGCATCGGCATCCTCAACGGGGGCACGCTGACGATCAACAACAGCACCCTCAGCGGGAATAGCACAGGTGCCTACGGCGGTGGCATCTACAACGCTGGCACAGCATCCCTGCAGAACAGCATCGTCGCGAACAGCCTTTTGGGGGGAAACTGCTACGGCACCTTGACCTCGAATGGCTACAACCTGAGCAGCGACGGCACCTGCAATTTCAGCAACACCGGTGATCTGAACAACACTGACCCCAAGCTCGGACCCTTGCAGAAAAACGGCGGCCCGACCCAAACCCAGGCTCTGCTCTCTGGCAGCCCGGCGATTGATGCGGGAAACCCCACTGGCTGCACCGATAGCCAAGGCCATCCACTGAAGACCGATCAGCGTGGCAGGCCGCGTCCCGACAAAGAGGACACTGGCGGCTGCGACATGGGCGCGTTTGAACGCCAGAGCGATTAGTTAGCGGACTGATACGCTCAAATTGGCGAGAAATCCCCATCACACTCGTTGATCCGGCAGGGCAGACAGTTCTACTTTTTGGGCTCGAACCCGCGCCCGACCCGGAACACGTGGCCATCGGGATGGCGAAGGTGCATCTCGCGAACATTCCACGGCATGTCGGTGGGCGGAAATGTGACCTCCAGACCGGCGGCGACGCAGTGCTTGTGCATCTCGTCCACGTCGTCCACCCAGACCGACATCCAGACACCCTTGTCGCCTTCTTCGTCTCCCTCCTGCTGAAACGTGGTGGTGTTCGCGCCGCGGCCGCGGCCTCCCTGCGCTCCCTGACAAAGAAAGATGCAGGTTTCCTTGCCCGATCCAACCGCGCCAAAGGTCGGAGGCGTTCCCCAATCCCACAATTTCTTCCATCCCCATTTCTCAAACCACGCGACCGTGCTGGCCATGTCGGACACGTTCAATATCGGAGTCAAACCTTTGGCTTCCATAAGGGAAGCAGGATAACACCCGGCGGACCGAGAAAGTTTTCTTAGTGTTGCGAGATCGCTATAACCCTGATCGACTTCGAGAGGGAACCAAGATTCAGGTTATAAAATTGCTGAAAAACAGACTGAGAGACGCCTGGCATCAGCAGTTCGAAAATCGTCTTCTAGGGCAGACCATTCATTCGTTCCTTCGAACCAGGGTGCGGGGTTGAGGAACGTCCCGTATCTGCCGCGGTTCTCCTTCACTTTCATGGGTTCGACCCATCCAAGCCGCAGGTCGTGCTCAGCGGCCGAGCCTTGATCTCCGCCTGAGATTGACGACCAGGTCAGGGTGAGGGTCTTGTCGGAGTGGTTCGTGTCGCGTACGATAAGCCGATTCGTGGATGCTGGCCCAGTGCTACGCGCGGCGGCTAACACGTTTTTGAGGGAGAAGGTACGGTTATGACGTTCAAAGCTACAGGACCCGGGCTGATTGAGATCGACCCGAGCTACGCTGGGGCGGGCATGCTCAGAGCGTTGCTGCACAACTTCGACTTCGACGACATGAACATCTCCACCTTAAAGGCAGAGCACACCGACTTCCTCCGGACTCGTGCTCTCCCGTTGCTGGCAGAAAATCGCGGCCGGGTCTGGCTTGAGGGTCATGCCAGCCATATCGGGGCGCATGATTACAATATCCAGCTCTCCAAAAAGCGCGTGCAAAAGGTAGTTGATTTTCTCTCCGGCAACGGGATCGCTCTCAACCAGGTTCAGCCCGACGCGGTTGGCGATTCGCACTCCGCGTCCCGGCTCAAAGACGACGAATTGGACCGGTCGGTTGCATTCGTCATCCTGCAGAAAGCCCACCTGGATCCACCACCGCCTCGACAACCCCCCCCGCCGCCGGCGGTTACAACCCAATTTCGCCTGCGCCTGTCGGCGGAGATAACTATCTCAGGGGTACCCCGTATTCGGCCGCCCAAGGGGAAACTCGGTGGCGGACCGGCGGCGGATGCTTTGTTGTTCGAGATACAGGACGTGGAACACCGGATGTCGGCGTTCTACGGCTACAGCGGGTTGGGAATGGGCGTCGGAGTCAATCTGGCCTGGCTGTCGGGGACCGACGCCGGGCCGTGGAATTACTTCAGCACGTCCGCCCCGATGAGTGTCGGTGACTTCGGAGGGCTCACTCGCTTTACCAGCGCTGGCGGCGGGAATTACACCATCAATTACCTTAACATGATGGGTACGCCTCCAGGTGTTGACTCGGTGTACCTGAAGATCAACACCGGAACCACGTACGGGGGCGGGATCACCACCACGGCTGGGCCGCTCCAACGAGTCGCTGGACCGATGCCCGCCGGGAGCGATTGAACCCTCTCTCGGGACCTACGAGTGTACGGGCCCGTGGGTGGGTTAGCAACGTGAGGATACTCACGTGAGCATACTCATCCATTGCCGGTGAACTCGCGTTTTGCTGACGCCCGCGGCGAGGACAGACCTGGACAAATGGGTCCAATGGCTGCAGACTCGCCGACGGCTCGAAACAGCAGGGCCGACTGGTATCAGGAAAGTTCGGAACGTCCTCCAGGCCCACCATTTATCCCCGAGCCGTTCATCGGATTCGCGGCGATGCCAAATTCCGAATTTCCCCAATTTCCCCAATTTCGGTCCTTTTGAAGCCCGCCTGCTTACGGGCAATGAACTCCAGTAAATACGCTTGTGCAGTCACTGGAGACGAGTAACCGTGGAGTGATTTCAGGGTGCCGAACCGAACTCGGGGCCCCAGCCTGTAGACTCAGTGGGCACTACTTTGTATGCCTGAGGAGAACAACTCGCCCTGGCACCAGTATTCCTTCGGCCTATTGCTATGCCTTGTACTCCTTTGTGATCTCTCGCGCGGACAGCAGCCTGATCAATCAGCCGGGGGGCCTCCCGACGCGCCTCCAGCCAACATCGCTCCGAAAAGGGGCTTCCTGGGCCGCTGGGCGGAATGGTATCGGCAAGACTGGTCGGGGACGGCCGCTTCATCGCCTTCCCCGGCGCGGCGCGGGCTGCCCTCACCGCTCGACTCGCCGCCGTTTCCCAATTCAGATTGGTCGTACGGCGGCTCTCCGGTAATTGGCGAACCAGACACGAACAGCTATCCGCTGATGACCACCATCAACCAGGCACGGAGCAGGACGAAATTCTATGGCTGGATTGATCCGACGTTGAACTTCGGAACGTCCGTGCACAGCAATGCGCCGGAGGCGAACGACGTCTACTCGGATCGACTGGAGATGAACCAGATCGTGCTCTATGCCGAGCGCTTGCCGGATTCTGTGCAGCGCGATCATATCGACTGGGGCTACCACCTTACGGCGCTCTACGGCACGGACTATCGCTTCACCATCGGCAAGGGCTACCTGAGCAGCCAGTTGCTTGACGATCATCGGCAGTATGGCTTCGATCCCACGCTGGAATATGTCGATGTTTACGTTCCGCAGGTGGCGCAGGGAATGAATCTGAGAGTGGGGCGCTTCATCTCGGTGCCCGGAATTGAGGCGCAACTGGCGCCCAACAACTACATTTTCAGCCATTCGCTGCTGTACGCGATTGACCCGTTTACCGACACCGGCTTGATGGCGACAGTGAAGTTGAACGACCACTGGCTGGTACAACTTGGGATTACTGACGGCCACGATGTGGCGCCCTGGACGGCGGATGCGAAGGTTTCCGGTACGGGCTGTGTGAGCTATACGACGGCGTCGGTGAATGACAATCTGTATGTCTGCGCCAACGGGATCAATGACGGCAAGTACGCTTACAACAATCTGCAGCAATATGACGCGACCTGGTATCACAAGTTCTCGAAGACGGTGCACATGGCAACCGAGTCCTGGTATATGTACGAGCGCGACGTGCCGGCGCTCGGAGGCAGTATTCAGCCGGAACTGGGCGCGAACGCGGCGAACTGCCTGCCCGGGGAACAGCGTTGCGTTGCGCCCGAATACGCCGTCGTGAATTTTCTTCAAAAAGAATTCTCTCCCCATAACTTCCTGTCGTTTCGCACGGACTTTCTCAACGACGAGAAAGGTCAGCGCACCGGGTACGCGACCCGGTTCTCAGAGAACACGATCACTTGGTGTCACTGGATCGGGACGACTGTGCAGATCCGTCCGGAATTGCGCTTCGAGCGGGCCTGGGATCGGAAGGCGTACGACAACGGGCGACGGCAAAATCAGTTCACCGTGGCGACTGACCTGATCTTTCACTTTTGAGCTGGGCTATTTCCAGGCTCCACGGTGCCGCCATTCCCCTGGGCTGCAGGGTTCAGATATTATGGCCTCCCGTGAGCCTGATCAGGGAGTCCGCTTCGAGTTCGCGCCGGCGACTGGTGCGCGACATTCTGCTGTACGGCGTGACCGGCGGCGTGCTCATTGCGGTCCTGAACCTGATGGAGTACCGCTTTCTGGTCGTCGAGCATTGGGTGGAGATTTATGTCGCGCTGGTGGCCGCCCTGTTCGCCGGACTCGGCATCTGGCTGGGCTTGACGCTCACGAAGAAGAAGCCGGCGGTGATCGTCAGGGAGACGATCATCCAGGAAGTCCCGGCGCCGGCTACGGCAGCGTTTGTCGTCGACCAGAAGCGGGTGGGCCAATTGGGCATCACCGCGCGCGAGTTGGAAATTCTCGGACTGATCGCCATCGGGTTGAGCAATCGGGAGATTGCAGACCGTCTCTTCGTCAGCGAAAACACGGTCAAGACCCATTCCAGCCGGTTGTTTGACAAGCTTGGAGCCAAACGTCGCACCCAGGCGGTGCAGATCGGCAAAACCGCCCGGCTGATCCCGTGACCACTCTGGCGTGTCGGCCTCATCCGAAAGCGTGATTTCTCGCGCTTCCACGCAAAATCACTCGAAAGGGTGACGACAGGGCGCGTCCCCAGCTACAGTCCCGGCAGATGAACCGGGGCCGCAGGGCCTCGCCCGGCCGGGACAGCCGAGGCGGCTGTCACCACCTGAGCGTGGAGCAGCATCGGAACGCCCCGCTGGACTCTCAAACGACGAGAGGCTCACCCGCGGTCTCCTGACCCGAACAACTTCGCGATTTCCTGATTTCCAGATTGCTGGGCAAGCAGCTTGAATGGTCTACCTTCCGAGTCACTGGCTTCCCGTAGAGCAGGGAAGCGAGTCAGAAATCGTTTAACCCATTCGATGTCCGCTCGCCGGATGGCATGGGCAAAGTCGTCGAGCTCAATCGCCAGGAATCCACCCATTTCCCGCAGGTACTCGATCGCCCACCCGGTGGGAGTAGCCCCGAATCGAGTGTCGGTGACGTTGATGGCGGCGCCTTCGCTCACTAACTCGTGAACAACCGAGCGATGTCCTGCGAAAGCGGCGTAGTGCAGGGCGGTGGCTCCCGATGGATCCCGCTGGTTGATCAGCTCCGCGTGGTTCTGAACAATCGCCCTCACATCTGCAAGGTCACCTCGCTTCGCGGCATCAATTAGCCTCTCGAACTCGCTCATCGAAGCACCTCCCCCTGTTTTGAGGGCATGACACCGAGGTAAGTTATTCTAAAAAGGCCGTTCGCTGCAATCCGTGAACGCGCATGGAGGGGTAGACGTGATCGATCGAATCGCAGATGGCCGCACCGATCTTGTGTTCGATTACCTCGCCGCAGGGCATCCGGCAACATCCAAAGACAAGGATGGAACGCCTCTGATCTGTTGGTGTGCTTACTACGGCGACGTGAGCGCCATCAAGTTCCTGATCGCGAACGGCGAAACATTGCCATCCCTGGGAAACGATCTTGGCATCAATGGCGCGGCGTTCCATGGCCACTGGCGGCTTTGCCAATACCTGATCGAGAATGGCGCCGAGGTGAACTCTGATGCGGACGGTACTGGTGAAAGTCCGCTACACTCGGCAATGTCCTCGCCTCGGCCTGCGCAGCATATGGTCGCCAGGGTCTTGCTGGCGAACGGTTGTGATCCGAATCGAGCGACCAAGCCATCCACTGAGACTGGCGCCTTCATGAGAGATTGCCGCAACCGGGGCGAGACCGCCCTGCACCGCGCCGCTGCCTTCTGCAGTGAAGATACCATTCAACTACTTCTGGATGCCGGGGCCAGAGTCGACGCGAAAGACGTGAACGGCGATTCGCCGCTCACATGGGCCAGCTGGTACCGGCGGCCTGATTCCATTCTCCGTAAGCTTTGCTATGGATCGTTTTCCATTCATTCACAGCGACAGACGATGGATGCCTATTTGCTGGGACAACCGCATGTGTAGGATGGGCCGACGACCGGAGCCCGCGGGAGCGCCGGCTCCAGCGCGTTCGTCTAATTCCCCAGAATAAAGTTCACCGTGATTTGGGTCTCGACCTCGATGGCCTCGTTGTTGAGGATGTAGGGCCGGTAACGCCAGTGGCTGACGGCGTCGATCGCTGCGGGGACCAGCATTGGATGTCCGGTCATCAGGCGAAGGTTTGCGATCGTACCCGCTTTGCTGATGGTCGCGAACAGCACCACCGGTCCCTGGATGCGGGCGGTTCTCGCCAGCGGCGGATAAACAGGCTGCACGCGACGAATGAGGCTTCCCTCGAGGAGAGTGGAAGGACGGAAGGCGTGAATTGCAGGTTGAGCGGGCCGCGCCGGCATTACGGGTTGGTTCCCACCGATAACGGGAATGGGGAGACCGTCCTTCGTGCCGGAAGGAAAACCAATGCCGATGCTGCCGATCGCATCCGGCAGTTGATCGGCGGAGTCGTTACCGCTTGCGGTTACGGGCCGCAGCCGCGAAGGCAGCATCAGCCGTCCGGGAGAGAAGTCCCTCGGAGTGACCGTGGCGGCACCGTGTCGAGCATCGGCGATCCGTGCCGCTCCCGGCGCGCGGCCAAGAGTTACCGGGGTTGAGACCGTGCGCACCGACGGGAGCCCTACGGTCTTCCACAGCGGCAACAGTAACAAGACTCCGATTACCACCGCTTCCAGTCCGAACGAAGTCAACGTGGTCCAACTGCGGCGGGAACGTTGGGCCCAGGAAGTTTCGAGCATGCTATCGGCAAACATGGTGTCCTCCGTCAAAAATCGTTTGCTGTTATGGACACCATCGACGCGCACTCTGGCCACGCTACGGTAAAGAAAAAAGGCCGCGCTTTTCGCGCGGCTTCGGGAACTTCCGGGACACTGGAGGTGTCCGGATTACTTCGGCGGAGGGGTCGGCTTGGGTGCAGTGGCCGACGGAGTCGAAGGCTTCGGCGTTGGAGGCTTGACCGCTGCTCCGCCTGCGGCCGGTGCCGCAACACCAGACTTCACGTTGTAGGCCTCCACCACAGGTTTGGTGATATCGACCGCCTCGCCCCACCACAGCACCGGGCTCTCGGGCCAGGGCTTGGAAGTATCGACGATGACGCCGAAACCATTCTCCTGCGAGTATTGCACGATCATGGGAGCCATCTTACCCAGGATTCGCTTCGCCAGTTCCTGCTGCTGGCCGCCAATCTCTTCCTGAAAATCCTGGACCGCACGGTCGAAACTCTTCTGCTTGGTTTCGATCTGTCGCTTCAGTGAGTCCAAAGCATCTGCGTTCAGCTTGTCCTGCTGCGTGCTGAGCTGTTTTTTCAGAGATTCCAGTTCGTCATTCTGGCCCTTCAGTTCCGCATTCTTGGGCTCATATTTCTTCTGCAGGGCTTCCATGTCGCGACGCCCTTCGTTGCTGCCGAAGATGGCATCCTGGATGTTGATGGTCCCGACCTTGGTGCCGGTGCTCGCGCCAGTCGTCAGGGCAGGCGAAGTGGCAGCGGGACTGGCGGGAGCGGCGCCCGCACCGGATGGGGTGGCGGCGCTGCTGGTTTGAGCTAGTGCGGACATCGCGAAGGAGGCCGCAGCAGCCAGAAGAAGTCGCAAGAACTTGCTTGTCATCGGATCAGTTGAACTCCTTGGAACATGGTTCCGGGAATGAACTTCGAATTTCGCTCTCAAATCGCTGCTTCAATTTACGCTGGGCCGCACTGATTGAGGTCTCCGCTGCGGTAGCGGCCGCCGTCGGAAAAGGCGCACTAGGTTGCCAGCGTCACACGCCCTGCAGGCGTGCAATCCACCGTCACATTCCTGTCATGGCGTGGACCACGCTCATTATAGTGACCACGCTCCGGCGACGTCAAACGCACTTAAAACGTGGTCGCTACCGTGAACCGGAAGGTTTTTCTCGGTTCCCGCAACAGGAAATTGGGGGAATAGGTCTGCTTCGCCAGCCCGTAGGTATAGTCGCCTGCCCGGGTGTTGGGGAACATGCTGCGAGTCACGGGAATCGGAGGATTGGCCTGGTTATCCAGACGCAACGGGTTATAAGCCCAGTAAATGCGGAAGGGCGCATTGACCACGGGCAGGAACATCTGCAGTTCCAGTCCGGTTGAAATGCGGGGCCGCCAGTTGGTCGAATTCAAAACCTGCAGGTAATTCGAGGGCAGCGGATTCAACCGTCGCCCGCCCTGGCAATTGAATCCCGCGTCCAGGCTGGGACACCCGAAGTAGGTGCTGATCACTTGGTCATATTGCTGGGTCGCGATCTGCAACTGAGAACGCCGGATCACGGGATCGATGCCGCTATCCACGAAGGGGACCAAGGCTACCGGCCCGGCAATGGTGTAGCGGTACTCGAGATTTGTCACCAGGCTCAAGTCGCCGCCCGGGAACACGATTTGATCGACTGGGATCGGTATGGTCCAGTTGCCCTGGCGCGGATTGGCTGGATTCTTCGGGACCGGCGTCCCGTCTGGGTTGGTCAATGTGATCACGTTCGAACTGGGCAGGAAGGCTACGGGGGATATCGAGCGGATATCAAAGCCGCGGATATCGTATTCGCCGCCCATGTAGAAGCGCTGAAACGGCGGCGCGACCAGGCCGCCGAACCCGCTGATAAACGATCCCTGCAGGTTAAAGCCGATCGCGTTGCGCCGGTTCTGCACCGGGATGAATCGCTTGTACTGTACGATCGGCCGGATGGAGCGCACGGTCCCGCCCAACCCGGCAAACTCCGCGCCCAGCGTCAGTTGGTGTCCGCTGTGCGGGGAGATGCCGCTATCCAAGGTGTTGAACGAAAAACTGGGGAAGATTTTGCTGGTGATGATTCCGTTGACCGCATTCGGCCCCGAAATGCCGCGGAATGCGATGAAGTCAAACAGGCTCTTGGACGCCGTGCTCAGGGGAAGCAGTGTGGACCGATCGAGCGAGTAGGTGAATCCCACACGCTTCAACGAACGGTGCAGCGGATAGCTCAACGAACTGGTAAAGCCAACGGCGGACTGCGAGTAGTTCTGCAGGTTCTGCAGAACGGCGCTGGGCAAGTTGAGATTTTGTCCACTGAAAATCGACAACTGGCGGGCCTGGTTGAAATTGTACTTGTTGCCGAAAATCGTGAACCCAAACTGCAGCGGCCGGTCGAACATGTAGGGCTGGGTGTATCCAAAGAGCACGCTGCGCGCCAGGTTTCCCAGGCTGATTTGAACCTGCAGGGTCTCGCCGCGTCCCAGAAAATTGTTGGTTGAGTAGTTGAGCCCGATGAAGGCGCCTTCCAGTCCACTCACGCCCCCGTTCAGTCCGATGCTGTTCTTGCCCTTTTCTTTCACTTTCAGCGTCAGGTCCACGTAGCCGTTTTTCTCGTCCAGTTTCTTGTCGGTGACGTTGGGATCGTCGGGCTTGAGTTGATCGAAATACGACAGCTGGTTGAGGCGCAACAGGCTGTATTCCCACAGGCGCGAGTTGTAAATGCCGCCTTCTTCCAGCGCCAGTTCGCGGCGAATCACCTTGTCGCGGGTGGTCGTATTGCCCTGGAACTCGATGCGGCGGACGTAGAACTGCTTGCCCTCCTCCACGTCGATGACTACGTTCACCAGCTTCTTGTCCTCGTCAAATGTGGTATCGGGAATACCGGTGTAATTGATATATCCATATTCGCCATATGCCTTGCGCAGATTCTCCAAGCCCTTGGCGATTTTCTCGCGGCTGAAGACGTCTCCATCCTTGAGCGGAAAGAGATTGCGCAGAGCTGCACTGTTGCTGAGGGTCTTGTTGTTCTTGAACGTGATCTTGCCCAACCGGTACTTGTCGCCTTCATCGATGACCATCGTGATGTCAACCGACTTGCCGGGCCCAGACTGAATCAGCGGAATGTGCGCTCCTTTGTGCCCGGTGTCATGGATTTCCGTCTTAGGTTCACCCTCCACGTTCATTTTGAAATAGCCGCGGTTCTGATACTCCATGCGGACCCGCTCGGTGTCTTCGTCGAGCTTGGTGGCGTCGTAGGTCCGGGCAAAAATATTTTCCAGGAAAATGGAATGCGGGATGCCGACCGGCCGCAGGTTCTTCATCGCACCGCGGAGGATTCTGGTTTTGAGGTTCTTATTGCCCTGGAACCGGATTTTGCCGACCTTGACCTTGGGCCCTTCTTTCACGACGAAAGTGATGCCAACCGCGGCCGGCGGAATCTGCCGTATTTCGGTACGTAGAGTGGCGAACTGGTGTCCGTGCTCGGAGAGCAGGCCCTTGATGGAGTTCTCCGCCTTCTTGATGCGGGTGGGATCGTACTGGCTTTCCACGACTAGACCCACTTTTTCCAGCTTGAAGCGGTCCAGCACGTCGCTATTGGAGACGGAACTGAGGCCGACGTAGTTGATTTCGCGGATGGTAGGCTTCTCTTTTACCTGCACGATGATGCGCCAGCCCTTCGGCGTCTGCTCGCGCGAGAACTTGATGTCTTCGAAATAGCCGGTATTCCAGAGCGAGTTGAAATCGCGTTCCAGGGCAGCAGCGTCGTAGAGGTCGCCGGGCTTGGTAAAGATACGGGCTCGGACGGTGTCGGCGGGAATGCGGCGGTTGCCGGTTACGCTGATTTCGGAAACGACGTCATTCTGCGCCCAAGCCTGGCCCGCGGCGAGCAGGAAGACCGCGCCCAGCACCACCCAGCCCACACGTATACCCTTCACCCACCTCCAAAACTTTGGGAATGAAGGGGATGGCGGCGAGGCAGCGCTTGCTCTGCAAGCCCGCCGGGACACAACAGGACTGTCCGGATGAACGCGAAAATGAATCGCTACGACCTCAGCCTCTGGGATGTAAGAAAACTGTCATTATACGGTAGTTAAACAGAATGCGTCCAAGCCGCCACTCTCAATGGTGATCTCGGAGTTCTTTTCCTGGAGTGGCACTTCACCAGCCAGCGGTTCTGGTTCCGGGCAACCCTGAGCCCTCTACTGGGCACTGACCACTTTCCCCTCGCCTCTGATCTTGGGCTTGGCTTGTGCTACCTCAACCAAGACGGAATAAAACGTGGCGGAGTTGCCCATGTCGGTAAGTTTTTCTGACGTCAGAGCATTGACGCTCTGGTGCCCGGTTGTCAGCTTCGCCCAATTCAGGCTGGCGGAGACGACGCCGGGTTGCACTTTGCCATCCACTCGCGCTTTCAGCAGAATCTCCCCTCGCCGGTTGAAGACTCGAACCTTGTCGCCTTCGGCAATGCCGCGGGCTAGCGCGTCCGCGGAGGAAATCTCCAGCAGTCCGGGTTCTTCCATCTCCTGCACCGAGGGCAGATTGGAGAAGGTCGAATTCAAGAAGTTATCAGCTTTGCGTGCCAGCAACTCGAGTGGAAACTTATCCGCTTGGGCATTGTGCCGCGATTCGCCCGGGGGGGTGAAGTCGGCCACAGGATCTAGGCCCTGCGCCTTCACGCTTTCGCTGTAAAGCTCGGCTTTTCCGGAGGGAGTGCGGAAGCCGCCGTTGGCAAATGGCAGAAACACGTTGGGCGAGGGATCGAACCTAAGCCGGACCTGCCCACGCTCCAGTTGTCCCCGGCTGATTCCCTGCAGCCACGGATCCTTCGACTCCAGCGCCAGATCGATCATCTCATCGACACTCTGCCGGAAGCACTCTTCCTCAAATCCCATGCGCAACGCCAACTCGCGGAACACCTCCAGGTTTGGCCGGCATTCCCCCAGCGGCACAATCGCCTGGTTCGATACCTGCATGTAGTAATGCCCGTAGGATTTCTGCAGGTCCTTGTGCTCAAAGAAGGTCGTAGCCGGCAACAGGATATCGGCGTAGTCGGTGGTGTCAGTAAAGAACTGCTCGTGGACCACAGTGAACAGATCAGGCCGGCACAATCCCCGCACTACCTCGTTATGCTCCGGGCACACCGCCGCCGGATTCGAGTTATACACGAACAACGCTTTGACTGGCGGATCATTCACTTTGTTCAGCACGCGCCCCAACTCCACCATATTGAGAGTGCGCGCGGGACGCCCGAGGGCAGACTTCATCAGATCCGGACGCTTCAAGCCGTCATCGTTCAGATCAAAGGCACCGCTGAGCGACATCTGCAGACCGCCACCAACTTCCTTCCACGATCCGGTGATGCAGGGCAGCATGGCCACTGTGCGCGTCGCCATCCCCCCGCGCTCGGAGCGCTGCACGCCGTAATTCAGCCGGATCACCGCCGGCCGCGTGCTCGCGTACTCATGCGCCAGCCTGCGAATGTCGACAGCGGAAATGCCCGTCCAATGCGCCACACGCTCGGGGGGATATTCTTTTACCTTTTCGCGCAGTTGCTCGAAGCCCAAGGTGTATTTCGAAACGTAATCGGCATCGTGGAGGGTTTCGCCGATGATGACGTGCATCATTCCCAGGGCAAGCGCGGCATCGGTTCCGGGATTGATGGGCAAATACCAGTCGGCACACTGGGCGGTGCGCGTGCGGTAGGGATCGATTACGACCAGCTTGGCACCATTACGCCGCGCTTCTGCGATGAATGGCCACAGGTGGACGTTGTTGCCGTGAATGTTCGCTGCCCACGCAATGATGTACTTGGAATACCGGAACTGTTCCGGTTCAGTGCCGAGTTTGACGCCCAGTACCGATTTCAGCCCGGCTTCGCCCGCCGCAGAGCAAATGGTGCGATCCAGTTGCGACGCGCCGAGCCGGTGGAAGAACCGGCGGTCCATCGAAGCGCCGTTCAGCGCGCCCAACGTCCCGCCATAGGAATACGGAAGAACCGCCTCGCCCCCGAACTCGCTGGAGATGGCGCGAAAGCGAGAGACGACTTCGCCGAGAGCGTCGTCCCAGGAAATCCGCTGCCAAGTCTGATCGGCCTGGGTCGCGAGCGCGGGGGGCCCCTTGGGAGCAATCCTGCGCATCGGGTAGAGCACTCGATCAGGCGAATACACCCGATCCAGATACTTCGCCACCTTGGCGCACAAGAAGCCGCGCGTCACCGGATGGTCCGGATCTCCCTGAATCTTCGTCGCTCGGCCATCCTCGACAGTAATCAGCACGCCGCATGCGTCAGGGCAATCGTGCGGACACGCGGCATGGACGACCTGCTTCATGGCTCGTTTGATTATACGGTGCTTTGGCGGGCGGAAGCGGCGAGGGTCTGGCTTGAACTTAGAGCCACCAAACCATGCACGCTCCACGGCTAAAAAAAGGACGGCCGTTGCAGGCCGTCCCTTGGTTTTCGCTCTATTGGTTCCCTCAGCCGAGGTTTACTTCGCCGCCGGCGGCGGAGGATCCGCCACCCAACCTGCGTAAAACTCCGGCGTCCCGCTTACCGGGCTCTTGAGCAGCAACCCGCGCATCACCAGAGGAGTAGCGGTCGTCGTGGTCTGAAGCTGACCCAAACCGGTCAGGTTGAAGAACAGAGTGAAGTTGAAGGTGTTCACCGTCACCGGGCCGCCCACCGAATATCCGACGAGCCCGCTGTTGGTCAATTGGAAGCTGCCGGCGTTGCCGTTCGTGACCGTCACGCTGCCCGGTACGAGTGTCCCATACAGGCCCTGGCGACGCAGCGAAATCAGCGTCGGCGTGAACGTCCCGCTGGCGAAGGCGCCGCCAACGAAAATGCGCTGGCCCACTTCGAGGGAGGTGTTGTTGAACAGCGCGTTTGCAATCGCACCATCCAGGAAGCAGATGTCGTAGTTGGTCACCTGGCTGATGTCGATGGTCTGAATCGTGTCTACATCGGCGGTCATATCAGCTCCGGTCTCGCCCACCCACATCGTGACCTGCTGAGCCTGGCCGGAGGTGTTGTTCACCACTTGCAGCACTCGCCCGGAGACGAACGATTGCGCCGTGGTGATGACTTCGACGCCATCAGCCATCAGGCTGCCATCCGCCTGGAACCGTCCCTGCACCGCGACGAAAGCGGGCACAGCCATGTTGTTGATGCTCCATCCGCTGTTGAAGGTGGTGGAATTGTTAACGTAAACCGTGAGCTGGCGCCCGTAGGGGCCCTGGATCACGAAGGAATTGCTGGCGGCGGCAACCGAAACCAGGCCGCCCTCAAGATCGGTAATGTGGCCATCAGGATCGCCGGCCTTGGTCGCCTTGACATAGAAGACCGGGTTCACCGCACCAGTGACCTGCCCGCTGCCATCCACCGCGACCGTCTGGCGGATGTCCAGTTCCATCCTCAGGCCAGCGAGACCGTTGCTGGTGACAACCATCGGCGCCGGTAAGTTGACGGTAACCGCATACGGAAACGGCATCAGAGGTAGGGTACCGTTGATCGTGTTCAGGGCCGGGGGGTTCTGCGTCATATCGACGTAGGTGATGACCGGATTGGACACGGTGATGGTCGCGCTGTTGTAGGTGTCCGCTGGAACGGAAGCGAAGGCCAAAGGCGAACGCAAACCAATGAGCCGGGCAAAATCGACCGACTGGTTCGAGACCACCTGGGGCGTGTTGTTTTGGCCGTTGAGCGTCACTGAGATGGTCATCTGAAACCCGACCACGGACGATAGCGGCGCGTCTTCCCCAGTCACGTACAGGGCGCCGGGACTGGTCTGGGAATTCTGGTTCGAGCTGCTCGCCCCGCCGCAGCCGATCGTAGCGGCGATCGCGAGTAAGAGAGCAGGGAGCAGGGCACGTTTCATAGCAACAACTCCTCCGAGTCGATTCCTTGAGGGAGTGAATCTTGGACTCAGAGAATTCGAACCCGCCCGCCCTACCGAAGTTGTGAAAAAAGGTTGGTTTCAGGGGCGGGAGAATTAAAAACGAAGGTAACCTGACGGCGGGTTACCACGGGACGGCGGACCGGGCGGTCCTCCGCTCTGGGAGCCTATTTTAGCTCCAGTACCTCTTTTTCCTTGGCCTTGCTCATCTCTTCCATTTTCTTGATCTCGTCGTCGGTCAACTTCTGGATCTCGTCGAGCGACCGCTTCTCTTCATCTTCGGTGATCTTCTTGTCTTTCAGAGCCTTCTTGATGGCGTCGTTGCCGTCGCGGCGGATGTTGCGCACCGCGGTGCGATGCTCTTCCAGCACTCTGTGCAGGTGTTTGACCATGTCCTGGCGGCGCTCCTGGGTGAGCGGTGGCACCGGCACGCGGATCATCTTGCCGTCGTTCATCGGATTGAGACCGAGATCGCCGGAACGAATCGCTTTTTCAATCGCCGCCAGCGAGGAAGGATCGAAGGGCTGCACGGTAATCAATTGCGCCTCCGGGGCATGCACCTGGGCGATCTGATTCAAAGGCATCTGCGAACCGTAGTAATCGACGCTCACGCCGTCGAGCATGTGCACCGATGCTCGTCCAGTGCGCGTGGCCGCCATGGCCTTGCGGAAATCTTCGACGGCTTTCTCCATGCGCGTTTTCAGTTGCGCGTACGTCTCTTTCAGCCCGGCTATCGCCGCCATCGTTGCTTGCGCCATAAGTTCGACTCCAGGTCACTTGGACTCAAAACGCATGATTATAAACCTAACTGTTCCCAGACAAGGGTGTCATGCTGAGCGCGGCCGCTTTTCAGGCAGAAGGAAGCATCTCCCTACTTGGACAACGAACTTTCCACTCGGGTCCCTCGCCCGGCTAAAAGCCGCCGGGTTTCGGGACCACGCATTTCGTGCAAGGGGAAACGCCGACAACTTCAGGCGCTGACCATCGATCCGATCTTTTCGCCCAACACCACGCGCCGGATGTTGCCATGATGATTCAGATTGAAGATGATGATGGGCAGGTTATTGTCTTTGCAGAGCGAGATGGCGGTTGAGTCCATCACCTTCAGGCCCAGTTTCAGCACATCCATATAGGTGATCTGGTTGAACTTCTTGGCGCCATCAACTTTCATCGGATCGGCGTCGTAAATCCCGTCTACCTTGGTCGCCTTGAGAATGGCTTCAGCCTTGATCTCCATGGCGCGCAGCGATGCGGCGGTGTCGGTGGAGAAATAGGGATTGCCTGTGCCTCCGGCGAAGATCACGACACGGCCTTTTTCCAGATGGCGAATGGCGCGGCGGCGAATAAAAGGTTCGGCCACCTGGTTCATCTCGATGGCTGACTGCACCCGCGTGTAAACGTTCTGCTTCTCCAACGCGTCCTGCAGGGCCAGCGCGTTGATCACGGTGGCCAGCATTCCCATGTGGTCAGCCGAGACGCGGTCCATGTCCTTGGCCTGGTGGGCCACGCCACGGAAGAAATTCCCGCCGCCGACCACGATGGCGATCTGCACACCCAGTTTGTGCACTTCGCTGATCTCGGCGGCAATCCCGTGAATGCGTGCGGTCTCGACGCCGAAGCCCTGGTTCGCGGCCAAAGCCTCGCCGGACAGCTTGAGCAAAATGCGTTTGAAGATGGGAGTATCCATGAGAGTCGTGAGCCGAGTACCGCCTTTTCATTCTGAGCGCGGCAAAGAACCCATGCAGTTCCGCCGGTGCAGCCACCCCAGAGGTCCTTAGCTTCGCTCAGGATGACATGAATTGAGGATTTCTATCGAAATAAAAAAAGCGCCCCGCGGGGGGCGCCTTCGGTTACTCGCCTTTCGGCTCTGTGGGCTTCGTCACCGCGACCGTCTCGCCTGCGTCACCGACCTTGAACCGTGCGAAGCGGCGCACGGCGATGTTCTCGCCCAGTTTGCCGACTTTCGCGGCGATCAGCTGCGAGATCGAAATGGTCTGGTCCTTGATGAAGGGCTGTTCCAGAAGACAGACCTCCTCATAGAACTTTTCCATCTTGCCGGCCACCATCTTCTCCGCGATGTGTGCGGGCTTGCCGCTGGCGATGGCTTGCGCGAGGTAGATATCTTTCTCCCGGGCAAAAGCCTCGGGAGTGACATCTTCCTTGCGGACGTATTTCGGATCGCTGGCCGCGATGTGCATGGCGATATCGTGCACCAGTTCCTTGAAGTCCTCGGTGCGCGCCACGAAATCGCTCTCGCAGTTCACTTCGACGAGCACACCGATCTTGCCGCCGGCGTGAATATAGCTCGCCACCGAGCCTTCGCTGGTCACGCGCGTCGCCTTCTTGGCCGCCACGGAAACGCCTTTCTTGCGAAGAACCACGACTGCCTGCTCCATGTCGCCCTTGGCTTCGGTAAGGGCCTGCTTGCAATCCATCATGGGCGCCCCGGTTTTGTCTCGAAGCTCCTTCACTTGTCCGGCTGAAATATTCACTGTAGTAGTACCCATAATTCCTCAGGTTTAAAAGTTCCAAAGTAGCAATGTTTCAAGGTCTGTCGAGGACTTCCCGGCATTGGACCTTGAAACCCATAAAATTAAACCCGCGCCGGACGACCCGCGCGGGTCTGATTTCCATTCCCGGTTTTTTACTGGCAACTCGCCACCGACAACCGGTTCTAAACCGTCTGACTCTCGACCTTCGGCAGTTCGGCCTCTTCGGTGGCCACCGGTTTCTTCTGGGTTCCGCCGCCCAGTACTTCTTCCATGCTGATATCTTCCGAAGCATCCACGCCTGATTCCTCGCCATGGTACTCGCCAGGGAGCGTTTCGGCGGCCTGGGCCAGGTCCGTCGCCGCCTGCATGTCGGCCACCTGCTTGTCGGTCATCAGTTGCGCGCCCTCGGCAATCGACTCCGAAATCTTCGAGGTGAACAACCGGATCGCCCGCAACGCGTCGTCGTTGCCGGGAATCACATAGTCCACCTCGCTAGGATCGCAATTCGTGTCAACCACGGCGACCACCGGAATGCCCAGCTTGCGCGCCTCGCGGACCGCGATCTGCTCCTTGTTGGAGTCGATCACAAAGATCGCGTCGGGCAGGCGACTCATATTCTTGATGCCGGCCAGGTTGGCCTGCAGGTGCTTGCGCTCGCGTTCGAGCTTGATCACTTCTTTCTTCGGCAGCAGCTCGTAGCGGCCATCGGTGGCCATCTCGTCGAGCTCCTTCAACCGCTTCACCGACTTCTGCACCGTGACCCAGTTGGTGAGCAAACCGCCCAGCCAGCGCTGGTTGATATAGAACATGCCGCATTTCTGCGCCTCTTCGGCAATCGCGTCCTGCGCCTGGCGCTTGGTCCCCACGAACAGCACAATGCGGCCGTCGGTCGCCAGATCCTGCACAAACTTCGACGCCTCTTTGAACATCTTCAGCGTCTTCTGCAGGTCGATGATGTAGATCCCGTTGCGCTCTCCGAAAATGAACTCCTTCATCTTGGGATTCCAACGTTTGGTCTGATGCCCGAAGTGGACGCCCGCTTCGAGCAACTCCTTCATGGTGATAGTAGCCAATGAACCTCCTCTTTAGTCTGCATCAGGAGATCAAGGTTTCAAGGTTGCAAGGTTTCAAGGTTCCCGAGCCCTTGAAACTCCGAAACGTTGAGACCCGCCTTCCCGATTGCCATTCCCGACCCCGCACCGCGAGGTACGGGAAGAATTGAACACCTCGTAACCGCAATGTTTCAAGCTTGCCAGGCTTCAAAGTTGCAAAACGGTGCTCTGTTTGAACCAGTGAAACCTGTGAAACTTATCTCTTCGAGAACTGGAAGCGCTTGCGCGCGCCCTTCTGTCCGTACTTTTTGCGTTCCTTGCCGCGAGAATCCCGGCTTACCATGCCTTCGGACTTCAGCTTCTTGCGCAGTTCGGCGTTGAACTGCATCAGGGCGCGGGCGATGCCGAGTTTCACCGCATCGGCCTGGCCGCGCACTCCACCGCCCAGTACATTGGCGATAACGTTAAAGGAAGCCGCCGTATCCGAGGACGCCAAAGGCGCCTTCGCCGCAGATCGTTGCGCGGGAGTCACGAAGTACTCCTCGAACGCGCGGCCGTTGACCTTGAAGTCTCCGCTGCCCGGACGCAAGTAAACGCGGGCAATCGCCGTCTTCCGGCGTCCCGTTCCGTAGTATTGAACCAATTCAGCCATGTAGCTTTTTGCTCCTGATTCCTGATGTCTTTGTCATCCTGAGCGCAGCCGCTGCTCAGGCGGAGCGAGGGACCTCGGTCCTCCCGATCCCTTACGCCCGAACTTCCAGCTTCAAATCCTGCGGCTTCTGGGCCTGGTGCGGGTGCTTGTCGCCTTTGTACACATTCAGCTTCGACAGCATGTGCGCCGCGAGCTTGTTCTTGGGCAGCATGCGTTTCACCGCCGCCTCAATGATGGCCTCCGGTTTGCGGACGATTCGCTTGCTGTATTGCTCCGTCCGCAGGCCGCCCGGATATCCCGTATACCGCTGATAAAGTTTTTGCTCCGCCTTCACGCCGGTGGTGCGGATCTTCTCCGCGTTGATCACGATCACGTGATCGCCGGTGTCGATGAACGGCGTATACCGCGGATTCTCTTTCCCCATGAGGATGCGCGCCACCTGCGAAGCCAGGCGCCCGAGCGTCTGCCCGCTTGCATCCACGACGTACCACTTGCGCACAATTTCCCCCTCTTTGGGGAAATAGGTTGACATCGGAACTCTCCCAGATT
>Ga0209698_10002285_pt1 | contig 21845 bp, 8 predicted proteins | sample LitLauG_LLR_2012_FD_187203 | JGI IMG/M metagenome (GOLD analysis project Ga0209698, IMG submission 187203) | Freshwater sediment microbial communities from Pennsylvania, USA - Little Laurel Run_MetaG_LLR_2012 (SPAdes) (version 2) | ecosystem: Environmental > Aquatic > Freshwater > Creek >...
ATTCACGCCGGAGAGATGGCCGAGTGGCTGAAGGCGCACGCTTGGAAAGCGTGTTTAGGGGAAACTCTAACGTGGGTTCGAATCCCACTCTCTCCGCCACGCCGTCTGGACTGCAGAGAAATTCTCCTGCCCCTCACCAGAAATACGCGAAACATGCCCGCATTTCGTGATTCTTCCTCGACAAACCGGACTGGAGAGAACGGACCGGTGGGGATTGACTGGCGTGAATGTCCCCGCTTTTCTCCGGAGGCCCGAGTCGCAGTCCGGTTTCCAGGATGTAGTAGGCGAATGCAATGCGATCACAAACCGGGGATACAGCCACGGCGAGTTGACTTTTGCGAGCATCCTAGAACCGAGTTCGGAATAACGCCACAGTCGCGGGGCAAAAAGGCGTTCATTAGGATCGATCCTGAGAAACTTCCTACAAGCCGACTTCTGGTCTACGGCGACCTCATAGCGCATTTGACTTCTGGTCTCGGCTATCGTCTGGGCGAGACTCTCATAACATTCGGCTATGATTGGCGCCAGCAAAATCTGATAACAGCGAATCTTCTTGCTCAAACGCTCCATGCCAAGTTGGCGGAAGGCTTCACTCGAATCCGGATCCTTTCGCACAGCATGGGTGGCATTGTGGCCCGACTCCTTCTTGCAGACCCCAGGAACGCTGGTATTCGTGATTGTACCGAGGCTCTTGTACAGATTGGTACGCCCATCCGAGGATCATCGAAGGCGTTCCATACTTTTGCGAAGCAGACCCACTTTTAACTGGGTGCTGGACCAGATTTTCGGACTAACAGAAATGATCGATCCGGGCGTTCTCGTTGCGCTGCACGATACCATTTGTTCATGGGATTCCATTTACGAACTTCCACCTCCAATGACTCAGCGAAATCTTGCGAACTGAGTACGGGGACAAATGATGCCGATGCAAAGAAGGCATGAGTTTCTCCCCGCGGTAATTGGGGTGCTAGACGACGGGCAGGCCCAGTTCTTCGGCAAGGTAGCCGGTGATCTGGCGGGCGGTTTCGGATTGCACGAGATGTTTGCGGAAATCGTCGTTCATCAGTTTGCGGGCGAGGGTGGAGAAGACCTGCATGTGCGTGCTGGAATCGTCGAAATCGCGCAGCGCTAGAAGAACCACCATGCTGACGGGTTCGCCGTCCACCGAGCCCCAGTGAATCGGGTCCTGGAGTCGCAGAATGCAGATCGAATCCGCGCTTACAGCGTCGGTCTTGCAGTGCGGCGTGGCAAAGCCATAGCCCAGGCCGGTGGAATAAACAGCCTCTCGCGCCCACAAAGCTTCCTCGAAAAGATCGCGGCTCTTGGTTCTGCCAGAAATGTAAAAGGCATCGACCATTTCCTGGAGCACTTCTTCTTTTGTCCGGCTCGTGCTGCCGAGCAGAACCAGTTCTTCACTGAGCAGTGGTTGAGGTTGCTGCGGACACTGGGCTGTCAGCAGATCTTCGACTTCCTGTGTCGAGGAGGAAGCGGTGGCTGACTCGAGAAGCGTGGCGCAATCAGCGGCGCGCAGTCGAGAGATGCCGTGCTTAAGATCGTGAATTTCAGCCGCGGGAACACTGAGCTCATTCAGCCCGAGGGCGATCAGCAGGGGAAGATTGCGCGGGTCGGCCGCCATCTCGCCGCACATGCCAACCCATTTCTCGGCCTGATGGATCTGCCGCACCATGTGCTTGAGCAATCGCAGGAACGCGGGATGGCGAAGACTGTAGCGCGACGCGACTACCGAGTTGCCGCGGTCGGCGGCGAAGAAGTACTGCAGCAAGTCGTTGGTGCCGATGCTGAAGAAGTCGGCCTCATCGCACAACCGGTCCAGCAGGTAGGCGACGGAAGGGACTTCAATCATCACGCCCACTTTGACGTTACGCTGAAAAGCGACGCCATGCTTCTCCAGTTGTTGTTTCGCATCCGCAACCGAAATTTTGAAATGCAGGAATTCTTCCAGTGATGAGATCATCGGCGCCATGACCCACAACTGCCCGGCCACCGAGGCGCGCAGAATGGCTCGCAATTGTGTCTGCAGCAAATCCTGATGCTCGGGATAAACGCGCGCACCGCGATAACCGAGAAAGGGATTCTCCTCGTCGCTGACGTTCAGGTACGGTACCTGCTTGTCGCCGCCGATATCGAACGTGCGAATGATGACCGGTCTGCCGCCGGCAGCGCGGGCTGCCTCGGTGTAGATGGCGCACTGCTCTTGTTCCGATGGCGCCTTGTCACGGCCCAGGAAAAGCATCTCCGTTCGGAACAGTCCAATTCCGTCGGCGCCGATTTCGAAGGCTGCGGTCAGTTCTTCTCCGGTCGCCGCATTGGCTCCGACTTCCATACGCACGCCGTCCGCGGTGAAGACAGAATTGCTGGCTTGACCTGACCGCGCGGACTTCCGCAGTTCGAGCGTCTTCAGCTCGCGTTCATAGAAGCGGCGCACCTCTGGCAGGAGTTGAGGAACCACGAAGCCACGGTTCGCATCCACCACAACCTCGCGTCCTTCAGTCAGAACCATGCGCGCGTTCCGCACGCCTGCCAGCGTGGGAATGCCAAGGGAGCGAGCCAGAATGGCGGCATGAGATGTTGCGGCGGAGTGCTCGAGTACGATCGCTTTGAGCCAAAGCCGGTCGATCTCCAGCAGTTGCTGCGGCGCCAGCATCTCTGCCACCAGCACGGAAGGCTCGCACAGTTCGATGGTGGCAGAATTGGGAGCCGAGGGGTCGACCTCTTCGAGCAACTGCAGGCAGATCTCTTCGATGTCAGCGGCGCGCTGGCGAATGTAATCGTTCTCAGAGTGTCCAAGCAGGTCAATGAAAAACTCACCGACATGAACCACGGCCTGAGAGGCGGACTTGCCGTGCAGGATTTGCTCTTTGAGCTTCTCCACAAGGAAGACGTCCCCGGCCATCGCGAGGTCAGCCTGGAGAACCGCCGCGCCAACGGGCGTTAGCGAGTACTTGAGCTTTTCGCCGATTCGCTGGCGGACGGCGGCCAGCGCCTGTTCGATGCTCAGCAACTCCGGCTCAGGATTCGTTGTGCCGCCTTCGGGTTGGTTCGCCGGGAGCGTGATGCGGCGCAGGATTACGACCTTGCCCTGGCCAATGCCGCGGCTGAGCGTCGCGCCGAAGATGCAGGCTGCGTTTGCCGCTTGGAGAATTCGCGGCGGAGTTCCACTGGGAGAAGAAGCCGAAGCCTCGGCGAGCGGGACGTCGCAGCGCGGCAGCGCTTCTTCCACAAATCGCCGCAGTTTGGCGTGCGCAAATTGCTCGTCCGGTCCGCTAACGTACACCGTACACCGGTCACTGTGCCGGATGTCAGCCGCAATGATTCCCAGCACGCTTTTCAGATTGGCGACCAATCCGTTGCGCAGATTGGTGACGGTGCATTCGGAGGCAAACTCGTTCGCCACTTCGGCCAGATGACTGGCAGGGCGAGCATGCAACCCGCTGGACAGCGGACAAGCAAACTCAAAATGCAACGAAGTGTGGGATGGATGCTTCATTTCACTGGCGATCTTTTCCCAGACGATCTTTCTCGAGATTAATCATTTCTCAGCGTTGAATCTTGGCGAAGATAGCTTCCGGACTTTTGAGCGCATCCTGCAGCGGCACCTGGATCACCTTGACCCCGTGAAACCGCTCCTTGCCTTCCACCTCAATGTCCACGGCGAAGATGGCGATCTGCGCCTGGCGGATGTCGCTTTCGGTCAATTTGTTTTCAATTCCCATTGCGCCTTGCGTTTCCACCTTGATTTCATGACCGAAGTTCTTGGCAACTTTTTCCAGCCGGGCCGCAGCCATGTAGGTGTGAGCGATGCCGGTCGGGCAGGCAGTGACGGCGACGATCTTCATGCGAGCTCCTTCTCTTCCTCAGCGATTGTCTTGCTCTTGAGTTTTATCAATACAATCAGGCCGGCAGTCAGCGCCGTTCCCGCCACTATGGCGGCTATGTACGCTACTCTGTGGTCAACGACCGGCAGCACGATCGGTCCGCCATGGGGCGCCCGATCTCCGACCCCTCCTACCATCGCGATCACCGCCGCCAGCGCCGAGCCCGCGATGATGCTTGGGATAACCCGAAGGGGATCCGCCGCCGCGAACGGGATCGCTCCTTCCGTGATCCCAATCAATCCCATCGCGATCGCGGCCAGTCCGGCTTCCTGTTCCTCCGTGCTCCAAAGCTGCTTGCGAAGAAGTGTGGCCAGTCCCATTCCCAGCGGTGGCGTGCAAATCGCCGCAGCACACGCTCCCATGATTCGATAGTTGCCCTGGCTGATCATTGCCGCGCCGAAGAAGAACGCCGTCTTGTTCACGGGCCCACCCATATCAAATGCGATCATCGCTCCTAGGATCAGCGCCAGAACTACGTCGTTGCCCGTGCTCATCGATTGCAGCGCGTGGTTGGCATGGTCCATGAGGAATGCAATGGGCACGCCGAGAACCTTAATCATCAACACTCCGATGAAGGCCCCCGACAAAATCGGGATGACCAGAATCGGCATGATCGGGCGCAGATACTTCGAAACCGGGATCTTCTTCAGCGCCTCAACCACGTAGCCCGCCACCAGGCCGGCCACTATCGCCCCCAGGAATCCGGCCCTGACTTGTCCGGACAGAAAGCCGCCAAGAAATCCCGGAACAAGTCCCGGCTTGCCCGCAATCGAGTAAGAGATGTAGCCGGCAAGTACCGGCAACATCAGATCGAAGGCCGCCGTCCCGATATCGTGAATGAGTTTGAGCCGCGGAAAACCGGAAAAATCGGGTCCGGATGCCGTCATCGGAGCGAAGGCGATGGAAAATGCGATGAGAATGCCACCGCAAGCGATGAAGGGAATCGCGTACGAGACCCCGGTGAGCAGATGCTGCTTTATTTTCTTCAGGGATTCAAGCATGGGAGTTTGGCGTCGCCAGAGAATCGCCTCGCATTGTAATGCCGGTCATCGTGAGAAAGAAGATCGCATTCTCCAGATCGACGCTGTTGGATCGGCTTGCAACTCGAGTCGCTTGTATCCCTTCCGAGAGCCATGCCCGAGCCCTCTCCGCCTTGTGTTCGCATCATGCCCCAGCGGCGTAGCCCCGTAGTATGTGTGATCTGTCCTAGTCTGGAAACAGGAGAGATGGAACGTTTATGGCATTAAAGTAACATTTCTATTTTGGTGGTTCGCAGGTATTTAGCGCGGCACCTGGGTCGTGTTATTGGTGCGATACTCCGTTGGAGTCACTTTGCATACCTTCTTGAACACCCGGCAGAAGTAGGTTGCATCGCTGTAACAACAGCTGGCCGCGATTTCCTTCAGAGTCAGGCTATAGTTCTGAAGCATAAACTTGGCGCGGTTGACCCGCACCAGATTGAGGTAGTCGTTGAAGCGCATGAAGCCTTCTTTACGAAAGAGCCGGGAAACATGGTTTGGCGCGAGAGCAAAATGCTGGGCGACGCTCTCCCGGCTGAGCGGGCGGTGAAAGTTTTCCTGCACATAAAGGCAGATGGATTCGTAAGTGCGAATCGCCTTGCGCGGCGCCTGCTTCTGGGGTGACTTCAGCAGCCGCAAACAGGCATGCAGCATGGATTCGGTCAGAAGCCGCGCCAGTGGCCCCTTGGAATGATCCGCGGCCAGGACCATCAGCGAAGCCAGTATGCCGTGCGTAGGTACGTCATAGCCGCCATGGACGCTGGCTTTGACTGCCGCGGGCGGAACCTCCGCTCCGCCCTTATGGCGAACCAGGCTGATGCCAATCTGCTTAACCCCAAAAAGAATGGTTAGGACGTCGACGCGGCCTGTCCAATCGGGCTTGTTCCAGGCGTGGTCCGGGATAAACACAGCATGTCCGCGCACCGGGCGGATGGTCTCGGTGCGTCCTGCGTTGGCCATTTGCATGGTGTGACAACCTGCCAGCGGCAGCGACAGCCGCGGGAAATTGGTGACGTACGCCAGCGGAGGCGGAACGGTGGTGCCATCGCCGAAATGCACGTGACGGACGCGCGTTTCGCGCAAATACTCTTCGAGTTCGTGCACGATGAGGCGGGATCCTGTGGAAGGCTGGTGACGTGAAAGCGGAGTGACCGTGCTCACGGAAAGTTACGTTAGTGCAATTAATGTTAAATGTCTACTATTTCTTTTCCTCTTTTGTCCCGCCATACTTGCCAGCCGAATCGAAAGCTGGCACATGCGAAAACACTGTCTGCATGCGATCGAGATAACCGCGCGAACGGGTATCAACCAAGCGCCCAACAAAATCGTTATGGCGAATGGGAGTGCCGGCGGCGATGAGCGCCGGCTCGCTGAGTACGGCGGCGACAACACAGAACAATGAATCGGGAGTCCAAGAGGCAAGCAATGTTCAGATTGGCTCCAATCCGAGGTGGACGATGAACGGCAGACTTTTGGTGGTGCTACCGCTGGCGTTAACTCTCGCAGTTCTTTCCGCGTGCAATGGCATCGACAAGCTGCCGGGCACCGGCAGCTCCGGAGGAGCGTTGACGGTTCAGTTCGCGCAGTCGCCCCCAGCCACCATGCAGCCAGGGCAGTCTGTTGGGTTGGAGGCGATTGCCCTGAATGATTCCGGCGGCGGAAGCATCAGTTGGAGCTGCGCGCCGGCCGGGTTGTGCGGAACGTTCAGTCCCAGCACAACCGGTTATCAGATTACGACTCTCTACACCGCGCCCGTTCCGGCTGCGAACACCCCGGTGACGATTACAGCCACCTCAGTCACGGACAGTTCGAAGAGCGCCAGCGGAAGTGTTACGGTTTTGTTCGGCACTCCCGGGTTCAGTGGAGCCTACATCTTCAGTGATTTCGGATTTACCAGCACGGCCAATGGTGGCGAGCAGGGATCGGCGGGGGGACAACTCAGCGCAGATGGCAACGGAAACATCACTGGCATTATGGATTTGAACTCTTTCGGAACGGTGAGCACTCTCTCGCTCACCGGTTCGACCTACGCGTTCTCGGGTGGACCACGCGGCACGGTAGCGGGACCGGCTGGTCAGACCTACAACATCTATTTGACCGACCCGGCGCTGAATCTGCTTGATCCGAACAATCCGACGGGGGGCGGCGGTGCTCTTCTTCTCGAAACCGACTCCGCGAACACGATTGGGATGGCGATTCCGCAGACCACTTCATCGGGAACGCTCACTGGAAGCTACGCCATCATGCTTTCTGACCAGTCCAACCCGCCGAATGCCGATGGCGGTTTCACCGGCGAGTTCACGGTGAGTTCGGGAACCTTCAGCGGCGAGGGAGACTTTCAAGGGCAAGGTCCGAGCAATGCCACGCCCATCGTCGGTCCGTTGACTGGCACATTCGCAGCAGACTCGAGCAATCCCGGCCGCTTTAGCGGAACGATTACTACCGCACCTGCTTTTCCGCTCGGCGCTGTCGGCAGCACAACGCCCGGAACTGAGGACGTTTCCTTTTACGTGGCCAACGATTCGCAGGCGTTCGTGGAAGAGACAGACTCGATCGCGCCGGTGTTCGGAGTGCTTGAGGCTCAACCTGCACAGCCCGTCACGACTGCCATGCTCAAGGGTCAATATGCCTTCGTCGTCTCCGGGTATGCGTCACTGGGCATGGTGGGCAGCATCACTCTCGATGGCAACGGGAATGTCACTGGAGGAGAAGCCGACTGGTCCCAAAACGGCGCCTACTCGCCTATGACCCTGACGGGAACTTATTCGCTTGATTCGACCGGTCACGGCTATCTTTCGCTGAATCTCATCAACACGATTTACGGTACCTTCCCTCAGACTCACGGCATTACCGCGATCTCGAGTTCCCATCTTGTCATCGCCGAAGAAGATCAGTTCAACGGGCTCACGATCGGCGGAGTTGGCAGCATGGACCTGCAGGCCAGTGCCCCCAATTTCTCGGCTTCCCAGGTTTCCGGGGGTTACTCCTTCACTCTGGCCGGATACGACGGGGCGAAGAGCGCGAATGGAAGTTGGGGCGGCATTTTCACCGCAGACGGAGTTAGCGGTATCAGCGGAGGCATCTACGACACGAGCCTGGGCGCTGGACTTTCTTCGATGACATTTACCGGGACGTTCGCCGCTCCCGATTCGTTCGGCCGTGGAACGTTGGACCTGACCAACGGAATGAGCTATGCGTACTACATTGTCACTCCAGAAGTTCTGCGGTTGACGACCATTAATGACACGGTGAATACGAACACGGTAGGGACTGCCGCCAATACGGGCAGCGCGTTCGGACAGGGTCCGCTGTCGCCGCCGGGTGCTGCCGCCAGACACAAAGCAGGCGAGCATCAGCGGCGGCCGACTCCAGCTATCAGTACCCCCGACGCGAAGCAGCGGCAGCGCAACCTTGTGGGAGGATCGCGATGACATCTCTGTCGAGAGTACAGAATCGTGGTAAACATGGCCGTTTTGCCATCCTTTGCGGCTTGGTGGCGTGCTTGCTGCTGCTGGCTTTTGTGCCGCTGGGATCGGCACAGGAGTTCCGCGCGACGCTCACCGGGCAGGTGACCGATCCGGATGGCCGCGTCGTAGCCGGAGCTGAGGTGAAGGCCGTGAACAACGACACTGGATCTACCTACACGGCCAAGACCAGCGATGCCGGTGTGTACTACATTCCGTACGTTGTGCCGGGCACCTACACCGTGTCGGTGAATGCCTCCGGCTTCAAAACGGCCGTGCAGGACAAAGTGCTGTTGCTGGCGGGTAAATATTTCGGGCAGAACTTCAAACTCGAAGTCGGCGCCATCAGCGAGAAAGTTGAAGTCACCGCCGCGCCGCCGATGCTTGAAACGGCGAATGGTTCAGGCGGCACGATTATCTCCTCGGATGTTATCCAGAATATTCCTGTGATTGGCCGGCAGGTGTACGGGCTTATCGGTCTTACTCCGGGCAGCCAAGGTACGACCGGCCGGGCGTACGACAACAACAACAGCTACATCATCGGAGGTGGAGTCAACCCGACCGGACAAGACAATACCGGCAACTCTGGAGGCTTCAATCAGTTCACGCTGAACGGTACGAACATCACGCAGCAGATCAGTTACGGCAATCAGGGTGCTGGAACATGGAATGTATCGCCGACGTTGGACGCCATTCAGGAAGTCAACGTCATGGCCGACACCTATGATGCTCGCTTTGGCCGGACCACCGGCGGCACCGTGAGCGTTGTCACCAAGAATGGGACGAACGATTTTCACGGCGACCTGCTCGAGAATTACACCGATGGCGCACTTTTCGACGCCAACAATACTACCAACGTTTTTATCACCGGATTGCCAACGCCAGGTGAGATTGTCCACCAGTTCAGCGCTGCGGCCGGCGGCCCGGTCATCAAGAACAAGTTGTGGTTTTTTGGCAGCTATGAAGGCTTTCGCCAGTCGATTCCAAACACCATCACCGGCGACATGCCGCCTGCCTATCTGCGTCCGGGGTATAACAACAATCCCGGGGTTGACTTCGGTCTGGTGCAGAGCCTGGATCCGGTTACCGGCAGCCCCTATGTTCAGTATGGCTTGACGTTATTTCAGGCAGGCGACAGTACTAACGCCAACAATCCAAACAATGCGGTGTGCGGACCGCTCTCGGGTTCGCCCGGAGCGCCTGCCAGCGCCTGCGGAACCGGCAAGAACATTATCAATTTTCCAAACGCATACACCGGCGGGACGAACGGCGGATCGTTGATTCCAGGGTCGCAGATCAATTCAACCGCGACAGCGATGCTGGCGGCCGGCTATATTCCGCTGCCGAACATCAAGGGCCTGGAGAACGTTGTCGGTGGTTTTAACGCGCCGGCCAATTGGTTCGCCGTCAGCCCCGACCGGTTCAGCTACAACCAATATTTGTATCGGGTGGACTATAACACTGGCGCAAACACGAAGTGGTACACGTTCTTCGGCATGCAGCGGGGGCACGAGAAGGGCAGCTTTAACGGACTGGTTGGGGTGGCGGCCAATTGTACCGACTCCGGCGGCGGCGGTCATTGCACGGAAAGAGATAGCTATACCTTCACCCAGGACATGACGCACACGTTCTCGCCAACACTTCTCGGGGATTTTAAGGTTTCGCTGAGTCGCTTTGTGAACAAAAATCCCGATGGCGTGATTTCTGCAGCGAAGCCGGGCAACACAATCGGAATCAACATCACGCCGCCTCCCACCTCCACCTTCGCGGATGTTCCGGAGATTAACATCACGGGAAACGCAGGGTTCCCGGGTTATAACGGCGTTCTCTTCGGCAATTCGAACGATCTGGAAGCGTCCACCAACGTTTCGTTCGACGCAGATATAACGTGGCAGAAGAAAGCCCACAACTTCCATTTCGGCGGCGGTTACTTCTTTTATACCTACGGAAATCCCATCAATGGCACAGTCGCGAACAATGCAGACGGGCAATTCTCCTTTAATGGGCAATGGACGCAATTCGACCCGTTGAACCAGCAGTGCTATTTGGCGACGACCACGGCATGTAGTGGCACGCTCGTTCCAAACGGCTCGGGCTGGGCGGACTTCCTTCTGGGCTTGCCCAGTGGCGGGCACGTGAACTGGAACGACTCACTGTTCGATTACGAGCCGGTATGGAACCTTTATGCCCAGGATGATTGGAGGATCACGCATCGTCTGACCATCAATCTCGGCTTGCGCTACGACGTGCAGATGGGACTCAAGGAGCGCTACAACGAACTGCCGCGTGGTTTCTGCGCGACCTGTGTGAACCCCATTACAACCGACGGCGTCTACCAGGCCAACGCGGCAAGCGCGGCCAATCAGGCAGCCTGGAAAGCGGCGGGAGTCACAGTACCGACACAGGTCCTGGGTATCGTTCAGGCTTCGAGCTTCAACGGTCAGCCGCGCAACGCTTACAACACGGACTGGGGCAACATTGCGCCGAGAATCGGGTTCGCTTTCGCAGTGAACCCGAAGACCGTGGTTCGCGGAGGCTGGGGCTTCTTCTACGGCGGCGGACTTGAGGGCGGATCGCCGATCGGCTATCAACAGTCGACAAATTACCTGGCCTCGACCGACGGCGGAGCCGATCCGAATCAGGGAGGAGCGGTTCCGGGCTCACTTTCGGCTGGACCTTATGGTGTGGGTAAACCTTTCCCGCCCAGCGCTACATATCCGCTGGGCCTTCAGCCGCCCGTTGGCATCCAGGGTCTGCCTTTGGCAGGCGTCGGCAGCGGCGGGTTGCAGGTGGATAGCCCGCTGCGCAAGATTCCGCGTACACAGGCGTTGTCGCTTGGCGTGCAGCGCGAGTTGCCCGGGCAAATTGCGCTCGACGTTCATTTCGCAGGAAACTACACCAGCCGTCTCCGTGCCACACTCTGGGACAACGGGACGTTAACCTGGCCCGAACTGCAATATGCCATCTCTCCCGGAGCGAGTAACTACAGTCAGTTGGTGCCCAATCCGTACTATGGTGTCGCTTCCATGTCGTTCCCGGGCGGCTGCGGTCAGTCGCCGACGATTCCCGTGTTAGCCCTGGTGCTGAAGTGGTCGCAGTACTGCGGTTTCAACAGTGCGCCTCCAGTCGGAATTTACAACGATCCGATCGGCAAAAACTGGTACAACGCGCTGGAAGCCAAGGTCAACAAGCACACCACCCACGGGCTGACGTTCACCCTGGCGTACACGTATTCGAAGACGATGGACGGCAGTGGCTACCAGAACGGCTATCCGTACCAGGATGCCAACGAAGTGCACTGGATTTCGCAATTCGATCGGACGCACACTCTTGCAGTTGCGGGAGTATATGAACTGCCGGTGGGCAAAGGGAGAACGTTCCTAGCTGCTACGCCTAAGGTGGTGGATTATGCCCTCGGCGGCTGGTCACTGGGCTGGAACTTCAGCGCTGAGAGCGGCACCCCGGTGAGCCTCAACACTTCCGTCAACTATCTGTGTCCGCTTGCTCCGCCCCAGGGTACCTCCGTCGCGCACTGGCTCAACCCGGCGCTTGCGAATTCGAGTTGCTGGAGCCCGGCGCCCCCGATCGGAGGCACCGGTTATACATACACGTCCACTCCTTCGAACTCAACCGCCGTTCGGACTTATACAGTTCCGAACCTTGATCTTTCCTTGCAAAAAAGTTTCAAGATCACGGAGCGATTCAGCTTTTCGCTGCGTGGTGAAGCGTTCAACAGCCTGAACTCGGTTCTGCTGGGTGGTCCCGACAATAGCCCGGGCGATGGCCCGCCCAGCCTGGTTCAGAACTTGGCGACCAAGCGTTCCTATTGGTCCGGGTTTGGCGTGGTCACCCCGGCGCAGCAAAACAGTCCCCGCAACCTGAGGGTTTCGGGCAGGATTACGTTCTAACCCGGTTGGACGCGGAATGTCGGCGACAAGCTGAGATGCATCGCTGGAGGAGAGAAGGATGACTACCAAAGCAGATTCCTTGTGCAAAATCGTTGTGCTGGTGGCGTGCGCGATCACGCTCGCTGTTTCGGCGACGCTGGTTTCTGCGCAGGGCATTAGCCAGCAAACGGTCGACTTCTCGTCGTACTACAACGTGAATGGCATCAATACCGACGGCACGGCCCCCAGCAACGGCGGATTCGACGGCGGGGGATACGCCTATTCGCAGACTGCGATTCAGAACGCATGCGTGAGCGCTGCACCGCCCACTACTGCGTATGCTTGTTCGGGCACGTATCCGGCGCTGAGTTTTGCTGAATCTACGACAGCAACGGTCAACTTCCAGTTCGGTCCGGCGAATGCGCCCGACGCCGTGACGGGAGTTGGTCTGGGTCCGATTACGCTGCCTTCTGGTGCGTTCACTGAACTGCAACTGCTTGGTGCCGGCGTGCAAGGAGCTCAGGTGGGTACGGTCGTGGTTAACTACACGGACGGCTCGAATTTGACGTTGACGCAATCCTTTGGCGACTGGTTCAGCAGCGCCTGCGTCGGCACCGGCGAGCAGGCCGCCCTGGTTCCGGCATATCGCCTGATGCCTAGTGGCGCTTCTGACAACCGGTCGTTCTACGTCTGCCTGTACAACATCGCTCTGGATCCGACGAAGGTGGTTTCAACTCTGGTTCTGCCGAACAATCGCAACATTATTATTATGGCCGCTTCGGTTGTGGCTGTCCCCGGATTCTCAACCTCTGCAGGTACTCCCAGCGCGACGACGGTGAGCCCGGGCAGTTCGATCACCGTGCCGGTCACGGTGACTTCGGAAGCAGGCTACGGCGGCACAGCGGGCGGCACAGTGAATCTGGGGTTCAGTGTCACGCCCACGATTCAGTCCTACCAGTCGGCCACTGCGCCGGTCGTGACTTTCAACCCTGCAAGCGTGCTAGTCCAAGTGGGAGTGCCTGGAACGGCGACGCTGACCTTTGCCCCGGTCGCGCCGAAATCGGCCATGGCGGAGCGGCACTCGGGATTGTCCTACGCGATCTGGTTGCCGATTCCCGGCTTGGCGCTGGTCAGCGTCGGTCTTGGATCAGGCAATTCGCGGCGTAAGAAACTGCTGGGACTGACCCTGCTTGTGTTTCTGCTGGCGGCAGTGATGATTACGCCGGGCTGCGTCAGCTACACCCACCTGGGTAACGTGGGAACTCCGCCGGGACAGTACACGATCTCGGTCACGGGGACCGATTCGGTAACCAACACTCCCCAACTCGGTGCCGGCGGCTCAGTCACCGTGACAGTGCAGTAACGAAAGGCGGGAACGGCCCTGGGACCTTTCCCGCTATTCCTCCGAATCTCTATCGCAACTAGCTCGTTTCAACTTGCGGAGGATTTTGCGGGAGTCGCACATTCCCAACCGGTTACGGAGGTCCCTCAGGCTATGTCCCGATTCTCTCGCGCTACCGCTCTCATTTTGCTCGCTAGTGTTTCTTGCGCGACTGGTGCCACGGCGAAAGCGCAACAGCGCCAGGCGCTGAAGACGCAGGCCACGCCGCCTGCCGTTGCGCAACTGATCGGACGGCTTCCCGGCTCGCAGCAATTGAGCCTGGCGATTTCGCTGCCGTTGCGCAACCAGGAGCAACTCAACACTTTTCTGCAACAGCTCGAAGACCCGACCAGCCCCAACTTTCATCGTTACCTCACTCCGGCAGAGTTCACCGCCCAGTTCGGCCCCACGGTTGAGCAGTTTCAGCAAGTCGTCACTTATCTGACCGCGCACGGATTCCACGTGACCCATACCTCCCCGGGCCGCACGCTGGTGAACGTGACGGGATCGGTCGCCGATGTCGAGCGAACCTTCCAGGTCAAGATGCAGACGTACAAGCACCCCACGGAGAAGCGAACCTATTTCGCTCCCAATGTGGAGCCGACCGTGGACGGGGGCTTGCCCATCCTAAGTGTCAGCGGTTTGACGAATTTTGTCTTGCCGCATTCAGTGCTGAAGCATGCACCGGCGGGCGCGCAGAGCAACCAGACCGGCTCGGGACCCGGCGGTCAGTTTCTAGGCAGCGACTTCCGCGCCGCCTATTACGGCAGCGGCCCGCTTAGCGGCAGTGGACAGGCGCTGGCGCTGATCGAGTTCGGCCAGTGGAATATGGCCGACGTCACTGCCTATTACACCTCGGTTGGCCAAACGAACAATGTGCCGATCATCCTTGAATTGACCGGCGGGACTACGGGCGCTTGTCCCGGCGCCTGCAATGATGGCGAAGAAGCCAACGATGTGATTCAGATTCTCTCGATGGCCCCCGGCTCTTCTGTGTTGATTGTGTACGAAGACACGTCGAACAATGCCGACATCAACATGTTCGACGCCTACGCGAACGACGACATCGCGAAGCAGATCAGCATGTCGTTCGGCATCGGCAATGGCAACGCGGCCGCGGACGAGCAGGCCTTCCAGCAAATGCACGCGCAAGGGCAGAACTTCTTTCTGGCTTCGGGAGATGAAGGCGCGAATCTCGGCGAGGGCGGTTGGCCGGGGTACTCGCAATATGTGACCGACGTAGGCGGAACGGACTTGACTACGGCCAGCGCCGGCGGCGCATGGTCGAGCGAGACAGGTTGGGTGGGCAGCGGCACGGGATGGTGCGATACAACGATTGCAAATGGTCCATGCTACAAGGTGGGCAACGCCGGAATTCCGACGTATCAGAGTCAAATTTCGACGACCATCTCAATTGCTGGAGGCTCGCTCAAGTATCGCGACGTGCCCGATGTCTCGGCTGACGCGAATACCGACAGTTTCTGGTGCGCGACCGGAACCTGCCAGGGTGGACTGGGCGGCACCAGCCTGGCTGCACCGCGGTGGGCGGGCTTTCTGGCTCTGGTGAACGAACAGGCAGCGGCCAACGGCGACACGATCGGATTCTTGAATCCTCTCGTCTACTCCATCGGACAAGGAACGGGCTACACCACTGCGTTTCACGACATTACGTCCGGCAGTAATCCGAGTGGCTCGACTGTGTCTTCTTGCTGCATCGGTTCCTTCAACGCCATGACCGGTTTTGACATGGTGACGGGATGGGGAACTCCGAACGGGCAGGGCATGATCAGCGCGCTCGCTCCGGTCTCGACGACGAATCCTTATTTCACGCTCGCGGCATCGCCCCCGACGCTGAGTCTTACGCCCGGCGGCGCTCCGGGTACGGCGACCGTCTCGCTGACTCCCGGCAACGGATTCGCGGGTTCGGTGGCGCTGTCTGCCAATGTGATTGGCGCGCCCGCGGGAGTCAGCGCCACCCTTAATCCGGCGACGATTTCAGGTTCGCAGTCCTCGACCTTGACCGTCACAACCACGAGTTCCACTCCCGGCGGCACGCAGATGATCGCCATTACCGGCACCAGTTCCAGTGGGATCGGTACGCAGCCCGCCTACCTGACGTTGGCATTACCGGACTTTTCGCTCACGGTAACGCCGAGTGTCGTCTATCCGAACCAGCCCAGCACGATTTATCTCAATCAGGGCGCGAGCACGACTGCCGCGGTCGCGGTCAACTCCCAGAACGGATTCAGCTCAAGCGTCAACCTGTCGGTGAGCGCATTGCCGAGCGGCGTGACCGGAGCATTCAATCCAACGAGCACTTCGACCAACAGCACCATGACGCTGACCGCGAGCAAGACAGCGGCCACAGTCTCGGGAGACTACTTGACCGTCAGCGGTTCTTCCGGGAGTATCGCGCCGCTGAATGCGCCGTACACAATTTTGTCGGTGAGTGCAGCCACAGGCACGGGCGGTTCAGGAACGCCGGTGGATCTCAGTTCCTCCTACAATCTCCCCGCAATTTACGGCAACGGCATCACGTTCGGCACAGGTATGGACGGTTCTGGTTATGGCTACTCCTCAAACCTGCTGACGCCCAATCGAATCCTGAGCGGCGTTCAATTCAACTTCGGGCCGGCGAGTTCGTCGAATTGCACCACGTCCTGCACCAACGATGCTGTCTCCGCGGCAGGACAAGTCATCACACTGCCCGCGAACCAGCAGAACGCCTACACCACACTGCAGTTGCTGGCAACGGCGATTGACGGACCGATTCTGGCGCAGACGGTTACCGTAACCTACAGCGACGCATCGACCAGCAAGTTCACGCAGAACTTCAGCGATTGGTGCAGTTGCAGCGGCAGCACGCCCGGCCCCGGACAGCAGCCGGGAGAGTCCTACGCCGTAGTCATGCCCTATCGAGATGGCGCCAACGGCGCTCCCGATAATCGCGTGTTCAACCTGTACGCGTACACATTCGTGCTGAACGGAAGTAAGACGGTGCAGAGCATTACATTGCCTTCGAAGCCCTCCAGCGGCTCCGTGATTGTGCTGGCTGCGACTTTGACGACGCAGAGCCTTGGGACGCAGATTAATCTCTCGTCCGTCTACAACACCGCGGGCCTCTACGACAACGGTGTGACTTTCCCTGCGACGGGCGGCATGGATGGCGGCGGCGATTCATGCACACTCAGCAATGGCTGCTCTGACGCCTACTCGGCGCAGCAGTTGAACCTGACTTCGAACACGACTCCAACGCTGACCAGCAACGGCGTCTTGTTCAATCTTGGACCGGTCACAACCGCCAACTGCACCACTGGTTGCCTGCTCGACATGATCAGCCTCGATCCCGTGACGATTACATTGCCCGCGAACCAGCAGACTGCCTACACCACATTGACCATGCTGGGGACCGGCGTACAAGGCAGCCATACCGGGACGGTCACCGTCACTTACACCACCGGTTCCCCAGCCACGTCTAACCAGACGATCAGCGACTGGTGCAATTATCAGAATGCCAGCGGGAACGAAAGCATCGCCGTGGGAGGAATTTCTCGTATCAACAGCGACGGGACATTAAACACGCAAGCTGCCTGCAACCTTTATTCCTATACGTACGCCTTGGATTCCAGCCGGACCGTGAAAAGCATCACGCTGGCGAGCACCGATGGGACGAAGTTCTCACTGGTTCTGGCGATGACCTTGTCGGGGAATACGACCAGCTCTCAGCCCGGCTTCACGCTTTCGGCCGCGCCCAGCACATTCAGTTTGCCGCAAGGCGGGAACAATACCACCACCATTACAGTGACGCCGAGTGGAGGATTCACCGGCTCGGTGAATCTGGCGGCGTCCGGACTGCCGAGCGGCGTTACCGCGCAGTTCCAGCCCGCGAGTACTGCAACGACAAGTCAGTTGGTGCTCACCGCCAGCGGGACCGCGACTCTGGGGGGTGCGAGTGTGACCATCACCGGCACTTCGGGCAGCCTGACGCAGACCACTTCGCTGAACGTTACCCTGACGCCTCCGACTTCGTACTCGCTGTCGGCAGGGACGCCGACGCAATCCTCCATCAGTCCGGGAGGATCGTCGCAGGCGGCGATCACAATTACGTCGGCGAACGGATACACGGGCAGCGTTACACTTTCCTGCAGCATTGCACCGGCTGTTACGCCCGCGCCGTCGTGCTCGTTCGGTAATACAAACCCGGTCGCGGTCACGGCCAGCGGCGGTACGGCGACGCTGACGTTTACCACCGTGGGTCCTTCCGCCGCGCTGCGCGGTTCGGCCATGTTCTATGGATGGTTGTTGCCGATCCCCGCATTGGCGCTGATAGGTGCGGGCTTCGGTTCGCGCGGTTCGCGCAAGAAGCGACTACTGGGCTTTCTTCTGCTCTGGATATTGCTTGCCGGGCTTATCATCATTCCCGCGTGCGGTGGCGGCAGCAGCAGTGGAGGCGGAGGAGGAGGGAGCAGCGGAACGCCTGCCGGACCTTACACGATCACCATCACCGGCAAAGATGCAAACGGAGTTACTCAAAGCAACGCGGCGCCGACGGTGCAGATCACTGTCAATTAACGGTGGAGTGGAGAGTGAAATGTCAATGTCGAGGATCTATAAAGTTCTTGCAGTGGCTCCTCTTATTTATCTGTCGTTGCTCGGCTCTGTCTCTGCCCAAACTTCCGACAAGCCCGACCTCATCAAACAGCCAACTCTTTACGTCGTCGGCTATGCGCACCTCGATACCGAATGGCGCTGGGAGTATCCCCAGGTCATTGATGAATATCTGCGCAAGACCATGGAGGACAATTTCAAGCTCTTCGAGAAATATCCGCACTACATTTTTAATTTCAGCGGGGCCAATCGTTATCGACTGATGAAAGAATACTATCCCGCGGATTTTGCTAGGCTCCAAAAATACGTGAACGAAGGCCGCTGGTTTCCGGCGGGATCGTCCATGGAAGAAGGCGACGTCAACGCACCCAGCGCCGAAGCAATCATCCGGCAGGTTCTCTATGGCAATGAATGGTTCCGCAGAGAGTTCGGCAAAGCCAGCGCGGAATACATGTTGCCCGACTGCTTCGGATTTCCCGCCTCGTTGCCCACGATTCTTGCGCACTCTGGAGTGAAAGGGTTCTCCACGCAAAAACTCGTATGGGGTTCATCCGCGCCTGGCGGCGGGCCGCAGTCCATCGAGAGGACGCCCGAAGGCACGCCCTTCAATGTCGGCGTTTGGGTCGGTCCCGATGGTGAGAGCGTGCTGGCTGGGATCAATCCGGGCAGCTACAGCGCCGGAATCGAAACTGACTTGAGCAAGCCATTTGGAGCGGAACCGCCGAATCCCGCGGTTGAAGATCTGCAAAACAGAATCGGTGAAGTGCAACGCAAATTGCAGCAGGAGCAGCAGAGCGGGCAGCAGCCGGACCAAAAGCAGATTCGCGAATTCTTCGGCCTGCGCAGCGAGCAGGGAGCACTGGCCCACGCCCAACAGGAGCGTGAATTCGACCGTCATCAGGATGACTGGGCCGCCCGCGTCGAATACAACGGCAAAGTCAGCGGAGTCCTCACCGACTATCACTACTACGGTACGGGCGACATCGGCGGAACGCCCGACGAAGAATCGGTGAAGCGGCTGGAAGCAATCGTCACCAAAGGAACGGTCAGCTTGCCTCCGGAGGGCGAATATTTTTCGCGCAGGCTGCGGCGTGACGACTGGCCCGCCGTGAGAGTCGGCGATGGCCCCGTGCATGTCATTTCGGCGACGGCTGATCAGATGTTTCTCGACATCACCCCGGCTGAAGCGGCGGGTCTTCCACGCTACACCGGGGAAATGGAGTTGACGAATCATTCCGCCGGATCGCTGACCTCGCAGGCTTATCAGAAACGCTGGATCAGAAAAGAAGAGTTGCTGGCAGACGCAGCGGAGAAGGCGTCGATCGCGGCCGAGTGGCTGGGCGCCCGCACGTATCCGCGCGAGCGCCTGAATGATGCGTGGACGCTGGTGATGGGCGGACATTTTCACGACATTGCGGCAGGAACAGCGACGCCTAAGTCGTACGAGTTCGCCTGGAACGACGATGTGATCGCGATGAATCAGTTCGCCGGCGTGCTGACGAACGCGACAGAAGGTGTCGCCGCAGCGCTCGATACTCAGGCGAAAGGAATTCCGCTCGTCGTCTTCAATCCGCTGAACATCACGCGCGAAGATCTGGTCGAAGCCAACCTGGATTTCCCCGGCGGCATGCCGGAGGCCATGCATGTCACTGGGCCCGACGGCAAAGACGTTCCTGCCCAGATCTCCGGCGGCAAGGTCGTCTTCGCCGCGAAGGTGCCGTCAGTCGGTTATGCCGTCTACGACGTCCAGCACGGAGCCCGCACAAGCTCGGCTTCGCAACTCCGCGTGTCGAAAGGCGAACTGGAAAATCGGTATTATCGTGTGAAACTCAACGCTGACGGCGATGTGTCGAGCATCTTCGACAAAGAACTCGACCGGGAGTTGCTTTCTGCGCCAGCTCGTCTCGCGATCTCCTTTGACAATCCGCAGGAGTGGCCGGCGTGGAACATGGACTGGGATCAGGAACAAGCGGCGCCAAAGGCCTATGTCTCCGGCCCGGCGCAGATTCAAGTCGTCGAGAATGGTCCGGTGCGCGTGGCCGTGGAAGTTACACGTGAGACGGCCGGGTCCCGCTTCGTGCAAACGATCAGCCTTTCCGCCGGAGACGCCGGAAAGCGCGTCGAGTTCGGCAACGTGATCGACTGGAACACGCGCGAGTCCAATCTGAAGGCCACGTTTCCGCTCACCGCCTCGAACCACGTCGCCACTTATAACTGGGACATCGGGGCCATCGAGCGTCCGACGGCCGAGCCGCGCAAGTTCGAAGCGCCGTCTCACCAGTGGATCGATCTCACCGATATGAGCGGCGAATTCGGAGCGACCATTCTCACCGATTGCAAGAACGGGTCCGACAAGCCAACCGACAATACCATTCGACTCACACTGATCCGCACGCCCGGAACAGCCGGCGGATACGCCGACCAGGGCACGCAAGACATTGGGCACCACGAATTTGTCTATGGCATCGCCGGACATGCCGCCGGCTGGCGCGAGGCGCAGACCGATTGGCAGGCACAGCGGCTGAACGCCTCGCTGGTTGCGTTCTCAACCACCAAACATGCAGGTTCCCTGGGCAAAGTGTTTTCCTTGGCGAAGATCAGCAATCCTCGCGTCCGCCTGCTCGCCGTCAAGAAGGCGGAACAGAGTGAAGAGATTGTAGTGCGCATGGTCGAGCTTGAGGGCAAGCCGCAGCGCGATGTTCGCGTATCGTTTGCCGCTCCCATCCATGCGGCGCGCGAGGTCAACGGTCAGGAGCAGCCCGTCGGCAGCGCGACCATCGAGCATGGCGAACTGGTTACATCATTCAGCGCCTTTCAGCCTCGGACGTTTGCCTTGAAGATCGCCGGGCCCGCCGCCAAGGTTGCCGGGGTACATTCCAGGCCTGTCGCGCTGCATTACGATCTCGCCACTGCCAGCAACGACGGCAGCGCATCGGCCGCAGGATTCGATGGCAAAGGCAACGCGCTGCCTGCGGAAATGCTTCCGAAGCTCATCCGGTTCAACGACGTTGAATTTCAACTTGGGCCGGCCGATTCGGCCAACGCTGTAGTCGCGAAAGGACAGACTGTCGATGTACCGACAGGCGCATACAGCCGTGTTTACGTCTTGGCCGCGTCGGCTGACGGTGATCAGAAGGCGGTTTTCGAAGCTGGCAGCCAGAAAGTAGAACTCACCATCGAGGATTGGGGAGGTTTCATCGGCCAGTGGGACGACCGGGAGTGGAGTTCGAAGGATACCTCGAACGACGACTATGGAGACATGCTCGGGCTCAAGCCGGGTTACATCAAGCGCGCCAATCTTGCTTGGTATTGCAGTCATCACCACGACGCTGCAGGCAAGAATGTCGATTACCGGTATTCGTATCTGTTCGCTTATGCCCTCGACCTGCCGCCCGGAGCCAAGACCCTGCGACTTCCAGACAACGACAAGGTTCGCATCCTGGCGATATCCGTGGCAGAAGAAAATCCAAAGATGGCTCCCGCGCAGCCGCTCTACGATGCTCTTCCCTCGTCGATCGCTGGGACGCCAGACTTCACGCTGTCGGTGTCGCCGGGCGCCGTTTCCATCCCGCAGGGCAGGAGTTCCACCC
>Ga0209698_10002286_pt1 | contig 21838 bp, 20 predicted proteins | sample LitLauG_LLR_2012_FD_187203 | JGI IMG/M metagenome (GOLD analysis project Ga0209698, IMG submission 187203) | Freshwater sediment microbial communities from Pennsylvania, USA - Little Laurel Run_MetaG_LLR_2012 (SPAdes) (version 2) | ecosystem: Environmental > Aquatic > Freshwater > Creek >...
GATGTACCCATCCGTAAGGTCGCAGGTCCAGAACCGGGCCGTTCCTTTCCCTTTCCCGCGAATCGCCACTCGGATCCGGCATTCCGCCGCGTCCAGTTTTTGTTTCAGTTCCGGCTCGGAGAATGGCGCTGCGAGGCCGCCCCGGCAGACGGTCACTCCTTGCATCGAAACATCCGTCTTCAACGGGTCGAAAGCCACCCCGGCATTTCCCGCGGCCATGAGGATGCGCCCCCAATTCGGATCCGAACCGGCGATCGCCGTCTTCACCAGGGGCGAGTTGGCGATCGTTCGCGCGATACGGGTGGCCGCTTCGTCGGTCGGCGCGCCCGAAACCTCGATGGTCACGAATTTCCGCGCTCCTTCACCGTCCCGCGCAATGGCCTGCGCGAGCGATTCCATCACGGCCGTGACCGCTTCCTCCACTTTGCCGAATTCTTTGGGATCGGGCCGCACACCGGAAGCGCCGTTCGCCAGCAGAACCAGCGTATCGTTGGTCGATGTATCCCCATCCACAGACATCCGGTTATAGCTGCGCTCCGCCGAGCGCCGCAGCATGGCGCGCAACGGCACACCGGGAATGTTGGCGTCCGTCATCACAAAACCCAACGTCGTAGCCATCAACGGCTGAATCATTCCGGAGCCTTTGGTCATACCGGCGATGCGCACCGTGCCGCGCCGCAGTTTCACTTCTCCGAAAGCGGTCTTGGGAACCAGGTCGGTGGTCATAATCGCGCGCGCCACATCGTCAAACCGGTCCGGGCTCAATCCTTCGATGAGGTGCGGCAAGGCGCCGGTGATTTTCTTCGTCTCCAGTTCGACGCCGATCACACCGGTCGAGGCCGGCAGTACCTGCGCCACCGGCATTTTGAGCAACCGGGCCGCGGCCTTGCAGGTGGCCAGGGCTACCGCCTCCCCCGTCCGGGTGGCGCAATTGGCGTTGCCTGCATTGACCAGAATCGCGCCGGCCAGCCCTTTGGAAAGCTTCAAATGGCGGCGGCTCAGTTTCACCGGCGCGGCCTGTACACGGTTCTGCGTGAAGACCCCGGCGGCATTGGCCGCGAGGCCGCTGACGATCAAGGCCAGATCGTCGCTTTCCACCTTACGGATTCCCGCGTAGGTGGCGGCGTATGCGTATCCCAGCGGCAAATTCAAATCGATGGCTCTCCTAAACTATCATTTTCGTTCAACCGCTGCCCATGGAAGAAATCGGCGGCCGGCATCCGCTTGCGTCCCTCCAGTTGTACTTCCAACAGCTCCAGCGATCCTATGCCGCACCCCACCACGGGCGGCTTTCGGCCGGCAAAGCGCCCAGGCACACCCGATGACTCGTGCACCCTCGATCTCCAGATGTGCAAAGCATGGCCGCGAAACCGGGTATAAGCGCCGGGCCACGGTTGCAGGCCGCGCACCCGGTTGTGAATGGACTGCGCCGGCTGGCTCCAGCCAATCGCGCCGTCTTCCTTCTTCAACAGGGGCGCATACGTGGCCTCGGCGGGATCTTGCTTCCGCGGCACAACCGTTCCACGCTGCAGGCCTTCCAGCGTGCGCACCAGCAGGTCCGCACCCACAGTGGCCAGCCGCGACCCCAATTCGATCGCGTTTTCCTCCGGCCCGATCTCCGTCTCGGCTTTTAGCAGCATGTCGCCGGTGTCCAGGCCCGCGTCGATCCGCATGGTGGTCACGCCGGTACGCGTCTCTCCGTTCACTATTGCCCACTGGATCGGTCCCGCGCCTCGATATTTCGGCAGCAGCGAAGCGTGTACGTTAATAATACCCAGGGGAGCCAGGTCGATCACCGCTTGGGGGATTATCTGCCCGTACCCCACCACCACCATCGCCTGGGCCCCGAGGGCACGCAAGTATTCCACGGTCTCGGGCCGCCGCACCCGCTCGGGCTGATAGACCGGCAGCCCCAGCCGCCCAGCCGATTCTTTGACCGGGGGCGGCGCCGCGTTCTGTCCCCGCCCCCGCGGCCGGTCCGGTTGCGTCACTACGGCCAGCACCTCGTGCCCGGCATCCATGATCCGCTCCAGGGTGGGCACCGCAAAGGCCGGCGTCCCCATAAAGATCAGGCGCATCGCGCGCCCCCTCAGTCCCAATCCCCGGCGCGCTGCAGCTTCTTGATTTTCCGTTTCATCAAGTCCCGCTTGAGCGCGCTGATATGCGTGATGTACAGCCTGCCGTACAGATGATCCGTCTCATGCAGGAAGGCTCGCGCCAGCAGATCTTCACCGGTCATTTCGAACTCTTCGCCTTTTGCATTCTGCGCGTGGACGGTCACCCGTTTGGGCCGCCGCACCTGCTCACGAAACCCAGGAATGCTCAGGCATCCCTCTTCGCCTTCCTGCCTGCCTTCCGTTTTGAGAATCCGTGGATTGATGAGCACGAGCTTTTCGGCCGGATTCTCCCCATTGGAGACATCGATGACGGCAATCTTTTTGGAAAAGCCGATCTGCGGCGCCGCCAGGCCCACCCCCTTGGCGGCATACATGGATTCGAACATATCGTCCAGGAATTGGTGCAGGTCCGGCGTATCGAACTCGCCCACCTCTTCGGCCTCGCGCTCCAGCACCGGATCGCCAAATTTTACGATGGAATAAACCATTTTGCTCAGTAACTCTTCACTTGGTGGATATAACCTTCATAATTGCGGCGCGTCTCTTGGAGCGAGTCGCCCCCGAACTTTTCCAGGAATGCCTGCGCCAGGACGAACGCCACCATGGCCTCTCCGATGACGCCGGCCGCCGGCACCACGGCCACATCCGAGCGCTCGTAGGCGGCCAGAGCGGGCTCGCGCGTCGTCAGATCCACGGACTCCAGAGGCCGCCGCAAGGTGGAGATGGGCTTGAGCAGGCCGCGCACCACGACATCCTGCCCGTTCGTCATTCCGCCTTCGAGTCCGCCGGCGCGATTGGCGCCGCGCGAGAACCGATGCGTGTCGCGGTCGTAATGGATCGTATCCTGTACTTTCGAGCCGAAACTCGACGCCCCTTCTTCCGCCGGTCCAATCTCGACGCCTTTCACGGCCTGCATCGAGACGATCGCCTGCGCCAGACGTCCGTCCAGCCGGGAATCCCAGGTAACGTGCGAACCCAAGCCCGGCGGCGCTCCGTGCGCCACCACTTCGAAAACGCCGCCCACGGTGTCGCCGGTCCGGTATGCCTCGTCCACCACCACTTTCATGCGGCGTTCGGTTTCCTGATCCACACAGCCGAGCAGGACTTCTTCCGCTTTACTCAACGCCACAATCTCTTCCCAGGCAACCGCCCGCCCCAGCTTCACAGCCCCTACTCCGATGACGTGGCTCAGGACTTGAATGTCAAACTCACGGAGCAGCGCCTTGGCCATGGCGCCCACTGCTACGCGCGCGGCGGTCTCCCTGGCGCTGGCGCGTTCCAGGACATAGCGGGCATCGTGAAAGTTGTACTTGATGGCGCCGGCCAGGTCGGCATGCCCTGGCCGGGGACGCGTCACCGGCTTGCGCTGATCTTGTCCGCCTTCCACGTCCTCGACGGGCAGAGCCTGCGTCCAGTTTTGCCAATCCTTGTTGCGAATCAGGATCGCCACGGGCGAGCCGATCGTGTGGGAATGCCGTACTCCCGCGACAATTTCGGCGCGGTCGGTCTCAATCTTCATCCGCCCGCCGCGCCCGTACCCCTGCTGTCTGCGCCACAATTCGTGGTTGACCGCGTCCAAAGATATTGGTATGCCCGCCGGGAGCCCGCTGAGCGTCGCTACCAGGTACTCTCCGTGGGACTCCCCGGCCGTCTCAAAACGCAACATTCGACAAGAAGCTATATCCTAACAGACTGGAACAATTCCTTGTCTTTTTGCGTAGGGAACTTTGATCGGAGTTGGGAATGTTGAAGTTTCTGCTGTGGCTGATTCTGTTCTTTTTGTGCTGGCCCCTGGCCCTGCTGGCGCTGATCCTTTATCCTGTAGCGTGGTTACTGCTTCTGCCTTTCCGCGTCGTCGGAATCGCGGTGGGCGGCGCGTTGGCGCTGGTATGGGCCTTGGTGACGCTGCCTGCCAGACTCCTTCGGGCGCTCTGACACCTCGCGCCAGGCCCTCTCCATCTTCTATACCACCCGCCGGCCCGTGATGATTCGGATCAGCACGACCACAATCGCGAGCACCAGCAAGATATGGATGAACCCACCCAGAGTGTACGCTGTGACTAATCCCAGCAGCCACAACACCAACAGAATCACGAAGATAGTCCAAAGCATAGTTTCTCCTCAGATCGGTGCTCATCGGCCTTCACGCCACTTTGCGGCGCCCGATTCGCATGTGCCCTGAAACTAGAGCAGTTAGTTGGCCAGGGCCGGCGCCCCGTGGTTGGATTCGACACAAAAAAAGCCGCTCCTCCGTGGGAACCGGTGGAGCGGCATAAGCACTCGAGGAGAAATGATAAAAGCGGGCTACCCCGGTAACCGAAGTTCCATGCCGGTTGTCAAGGCGGGCTGTTGAAACGTGCGGCCCTGTGTGCGGAATTCGTAACGCTCGATCGCTACTGCTGCGCCCTTCTCGTTGCTGCGGATAATGCAGCCATAAATCATCAGCTTCATGGGACAACTGTCATTCAGCAGGACCGGCCAGGTCATCGATAATTCCACGGGCATTCCGATGGTGAGCATGGTTTCGGTCGTAAACCACACGCCGCTGCTGCTAATATTCAGGCTCTTTCCTGAGCCCGTCTCGGCGATACGCTGCCCGTACAACATCTTGTAGCGCACTTCCTGCTCGATCTGAAAACGGCGCTTCTGACGCCGGTCGTTGGTCGGCTTGTGGTCTCGTTCGTGGTGATTGTCGCTCACAGGTACCGCCTTTGCTTCCATCAACTTACAATGGAGCGGCGGCCCGCTCAATACATCTTTGGATATGCTGCTGGCCCTATCGCCGTCTCCGTACCGGAAACGGCGGTGTTCCGGTAATTCCCGTCCGCGTAAGAAGTTGCGCTCCTCAGCCCGGTTAATGTTAACCAATACTGCCATAGTACTTACCAGCCTCCGTGCTGTTAACGATTGTCGTTTTCCTCGCGCTCTTCCGCTTACCCAAGTGGAGGTAAATCAATCGGTCCGCGTGCGCGAACTCGCCGCGGTCGCGGTCCGTTTCTGGGGCGCCAGTTGATACAATCGCCTTGCCATGAAAAATGACGAGAGTCGGACCAGACAGGAACCCAGACTGATCAGCTACATCATCGCCCCACCCGTCAAACAGGCGATGCAAGCCGCCGAAGGCGACCCTGACGCCGTCATCAATGTGATCATCAATCTGGTCGAGTCGCGCGAGAAACCCGAGGAAGGTGTTGGACCCGCCAAGGCTGCCGTCAAAAAACTGATCGCCGATTTACCGTATCCCACCCGTCTGCGGGAAAGCGATTTCTACGTGTTCGCCGCCCTGCGCCCCGATGACATTCAGAAGCTCGCGTCGTCCCCCGACGTTTATCAGATCTGGCTCGACGATCGATGCGAAGTTCACTTGCTGCAGTCTTGCGATACGATTAAGGCGAGCGCCTCGTGGCGCACCTTCGAAGCGCGCGGCAAGGGCATCACCTGGGCGGTGATGGATAGCGGCATCCGCTATGACCATCCGCACTTCCGTCTTTACGACAATATCGACAGGCAACTCAGCCGGAATTTTTCTGCTTCGCCCAGCGATCAGGACCGGCTCGGCCATGGCACGCACGTCGCCGGTATCATCGCCGGCAGCCCTCCCGTACCCGCCGAGGGGGATGCCTATCTGGGGGCCACTTACCTGGAGAACGAAAACGACCCCAAGATCGACAAACTCGACATATGTCCCTCGGGAGTCGCGCCCCTGGCCCGGCTCATCAATGTAAAGGTCCTCGACGACCAGGGCACCGGCGACGCCTCCACCTGTATTCTCGGGCTGGAGTACTTGCGCAAGATCAACCAGGCCAGCCGCGAGATTCGCGTGGATGGAGTGAACATGAGCCTCGGCTATCCGTTCGATCCCAAGTTCTATGGTTGTGGCTTCAGTCCCTTGTGCCAGGAGGTCCGCCGAACCGTGGACTCCGGAATCATCGTGGTCGTCTCCTGCGGCAACGCCGGATATGGCACGGCCAAAGTAGAAGGCCGCGATACGCCGATGTATCTCGAGCTTTCCATCGCCGACCCGGCCAATACCGAGGAAGCCATCACCGTAGGCGCCGTCCACAAGTCCGCGCCCCACCGCTACGGTGTCTCCTACTTCTCCTCCAAGGGACCCACGGGGGATGGGCGTCTGAAGCCCGACCTGGTGGCCCCCGGCGAAAAGGTAATCTCCTGTTCCGTTCAGTTCGACGCGGCGCAGAAAAAATATCACTACGAGGAGAAGAGCGGCACCAGCATGGCCGCGCCGCACGTTTCGGGCGCCATCGCCGCATTCCTGTCCGTGCACCGCGAATACCGCGGCGATCCGCTGGCAGTCAAAGACGTCTTCATGAAGAGCGCTACCGACCTGGGACGCCAGCGCAACTTCCAAGGCGCGGGATTGGTCGACCTGATGCGCGCCATCATGTCGGTTTAGAGAAAGGAAAACATGCCTCAAAAACGACACTTCCGGAGCCAGGACGCTTCCCTCTGGCAATCCGCCGCCGATCAGGTGATTTCCAAAAGCAGCGCGGGCCGCGCGCTGGATGTCGGCGGCCCGGTAGCCCCCCAACCGGCCGACCCCCACACGCCGGAGATGGCAGCCGTGGACGAGATCGCGGCCGCCGTGGACTCGGAATCCGCCGTTCCTCAACCTTCCGAATCATTGGATGCCCGCACGCAAGGCGTTACGGATGTGGCCAAGTTCTGCGCCACGGCTGCCTTTCAACTGGCGCGCGCCAAGGCCAAACAGATTCTGACCGGCGACGATAGCGAGGTGAAAAAGTTCCAGGCGGAACTCGGCGCTCCATTCGGAACCTGCGACGTGCGGTGGAGCGAGTGCATTGCCGAATACATCAGAAACAAAACCAACCAGCAGCCTATTCCTTACCGGCGCTATTCGAAGCTGAGCGATTTCGTCATCGAAGGCCCGCTCGGAGCTGCAGCGCGCGTCGCCCTGGTGGGCGATTGGGGCACCGGAGACGCCACGGCCAAACTCCTGCTCCGCCAAGTCGCGCAAAAACAGCCCGATGTCGTGATCCACCTGGGCGATGTTTACTACTCCGGCACCGATCACGAGTTTCAAAACTACTTCTACAACATCTGGCAGAACATGTTCGGCCTTCCGGTGGTGAATCCGGGAGGAAAACCGAACGGAGTTTCCAAGCCCGCCACCTTCACCCTGGCGGGGAATCACGATATGTATGCCGGCGGGCAGCCCTACTACAATGCGATCGACATGCTCGGTCAGCCCGCCAGCTATTTCTGCCTCCGCAATGCGAACTGGCAATTCATCGCCATGGATACCGGGCTGCATGATAACAATCCCACCGGCGCCTCGGTCACTTTCTTAGAGGACACCGAAGTCGCGTGGATCAAGGACAAGATGCAGACCGCCAACGGGCGCAAGACGGTGCTCCTTTCGCACCACCAGTTGTTCACTACCTTCGAGAGCATCGGCGCCGACGGCAACCGTGTGAACCCGAAACTCCAGGCGCAATTGCAGGACGTGCTGCCGGAAGTCACTGTCTGGTACTGGGGCCACGAGCATGATTTCGTGGTGTACCCGAAATTCATGAATGTGCTGGCGCGCTGCATCGGCCACGGCGCGGTGCCGGTGGGCTTCAATCAGCTTGGAGCTGCCGACCCCAAGGTCCCGTTCCAGCCGATCCGGCTGGCGGTGGACAGCGATGGCGGCCTGTTGCAACACGGCTATGCCATCATGGATCTGAACGGCCCTTCGGCCACTGTGACTCACTATACCTTCGACTCCGTCAGCCAGGACGAAGACGTGATTTTCACGGAGAATTTCTAAAGGGAACCTGCCCCGCCAGTGCGAATGCCCTCACTGGATCGCCACGGTGACTGTATTGCTCGTTGCGTCGCCCTGCGTCAGATAAAGCGGGAGGGAAAGGCCGGGAGGCAAGGCTGCCGGCAGTTGCACGTTCACCTGGTAGAGCCCCGCCGTGCCGGAAGTCAGGCCGGCGTACGCGGCGGAAACCGGAATGCCGCCGATCACCACGCCGGCCGGTGTGGTGGCTGGGCGCAGCAGGTCGCCGCCGGAAACCACGCCCAAGCCGGTGGCGTAAATTACGATCCAACCGCCGCGGAGAGCGGGATTGGATGGTGTGTTGAGGCTGTTGTCCTGGTTGGCGATGGCCGCCTGATTGGGCCCGGCGGAAAAAATCGCAGGCGCCACATTGCGGATGGTTATGGACTGCTGCGCGGCCGTGTTTCCAGAGGTAACGCTGAGCGTAGCCGGGCCCGGCGCAATATCGAACGGGATCTGCGCATTCACTTGAAACGCGGAAGCAGCCACCACACTAGCGGACTCGCCGTTGATTTGCACCGTCGTGGCGGAGCCCATGCCGGCTCCAAAGATCGAAACGAGACCACCGGGCGCCAGGTCTCCGGTCAGGCTCGCGGCGTTCGCTACTCCGGAGGCCGAAATACTGAGACTAAGTGGCGACACGACCCACTGCGCGCCGCCGCGGAGGACCTCGTAGGAAGCCGGACCATTCAGAGCCGCGGCTCCGCCGTTGGCGGACAGATCCGTGAAAGTGCCGGGTGAAGCACTGTCGAGTTGATAGGGACCGGGAGAAGCTCCGCAATGCGCGAAGTAGAGCAGACCGGGCTGGTGTGCCGGCAAAGCTCCCAGTACCGCGGCCGTGTCCGGAAACTGGAGGGTTTCGCGGCATGGCCCCGCAGCCGACGAAATGGCGATGGGCGCGCCGGCAACCACCAGGTATCCCGCGAAGCTCGGCGCTTCGGGCAGTAGCCGGACCGCGCCGCTGAGGGTTCCCTTCACAGTTGCTCCCCCGTTGGGGAAGCCGTTCAGATAGGCGTTGAAGCTGGTCTGGCCATACGCGGGGTCGGCAATCTCCAGACCGCCTCCGGCAGTGACGCCGGTGGCCACGACAAAGTGCGAGCCGAGACTGGCAAGGTCCAGCGCCAGCAAGACAGGGGCGCCCGCGGCCACCAGATCGCGGACGGCGTTCAGATCCGCCGGTTCGATTTGTACATCCACGCCATTACCAGCGAAGGCTCCCGCGCGCCACAGGTTCAGGGTTTGCTCCGATCCGCGGGAGATGAACCCGTCACAGAGCTTATTGCCCTGGGAATCCGAGACACAGAAGGACTTCAGGAATTGATTGAGCGCGGCCGGATCGGCCAGCCCGTTGGGTGTTGCCAGTTCGTTGCGCTGTTGGTGATACCGCACAATCGACGCCACTGCCACCAGCAAAGCGCCTTTTTGCCGGATGGGATCGCTGCCATTGCCGAGCGTGCCATCGATGGCTTGGGAAAGCACCGGGAAGTTGGTTAGTGCGAACGCGGCGGACCTGGCGCTGAACGTCACCAGTTGCCGTCCGGCCTGTGCCGTGGCCAGGGCCACACCCTCCGCCAACGGCAGCCGCAGCATGGCCCCGGCCTGGCCGTTGGCGCCGGTTATGACGGAAGCGGGAACCACCTGGGCCCCGGGCGAAGCGGCGAACGTTACCGTTTGACCCGGCACGGGATTGCCGTTTAAATCCTGGACCAGAACAGCCAGCGGCTGGGCCAGTTGCGCTCCCGGCGCGCCGCTCTGCTGGTCGCCACCCACCACTGAAATCGTGAGCGGCGCGGTGGCAGCGTTGCGCACCGTGTAGGTAGCCTGCGCGGCCGCGCTGCTGTTGACATCGGCTGCGCGGATGGTAACCACACCGTCCGGAGTGGTGGCCGGCACCTGGACGTCCCAGGCGTAAGCGCCGGTGTCGACGGTCACCACGAAGTCCGGCTGGCCCGTCTGAGAGATGCGGATACTTGCGCCATTACTGAAGCCGCCCGCCACCAGATGCACCGGAGTGCCACCGATCACCGTGCCTGGCGAGGCCGTCACCAGCGGCTGGCGCGGATTGAACACCAGGCTGGCCGCGGTGCTGCCGGGCGCGTAGTTGATATACCCGCCCTCGAAATCCTGTTGGCGCAGGCCGCTGACGGTACGTTCGTCGGTGACGGGCGCGCCCATGTCCCCGCCCGGTCCGCCGCTCGCGCTGTAAACGACCGCAATCGGGCCGGTTACGAAGAACGCCTGGCCGGCCAACGGCGCCAGAATCAACCCGTTTTGAAAGGGCTGCGTGTTGCCCCTGGTGCCGCGAAACGTCAAAAAAGCGGTGGCCGTGCCCGTGGGCGGCCCGGCGGCGCCGTTCTCATAGCCGAGCGTCCCCCACTCTTTGAGAATCGCTCCCGTGACCAGTTGCGGCGGGTTGCCCGCCAGCGTGCCATGTTGAAACGTCTGCCGCCCACTTGTCGTAGCGTCCGACAATGGATAGCCCACGGCGCCGCCTGGACCGCCGAGCGCCAGGTATTGGGACAGAATCGCACCCGCCACCACATAACAGGCGACGGAGCCATCCGGCACCGCGACCAGATAGGGTACGGGAGTTGTCCCGGTGCTCAACAGTTGCTGCACGTAACCATTGCCCACGCGCGTCACGGCGGAGCCGGCAGGCAGTTGCACGCTCAGCTTGTTGCGGGTCACGGCATCCTGAAACGCCTGTTGGAGCGAGGCGGTGGGCGCGCCCTCGCCTACTTGACAGCAAGGCGCCACTACCGTGACGCTCAGCGGCGCGCTGGTCTTCCCCTCGGCACTCACGGTGATTACGGCAGTGCCGCCCCCCACGGCAGTGAGCATCGCCTTGAGCCCCGTCGCCCGAATCTGTACCACCCGCCCGTTGGACGTGTTCCATGCCACCGTACGGTCGGTGAGCAGCGTCCCGTCGGCTGCCGATAAGGTGGCCTGCGCCGCGATCTGATCGCCTTGATTCAGGCGAAGCGTGCCGGTTGGGGTGAGCGTAACGGTCGAAACGGCCGGCCGCAGCGTAGCCACGTTACTGACGGGGTCATGGACAATCGCGCCGCCCTCGAAAGTCTGCTGCAGCAGTCCACCGGCAATCGCCAGCTCTTCGGTGACAGGCACTCCCAAGACGCCGGTATGGGCCCCGAGGGACACGTAGAGGCTATAGACGGAACCCTTCACCGCCAGCAGACGCCCGCTGTACACTCCGGCCGTCATATCGTAGATGGCGCCGGCATCAAAGGCTTGCACCGTCGCTCCGGAGCCGTACGGGCTGGTAAACGATGTCTCGGCAGAATTGGCAGGACCGATTCCAGACATCCCCCCCAGGCTCATCCACTTCGTGAAAAAGGGATCGCGGGTGGCAAACTGCTGCGCGCTATTCGCCACGGGCGACGCGTACACAAAGAGCGCGTAATTGCTGGCGAAGAGCTGCCACTGGCAGGAGTTAACGGGATTTGAGACCAGGGCGCCGCAGAGGAGCGTGTCTCCCGTGGGATAGCCGGTAGTGGAAACCCCGACGCTGCCCAGGTACGCGAACAGGCCGGCCTGCATTTGGAGGACGTTGTAGGCAGAGCTGGTATCGGGCTTGATCAGCGCCAGCGTCTCCTTCGAATTGGACTTCGCAGGAAACTGCTGGACGAGGCCGGTTGATCCATACGAGGTAACGTCGCCGGTCGGCGCTGCCACCAGGTTATTGAATCCGTTGCGCCCCCAGGCATTGATAAAGGCCTGCTGGATTGCGGGACTGGGGGATCCCGTACCGACATCGGGGGTGGTTTGAGCGAGCGACGAAACGGCAAAAAAGGCAACCTGCCCGAGGACCCCGAAGGCACGCATGATTTCTTCCATTGTAAGATGGAAGCGTTCCGGGGTTTTGAGGAGACCACTTGGGGAGTAATTTTCGTCCGCCGCCGCGCAACGCCGTGAGCGCTGCCGCCGTCCGCGCCGCCGACCGCATTTTCGAACTCAAGAGCGAAGTTCACCGCAAACTGATCGGAGTGCTCAACCTGGAGCGGGTCTCCTCCATTCCAAAGGATCGTGTGCGCGCCGAGATCGGCCGCGTGGTGGAGCGCCTGCTGGCCGAGGAGCGCGTGCCGATGACCACGGCCGAGCAGGACCGCATCATCGAGGAAGTGCTCGACGAAGTGCTGGGACTGGGACCGCTCGAGCCGCTGCTCAAGGAACCGACTATCTCCGACATTCTGGTCAACGGCTTCGACAAGGTTTACATCGAGCGCGGCGGAAAGCTATCGCTCACCCATGTGCGGTTTAAGGACAACGCGCACCTGCTGCACATCATCGAGAAGATTGTTTCCCAGGTGGGCCGCCGCATCGATGAGGCGCAGCCCATCGTAGACGCCCGCCTGCTGGACGGTTCCCGTGTGAACGCCATCATTGCGCCGCTGGCGCTGGACGGGCCGTCGCTGTCGATTCGCCGCTTCGGCCGGCACGTCATCACCTCCGAAGAGATGCTGGCCAACCAGACCCTGACGCCCGGCATGCTGCGGCTGCTGGCGGCGCTGGTTCAGGCCAAGACCACCATCCTCATCTCCGGCGGCACGGGCTCGGGCAAAACCACCATGCTCAACGCCCTTTCGCGCTTCATCCCGGAAGACGAGCGCATCATCACCATCGAGGACACCGCGGAATTGCAGCTCCAACAGCGCCACGTGGTGAAATTCGAGACGCGGCCGCCCAATCTCAATAAAGAAGGCGGCATCAACCAGCGGCAGCTCGTCCGTACGGCGCTGCGCATGCGCCCGGACCGCATTATCGTGGGCGAGTGCCGTGGTCCCGAGGCGCTGGATATGTTGCAGGCCATGAACACGGGCATTGAGGGCTCGGCCAGCACCGTGCATGCCAACTCTCCGCGCGACGCCTTCTCGCGGCTGGAAGCGATGGTGCTGATGTCCGACATCGACATTCCGTCGCGGGTCATCCAGCAGCAGTTGGCCAGCGCGATCCGGACCGTGGTGCAGGTCAGCCGGCTGCAGGATGGCTCGCGCAAGGTGACCAATATCGCCGAAGTCCGCGGGATTCAGGACGACCGCATCCAGGTGCAGGATATCTTCTTCTTCGAGCGCTTGGGAGTTACCGACGCCGGGAAAGTCCAGGGCCGCTTCCGCAGTTCCGGCGAAACCCCGAAGGTCCTGGAGCGGCTGAAGATCCACGGAATCGAGATTCCGCCATCAATCTTCGATGAAGTGGTGGATGTGAATCTGTAGGGACCGGCGACCCTGCCGCTGGGAATGGATCGGCGCCGCGGCATTTACGGCTCAAGCGGGCGGACCTGCACCCCAAGACCCGACGCCAAGGGCTGCCTCACGCCCTTGGGGGCTGAGCCTCCCGCTCCCTCACGCCGGATACTGGCCGCCGATATACGTATGCAACTGTTTGATCGTGTGCTCCTGTGCCGAGATAATGGCATTCACCAGGTCGCCGATGGAAACGATACCCGCCAGGCTACCTCGATCCAGCACGGGAAGGTGCCGAACCCGATGCTGCGTCATCAGTCTCATACACTCGTCGACGGTTTGCTCCGGAGTCACCGTAATTGGTGACCGCGTCATCACTTCGTCCACGCGCGTGTCTTTGGACGATCTTCCGTGCAAGATGATCTTGCGGGCATAATCCCGTTCCGAGAGAATGCCCACCAGTCTTCTCTCGGATATTACCAGCAGAGCCCCAACTGCTTTTTCCGCCATCAGGGCCAACGCTGCGTACACCGTCGTGTCCGGAGCAATCGACCAGATGGCGCCACCCTTGTTGTGCAAAATACTCGCGATTGTGTCGGCCAAAGTTCTCGCCTCCTTCGCTTTGCACTTGAATCTTGGCAGACGCAATTCTGCACGTCAAGGGTGGCGGAACCGGGCACAGGCACGAATGCCTCTGCTACTTTCCTGGCGTACCCATCCACCCGCGGGTGGTGAAATCCGTGAGCGTCAACAGCAGCAGGATCGCCAGCCACAGCAACCCCCCCGCCAGAACCAGCTTCGTCAGCAACGTACTGTAGCGCACGTGCATGAAAAACAGCGCCACCAGCAGCATCTTGCAGACCGCAATCGTCAAGGCGACCACCACGCTGAAGTTGCCCAAATCGACGAAGGCCACCAGCGTGGTCACGATCGTGGCCACCAGGAGAACGATCAGGACCAGAGCGTAGGTCTTGACGGAACCAATGTGTTCGTGTTCATTCATGGCTATTTCGGTAAGTGACGGTCAATCAGATACAGCAACGGATACAGGAAAATCCAGACCACGTCGACAAAGTGCCAGTACAAGCCCGCAATGTCGATAGGCGTGAAGTAGTGCGCGGAGAATTTCCCCTTCTGGGTCTGCCAGATGATCACGGAGAGAATTCCCACGCCCACCACCATGTGCATGGCGTGCAGCCCGGTCATGGCGAAATACAGCGAGAAGAACAATTGCGCCTGCCCTTGCAAGGGCGTTCCCTCGAGGCGGAAACTCGGGCCCGGGATATGGTGCTCCACGAACTTTTCGTTCCATTCGTAAGCCTTCACGCCCAGGAACACGCAGCCGAATAACAGGGTGATGATCAAAAAGACGATGACCGCCTTCTTTTGCCCCAACTGCCCGGCCCGCACCGCCATCACCATGGTGAAACTGCTGAGCAGGAGCACGCAGGTGTTGATCGCGCCGATGGTTACGTTCAAGCTCGAACTGGCCACCGCGAAGACGTTGGGATACGCGGACCGGTAAATCGTATAGGCCGCGAACATTCCACCGAAAAACATGATCTCGGTGATGAGGAAGATCCACATGCCGAGCGTGGATGCGTCTTTCTGTTGGGCCTCGGTATCGAACTGCTCACGCAATGCGAGCGATTCGACGTGTGCGTTGTGAACCTCGCTAGCCAACTTCGATTACCTCCCGCACCACCGTGCTGAAGTCGTAAGCCTCATGCGTGACCACCGGAATCTCGTCAAAATTGTGGGTCGGCGGCGGAGAAGACGTCTGCCACTCCAGGCCCGGCGCACCCCACGGATTGGCCCCCGCGACCTCGCCATACCGGAGCGACCACGCCAGATACACTGCCGGCAGCAGGTAACCCACCGCCAGCACCGTTGCGCCCGCCGTCGAAAGCACATGCAGCACCTGGAATTCCGCGGGGTAGACATGATAGCGCCGCGGCATCCCCAAGTAGCCGAGGATGAACTGCGGGAAAAAGGTCAGGTTAAACCCGATAAATACGATCAGGGCCGAAAGCTTCGCCCATCCTTCCGGGTACATGCGGCCGGTCATTTTTGGCCACCAGTAGTGCACCCCCCCGAGATACGCCATGATCGTCCCGCCCACCATCACATAGTGGAAATGGGCGATCACAAAGTAGGTATCGGTCACATGCACGTCCATGCCCAGCGATGCCACGAACAGCCCCGTCAGCCCGCCGATGGTGAACAGCCCGATAAACCCGAACGCGTACAACATGGGCGTGGCGTACGAAATCGACCCTTTATACAGCGTCGCCGTCCAGTTAAAGACCTTGATCGCCGAAGGAATCGCCACAAAATAGCTGAGGAACGAAAACACCAGTCCCGCGTAGAGGGACTGCCCACTGACGAACAGGTGGTGTCCCCACACCAGGAACCCGATGACCGCGATGGCCATGCTGGAAAAGGCCACGAATCCGTATCCAAACACCGCTTTGCGGGAAAATGTGGAAATGAGCTCGCTAATCACGCCCATGGCCGGCAGCACCATGATGTACACCGCCGGATGCGAGTAGAACCAGAACAAGTGCTGGAACAGCACCGGGTCGCCGCCCAAGGCAGGATCGAAAATCCCGATGTGGAATACGCGCTCGCAGAACACCAGCACCAGCGTCACGGCGATCACCGGCGTGCCCAACACCTGAATCACGCCCGTGGCGTAGTTGGCCCACACGAACAGCGGCATCCGGAACCACGTCATCCCGGGCGCCCGCATGCGGTGAACCGTCACAATGAAGTTGAGCCCCGTGAGGATCGAGGAGAATCCCGCCACGAAAATGCCCAGCGCCGTCGCAATCACGTAGGTGTTCGAATAGGTGGTGCTGTAAGGCGTGTAGAAGGTCCAACCCGTGTCCACCCCACCCGCCACCATCGCATAAATCGCCAGCGCGCCCCCCAGGATCAGCAGGTACCAGCTCAACAGGTTGATTCTGGGAAATGCCAGATCGCGCGCGCCAATCATGATGGGCAGGAAGAAATTACCCATGGTGGCCGGCACCGAGGGGATCAGGAAGAAGAACACCATCACCACCCCGTGCATGGTGAACAGCTTGTTATAGGTCTCCGAGCTGACCAGGTCTCCCGTCGGTGTCAGCAACTCCGTCCGGATCAGGCTGGCGAACGTGCCCCCGATCGCGAAGAAGATCGAAATGGTGATGAAGTACAGAACGGCGATACGCTTGTGGTCCTTGGTGAGAAGCCACGATTTGAGGCCGTAACTCGAGTTTAGGTAATTCTCTCTTTCGTGCGCTGCTGCGGTATTCATAAGGCTATCGTTTCGGTTGTTGAGGTCCCTGGGCCGGCGGCGCCAGCGACTGGATGGATTCAATTAGCTGCACCACGTTCTCCTCCGTGATCAAGGTCTGGCCGGCCGAGGCGCCAATCCCGCCGCCAAGCCACCACCAGAAACGCGCCTCCGATTAGCGCGAACCCAGCGCCCAAGGCGCGCAGCAGGTTAATGGCCATCGCGCCATACTTGCCGGTGGCCGGATCGTAGTGAAAGCAAAAGAGCAGCGCTTCATCCACCGGTGTCCCGATCTGATTGGCCGAAGCTTCAACCAGACCCAACCGCAGATCTCGCGGCGAGTAATCCACGCCGTAGAAATACCGCGACAGCCGGCCTTCCGGCGTCAGCAGCATCAGCCCGCTGGCGTGCGCAAATTGATCGTTTACGGCGTCGTATTTGTAGTGAAAGCCGATCGCATCCGTCAGCGCCTTGATATTGGCTTCGTCGCCGGTCAGAAAATGCCACCCGTTGGCGGTATTGGCTCGCCCGTAGCGCCGCAGATACATCTCCTTCTTCGAGGCCGCCGTCTCCGGCGTATCTTTCGCATCGAAGCTGAAGGCCACCACTTCGAAATCCCGGCCGGGATTGAACGAAACGGCCTTCAGCGCCCCCGCCACCCCACTCAGGATTTGCGTGCACAGCATGGGGCATCGGAAATACACCGGAGCCAGCAATACCGGCTTGCCATGAAAAAACGTCGAGAGCGGAACCCGCCTGCCGGCTTCATCCCGGAATACCAGGTTGAGCGGCACCTGCTGGTCCAGCTTTTGTTCGATTCCCACTCCCACAAGCCCCGCCGGCAGTTTGGCCTTCAGGTTAGGGTCGTTCATACTGAGCGTTGGCTGCGCCGGCGCCGGTTGCCCTGGCTGGCCGAAGAGCACCAACGCCGTCACTCCGAAACCGATGATTGCTCTTACCATCACTTCCCCTGATTTCCCGGCTCCTGGTTGAGCGGTCCGCCCGGCTGCTGCATCTTCGGTCCCAAGCCGCTCTCCGTGGGCACGCTCACATTGCTCTGCGGGCCGCTCTCCGCGCGCACCGGAAGCCCCTTCTGCAGCAGCCGGTCGATGGCCCGGTCGATCGGAATCTTGACTACGCCCTTCTGCTGATCCACCCAGCTATAGCCTTTCAGCGTTTGATCTTCCGTGGCCCGGTACTGCTGCAAATTGGCCGGCTCGTTCTCGATCAGGCGCGGCGCCGGCGGAAGTTGGCCCGCATTGGCCCCGGCCGGCTGGGCCACCTGCTGCGCATTCTCCTGCACTTCCAAATAGCGGAAGACCCCCAGAACCAGCAGCAGCGACGCGATCGTGGTCAGCACCAACCCGATCGCCACCTTCCCGATCGCCCAGATGTTGACATCCCGATGCTCGAAGCGCTGCTCCGGGTCGTTCAGGTCCGGCTGGCGATGTTCCAGATCCCTGTTATCGGCCATGTTCCAAAGTCTCCACCAGGTCCGGGCTGTTAATCGGCATCAGCGGGCGCTTCTCCAGTTGCCGGAAGAAAAAGGCCGACCAGATCCCGCCCAAGCCGATCACGGCCGCCAGATCCACCCAACTCACCGCCAGCCCGCTCTTGGAAGCGTCGGGCGTCACGAGCCAGTAAAGATCTACTACCCGCATGCACAGCACGAAGATCGCGATGCTCCGCAGCAGCTTGAAATTCCGCTTCAAATCCCGCGAGAGCAGCAGCGCGAAAGGCAGCGCGAAATGCCCGAAGATCAGGATCAACGCCACATACTGCCAGCCCCCCCGCAGCCGCTCGAGATACCACGGAATCTCCTCCGGCAGATTGCCGGCCCAGATGATCAGCCACTGCGAAAACGAAAAATAGGCCCACACCATCACGCACATAAGCATGAACTTACCCAAATCGTGCAGGTGCCGCGTCGTGAGAATCTCCGACATCGGGCGGGTCTGCGAGAGCAGCACCATGACCGTGATGAGGAAAGCCATGCCCGAAAGACCCTGCCCGATCATGAACAACAGGCCGAACATGGTCGAGAACCAGTGCGCATCGAGCGACATTACCCAATCGATAGACAAAAACGTCACGCTGAAGGCCCAGAAGATGAGACCCATCGAACTGATCGTTGCCATCCTGCGCCCCGCCAGCGCCGCGTTTCCGCCATCCTCCCGTGCCGACCAGTGGTTCAGCAGCCCGCCTAACAGCATCCAGCCTCCCAGCATCACGGCCGCGCGCACCAGCCAGAACGGCGTGTTGAGGAAGAGTTGCTTGTGCTTCAGGATCTCGTCTTTGGCCACAATATCGGGGTGTGCCCACGGGTACAGACTGGAAATCCCGAAAATCAGCGGCACGAACAGCAGGGCCAGCAGTGGCAGGGTTCGCGCCGCTGCCTCGGCCGGCCTCCGGATAACGACTCCCCAGGCGCCTCCCGTGAGGTTTTGCAGCATCAGCCACGCCATGCTGCCCACCGTGATCCCCACGAAGAAAATGTAAGCCCAAAGGTACGAGCGGTAGAATTGCGCCGGCATGGTGAGCCACGCGACCACCAGCAGGATCAATCCCAGGATCCCCAGCAGGCCCGACCGCCTGCGGCGTTTCTGCAGGGCGTCCCGCAGTTCGGAGGAAATATCGAAATTAAAAGCCTGGGCGATCATCGGTTGCCCCCCTGTCCCAGTTGCGCCCGCGACTCCGGAGGCACGTCGTTCACCGTGCCCTGGTAGCTCACCTGCAGAGCCCGGACGTAGGAGATGATTGCCCAGCGGTCGGCCGGCTGAATGTTGGGCGCGTAGTCGGGCATGGCGCCAAATCCGTTGGTGATCACGTCGAAGATATATCCGTTCGGAACCTGGCGAAGCCGGTCGATGTGATACGACGGCGGATGCCGGAATCCCCTCTGCGTCACCATCCCCTGGCCCGTCCCGTTCCGGTCGTGGCAGGGAGTGCAATAAATATTGAAGCGCTGCTGTCCCCGCAGCACCACATCCTTGGTAACCGGAAACGGAAAATCGTCCAGGAACTTGCCGTCTGGTCCTTTGCCCGTATAGAACAGCGTATCCTCATCCAGGTGCCCGCGCGCCACGGTTCCCGTGGGCAATGGCCGCTCCGATCGCCCGTCGGCGAAGAAACTGCTCGGACGCAGCGGAATATATTTCGGCTGGTCGTGCATATCCTGGCGGCATGCGGCGGTTCCCAGCAGAGCCAGCAGAAGCCCGCCTGCCGATAGCCTCGTCCTCTTCCAATCAATGCTCAACTTCAGACACCTCTTTTGGTTCCAGAGTCTCCAGCAGCCCCGCCGTCTTCTTCCGGTCGAACAACGGGTCCGTAGCTTCCACGCACAGGAAAAACCGATCGCGCGACGCCGTGGCGAAACGCGGAACGTTAAACGTCGGATGGTATGGCATCGGCAACCCGCATAGCGCCAGCATCCCCAACAACGTTGTGATACATCCAAACAAAATTGTCAGCTCGAAGGTGATGATGATGTACGACGGCCAACTGTGCAGCGGCCGCCCCCCCACGTTGATCGGAAAATAAATCACCGTCACGAAATACTGCAACAGGTACCCCGTGAGCCCGCCCAGCATGCCCCCGATCAGCACGATCAGCGGCAGTTTATTCTTGTGCAGGTGCAGGACGTCGCTCAACTCCTCGATCGGGAAAGGCGTGTACGCATCCATTTTGCGATAGCCCTTTTCGTACACCGTCCGTGTCGCGTTCACCAGGTCTGTCGGGTTATCGAATTCGGCCATTACGCCATAGATGCCCTCGGGTTTCACTTGCGCACCTCTTCCCGGACCTTCGCCTGCGGAAGCAGTGTCCGGATCTCAAAGATCGAAATCATCGGCAGCAGCCGCACGAACAGGAAAAACAGAAACAGGAAGAATCCGATCGTGCCCCAGTAGGTCGCCCAGTCCCAGCGCGTGGCGTGGAACAGCGACCATGCCGAAGGCACGTAGTCCTGCGCCAGGCTGGTCACGATGATCATAAACCGCTCCAGCCACATGCCGACCAGCACCACAATCGAGGAGGCGAACAACATTACCGGGCTGTTGCGGAATTTCTTAAACCACAGAAACTGCGGAGCCACGATGTTGCAGCTGACTAGGAACCAGTATTGGAAGGCGTATGGCCCCGTCATGCGGTTCCAGAACGCCTGCTGTTCGTAACTGCTGCCGCTGTACCACGCCATGAAGGTTTCCATGATGTAGGCGTAAGCCACGATCAATCCCGTGGCCAGCATCACCTTGGCCGCGTTCTCCAGGTGGCGGTCGGTGATCAGCCCTTGCAGTCCATAGACCGCCCGCAGAGGGATGGCCAAAGCCAGCACCATGGCAAAGCCGGAATAAATCGCGCCCGCCACAAAGTAGGGGGGAAAGAATGTGCTGTGCCATCCGGGGACGATGGCGATGGTGAAATCGAAGCTCACCACCGTGTGCACCGAAAGCACCAGCGGCGTCGACATGCCCGCCAGCAGCAGCGTGGCTGTTTCGTATATGCTCCAGTGCCGCGCCGACCCGCGCCATCCCATCGCCAGGACTCCATATGCGTACTTGGCGAACATGTTCTTGGCCCGGTCCCGCAGCGTCCCCAAGTCGGGAATCAATCCCGTGAACCAGAACAGCAGCGACACCGTCGCGTACGTCGACACCGCGAATACGTCCCACACCAGCGGGCTGCGGAAGTTCGGCTCCACCGTCATGCTGTTGGGATACGGAAACAGCCAGTAGGCCAGCCACGGCCGTCCCATATGCAGGATCGGAAACAGGCCCGCGCATGCCACCGCAAACAGCGTCATCGCTTCCGCAAACCGGTTGATCGAATTGCGCCAGGCCTGGTTCAATAGCAGCAGAATCGCCGAGATCAGCGTGCCCGCGTGCCCGATACCGATCCACCAGACGAAGTTGGTGATGGCAAACCCCCACATTACGGGAGTCCGGATGCCCCAAATGCCCACACCTTTGCCAAACAACAGCACCGCCGACACCAACAGCAGTTGTAACAGCCCGAAACCCACGGCAAAGGACGCCAGCCAGAACAGCGGCGTGTGCTTGCTCAGCACGACCGCCGAAATCTGATCGGTCACCGTGGCGAAGGTATAACCCGGCGCGATGATCTGTCGCGATTCGGGAGTTTCGATTACTTGAGGTTCGTCTGCCATGGCCGTCTTAACCTTCGATTTCCGGGTTGGGATTGCGCAGGCTCGCCAGATACGTCGTGCGCGGACGCGTGTTCAGGTCGGCCAGCATCGCGTAATTCAATTTCTCGGCCTTCATCTTCGCGACGCGGCTGTTGAGGTCGTTGATGTCGCCGAAAATAATCGCCTCGGTCGGGCACGTCGCCTGGCACGCGGTTTGAATCTCGCCGTCGCGCACCGTCCGGTCTTCCTTTTCCGCGGTGATCTTGGCGGCGTTGATGCGCTGTACGCAAT